>Ga0316189_10006928_pt1 | contig 10774 bp, 8 predicted proteins | sample LowCovwburrow_MG_FD_204930 | JGI IMG/M metagenome (GOLD analysis project Ga0316189, IMG submission 204930) | Coastal sediment microbial communities from Maine, United States - Lowes Cove worm burrow | ecosystem: Environmental > Aquatic > Marine > Coastal > Sediment | place: USA: Maine... | reverse complement strand
GGGGGCCGCCACGGAGAGACTCGCGCACCGTCGCGCAGAGGTGGCACCTAGGTGGCACCAAAACCTTGGGACGAGCTGGGATCAACAAGGACCAAGTGGGTTTGGCGGGCTCAGATCCGCGAGTGATCACGATGGGTTATGCAGTAACTCCCCGAGATTGTTGGGCTTCTCGGAAGCCCATCGTGATTTTCGAATCCTGCCGCGCGCGTAGCTTGAACGCCGTCTACATGGCTGTAGACGGCGTTCTGCGTTCTCGGGTCGCCGTGTTGTCACCTGTGTTGTCACCTATTTCCACGGCGCTGATCGCGGAGGGGGTTGGCGACGCCGGAACCAGGAGGTCGATGAGATCGTCTCCAGTGTCCGGACGCAGGTGCGCGTATCGCTCAGTCGTCGTCACGTTGGCGTGACCGAGCCATTTTTGGATCACCTGCACAGGCACCCCGCGCATCATCGCGTGGGACGCGAAGGTGTGCCGGAGCATGTGCGGGTGGACGTGTTTGCCGAGCTCGGCGTCCTTGGCCGCTCTAGCGATGACCCGCCGGAAGCGGTTAGGTCGGAAGTAGCCGCCGACACAGTTGGGGAAGACGAGGTCGTCATCCCCTGCGACACCTCGATGCGAGGCGAGGGCCTTTGCGAGGTCGAGGCTCAGCGGTACCGACCGCGGCCGCGCGCCCTTGGTCGTCTTGACCTCGAGCTTGCAGCCGATGCCCCGACGCAGCGAGCGGGCGACCCGGACGTACGCCCGCGCCTCCGTGAGGATGATGTCCCCCCAACGCAGCTCCTGGAGCTCGCCCTGCCGGAGACCCGCACGGATCGCCGTCAGCACGAGCACCCGCCATTCAGACGGGGTCGCGGCGAGTAGCTCCTCGGCTTCGTCGAAGTCGAGGAACTTTGGATCGCGCTTGGCGACCCTCTCCATCTTGATCCGCGGCGTCCGATCGATCAGCTCGTACTCTGCCGCGAGCACCAAGACGGTGCGGAGGAGGCCGAGGATGTTGTTGATCGTCTTCGGGCTGAGCCCCTTCCCCTTGCGCCGGTCTGAGACCGGCGCCTCCTCTCGGGTCTGTGAGCGACGCGAGGTCGCCCGCTCACCGGTCGGCGCTCGAAAGCGGGACCGGAGAGCATCGATCTGCGGTCGACCGATCTGGTCGAGGCGCAGGTGCCCGAGCGCGGGCACGAGATGGTTGCGGAGGTCTCGCTCCTTGTTGCGGTAGTCCGAGCGGGTCGGATCCTGGACCGCGAGGTAGCGCCTGGTGAACTCCGCGAACGTCGGCGTGCCCAGCTCCGGCGACGCCGATGGGCTCGTCTCGGCCGTGATTTTTCCGTTGTCGTTGCTCTGCACCTCCTCGGCGCGTTTGTATTCGGCGATCATCTCGGCCTCGATCGTCTTCGCCTCGGTCTTGAGGTGTTTGCGACGATCGAGGTAGCGACGGCGGTTGAACGCACCGCGGTCGCGGATCACACGGATCTCCCAATAGGGCCTCCCGCGCAGGGAGACTTGCTTGACACTCATCGGTGACTCTCTCTCGATGGGGTGCCAGGCTACTTGCACGCCAGCCAGTCTAGCAGCGTCTGACGATGAAAACGCCAGGTCCCTCCGAGCTTTCGTACTCCCGGGATCACCTTTCCACTGATCAACTTATAGAGGGTGTTACGTGAGACACCGATGATTGCGAGGGCTTCGCTAAAGGAGATCGTCACCTGAGACGGAGGCTTCTCCGAGACCCGAGCTGCCACCTGAGTTGGCACTGCCTCCCTCTCGGCGGTCTCTTGGCCCTCGGGCTTACTGCTCTCCGCACGAGGGCCAAGACCAGCCATCTGCGCGAGTTCATCCTCATCACATTTTCCCGACATCACTTCTTCCCTTTCTTCGTCTTCGACTTCGACTTCGACTTCGTCGTCGTCTTCGCGTCTTCACCAATTGATCGAAACAGAGCTGCAATCCCTGCCAGCATCCCAAGACCGAGCAATGTGGGGCCTGCGACCCCGCGAACGCTTTGCCATAGAGAGGGCTCCTTGCTGTCTTCCGTGGATGATGTGGCCGACTGCTCGGGCGCGGGGAGGTCAACCAGCTCGATCGGGCACTCTAGGGCGATCGAAAGCCGGACCAGCGACTCCAAGGTTGGGTTCTTGGCTGAGTTGGACAGGAGCGCGCCGACATGACCCCGTGAGATCCCTGAGCGCCTGGAGAGTTCATTCAGCGAGAGTCCTAGATCCTCGCGGATGGACTCCATGAGCGCCATCGCGTCTCTCGTGGTGTTGCCATCGACGCCGCGGACCTGCAGGTCCTCTTCGTGGTATTCAGAGAGCACGGATGCGAGGGAACGTCGGCGCAGCGCATCGAGGGCGCGAAGGTCGATAACGTCGAAGTCTTCGCGCCGGCCGGTAATGAACCCCCGGATGTAGCGCGTTATACGGTTGAGCTCATCTTGATCGACCACCTGCTGCGCCTCCACGCCCAACCACATAAACACAGCCAGATCAACTGAGGCCGGCGAGAATCAGGGAATGTCTATGCTCAATGCCGCCACTCTCCGCTCGCGACACTCACGGCAAGGGCAGTATCCGCACAGTCTTGCGCGCAAATGTTCATAGTCGGCCATCTCGAGAGCCGGTGTCTGGATGCGCGCGTGTTTAGACAAGGTTTGCTTGGTAGATCATTCTCGAGAGCCGGTCCGCCGGATTGGCACTTGTCAATGTATGTTGGGCTCCGTCGGTCGATTAAGGAGAGTGGTAGAGATGAAGCGCGAAATTCAGGAGCTGATGGAAAACGGTTGGGCTGGGCCTGAGAGCGTTAGGGAGCTGCTCTCATGCCTGCGTAAAGCACAGGCTAAGCGTCGCCGTCACGTGGTGCTTCACTGGGACAGCTGCGGCGGCTGGATTGCTGCCGACGGTCCACGGAGCCTCAGGATCGACCCGCTGGATGGAGGCGTGTCTGGGGACGATGAGGCGCCGCACGAGCTGCGGTACTGCTGGGGAGGAGGACGCAGCCGACGTCTCGCGAGAGGCTCAGTAGAAGAGCTCAAGGCCCACGCAGAGCGAGTCCTGTCACGCGGTGGTCCCTATGGCGGGCACTCCGTCGAGCCCCCGAAACGAGGAAGGAGAGCCCCATATCTCCACTTCGATGCGCTCCGCTCATGGGAGGGCGCCGAGGTGGCCTGTTACGGGGCGGGCTGGCAGATGTGGCTGCGGCCAGTGTCGACCTCACGTCGCTGTTTGGTTCAGGTCAGCCCGACAGGTGTGTTCCGGGTAATTGGCTTCGGTTCCCAGACAAACATGGCTCTGATAGCCGATCACCAGTCGATCGACCTCGGGACCGACGACGAGGACATGCCGAGCGGGTATATGCCGTTCCAGGTGCGTGTCGGTGGTGTTCCGACGCGTCTCCTCCATGCGACGGGAAGTCAGGTCGTCGGTTGGGCTACCACTGACCTTGGGGATGTCTTCCTCGTGCTCCTCGATGAGGATGACGCGGCTCTTGTGCTCCTCAGCGAGAGTGACGCGAGCGACGCGAGCGACGAGGGCAGTGAGGGGTGCGAACTCCGGGTGCTGCTGCGCGGTCCTCTGGGTGGGATCAATGATCTGGAGCTCGCCCCAGGCACCCCGCCGGCTGTGCCTCTGGCGAATCCGCACGGCCCAATTCACCCGACGCCAGACATCTGCGCCAGATCGATCGAGGGCATGGTATCGGCGGCCAAGATCGTGCGGGACGAAGGGGTGAGGCTCGTGCGAGTGGCCGTGCACTCTCAGGGGATGAGGTTCGCGCGGGTCATCCTGCGGTCGATCTTCGCCCTCCATGAGGACGGCCGGCGCTCATGTTCGGCGGGCTCGCTCGCCGAGCTTCTCGGCGAATTTGTCAGCGCCGGGCTTATCGAGAAGCTGCCGAGCGATCGAACCTATCGCTCGGCGATGCAGTGGGTCGCAGACGAGATTGGGATCGTCAAGCGCCTGAACAAGACTCAGTGGGCGATTCACTATGAGGAGATCGCCAAGCCTTCGGCGGAGCTGTGCGCTGAGATCAGGGACTCTCAGCGGCGGGCAATGGTGGCCGACGCCGCGAAGGTGCCACGCGCTGAAGCGGGTGGGCGTCTGCTTCTGCACTGAGCGGGTATCCTTGGGCTGCTCGAGGGCTCAAGCGATCGCTTGCGCGTGGGCGCTCAAGTCATGCTCTCGGCATCCGGCTCAACGGAGCTTGACCTGGGATAGGGGCAGGTCGGCAGCGGTCCGTAGGCCTCGACGGGGTAGAGGCGGTAGGCGCCGCGGTCGAGGTCGAATGTGCGCAGACTGAGGTGTCGCCAGGCGCCGGGGGTCGCCCAGAGGACGCGACTCGCTACTTCGTCGATGCCTGCGGACTCATCACCGGCGATCAGCACCGTGCGGTTGAGTGTGCCGGAGGAAGCGTCCCAGAGCTTGAGTGTGCCATCGGAGGAGGCGGAGAGGATGGAGCGCCCATCAGGGCTGAATGCGCACGCCCTGACCCAAGTCGTGTGACCTTCGAGGGAAAGGATGGGGCGGCCGGAGGCGGCGTCCCAGAGCTTGAGGGTGCCATCGTCGGAGGCGGAGAGGATGGAGCGCCCATCGGAGCTGAATGCGCACGCCCTGACGCTGTCTGTGTGACCTGCAAGGGAGAGGATGGGGTGGCCGGAGGTGGCGTCCCAGAGTTTGAGGGTGCCATCGTCGGAGGCGGAGAGGATGGAGCGCCCATCCGAGCTGAATGCGCACGCCCAGACGCGATCTGTGTGACCTTCAAGGGAGGCGATGGGGCGGCCGGAGGCGGCGTCCCAGAGTTTGAGGGTGCCATCGGAGGAGGCGGAGAGGATGGAGCGCCCGTCCGGGCTGAACGCGCACGCCGTGACTAGACCTTTGTGAGCATCGAGAGAGAGGATGGGGCGGCCGGAGACGGCGTCCCAGAGCTTGAGGGTGCCATCGTCGGAGGCGGAGAGGATGGAGCGCCCATCAGGGCTGAACGCGCACGCCGTGACCCAATTCTTGTGAGCATCGAGGGAGAGGATGGGGTGGCCGGAGGTGGCGTCCCCGAGTTTGAGGGTGCCATCGAGGGAGGCGGAGAGGATGGAGCGCCCATCCGGGCTGAACGCGCACGCTATGACGGGACGTGTGTGTGCATCAAGGGAGAGGATGGGGCGGCCGGAGGTGGCGTCCCAGAGCTTGGGGGTGCCATCGTCGGAGGCGGAGAGGATGGAGCGCCCATCCGGGCTGAATGCGCACGCCCAGACGCGATCTGTGTGAGCATCAAGGGAGAGGATGGGGCGACCGGAGGCGGCGTCCCAGAGCTTGAGGGTGCCGTCGGAGGAGGCGGAGAGGATGGAGCGCCCATCCGGGCTGAATGTGCACGCTATGACCGCTTTAGAGTGACCTTCGAGAGAGAGGATAGGGCGGCCGGAGGCGGCGTCCCAGAGCTTGGGGGTGCCATCGGAGGAGGCGGAGAGGATGGAGCGCCCATCCGGGCTGAACGACACGCACACCGTGACGGGACCTGTGTGAGCTTCGAGGGAGAGGATGGAGCGGCCGGAGGTGGCATCCCAGAGTTTGAGGGTGCCATTGTCGGAGGCGGAGAGGACGGAGCAACCATCGGGGCTGAACGCGCACGCCATGACCCAAGTCGTGCGAGCTTCGAGGGAGAGGATGGAGCGGCCGGAGGCGGTGTCCCAGAGCTTGAGGGTGCCATCGTCGGAGGCGGAGAGGATGGAGCACCCATCGGGGCTGAACGCGCACGCCGTGACGGGACCTGTGTGAGCTTCAAGGGAGAGTATGGGGCGGCCGGAGGCGGCGTCCCAGAGCTTGAGGGTGCCATCGTCGGAGGCGGAGAGGATGGTGCGCCCATCGGGGCTGAACGCGCACGCCCCGATGAAACCCATGTGAGCTTCAAGGGAGAGGATGGGGCGGCCGGAGGTGGCGTCCCAGAGTTTGAGGGTGCCATCGAGGGAGGCGGAGAGGATGGAGCGCCCATCCGGGCTGAACGCGCACGCTATGACCGTTTTAGTGTGAGCATCGAGGGAGAGGATGGAGCGGCCGGAGGCGGTGTCCCAGAGCTTGAGGGTGCCATCGAGGGAGGCGGAGAGGATGGAGCGCCCATCCGGGCTGAACTCGCAGGCCCAGACCGCACCAACATGTCCAAGGCGGAGCCACAAGGATGACCGCTCGCGGGGCGGGGGGAGCCGCGCCGCGCCAGGCGTCGTGAATTTCGACGGCGCGATGGTGCGGATCCACTCAGAGTCCCACCACTTTGCGGTCTCTCCGCGCAGGGGGACCGCGGAGCAGTCGCGGAGGATGACCCCCGTCATGTTAGCGTCGTCGACTTGGGCGCCGTCGAGCGTGACGCCCTGGAAGACAGCGCAGGTCGCCTCCACGTTCGACAGATTCGCCCCTGAGAGGTCGACGTTGCGGAACTCGGCGCGGCGTAGGCTCGCACCGGATAGATCTGCTCCTCGCAGGAAGAGCCGCGATCCCTCAGGGCCGACGAACTCCCAATCGTCGAATTCCTCGCCGGGCATGGACACAGTTCGGGGCAAAGGTTGCGGATGCAGATTCTCAGCAGCGGCGAGGAGCCAGTAGCGAAGCGCGGCTCGGCTGGCCTGTGGCCTGTGCTCCTCAAGGAGACCCTCAAGACTCGCCCGCCAGCGCTCATCGCCGCGGAGCTCAATGAGCTGACCGAGAAAGTCCAGGGTCTCATCGCTTGGCATCGGCAGGGCCCAGTCCTGAGGGCATCCCTCGACCAGCGCGCGGTGCAGCCAACGGGCGAGGAAATACTCCTGGAGCGAGGTATGAGCGAAGCGGAAGCCGTCGCCCTGGTCAGGGCGCAATACCATCGTCGCGGTGCGAAAGTCCTCGGCGATCCGAGCGGTGTGCTCATCACCGAGCGGATAGGTCGCGGCGAGCACGGGGTCGCCGACGATGTGCTCGCGGAGCCAGCGAAAGAGCTTCGGCCAGGGCCACTCACGCGAGCCCTCTCGCCACATCGCGGCGGCGATCGCCTCCATGAAGACAGGCTTGTCCTCGGGGCGGATCGTGTGTTTTCCGTCGTCTCGATCGCTGCTGGACTCGACCAGGTGATCGTAGAGGCTGACCCCTCGGACTGGCTCTCCTCGCGCTGCTGCGGCCTCGAGAGAGGCTATCTGTTGCCGGATTAGGTTGAGGAAGAGTGGTCGCGGGGCGAGGTCGGAGAGGTTGTGGATTGAGGCGATCAGCCGCATCGCATCGTCGACACGGTCGCCGAGATGGCCCCGCAGGTAGTCGCGGATCTTCGCCTCGTCGAAGGGGAGGACGATGAGCCCGAGGTAGTCGCTCGGGCGGACGTCATCGCGATGGCGGCCGGTGAAGGTCGCGTTTTGCTTTTGCAGGGTCGGGAAGATGTGGGAGCGGCATGAGAGGACGATCCGCCCAGGACGCCGTCCCTTCTTCCTGTCGCGGGCCTCCTCTGGAGGGAGGATCCCCCAGAGCATTCGGATAAGCTCCGCGCCTTGCGACTCGCTGAGGTGGACCAGCTTCTCGTCGAGCCCGTCGATCACCATGATCGCGCCTTCGTCACGGACGAGGCGGAGGACCTGCGCTGGCTCAGGCGGAGGCCCGACGTGCTTCCAGGTCCGCCGGAGGAGCTCGCCTAGGAATACCGTGAGTTCGGGGAGTCCGGCCTCGCCCTTCTTCGCCCCCTCGATCGCTTCGACATGGGCGCGGAGGTCGAGGAAGATCGGCAGCGGCGCTGAGGGGTCGTCCCCGTGTCGATCGAGGAGATCGTGGGTGAAGCTCTTGAGCAGGGTCGTCTTGCCGATGCCGAACTCGCCGAGGACACAGGCGTAGGGGGGCGCGTCTTCATCATCGACCCAGTCGAGGAGCATCTTCCGGCCGCTCTGGGGCTTGGCCGGGCGCTTGGTCTCGCTGACGCGGCTCTGAAGGTCGGTCAGCGAGACGTGGGAGTCGAGGGTGTGCTCGCGATCGAGGTGCGCTTCGCGACGCATGCTGTGATGAACCCGGGCGCAGAGATCATCCTCCCCGGCGTGAGCGGTGACGACGACGCGCTCGATCTCCTTGAAGAGATCGAGCGCGAAGGATTCCTTCTGTTGCTTGCCCGAGCACTGCGTCCATGATGATCGTTCGCCGCGGAATATCTCCGTGCCTGCGAGGGGGCCGAGGTCGTGGTGGTCGTCGTCGATCTGAGCGAGGGCGACCGGTATACAGGGCCGGGAGTGAGCTGCGGCGCGCGCCTCCTCAAGCTCAGGGGCGGCGAGGAAGGCGGGGCTCAGGAGCGCGATCACATAGTCCGAGCGGTCGAGGGCGTCGCGGAGGGCCCCGTCGTGCAGCTGACCTGTGAGGATCTGGCGCTGATCCCAGAGATCATGGGCGAAGCGTTGAGAGGCCCGCATCTGCGAGCGAAGCGCGTCGATGAGCGCCTGCGCCTCCTTGGCCTCCCCTTCGCTGTGGAGGACGCTGTAGAAGAGGGGGGTCCGCGCCTTTGGATCGCTCGGCAGCGCCGGCGTGTCGACGACGTGTTGGTCGAGTCCGCTCGCGGCCTTGGAGTAGTCGGCGATGCGCTCACGCGTGTCGTCCGGTGTCGCGAAGCCGACACGTTTGCCCTCGGAGTTCTTGAGGGCTTGGAGCACGAGCTGACCGCCCGCGTCCCTGTTCACCCGAGACGTGAAGCTGCGGAACTTCTTGTCGTCGCCGGGAAAGAGCGCCTCGACGCAAGCCTCGCGCGGCGCGGTTAGTTCGGAGCTGTCCTCATCTCCGTCGATGGCCGGACTCTCGGTGATGAGCGGGACGATCTTCTTGAGCCGCCGAATGTCGGCCATGGAGATTTCCTCGAGCTTCTCGAGGGTCGGCTCGAGCTCCGTCGTGGAGGTGTCCTCGAGCTTCTTGAGCATCGACTCGATCTCCGCCGCCGTTCGCAGAAGGAGGGGCGGGCCCTTCTTCTGCGAGGTGCGCCGCTTGGAGGTCGTCTTGGTGCTCGTCTTCGTGGTCTTCTTCGGCATCGTCGTATTCCCTCGCCTGGTCCCTAGAGATCGCGAGCGAGGCGGTTCTCGATCGCCCGATAGAGCTCGATCGCGAAGAGCTCTTTCTGCTGCGGGCTGCACTGAGAGTACGGCCGGCGCTTGTGGCCGCTGACGCGGTGAGCGAAGATGCTCAGATCCTCGATGCCGTGAGCCTCTTGCCGACCGAGGTCGATCGGCTTGAGCAGCACCGGAAGGACGATCTTGCCGGGCACGAGGATCCGCGGGAGCTCCTCCTTGAGGATGTAGGGCCGGACGAGGAACGTCGGCGTCACCATCAGGAGCGCGATTCGGTGGCGCTCGAGCTCGGCGACGATCGCCTCGTGCCACCCCTCGCCGATGAGGACGTCGCGGTCCTGCCATTTCTTGAACTCGTAGGTGCGCGAAGCCGCGAGTTGCGGAGCGAGCTGCTCGAGCAGATGGAGGACCATCTTGGTGTCGTGCTGGGCGTAGCTCGTGAAGTAGGGGGCGGCCTGGCGATCCATGCTGCGGAGCCTAGGGGAGTACGAAACAACATGCAACGCGTTTTATGCTTATGTTTTTGCTTTTTTTGCACTCGACCGCCGCGGGCCGCGAACGCTCAGTCATGCGGCAAGCCCGACGATGGTGCGCGTACGGAGTCCGGGATCCGAGGGTGCGTCGAGCGTCGGGACTACGCGTGTCGTCCGAGCGGAGGCCACGGACGTCGCCGACGCGGAGGCCACGGACGTCGCCCACATAGGGGTCCAAGAAATTCCCCCGTGCTGGGCGCTCCTCTCGGATACGCATAGGGCGACGGTTGTGGACAGAGTGAGGTCGCCGGCGTGGGTGACCCCGAGGTCCAAGAGCGTGGCGACACGAGAGCTACGGTCGCGGCGATCGAAGGCGCCACGCTCGTGGGGACACCAATGCGACAGGTGTAGCGCTCCGGAGGGCGGTCACTGCCTCCCTCGGCGTACACCCACCACCTGGTGATCGGTGCCTGTAGGATGGCTGTAGGGTCGCGAACCCGCCTGTCGGATGCCGCGACCCGGCACGCCGATCGGCTGATCGGTCAGCGCTTTCTTGGTGACCGATGCGACGGAAAATCGGCGCCCGACGGGCGGATGGTGAGGTCGCCCTGGTGCTCGGTAGGTCACCCACCTGGCAGGCGTTGACCCACCAGGTGGACCGCCATTGCGCTCAACGGAGAGGCCGAGGAGCGAGCGCCCGCGACGGCTCGAGGCGGACCTCGCGATGCCCTGTGGGCCTACCGAAACGTGCGCCCTGGACACCAGGTTGGTGCTCATCGCAGAGGCCTCACGGCGAGTTCGATAGTGCGGCATCGAGACGACGATGGGCGCGAGTCTCGGTCCCTTTGGCCAGCGCAAGTGGTCTCCGATGCGCTGGGTTCGGGTGATGCACCGCGTCGTCCAGGGGGGCGTCATGTCCTCCATCCCCCGAGCCTTCGGCCCCGATCTGTAAACAAGCCTGGGAAGGGAGGGCAGAGTTCGCGAGGGTCAGGGCCTTACGGATGCGTAGGCAAAACGCCTACATCAGGTTCCGTTGAAAACTGGGTGTTGGCGAACGCCCCGATGGGGCGGCTGTGGCCTCACTGAAGCCCTTATCGGTCCCTGATAGAACCGGAGCAGCCAAGAACGGCGGTCTTGCGTGTTTTCTCCCGTTGCCTAGAATGGCCACCTGGTCGTTCGCATCACAGCGACCTCAGGAGTGCACATGAACAACATCGCCGTCGAACGTCCCCTCACCTTTGAAGAGTCGCACGCTCTTCTCCAAAGCGACGAGCGCATGCG
>Ga0316189_10006927_pt1 | contig 10777 bp, 8 predicted proteins | sample LowCovwburrow_MG_FD_204930 | JGI IMG/M metagenome (GOLD analysis project Ga0316189, IMG submission 204930) | Coastal sediment microbial communities from Maine, United States - Lowes Cove worm burrow | ecosystem: Environmental > Aquatic > Marine > Coastal > Sediment | place: USA: Maine... | reverse complement strand
ACGCACCTGGGCCAGGCTTGCATTCGGTGAAGGCGAATGCAGCCGCAGCATTTTCAGGAGATCCTGGTAATCCTTGGCTGTAGGGACGAGGTCTTTGATAAGTGTGTCCAGGTGAAGGCCCGAGCCGGCGCTCGGATAATACACAAGCTGCGTTTGGCAGGCTACACCCGTCAATATATGCGGGCCTTCCTCGCTAGAGTCGCAGCCGGGATCAGCTTTGAATTTTCGGATACCTTCGAAGGAGCTGGCTTAGACAGATCCAGTCTCCCTGTGCCGACGTAAAGTTAGCAGGGAGGGTTATTTTACTCTTCCCCCTAACGTTTGCGAGGAACCACCCATGACATTAACAGGAAAACTACTTTCGATTTTCGCGCTGTGCAGCGCGATATTTGGCGCAGCCGCCGTTAGCGCCGCTCATCACGAGGGTGGTGAGGCCATGGCCAATCCCACCATCGTAGAGATCGCGGTCGGCAATCCAGACTTTTCCACTCTCGTTGCCGCGCTGCAGGCGGCGGAACTGGTAGAAGCGCTTTCTGGAGAGGGCCCTTTCACTGTTTTTGCACCCACTAATGAAGCTTTCGCCCAGCTGCCCGCCGGAACATTGGAGATGCTGTTGCTGCCTGAAAACAAGGACAAGCTGGTTGCAATCCTGACCTATCACGTTGTGCCCGGTAAGGTCATGGCCGCCGACGTGGTGACACTTTCAGAGGCGACGACCCTGGAAGGTGATACCATCGCCATCAGCGCATCGGATGCCGGGGTTACGGTCGACGGCGCCAGCGTTGTCGCCACCGATATCGAGGCGTCGAATGGTGTTATCCATGTTATCAACGCGGTAATAATGCCCAACTCCTGACAGTTGCTGCGCGATCCAGGCTGTGTGTCTTTGGCGGATTTAACGCCATCATGGCAGGCGAGGCTTGGATAGTTCCACGATGTTGTGAAAAATCGACCCTGTTACATGCACTTGTGTTGGAGTGCAGTAACAGGTGCGCCGCTCTACTGAAAACCTTATACGCGCAGGCCAATCGGCTCTCGCTATTGTGCCTTCCATGCTCTCAAAGATACCGCTCTCCACTGCAATTCTTTTGAGGTATCAGCAGGAAAAAAATCGGGAAAATTTTTATCCATTAAAGAGTTTCCCGCGTATCTACAGAAACCCATTCAGGCGGAGATTCGAAATGAATTCAGGGATACCTGCCACTAGAGATACAGATATTGAACGTCTATATGACCAGACGCGTCGCTATGATTTGTTGAGCCGTGAACAGGAGCGGGAGATTGACGAGCGAAAGTGGGGCGCGATACGTGGATTGTTCGAGTTGTTCATTGAGGATCCATTTTGCCGTCATTACCTGATTCGCTGGACGAGAAATTGCGGTGACCCACTGCCGGATATTGAAAAGTTCGAGCTGCGCAATCATCGTTCGCTGCTGAGGAGGGAGCTGGCGAACCATTTGCCCGGCGGGACCCACGCCCATAAAATTACGAGGCTCGCTGAAACCTTCGCCCAGCCATATTCCGGCGAGGCGTTGTTGAGTAGCCTGCTGGAGCTGTCACTACCCGCCAGTCTGGTGGTCGGCATGGCCGAAGTGGTGATGAACCAGGATGGCGATCAGAAGGAGAGTAAGGTAGCCGCCGCACTGAAAGCCTGGGAACATCATTGGCCGCGTGAATACGCTGACGTGACAGCCCCTGCGCCTGCCACGGTCGAAGCCCTGTTGGCACAGATCGAGCGCTATATCGCGGCTCGCGACCTCCTGATCATGCATAATCTTCGCCTGGTATATACCATCGCCGGTCGCAATCGTAACCAGGGAGCCGCCTTCCTGGACCTGGTACAGGAGGGCAATCTGGGACTGCTGAGAGCGGCGGAAAAATTCCAGTATGAGCGCGGCTACAAATTCAGTACCTATGCGTTCAATTGGATAACCCAGGGTATAAAACGCTATCTTACCGATACTGGGGGTGCCATTCGTTACCCCACTCACGTCAAAGAGCAGTTGAATAAAGTATACGGCGAGCAGGGCAGGCTGCTGGCACGCTCTGGGCGTGCTCCGGGTGATAGTGAGCTGGCGGACTCACTTGGTTTACCTGTCGCCAAGACGCGCGAATTGCTGCAGTTACGTAATTTTGGCATTTCGCTCGAAGCGCCCAGGTTCGAGGAAGAGGCAGGCGCTACACTCCTTGATTCGCTACCCGGAGGTCCCTTTGCGCATCCTGGGGGTGAGGCCGAGCAGGCTTCGCTCAATAACCGGCTTCTCAGTGAAATACGCCGTTTGGATCTGGCTGAGCAACAGGTTGTAATTCAGCGCTGGGGACTGCACCAGGGGGCCCCATTGACGCGATCCGAAATCGCCGACAAGATGTCGGTCAGCAGCGAGTGGGTGCGACAGTTGGAACAGTCTGCACTGAAGAAGCTGGGACAAAGCGAGACGGTGCGCGCAGTGTATAAGGATCACGTGCATCCCGAAAGATAAGTCAGATATGTATGTCGTGACCACTGTCTATTTACCTGTAAACTCAATGCCCGTCGCGATCACACCCCCTTTACTTGCATCATCCAGGCTTCTCCCTTCCGGAAAAGTGGTCGCGTTTGCAGTATACTGCGCAATCCCGGCACTGCGCTCCTGGCAGGTGAACCGGAAGCAGGGAGGGCTGGCGTTTACATGGCAAGACTCGTTTTTCGATTTGATCCCGAACTGTCCTGGAAGTCCTGGTCGGCGATAGTCATATTTGGCTGTGGTTTTGCCGGGTTTCTGACCGGAGTTGGTGTCACCGAGAGGCCGGGTGTGTTTGAGGCAGACCTTTTTACCAAGTCCTATTATGCGTTTGGTCTATTCGTTCTGGGCGGTCTGGACCTGGGTACGCCAACCGGTGGGCCTCTGTATGGCCGTATTCTGTTGTGGGTGGCGTATTTTGCTGCGCCAGTTTGGACTGCTTCTGCCGTTTTCGAAACGATACTGCATGCCTTGCGCCCGCCGGTCTGGCGTGTCAGGAGCGTCAAAAATAAAATTGTGATAATCGGGGGCGGGGAGCTCACCCTGGGATTTTTGAACAGGATTACGGCCAGTGGCCACGGGCACGGTGTGATCGTTATCGTCGACGAGAAGCAGCATCCGCATCTCGATGAGTTGCGGTCTTATCGTGGCGTCAGGGTCTTCGTGGTGTCCGGAGACCAGATGCACCGCATGAGGCGCTACCCATTGCACAAGGCCAGCAAATTTCTCCTGTTAAGTGAGAAAGACGAAATTAATTTCGAGTTGGCGAGTATCCTGCTCGACCATGATCCGGAGCTGGGACCCAAGATCGTATTCCACGTGTCAAATCTGCGATTTCTTCGTGTAATGGCTGACTCAAGAGTTGTAACGCAATGTACCACCTTTAATCAATACGAATTGGCCGCGACCCAGCTGGCAAGGGAGCGGCTGATGCGGCGGTTCAAGGCCACAGAATATCGGGACACGGTAGTGCTGGCTGGATTCGGCGGATTTGGCCAGAGCATACTGGAGCAGCTGGAACGGCACGCATCGGGTAAGTTCAGCCGTGTGGCAATCGTAGATCGGAAGGCTGAGCAGCAGGCGCTGATTGCCGATGAGCAGGTGGTGAGCGAACGAAAATACAGCCGCCATACCTATAAAGGGGATATTGACGACCCGGAAGTCTGGCAGCGACTTTTCAGTGAGGTGGTGACCGGGGAAGAGGAGCCTGTATTCGTTATTACTACCGGCGATGACCAGACCAATCTGCGGTGCGCCATCTGGCTCCGCAAGCAGTTCCCCAGCGCCTTGATTATTTCCAGAACCCTGGCCTCATCCTCCTTTGCCAAGGGGGTCTGTGATCAACACGATGTGGTCAGCGTGAACACAGCGGAAATGGTACAGGCATCCATTCCCCATGCGTGGTATCGATAAGAGCGGTATTGCCAACTCCAGCGAAGTGCCGGTTGCCTCCTGGCCCTACCGCAGGTCTCTGGTTGTGATAATCTCACCGTGCTTTACCACCATCAGTTGGCTGGCCGCACAGGCATGCCATCCCTCTATGGACAGCGGAACGCTTGCAAATAAAATCAGGTCCTGCGCCATGTTGTGGACCTGTACACCAGAGTCTTGCAAAGCGTCAGGATCGCAGTCGCAATGACGCTCCTGATAATACAGCCCGGGCGCTTCTATTTTCCCGTTCTCCTGGGTCCGCTGATGGGCAAAAGCGTAAAGAAACTCACTGTCGCTGTACAGGATATTCGCCGATCCAAGGCACGACAGCTCGAGGAAGACTTCGCTGATGACACCGATCCGCTCATTGAGCGTGGGCAGCTCCCCTTGCCAGAGTGTACTCAGGCGATCCATCAGCCGGCAAAAACCGTACTCGGAGTCCGTTTCGCCTATCGGTGAAAACTGTTCGAGTTTGATCCGGCTTTGGATGTCCTCCAAGTCTCCATTATGACAAAAGACGTGCCGGTTTCCCTTCAATACACGCGAAAACGGCTGTGTATTGCGCAGTGCAACACTGCCTGTCGTAGCGTGGCGTATATGCGACATGACACATTGACTGTAATACGCGTGGCTGAGGATAAACTTCATCCATTCGCTGGAGGCGGCAGGTCTCGGTTCGCGAAACAGCTGGGCATCCGAGCCATCGTAGAACGCCAGACCCCAACCATCGGCAAGTTGACTATCACTGGCTCCGTGTCGGCTGAACTCTTCCAGGGAAAAGGTTACCCGGGTCGGTAACTGGCTGGACAGGGCAAACAGCTCGCACAAAGTCGATTACCAATTCTCGCCAAGTAACTCGAAATAGGATTGAGGATGAAGGCAAGCCGCGCACACCTCTGGCGCCTCTTCTGCTTCGTGGAGATAGCCGCAATTCCTGCATCGCCAGACCACCTTTCCGGCCCTTTTGAAAACACGGCCCGCCTCCAGGTTATCCGCCAGATCAGTATAGCGTTTGCCATGCTGCTTTTCGGCGATGGACACAGCTTCGAAGGCTTTTGCGACCTGCGGAAAACCTTCTTCCCGGGCTATTTTGGCAAATCCGGGATACATCTCGGTCCATTCATGTTCTTCACCAGCCGCAGCGGCTCGCAAATTTTCCAAAGTAGTACCAATCGTACCGGCGGGAAATGATTCGGTGATTTCTATAGTACCACCCTCCAGAAATTTGAAGAATCGCTTTGCGTGCTCCTTCTCCTGGTCCGCAGTCTCGTTAAAAATGTCTGCAATTTGCATTAACCCTTCTTTACGCGCCGCACCCGCAAAATAGTTGTACCTGTTTCGCGCCTGGGACTCACCGGCAAACGCAATGACGAGATTTTTCTCTGTCTGACTACCCTTGAGGCTTTTCATAATTAAATGGCCTATCCCTTGGATTTCACTTGCTGAACATGGTATCGATAATCAAATTCCGGGCCATGATTGAGATCAATTCCCGGGTGCCTATGAAGCGCCGATGCCTGATTCTTTTAATAAATTGGTAATTCGCCGGGCGCAGGTATAAAAAAGCCCGGGCTGATAACTCAACCCGGGCATTTTTCCATCTGAAAACCTAGTTTTGAATCGACAGATCCATCAGTGACTTGAGGCTACCCATCGCTTTCTGCCTTTCCAGGGTGCCGTAACCAATGTTGCTGGCGCTTAAAGAGCCACCTGGCTGGAAAGGATAGCCTGGAATCGTCTCAAAAAATCTCTGTACGAAGCCCTGCGCGGGAACCATCAACCACATATTGTCAGCGTACCAGCGCACATACATACCGGAGTTGCGTGATGCGCTTTCAAAGGGGTCTGCCCTCAGATTGGTGATTACCGGCCATTGGGGCGTTTCTCTAAACGCCTCATTGATTGCACCTCTTTCGGTTGCGAAAGAGACTTTCCAGTCATCTACCCGTATCGCATTAAGCATACCGCTGGCAGCAAAGTAAAAAATCTCTCTTCGTGGCCCCTTTTCCTCCTTACCTTCAAAATAGGGTTTGAAGTTATAGCCATCAAGATGCACCCGCCACTTCTTGCCGTTGGCCTGGTAACCACCTTTTGATGCCAGCTTTTCTTTCACATCAGGAACCCCGGCCGCAGCCAGTAAAGTCGGCATCCAGTCTTCCTGGCTCATGGTATCGTTAACAATAGTGCCGGGTTTGATCGTACCGGGCCACTTGGCCATTTGTGGCACTCTCATGCCACCTTCCCAGGTGGTACCCTTCTCACCATGGTATGGCGTGGTGCCGCCATCGGGCCAGGTAAACTTCTCCGCGCCGTTGTCAGTCGAGAAGACGACTATGGTGTTGTCCTCCACGCCAAGCTTTTTGAGTTCTTCGAGGAAGCTGCCCACCATGTCATCGAGCTCTACCATACCGTCAGGATAGAGGCCGATTCCGGTAACACCCCGGTACTTTTCCTGCAGGCGTGTCCACACGTGCATACGGGTGAAATTCATCCAGACAAAGAAAGGCTTGTCCGCTTTAACCGCGGCGGCCATAAACTTTTTGGCAGCGCCACCGAACTCGGAATCAACAGATTCCATACGCTTCCTGGACAGGGGGCCGGTGTCTTCAATCTTGCCATCGGCATAGGAATGAATCACGCCACGCGGACCGAACTTTTTGTGAAATGCCGGGTCTTTCGGGTAGTAGTATGTCTCTGGCTCCTCCTCGGCGTTCAGGTGGTAGAGGTTGCCAAAAAACTCGTCAAAACCGTGATTGGTGGGCAGGTGCTTATCCTGGTCACCCAGGTGGTTTTTACCAAATTGTCCGGTCGTATAACCCTGCTCCTTCAATAAGTCACCGATAGTGGGCGCCCAGTCCGGAATACCCTGATCACTGCCCGGCATACCGATAGTCAACAAACCTGTCCGGAAGGGCTGTTGGCCCAGGATGAATGACGCCCGGCCAGCGGTACAGGACTGTTGCGCATACATGTCGGTAAACAAGGCGCCTTCATCGGCTATTGAGTCAATATTGGGTGTTTTATAACCCATGCCACCTCGGTTATAGGCGCTGGTATTCCAGACACCGATATCATCGCCCCACATGACAAGAATATTAGGTTTTTTTGCCGCCATGGCAGAAGTGCTTATCGCCAACAGCGATATAGCCAATGAACAAATGGCTAGTTTCCCTTTTGTAAACATACGGTTCTCCGGAAAGTACAAGGATTCAATGAAAAAGCGGTTCGTCTGATTATTAGAGTGTGGCAAGCCCAAAAACACCGGACCGATTTGAAGTCCGATGCATAACATTCTCCTGTCATAATAGCAGTGATATGTCTGTTTGAGTACTGCATCTCTGCCAATTTTCTGAACTCACGGGTTCAAACCGGGTCTGCTATCTTCAATAATTGCTTACCCAGATTTTGACCGGTGAACAGCCTCTGCAAGGTGTCAGGAATGTTGTCGAAACCCTCTTGCAGGTCTATCTGATATTTCAACTCACTTGAGGCGACCCAGGTCATTAGTTCCCGGATTGCTTCAGGGGCTCGAGGTATAAAATCCAGGATGATAAAGCCCTCCATGCGTGCCCGCATGGTGACCAGGTTCATCAGGTTGGCAGGGCCGGGCACAGGTTCTGTGGCGTTGTAACCTGATATGCCACCACACATGACTACTCGAGCCTTCAAATTAATGTGGTTTAAGGCGGCCTCCAGAATGTTTCCGCCCACATTGTCGAAAAAGATATCCAACTTGTCCGGGCAGGTGGCAGCTATCCGGGCGTCGACATCTTCGTGCTTGTAGTCGATCACTGCATCAAACCCAGCCTCGTTTTTGAGCCAGGCACATTTCTCTTTACCACCGGCTATGCCCACCACGCGACACCCTTTAATCCGAGCAATCTGACCCGCCACCGAACCGGTTGCACCGGCGGCCCCTGACACCAGCACGGTTTCCCCGGCCTTTGGGTTGCCGATGTCTAAAAGACCGAAGTAGGCAGTCAGGCCGGTGATTCCCAGGACCGACAACATCATTTCCGGGGTCACACCGGCTGGCACCTTGGTCAATCCCATAGGACCCTGACCGGGTGCAATCACCACAAAGTCCTGCCAGCCACCGGTGGTCTGGACCATATCTCCGGCCTTGAATTCCGCATGATGAGACGCCAATACCTGGCCAACAGAGCCCGCACGCATGGGGTCGCCTATGGCTACCGGCGGCAAGTAGCTTTCCCTGTCGACCATCCAATTTCTTTGTGTGGGATCAAAAGACAGGAAAAGGTTTCTGATCAACACCTCCCCTTCACCCGGCTCAGGAATAGGGGTTTCTGCATATTTAAAATTGTCCCTGGTGACCATACCTGAGGGGCGTTTGGCCAAAAGCCACTGACGATTAACGGCCATATTTTTGCTCTCCATTGAATCTGATTTAAACCCCGGGTTTGTTACGCCTAAAAATTGGATCATTTAAGTATAGGCCGGATAAGTGGACTGTTGTGAGGAGTTTCCCCGATGCCCTTACGCACCTCCAAAGATAATTTGCGAGCAGAGCGTTGGCATGAGGCGAGTCGGCCGCAATTTTTCGTACCTGACTATTAACTTGTTGGAACCCCAAATTGTTAGAGTTGGCTAATTCAGTCGCACTCCAAGAAAATTTGTAATCCGCGATCGCGCCCCTATGAAGCCCCCTGGGAACCCGCGGGCAGATTACTTGCTGGAGTTGATATTAAAGAGGGGTAGTAGGGGTGGAAACTCCAATAACACCCGACGGACCTGACGTACTCGACGGTGGTGTTTTAGTGGAGGGGTTGGCGAGTAGGGTTCACGGCAGATTCGTCGCGGGTAGCGGGTTGGGTGGCTTCGAAGTCGTAAAGAAGTAATGACCCCATCCGGTGGCCTTGTATAACCGGGTCAGTTCTGGCGAGCTGTCACCGTCATCGTCCTTCTGATAGCGCGCCAAGTTGTCTTCCTGATCGTATTGCCACGACTCGCTTGCATCGATTGTATGATCAGGACCCAGGGGCCCGTAGTCTTCTTCGAGGCGAATCAGGTTTCCTTTCGTGTCGTATCTGTAAGTCACGATTGCGTCCAGCCGGCCGTCGCCGTTGTCATCCCCCTCTACCCGCATCAATTTTCCACCCGCGTCGTACTGGTATTGGCCACTTTCAGAAAGCTGTGAAACGGGTCCATTACTGCTGCGAATTTCGTAACGTGTCAGTTTGTTGTCTGCATCGTATGCGAGTTGCCAACTGACTATTTCGCCGATATCGCCGCTGACTTCGCCATTTTCATGGAGCTCCACCTTCGTCAGATTGCCTTTGGCATCGTATTCGTAACTTTCTAAGAATGTGGGGTTGCCATCCCCGTTTTCGTCCGTTCCGTGCCATGTTACGTTGCCTCCAGCATCGTACTGCCAGGTCTCGATGAATACAGGCTCGTCTTCTCCCGCCCGATCAGTTTCGTATCTGATGCGGCGACCTTGGGCATCGTAGTCCCATGTTTCGATCAGACCAGCGGTGGCGTCCAGGCCGTAACTTTCTGCATGGCGAGTCATTCTGCCATGGCGGTTATATGCGTACCTGTCGATTCTCTCCGGCAGTCCATCAGCATCATAATCCCAATATACACGAGCAAGGTTGCCTTTTTCGTAGTAACGTCGTACTTGCGACCTCGATTCCCGTTGGCCATCGCCATCCTCGTCCCACTCCTTGAGTTGTGTCGAATCTCCACGTGAGTTGTACTGCCAGCTTTCGATATAGTCGATAGTGCCGTTGCCGTCCCAATCCCATGCAACGCGTGGCTGCTCGCCCATCGTTCCATACTGCGAGCTCACCACTTCCAGGGCGGGCTCGATGGTATTAGAGCGGATTTCTTCTCGTTTCAAATTTCCCGTTGGATCGTATGCGTAGCCAGTGATTTTATCGAGTGAGCCATTATCATCCCAGTCCACCTCAGAGCGAAACAGGTAGCCGCTGTCGTCAAACTGGTAACTTGAGCTTTCATTTCGGTATGACGCCCAGTCCCAATTCTCATCGCTTATAGCGTATGTCAGAGTGTTAACTCCCAGGGACTCGTAAAGGTGCTGGATTGCAGGTGCAGGGTTAACGAGATTGTGCGGCTTACTGAAACGGCTCGCCCTGTTTGCTTTCCAAATTGCATGAAGCAGCGCTGGGCCGCCGCCAAATGAACCCCACTCCTGAGCCAATTCAAGATTAATTCCCTGAAAAAGGTCAGCTATTGCCTGCCTGATCTCGATCCCGTTATCCGGCGCGGCGTCGTGGTCCAAGCTCTGCAGGAAAACCGCAATGTTGATTACGGTATGGAATGGGTTGACCTCTACCAGCGTATCTGTGATGAAAAGATTTGGGAATGGGTCGCCCTCGTAATCGCCGCGGTCCCAGGGATCGCCCACAAGCGCCCAAGTGATGTTTATCCCGGTAAGCACTGCAGAGCCCGCCAGGTCGAAAGGCGTTATCTGCTCCTTACCCTTTAATTCACCCAGTAAAGTGTCCCCGACAAAAAATCGAACAGTTTCACCCTCCTCATACTGAAAGCTTCCATCGAGACCTGTCACACCTTCTTGCGTCGTGGTTTTGTAGGTGACGCCTGCTACCGGGGTGCCTGCCATTAAAAATCCGGTATCCCCGGTTATGGGTTGAAATACAGCGGTGCTCGGGGGTATTTCGGTGCCCGGATAGCTTTCGTCCCACCAGTCAACTGCCGTCTTCGATACCTTAAAGCCGCAATGTTGAAAATCGGAATCGGGTGGGCAGGGTCCGTCCCAGCTAACGAAGCGCCAGCCCGGTCTCGGAACCGCCTTGTAATTTACGAAATAGTCACCGTTTACCTCATTCTCGATGCAGGCT
>Ga0316189_10006926_pt1 | contig 10777 bp, 11 predicted proteins | sample LowCovwburrow_MG_FD_204930 | JGI IMG/M metagenome (GOLD analysis project Ga0316189, IMG submission 204930) | Coastal sediment microbial communities from Maine, United States - Lowes Cove worm burrow | ecosystem: Environmental > Aquatic > Marine > Coastal > Sediment | place: USA: Maine... | reverse complement strand
GGTGAACCACGACAGAACGTCTTCCGAACGTTCATAGGTCAGCATGGCGCAGGTGCCGTCATTGAGCACAAACCAGATCCGTGTATCAGGCTGGCGCTGCACCGCCATCACCTTGACGCCCGCACTCAGGACGGTCGGGTGAAAGCGGCTGATTTCCGACGAAGAATAGTCTTGCGCGTCGATCGTGTAAGACAGGTCATAGGCGCGCTTGCCCGAGCGCTGCACGAATATGGCCGACCGGTCGATCTTTACCGCCTGGACATCCGCAGAACCCTGGGTGGAGGCATCCTTGATGGAAAAGTTCGCCGGCGTCATGGGCTCGTCGAACGATGATGACCGCCCGACCGGCTCCGCGCCCGAGGTGCCGATGCACAGCCGCGCCAGACCAAGTATCCACTTGACCGCGTTGACCGCGCCGGTGGCAATGGAGCGTATCACCGGGCCGCTGTCACCGTCTTCTTCAAGGTCGAAACTTTCAAATCCGTCCGACACCGAACCGTAAATCCTGTCAGCCCCGCCCCACCACAATCTGCCTTCGAACAGGGCTACCGCGGACGGCCAGCCGCGCAGGGTGGAAAACTGGCCTTCAGCCCATTCGGTGGTTTCTTCTGTATCGTGCAGGCGACGGACAACCTCATAGGTGGCCGTGGTTGAACTTGTGACCCCGGTAATGATGACGTATCCATCCCCGCCGCCGCCAGCATATGTCGCCGTGATCGTTGCCGTGCCCGATGCGTAATCACCAGCCAGGAACCCTGCCCTGAATTGAACGATCGTGTTGGCGCTGCCCGGCGTTCTTGTGATTGAACCTGTCGATCCGCTGGAAAGCGACAGGAACCTTTGCCACGCTTCACCGTCATTATCTGAAATCTGGTAGGAAATGCTGCCGGAGTAGCTGCCGCCAATAGAGATCACAACGTCGCGTTCCTCAGTATTTTCATTGTCGCCATCTGAATCAATGTCATAGCGGCTATTGCCTGAAACACGGATTTCATCGGTGTACCTGTCATCGGCTACCAGGCTGGCTGAAACGACAGTTCGACTATGTGAAAGGCGCAATACCGTGCCGACATGGCCGGCGTCGAAGAACGCGGCAGACGCGGTCAGCGTGCCGTTGCCGGTGCGAGCCGATGGCCGCATGGTAATATCTGATGTCTTGCCCCTGAACGGGCCGTCGGTGAACGCGTAGTCAGTGAGCGACCATGACGTTTCAGCCCGGCGCTCGATGCGCACGGGCTGGTAGGCCTGGTCGGACGAGGTAATGAAGATCACGTCACCTGATTGCGCATATCTGAGCTTGAACAGGTCGGCGGCAGCCCACGGCGTGGTCAGTTGCATGGTGCCGGGTGTGGCGATGATGATATCCGAGACAATGCGCTCCGCCTCGCTTTCACAGGAAAACCAGACATGCAGATTGGTTTCTGTAGGCGTGAAGGCTATGGAATGAAACCCGGTCTTCAGTTCGGTTTCGCGAATATAATTATCGCTGCCAGGAGTTGTGCCGCAGCGGAATTTCACCGGGCCGCGGTCAACGGTGATTTCAATGGCATGTTCGACGTTCTGGTCGACGCCCGCCACGGTGGCAGAGCGTCTCGCCAGTGTGGTGCCGCCCCTGTTTGGGGTTTTCAATGTCAGCAGCCCACCGGAAATCGTGGATACGCCGCCGCCCGTCGTCGTCAGCGTCCAGCCTGTTGAAGACGAAAAATCACCATTGCCGATAAAAGTTGACACCGATGCCCTGGAAACCAGGTCGCCATTGACACGCACACGCAGTTTCCGGTCAGACAGTTCGACCAGCGCGGTGTCTTCGGCGGAGAACACGAACGGGATATTGCGGGCCGCACCGTCACCATCGGTTGAAGACAGGTAAGCCAGACCCGGTCGCGCCGCCATCGGGCCGATAACACGGGGAAAGCAGTTCTTCATCACTTCAGCCGATATCCGCATGCGCGACAGGTCCACACGGCCAAGCGCCAGCGGCGACACCTCGCCCCCGTTCATGGCAAACAGGTAGGATTTTTCGCGCATCATGCCCGCCTGTAATCCGCGCCGGTGCGCGTGCCGGCAAACCGGTCGCTTACCCAGCGCCCTGCCCGCCCGCGCCGGGCTGGCTGCTGCAGGGCTTCAAACGTGTTGGCCTTGCCGAGCGCCTGTGTCTTCAGGCTCATCAGGTCGTTGCGGAGTTCGGATGACCCGGTCAGCTTTGGCGCAATACGATATGCCAGTTCCAGCGTGGCAGCCTCGGTCAGGCGTTCCGGCCACCTGGTCAGGTCAAGTCCGTAACCTGCATCACTGGACGTGTAGCGCAGATACAGAGGTGTCGAGTCAGCCCACAGATAGCCGCCTTCTATCAGGTAAGCCGTGCCGCCGGCCTGGTAATCCAGTGGCGGCTCCATGGTCTCGGACGCCGAAACCGCATACTTGCGCACCAGGTCGGACGGCATGTCATGCGCATGGGCATATCCGAACGCCGGGCTGACGCCGGCATTGACGGTGATTTCAGTGGTCCGCATGGCGTGGGTCCAGAAGCCGGCTTCCATGATGCACTGAAGCATCGGCGCATAGTGCACGTCACACAGCCGCCTTGCCTCATTGGCTTCGCCCAGGGACGTGACAGGCGTCTGCTTGCAGTGCAGGATTGCCCGCTGGTATATCTCCAGTCTGGTGGTGCCCATTGGATTTACGCCGCTGCCTTGCGGTTCATGGTGCCGAGATGGACATCGAGAGCGGCCTCCGCATCACTCCTGGCGGGCAACCCGGCAAACAGCACGGTGCCGTCGGGATCGACCACCCGCCAGCCGTTCTGGCCGTTGGATGCAATGGTGTGCAGGGCGCGCAGGCGTTCAATTTCCGGCTGTCCCAGCGCCTTTACATCGTATTCCACGTGACGCACCACCGCGACGCGCAGGTAATTTCGCCCTGCCTCCAGCACCCTGAGATCGGCTTCCCAGCGCAGGCGTTGATCGATGCAGGTGAGCAGTGATTTCGGCGTCACCCGGGCCGCGTGATGCGCCCAGTAAGACGGCTTGCAGATATCGTCCAGCTGATCGGCTTCGGGGATCTGCACCATGAACCTGCTTTCCACATGAGTGGCCAGCTGAAACACGCTGTGGCCATTGGGACATGTTCTGACAACGGCAGTGACATCGGGGCCGGCCGGATTCGAGACGGGTTTCTTTGCCATTTTTCAAAGTCTTCCTTGTGCTTGAAATGCAAACGGGGCGCGGCTCCCATGAAGAACCACGCCCCGTTGCCGGATTGATATCAATGTTGATTTGTTACATGTGCCGCTGCAGAAATGGGCTAAAGCGCAGTGCACTCGATGGAACTCATTTGACCGGAAGCTTGATCAGCGCGTTGGCAAATTGCTTCGCGCTGGTGAATTTGTACTGGGCAATTATGCGGCCATCCCTTTTTTTCAAGAACGATGAAACCTGTTTCAAGGCGTGTACGCTGTTTGCGGGTATTGTCCTCATCAAGGGCCGCTTTGCCGGCCCCCTTGAAAGGGGCGCCGTGTCCGGTCAGGACCACATTGCTGCCCGGTACGATTTCAACGCTCATTAGCAGAGAGCGCAATTGTTTTGCAATATCAGTGCGTTGTTCCGGAATGATGGTAGTGCGAGTCAACAGTGAATTGACAATTTTGTACTCCGTGCCGAACGCGTGAAGCGCGGTTTGCCAGGCACGGCAACTAGGGCTGGAAAACACTGCGGATACTTTGGCTCCAACCAACCTGAAAACATTTCCGACCAACCTGGCCTCTTCAACTCCTTGCGGTGTCAGGCAGGTTGCCCTGGCAAAACTGGAGTCTGCGCCGTTGATACTTGTCGCCAGTTCATAGGCGTCAAAGGCCGCAGCGTCATGCCACTTCTCTCGCTGGGCATGACGGAAATGCAGGATATATCCGCCAGACAGGATCTTCCTGGCCCAGTGCAGGTTTTGCTTCTGTTTCTCGAGTTTGGACTGGTGGACCTGCCCGCCCAGGAACGAGTCATGAAACTTGCGCGGAAGTCATTTCCCGTTGGCGGCCAGCAGGCCGAGAACAAAGACCAGTCCAATCACCATGGCAGCACCCAGCGCTTTCAGGCCGCGCATGGTCCACGTGCTCTTTACCGGCGCGCGGGCGCCGGGCTTTGTCTGATCCGCCGATACTGATTATTCCCCGCCCCTGTCCGTGTTAAAACCATCTTCCGCTGGATGCTCTATTGCAATGCGACAGAGCATCCGTAGCGCGAGTTAATCAACCCGGCGGCAGTCCGTACTGCGCCGGTCTTGGTGGCTTGAGATTATCAAGCACAAAACGGTCCTGGAACGTCCCGGCACTGGTGTGCATGGTCATGTTTGCAATTGGCCGCAACTTGGCGGCGCTCAGGCTGTACTCGACCTCGAGATAAACTTTTTCAACGTCACCTTCCCGCAGCCCGGGACGCCTTGGCTGGGTGAATGCCCACTTGTTGGTATCTATGACGAACTCCGCCACATCATCCGAATTGCAGCTTACCGTGCCCACGCTCGGATATCCGGTAATCCTGATTATGACCCGACTGCCGCTGCCCCTTCTTGAAACCCGGCCGTGCGCGTCTGCGACCTCACACCTGGTGCCGCGCGGAAACCCGACGAGAATGAGCTCGTAATAGCGTTGCGGCGGCGGGTACCGGCCGATGTTTGCAGGCAGCTGGATATTGTCTGCAGTCAGTCCGCCATTGTCTGCTGGCAGTTCGCTGTTGATCGGCGGCAAGTCGCCTGCCAGGCCTGCATTGTTTCCGGGGCTGGCGACACTCGTCGGCGTCTCGTCATCGCCGAACAGCGACAACCCTGATGTCTCACACCCGGCCACAAGTCCGCATAATGCCATTGTGACTGCAATTTCTAGGATACGGTTCATGACACGGACTGTGTACCAGACCGTGCAATGCACGCAATGACATTTGTTGCATGCGGCCGTTTTTGGCATGACGGCAAGGCAGCACAGTCGAAGCAATGCATGGTTCCTCACCATATCGCTGATGCGCCCATGTTTGCGGTCATTTGTGTAACCACGTCAATGCCGGCGGCAGGCAACAAAACCCACCTGTTGCTCAATTCTCTCTTAACCCACTGGAATCCATTGATCTTGTAAAGCCGTCGCCATACCGGGATTGTCCCGAGGGTCCACAGCGGGTGACCGCATTCCCGGGACAAGCCCGGGAATGACACTGTCGAGTTTGCTGAAGTTCAGGTCATCACGCCAGGATGGCCGGTGACATGGTGGCCGCGCCACCTGCGGTCACGGCGGTGACGACGTGCGTGGTGGCGCCGATGGTGGCGGCGGTCTTCACATAGATCACCACGTCATTGACCTTCATGCCCTTGGCGGCACCGTCTTCGATGAAGTCAGTGGCGTCCGCATCAGTATGAACGTCGGTGCCGTAGGCAAGCCAGACTTTCGGCTGGTCGCCAACGCAGGGGATCACGCAGTTCCATTGATCAGTTACATAAGCCATGTGTTGTCCTCCCTATCAGGATGCCACGATGGCAGAACCATCATGTGTCATCTGCACGATACCGGTGTTCTGAAGCAGCTTGGCTTCGTGGTAGAGGGAGCAGCGCGACCATGACAGTTGCTGCTTGTCCTCATAGCCGATGGCCACGTCCATGCCCTTGGCGTCGGCGGCATGGCCGACGGCATTGCGGTGGTACATGAAGCACAGCTCCGAACTGGTGCCGAGACCGGCGATCTGGTTGGACACGATCCACTTCACGCCGAGCCACTCATACCAGCCCTGCCCCATGCTGGACGCTGTTTTGGCATCCATGGCATTCCAGCCGGGATAGTTCACCGCCGGCTTGACAGTAACAAAGTCCGCGCTTGAGAACGTCGGAATGGCCATCAGGTAGGCCAGGAAGGCCGGCGAGATGACCGCGAACACATTGCCGTCCCACGGAACGCCATTGTTCATCAGGTAGGTAGTTGCCTTCTGCACCATGGTCAGTGAGGCGGTAGCCGCTGAACCGGTGGTGATGGTGCCGGTTTCAAGCTGCGCCAGGATGGTGGCATCGATGTCACGGTTCAGCACGGACATGGTGTTGATCTGCATGATGTCGCGCTGATCACCTTGTGACTGGAAGATATTGAACCCGGTCATTTCGATGAGATCGTGTTTTTCCTTCAGCGTGACGGTGGTCTGGGTGTTGTTGTTGTCACGCGCCGGGATCAGGCCGCCGACACCACGGGTCACCGTCGTGCCGGATGAATCGACGATCAGGAACGTGGCCTGATTGCCCTTGGTCTGGCTTTCCTTGGTGGTTGTATCCTTGAGAAGCGATTGCCGCTGACCAAAGGCCAGAACCATCTCTTCCCGATATTGAATCATTGGGGCTGCACCAGGCATGGTGTCCCTCCTTTATTCATTTGGGTTGAATGAAAGCCTGGTCCTGAACGGGTAGCCGGATGGCGAGTGACCGCCGGGGTGTCTTCGGTTCATCGAAGGGCCGGGTTTCACTTGCCTGTCGGGGCGCGGAACAGTAGCGGGTTGGTTCGGAGTCTTGACCCCGAGGTTCAACCGGGACCGTGAACTGCGGGATGGCCGGTTTGAAATGAGTGGCGGTTTACGGATTCATGGAGCGATACTGCGGGCCCGGTGTGGGCAACACGCCATTTTGCATGGGTTGAAACCGTCCAGACGGATCTCTGTCGTCCGGCATGGTGGCCCGGACATCCAGAGTGAGGCCTGAAAACGCCTCTTGAGCCATCCGGTGAACGGCCAATTCGTCGACGTTTGCAAGACTGGCCACACACCATGAACCGGGGATGGCGGAGAACAGGCTGACCTACCGCCGCTGCTCCAGCAGTTTGCTGTACTCCACGTCCAGGCCATCGCGTTTGTATTTTGAATAGTCGGTGGACATGATCTTGCGGATCTCCTCGATGCGGGCCTGCACATTGTGGCCGGCTGCGGTTTCGCCGGTCTGCAGCACGCTGCCGCCTTCAGAGCGTGCCATCTGGTTGATGAACCTGTTGAACTTCGGATCATCGGCCAGCCGCAGACCCTCCGGCGTGCGCGCGGTGACGAGGGACTGCCAGCTGTCGCCCAGCTTGTCCTGCATGAACCGGGCATTCAGCGCGATGTTCTTCCGGTAATCCGCGCCCCAGTCCATCCGCAGTGTGTCTTCCGTGTCCTCCTGCCGCAAGGCGTCGGTCTCGGCCTGCCGCTCCATCTGTTTGAACGCCACATCATTGGCCACCGACATGATTTTTTGCGCATGTTCCGGCGGCATGTCCAGCTCATGAAACGTGCTGCGAAACTCATCAATCGACGCCTTGCCGAACTCGTCCAGGTCTTCATACCTGCCGTCCAGCAGGATCGGCACATCATAGTCCGTGGCGGTTTCGGGAATACCGTGCTGCAGCCGCCATTCGGCGCGCTGTTCATCTGTCGCCTCCGGGCCGGGCCTGAGCTGCACCTCGCCTGAGCGAATGCGCTGCTGGGCCGACAGCAATGCCTTTCCAACCGCATCGGGCGAGGTATAGCGCTCCAGCAGCCGGGCTGCCTTGGGATCGCCATTGGCCATCTGTGTGCGCCAGTCATCCGGCCACCGGTGTTCACCAGGCTGGCCAGAAGCGGACTCGTCTGGCGCAGACTGGTCTGTTGCAGACTGGTCTGTTGCAGACTGGACTGATGCAGATGCGCCCGACACGGAGGGGGCTGCATCGGACGTGCCGGATCCGGCCTCGTCATACAGCGAGCCTTGCTTGCCGTTATCCGACCAGGACCGGGTTCGGTCCTGCTGGCTTGCTTCATGTCCGGCAGGGCTTTCAGTGGCGCTGCCGCTTGGCATATCTGCAGTCGCTGGAACGGTTTCAGTTTCAAAAGCGGTCACTTGGTGGTCTCCTGATTGGGGGTGGCGGGGGTGATCAGGGTTTCCTGGATCATCGCACCCACATACCGGCGGCCTTCGCCAAAAGCGGACAGCCGGTCATTGTGTTCATGGAATGTCAGTTCGTAGTAACCGCAGAACCGCTTCATGATGACCTCGAGTGCTGTTTTCTGTTGCGCTTCGTTTGCGACGCCGGCACCCAGGCCCTTGATTGCCATGACTTCTGCAACGCTCAGGTCCTGCGGCCAGGTATCGCCGAGCGGCTTCGGGCCGGGCGATGGTTTGCCGCGGCTCATGGTATCCCCGCCCTGGCGGCCTGTGCTGCCACGTCCGCCAGCTGGCCGGCTTCTGCAATGGCTCCCTGGCTTTGGACGGCCTGCTCGATTTCAGCCTGGGCTGCTTCGACTTCCGGGGCGTCGACCTCGCGCACCCACTGGGCAGGGGCAACGGCAAGCATCGTGTCGCCATAGGCTTTCGCCACATCGAAGCGGGCAGCGATTTTCGGATCGGCACCGGCAGCGGCCTGGGTCAGTTCCATGGCGCGACCAAAGGTCAGCGCCAGGCCGTCGCGGCGGGCATCCTCGATCGGGTTGTCATAGGTCCAGTCAAACTCGCGGCCGTCAATCTCCTCCGGCCGGTCTGCTTCGCTGCCCAGCCATCCCATGTTCATGGCAACTCCATAGGTGAGGTCCAGCACACGGCCATTGCGTTCGGGTTCTGCCGGTTCGATGATCGGCTGCGTGGCGCGCTGGAATTCCTGCCAGCGGCGCTCTACTTCCTGCGCCGTCATCTCGCTGCCGCCGACCGGCAGGAACAGCTTGTTGAGATACCACGCGTCGCCGAGCTGCTGGCGCGTGGCGCCGTGCAGCGACACGCCGATCTCCGGCACCTTGCCGAGATTGACCGGGCGTATGGCATCGCCGTTGCGCTCATCATAATTCTTGTCCACCCAGGTAATGCCGCCGGGAAACAGGTTGACCGGACCGAGCACCACTTCAGACTGGCCCACCAAAGGCGGCTCAACCGCGTTCTCGCCGGCCTGCATGATCGACCATGTCATCGACTGCATGGTGCGCGCATCAGGCGTCGAGATCACCGCGCACGGCGAAATGGCATAGGCAGACCCCGACAGCCGGAACCAGCGGCTCACTGCATAGCGCAACTCGTTGAGTTCTTCTTCGAACAGGATGTCCCTGGTGTCTTCGCAGATATAGACCGACACCCACTCCCTGGCGGCAGACTTCGGCTTGTCGGCGGCATAGTACGCATCGATCGGCATCGACACATGCAGGCACTGCACCTTGTCGTCGGGAGATTTTTTCAGCTTGTCGGCAATCTTATTGGGAATCGTCCAGCCGGCCTTTTTTTGCGAGCACAGGTGCGCCACCTTCATCTTGAAGCGGCGGTATACGGTGTCCACCTCACCGTCGACATCTTCAGCCCAGGCGCAGTCGCGCAGATGCCAGGTGCGGTACAGCATGCCGGAGCGGTCCGAACGCGGCTCGGCGGAAGTCACGCAATTGCCGAAGGTGACATATTGATGATCGGCCAGGGCCTGGGCTGAAATGAACTGGGACCTGTTGTCATACAGCAGCGCGCGCATGCGCTTGTCGGTGCGCTCATAATGTGCGCGGATCGCCTGCACCCGGTTGATCTCGTCATCGCGGTCCCTGCCCCTGAACCATTCGCGGCCCTTGGGACGCAGCACCGATCCCAGGTAATTGCCAAAGTCACGCCGATACAGCGCCGGCGTTGAATCATACAGGTTGGAGGCAAAGCCATCGGCGTTCTTGCTGACGGTGAAGTCGGCGTGCTCGGGAAAGTGCAGTTCGGCCACTTCCTGCCAGAACGAATTGAGCGCCTGCCTTGCGCTGAATGCAGATGCCGCCATGGCGCACAGGCGGGTTGCGCGTTCGGGCAGCGCCATCAGGCGGTGCCGCCCAGATTGGTGCCGGAATAGGACTGGCCGGAATAAATTGTGGCATCGCGCCCGCCCCGCTTCTTGCGGCGCTCACGCACCTTGTCGCGCGCCGCCTGCTTGCTGGCAAACGAGCCGGGATCCGGCATTTTACTCACCGCAACTTCCGGTATCTTCGGCTTGAAAATCGAACCGATCGCCTTGATGGCCTTGGACATGGACGTGTCTCCTTTGTTTGATATTATCGCTCACGCCAGCAGCCGGAGGCTGCTGGCGTGAGCGATATGATCTCAAAATGAGAACGGCCCGCCAAAGGCGGACAAGCTGTTCGACCATCATGGATCCTCGGGACAAGCCCGAGGATCCATCTTTCGACCCCGCGCGCAGAACCCTCAACGCTACTGCTGATGCACACGAGTCTTGCCGGTATTTGTGTAACCAGGTCAATGTCACCGCGAGACAACGAAACGGCATTGTTGCTGCATACGAGCACAAATCATTGAAATATATAAATTTACTACAATTCTAAAAACCGCCGAACCTACCTCCGGGTGTCATCTTCGGGCCTGTCCCGAGGATCCATTGCTCAACCTGCGCGCAGGGTCCGGCCCGACCGTCGCACCATCCCTGAACGGATGAAGGTGTTCAAACGGGTCATAGTCGTCGTCACCATTGGCCCAGTCATCCAGTGTCATGGTTGAAAAGACGTCCTCAGCAACCTGGTAAATATCGATATCGTCAATACCCTCCAGGCTGGCCATCCGACCTGCATGGCCAGCCGTGGCAATGAACGGCTGACTGTCCGTGTCGCCCCGGGCGGACTGACGCTCCGGCACATCTGTTCGCGGACTCGTGGAACTCGGCCCGCGCGAGTATGGATGGTCACGCGGGAGGCCGAACAGACCTTTTGGCTTGTGAGCACCATGCCTCCTGCCAAATTTTGCCACCTCGGACTTTTTCAGCCGAATATCGCGTATCCTGTCCAGGTCCGATGCAACACGT
>Ga0316189_10006924_pt1 | contig 10778 bp, 9 predicted proteins | sample LowCovwburrow_MG_FD_204930 | JGI IMG/M metagenome (GOLD analysis project Ga0316189, IMG submission 204930) | Coastal sediment microbial communities from Maine, United States - Lowes Cove worm burrow | ecosystem: Environmental > Aquatic > Marine > Coastal > Sediment | place: USA: Maine... | reverse complement strand
CCTGGGTACTTATGAATTTATGTTGAATACAACACTGATATTAAAGACCTTGAGTGGCCCCAGTGCGGATAATATTCAATGCTCACAGACGGGAAGTTATGAAGATGTGGGCAATGTGATTTCACCCATCACGGTTCAGCAGTTCAAGCGAACGGTAGGTAAACATCTTACGCTGACATTGAAAGAAGAGGGTGCTCAATGATTAAGGGTGGTCTTATGTTGTTTTTACTTTTCATGATGGCGGTAGCCATTGCGCAGGCTAGTTCAGTACCCGCCGAATTCAAAGACAGGCAAGTGGTGTTGACCAAGCCCCTATCTGTTGCTCCCCAGAATTATCATGTCCTGTTTCAGGGGGGTAAACCGATTACCCAGGGCCAGCTGACGGTCTGGGATCCTTCCTGTCGCCTGGAACTAAAAAATGCCAAAGATTCGCGTTGGCAGATCGATGCAGCAACCTATCAGATCACGGGTTATAAAACTTTTTCCTCAGATTGTGATCAAAACGGATGTGATGAGGTAACCAGTCTTGCCTTGAATACGCTTAATGGACCCGAGGCCTATAAACTTGATTGCCGTGTCCGACATGCCTTTGGAGAGCCAGGTAATACACCGAGTAAATTGACGCCCCAATCGTTGGACATCATTTTGGGTGACTACATCACCATCAAGTAAGCGTCGTCAGCCAGGCACAACGAGGACTGGTATCTATTCATCTGGTTCAGGAGGTGTGCGTATCATGCTCAGAGTTTCCTTTTTAATAGTACTTTTATCCGGCTTACTGGCTTGTTCTGGTGTGAATAGCGGCAGACTTCCCACAAACCTTCAGGGAGCTGAGCTTACTGTCGTCAAGCCGGTTTCCTTTCCTCCTGATGCCTATGGCGCCATTTTTCAATATGGAATCCAGGTGAGTCAAAGAGACCTGACGATCTGGAACTATTATTGTGATCTGACCTTAAGAGAATCAAAGCCTTCAAGTTGGTATCTTGAGGAGGGCCAGTATGAGTTGACAGGTTTAAAGGCCTATTCCCGCTTATGTGACTGGGATGGCTGTGACTGGGTCAATGAATATACACTGAAGACCCTGTCGGGATCGGAGGCACTGAAAATGACCTGTGTGCGAAGATACCTTTTCGGAGAGCCTGGTAACTGGTCTTACGAAATTTTAACGCCCAGTCAGCTGAATGCCATCCTGGGCGATGCGATCGAAGTCAGATAATCAGTTCTTTTTCTGTTTAACCATTTTGATGCAGTCTTCACGCCAGAGACATTGATCCTGTCCGCAGCTTTTAACCTGGTCGGTGGCAAAACAGGGGGTATTGTTTTCGCTTTCCTGTACTGCCCTGACCAGTGCAACCTTGGTAAGTTTGCCCGGCTTGAGGCCTTGGGTCTTCGCTATTTCACGTATTTCCTGCATCTTCATCGATTCTATCTCCTGGCAGTTTAATAATTCTAGGCAGTTTTGACGCAGTCTTCACGCCAGAGGCACTGTTCCTGTCCGCATCTACTCACCCAGTCAGTTGCAAAACAGGGTGTATTGTTCTCACTGTCCTGAATAGCCTTAACCAGTGCTACCTTGGTTAATTTGCCGGTCTTCAGGCCTTGCGACTTAGCAATTTCACGTATTTCCTGCATTTTCATCGATTCTATCTCCTGGCAGTTTAATAGTTGGACAATCTTAAATAGTCTTTATGACAAGCTCTTTACACATTTCGTGCCAGAACGACATAAGACTTTATAGTTGGTACTTAAGTGCATATTTTATGTGCGGTTCTCTAAAATCACCAGCATTTAGTAAGGATAATTTCAATCTATGAACTGCACCATTTTGGTAAAACTTTATTGTCCCTTAGTCTTAAATCCACCACGTTTGTGCAACAAATTCTGAAAAGATTGTGAGGCGGTTAACCCTTTGCGAATGACTTGCTTGTTTGTCTCTCGCCAGACGCTAGGATTGAATCATGAGGAAGAGGGGAGTAAATCATGCGTAATCTAATTGGTCTGAGTGTAGCAGGGATGATGATGTTTGCGACTTCATCAATGGCGGCCCCATCAGGGGAAGCAGATCCGGTTCTAATGTATGAACAAGGAATGAATTATCTCTATGGCCGTGATGGGCATGTTAAGGATACCCATCGTGCTGCAGAGTACTTCCGAACCCTGGCTGAACAAGACTGGTCTGTCGCCCAGAACCGCCTTGGAGAAATGTATGAACAGGGCCAGGGCGTTTCCAGAGATCTGGATATGGCGATGACCTGGTATCAGCGTGCTGCTGAGCAGGGGCATCCGATCGCATTGGCCCATGTAAAGAAACTTAAAGTCCAGCAGTCTTTGACTGCATCGCGTTAGTCAGTCTCCTTAGATAGTAGTGTGTCTCGCCTTAAGGCCGCCAGTAGGCGGCCATTTTTTTGTCCGGCTTAACCTGTATTACGCATTCCTGCCGCAATAGCGTTGATGGTGCGCAACAGGGGGCTTAACCAAAGTTCATGAACCTCTTCATCCAGACTGGCATCCCGGTGACGGGACAATAATATGATCTGGATATGGTTAAGCGGATCCAGGTAAGGGTCGCGACGTTCCAGTGAGACCTGCAGGATTGGAACATCGTCCAGCAGGTTTTTATAGCCGGAGACCTCCAGGATCTGCTTTTTAGTACGGTCAAATTCATCATGGATGCGCTGAAATATCTGTCTGGCAAGATCAGGGTCCTGACACAGGTCGGCATATTCCTCGGCAATTTTCATATTGGCCTTGGTCAGGGCCATCTGCGCATTGCCCAGCAAGGCATTAAAAAACGGCCATTGATGATACATGGACTGTAGTGTTGGAAGGATATCCGGATCGTGTTTGCGCATGGCTTCCAGGGCGCTGCCGATTCCGTACCAGGCCGGGATGGTGTGACGAGATTGCGCCCACCCAAAGACCCAGGGGATGGCCCTGATGGATGATTTGGATCGATTCCCGACCTTTCGGTGCGAGGGTCTGGAGCCAATATTAAGCTGGCCAATCTCCACAACCGGGGTGATCTCGTAGAAGTAATCGAGTAGTCCCTCGTTGCGATCCGTCAGGTCGCGATAGGCCTCTTCACCCAGTCGCGCTATCTCGTTCATGATTTGCAGACTTTCTTCGCTATCATGATCAATCGGGCTAATCAGTCCCTTACTGGCCTTCATCAAACCGGTAGAACCCATGGAAAGCTCATAGGCGGCCGTCTCGGTATTACTGTATTTGTAAGACAGTACCTCGCCCTGTTCGGTGAATTTAATCTGGCCATGTACGGTTCCAGGCGGTTGGGCCAGTATGGCGTCATGGGTAGGACCTCCACCACGGCCGATGGTGCCGCCACGACCATGGAATAAGCGACATTCAACGCCATGGGCATCGGTAATCTGCAAAATGGTCTTCTGCGCCTCGTAGAGATTCCAGGTCGAGGCCAGAATGCCGCCATCCTTACAGGAATCGGAGTAGCCCAGCATGACTTCCTGTTGATTGCCTGAGGCCTTGAGTAATGCTGCATAGCTAGGGTTGTCGAGCAGGTTGGTCAACACCTCTTTAACATGCTTAAGGTCTTCGATGGTCTCGAACAGGGGGGCAACCACCATATGACAGAAACGTTGACCTTCCTCATCTTTGCCCAGTAGCCCGGCCAGGCGGCCCAGGAACATGACTTCCATGACATGGCTGGCGGTATGAGTCATGGAGATTACATAACTGCCGAAGGGATTTTCTCCGGTCTCTTCTCGCATCTGCACCATGGTGTCTAGGACTTCCAGGGTCTCAAGGGACATCGCGGTGAGTACTGATCTGTCGAAAGCCGGTAATTCGTCGCGATCGATTAAGGCTGCGAGAGTCTGGATGCGATCCGCTTCATTGAGTGTGGTGTAATCCACCATTTCAGGCCATTGTGCAATGATCTCAGTGACCGTCTCGGTATGAATGGTGGATTCCTGGCGTATATCGAGATATTGCAGGTGAAAACCAAAGGTCTCAACCAGGCGGATCAGGTCCTTGAGCTTGCCATCAGCCACGGAGCGATCGCCATGACTGATAAGGGAATCATATATTGCCTTCAGGTCGGCCAGAAGTTCATCGGCCGAGGTGTAGGCATGAGAGGTCAATACGGCCTTTTCACCTCCGATGCGCCGGCGAACCACGTCAAGGGTCTGTTTCAGGCGGTAACGCATGAAGTACAGCTTGCGACGATAGGGTTCATTACGATAACTGTCAGGCTTGCTGCCAAACACGGCCTTACTCATGGCGCTATCGGCTTCAAGGCTTTCCAGCAGCTCTGAGGAGGGGGTACACCACAGAATGGAATGGGTCAGCAGGTGACGCAGACTGTTCACCAGTTTCAGATATTGGACCAGGACCTCTTCCATCTGAAGACGAACGGCCATGGCTGTAGTGGCAGGCTTTACGTTCGGATTCCCATCACGGTCACCGCCTATCCAGGAACCGAAACTCAGGAAACTGGGAGTGGTCACCAGGGGTGATCCGTCGGGATTTAGACCATAGGTCCGTCTCAGGGCACGTTCCACGTAGCGGTAGGTCAGGGGGACGGCCTCGAACAGGCTTTCCTGGAAATAGAACAGGCCGTATTTAATTTCATCGATGACTTCCGGTTTCTTGGAGCGGACCTCGTTGGTGCGCCAGAGGATCAGAATCTGGTTTTCCAGTTCTTCGGTGATGTCCTGGCGTTGCTCACTACTCAGGCGATGGTCATCGAGTAATTGACCGGTAACAAAAATACGGCGCTGGGCCTCCATGATGGTACGACGCCGTGCCTCGGTGGGGTGTGCCGTAAATACCGGCATATAGTTGAGGCTGTTGAGCAGCTTTTCGATATCCTGGGCCAAGACATCCTGTTCGAAAAACTCTCTGATTGTAATATCGAAAGAGCCTTTCCAGAGAGGGCCGCCGGTAGACATCTGCTTTCTACGCCAGCGGTGAGAAAAGCTTTCCTCTGCCAGGTTGACCAGGACGAAGTAGGTATTAAAGGCGCGGATGACCAGTTCCAGGGTGACAGCATCCAGGCTGGCTATTAATGCCATCAGCTCTTCTCGCTTATGATCGTCGTTCTGATCACGTAACTGAAGATAGCCTTTTCGAAGGCGTTCTACGTTATCCAGGACATCCTGTCCGGCATGTTCGCGGACAATGTTGCCCAGCAGCTTACCCAGTAGTTTGACTCGGGCACGCAACAGCTTGTCGTTGATTGGATTGTATTGAGCAATGGCATTCATAAGATCTGGCGCACTGAAGACGTATCACCGGGATCACCGGTGTTGGCTATTCAGTGTATTCCCCCTGTTAAGGTCAAAGCAGCCGCGCATTATACCGTTATTGTGCGGCCTGTTAAGTCAGATAACCGTTGATCAGATGACTTCCTGATATAGGTCTAGATATTTTCGGGCACTACGTTCCCAGCTGAAGTCCTGTGACATTCCGTTATGAATCAAGGAGTCATGGCATTTTGGGTCAGCCAGGCAGTCCAGTGCACGTTCTATGCAGCCGGTTAGTTCATCCACATGGGCCGGATCGAAACTAAAACCATTTGCGGTCCCATTGGCCAGGGTTTCGGTCGTTGTATCCACCACGGTATCGGCCAGACCCCCGGTGCGGCGTACGACCGGCAGGGTGCCGTAATGCAGGCTGTACATCTGGTTCAGCCCGCAGGGCTCAAAACGGGAGGGCATCAGGAACAGGTCAGCACCGGCTTCAATCTGATGGGCGAGCTGCTCGCTATACCCAATATGCACGCCGACACGTCCTGGATACTCCAGTTGCAGCTGCAAGGCGTGTTGTTCAAAACTCGGTTCTCCGCTACCCAGGATCACCAGCTGCACGGGACTTCTTTCCAGTATTGTTCTCATTGCGTGCAGAATAAGGTCAACGCCCTTTTGTTCCACCATGCGGCCGATATGGCTAATGAGGGGAATTTCGACGTTCTCTTCCAGACCGGTGTGGCGTTGTACGGCCAGTTTATTCTGTCGTTTCCCACTCAGATCTTCGAGGCTGTAGTTTGCTTCCAGATACTTATCCCTGGCGGGGTTCCAGGCCCTGGTATCAATCCCGTTAAGAATCCCACTGAGATTGTCTTTGCGAAATTCCAGTAAACCTTCCAGGCCATAGCCGTATTCCTGGCTGCGAATCTCTTTGGCATAGGTCTGACTGACGGTGGTAATTCTGTCCGAAAATACCAGGCCACCCTTAATGAATGAAAAATGACCATGGAATTCCATGTAATGGGGTGCCCATAAATGTTGAGGCAATGAGAGTTCATGAAAGGCATGTAATGGGAACAGGCCCTGATAAGCCAGGTTGTGGATCGTAAAAATGCTGGCAGGGCGATCATGGCGATCATGCAGCAGAGCCGGTGCAAGACCCGTTTGCCAGTCATTGCAGTGCAGAATATCTGGTTTCCAGTCCAGCCCCGCCTGATCCATTGCCAGGCTTGCAATGGCCAGCGAGAAGAGGGCAAAGCGTTGGTGATTGTCCTGCCAGTCATGACCATTGGGGGACCGATAAGGATCGCCTGCACGATTAAAATACAGGGGGGCGTCAACCAGATAGAGAGGGACCTTTGTACCGGGTAAGAGACCTTCAAGGATTCGGATCGGCCCGTTATAACCGCTGAATTCGAGTTCCGCGACCATTTTCAGGGCGCCGGCTCTCTCTAAGGCTGCCGGGTAGCCGGGTAGGATTAAGCGACAATCCTGTCTGAGGCGGCGCAGGGCCGGGGGCAGACTGCCACTGACGTCGGCAAGACCTCCTGTTTTGATTAGTGGGTGGGCTTCGCTGCTGGCAAATAGGATCTTCATAGGATGCTTTAGAGTTTCTTTGATCTGAATCATCCGTCTACGCGGATAATTTAGTACCGTTAATAATCTGTGTATGACATCATATCATTACTCTTCCCCGAGTCATGTCAGATATTTAGAACGGAACCTTAATAATGAGGGAGTAACGTGTTCTTATGACATTACCGACGCAAACGCATGCCTGGCATGCGCTGGCGGCACATTATGATGCCAAGAAGAAGTTCCACATGCGGGACCTGTTCGCAGAGGATCCCAACCGTTTCGAAAAGTATTCTCTGAAGTTCGAGGATATCCTGCTCGATTATTCCAAGAATCGTATTAATGATGAGACCATGGACAGTCTCTTTGAGCTGGCGCATGAGATGGAACTCGAGGAATGGCGCGAGCTGATGTTTAGTGGTGTGGCCATCAACCACACCGAAGATCGTGCTGTACTCCATGTCGCACTGCGCAATCGTTCCGATCGCCCCGTCCTGGTTGATGGTCGAGATGTCATGCCCGATGTGAATCGCGTATTGCTTCAGATGCGTCAATTCTCGGAGTCGGTACGGAGTGGCGAGTGGAAAGGATATACCGGCAAGACCATCACCGATATTGTGAATATTGGCATCGGTGGATCCGATCTGGGCCCCAAGATGATCTGTCATGCCCTGCGGTCCTACCAGCGGGAGGATCTGCGCATCCATTTTGTATCCAATGTCGATGGTGCGCATATCGCCACGACGCTGGCCTCGCTGGATCCTGAGCGAACCCTGTTTGTCATTGCCTCAAAGACCTTTACCACGCAGGAAACACTCGCCAATGCTAATACGGCCAAGGCCTGGCTGCTTGAGTCCTTGAGTGATGAGGCCGCCGTGGCCAGGCATTTTGTCGCCGTGAGTACTAACGCCGATATGGTCAGTGCCTTCGGTATCGATACGGCCAATATGTTCGAATTCTGGGACTGGGTGGGTGGACGTTATTCGCTTTGGTCGGCTATTGGTCTGCCCATTGCTCTGGCAATCGGCATGGATCGTTTTGAAGAGTTGCTGGATGGCGCCCACGCCATGGATGAACACTTTCTGAATACCGACATTGAGCACAATATGCCAGTCATCATGGCGCTCATCGGTATCTGGTATAACAATTTTTTTAATGCCGAGTCGTATGCCATCCTACCTTATGATCAGCTCCTGCAATGGTTGCCGGCCTATCTGCAGCAACTGGATATGGAGAGCAACGGCAAGTATATCGATCGTTCCGGCCGTAGAGTGGGCTACAGTACTGGGCCTGTCATCTGGGGCCAGCCGGGCACTAATGGTCAACATGCCTTTTATCAGTTGATTCATCAGGGCACCAAACTCATCCCCACCGATTTTCTGGCAGCATCAGAAGGTCAGTACGGACTGGAAGATCATCATCGGAAGCTGTTATCCAACTTCTTTGCCCAGACGCAGGCCCTGATGCAGGGGCGTTCAGTCAAGGAGGCACGGGAAGAACTCAAGGGCAAGGGGTTGAGCGAAGAGCAGAAAGAGCTTTTGCTCTCACATAAGGTTTTTGAAGGCAATCGGCCCAGTAACAGTCTGCTCTATAAACAACTGACGCCCAGAACCCTGGGGTCTATTGTCGCCCTGTATGAACACAAGGTATTCGTTCAGGGCGTTATCTGGAACCTGAATTCCTTCGACCAGTGGGGCGTTGAACTGGGTAAGATCCTGGCAGGAAATATCCTGCCGCAACTGGAAGATGATCAGTCTGTCGACAGTTATGATCCCTCGACCAATGGCCTGATTAATTACTACAAGGCCTTGCGTAAGGAATAGATTTAGACCGAGAGATCTCTACAGGCCTCATTTTCTGCTTGATGGATTATTGTTGATTGTTTGAGGTTAATTGATCGAGTGCCCATTGCACATGTTCCTGCACCATGGGTGAAAGTTCAGGCAGGCGATGCTTAAGGGTCTGGATGATCTCGGGTGAACCAGGCGCGTTGCCCAGTGCCACGGCGATATTACGCAACCAGCAATCGTATCCGATTCTTCGAATGGCAGAGCCCTCCATATTACGAAGAAAGCTTTGCTCATCCCAGTTAAATAATTCCATAAGGCCGGGTGCATCCAGCCCATGGCGCGCACTGAAATCATTCAGCTCAGCGGTTTGGGCAAATCGATTCCAGGGACAGACCAGCTGGCAGTCATCGCAGCCATAGATTCGGTTACCGATCTGGGTGCGAAACTCCTCAGGGATGGCGCCACGCAATTCAATCGTGAGATAAGAGATACAACGACGTGCATCAACCTGGTAGGGCGCAATGATGGCACGTGTCGGGCAGACATCGATGCAGGCCGTGCAGCTGCCGCAATGATCAGTCACGGGGTCGTCCACGGGCAGCGGGAGTGTGGTGAAGAGCTCGCCCAGAAAAAACCAGGAACCCGCCTCGCGCGTTAATAGATTACTGTGTTTTCCGATCCATCCCAGACCGGATTTTTCGGCCAGGGCTTTTTCCAGCACCGGGGCGCTATCCACAAAGGCGCGATATTCAAAAGGACCCACCAGCTCTTCTATACGATGGGCCAGCTTCTGTAATCGATTCCTCATCAGTTTGTGATAATCACGACCCAGGGCATAGCGAGAGATATAACCCAGGTTACCATCGCGTAATATCTTTACCGGTGAGGTGGCTCCAGGGGGCAGGTAATTCATTCGTACCGAGATGACGCGAATCGTACCCGGAACCAGTTCGGAAGGACGTGCGCGTTTCATCCCATGGCGTTCCATATAATCCATCTCACCATGGAACCCGTGATCCAGCCATCGCTGCAAATGAGCTTCATGTTTTGTGAGATCGGGGTCGCTAATGCCCAGGGCATCAAAGCCCAGTTCTTTGCTCCAGGCCCTTATTTGATCGGCCACATTTTTGAAATCGAGTTGGGACATGGAAAGCCTGGACAGTTTGTGTCAGATTGTGGGCCATGAATATGAAAGCACAATCATTATATACCGCTGACCAGGTGCGTGAGCTGGATCGTCTTGCCATCGAAGAGGAGGGCATACCTGGATACACACTGATGCAAAGGGCAGGGCAAAGTTGCTTTGATGAACTGACTCTGGCCTGGCCCGATGCCTCAAGGCTCACGGTCTGTTGTGGGTCGGGTAATAACGGTGGTGATGGCTACGTCATTGCGACCCTTGCATTGAGAGCCGGCCTGGATGTTCACCTCATACAGATAGGCAACCCGGAGCATATCAGGGGGGATGCTGCCCTGGCGCGCCAGGCCTACATCGACGCCGGTGGCATTGAGCATGGCTGGGATAGACGGCTGCCGGCAAGTGATGTGATCGTGGATGCGATGCTGGGGACGGGGCTGCAGCGACCAGTGGAAGGACACTACCTGGCGTGTATCCATGCGATCAATCATCAGACTATGCCGGTATTGAGTGTGGATATCCCATCGGGAATCCATGCCGATACCGGCTCTCCCATGGGAGGGGCTATCAGGGCGGATATCGTCGTTAGCTTTGTAGGTCGCAAGCGAGGCCTGTATACCGGAAGGTCGCTGGATTATCGAGGTAGGATGGTCTTCGATGACCTGGGCATCCCTTTATCGGTCTACCAGAAGCTGATTCCGTCGGCCCGATTGATTGATCACAGGGTGCATGCTGAGGCTTTGCCCAAAAGACGCCTGAATGCACATAAGGGTCTTTTTGGTCATGTGCTCATTATCGGTGGTGGTCCGGGTATGCCCGGTGCGGCGATGATGGCGGGCACTGCCGCATTACGGGCTGGCGCTGGGCGCGTTACGATCGCTACGCATCCTGAGCATGCGTCCCTGATGCCGATGTATCAACCCGAACTCATGTGTCGAGGCATAGAGACCGGGGAAGACGTTCTGCCGTTACTGGGACAGGCGAGTTGCGTGGTGTTGGGTCCAGGGCTGGGCAAGTCGGAATGGGCCAAATCGCTATTTAATCAGGTTATCG
>Ga0316189_10006922_pt1 | contig 10782 bp, 8 predicted proteins | sample LowCovwburrow_MG_FD_204930 | JGI IMG/M metagenome (GOLD analysis project Ga0316189, IMG submission 204930) | Coastal sediment microbial communities from Maine, United States - Lowes Cove worm burrow | ecosystem: Environmental > Aquatic > Marine > Coastal > Sediment | place: USA: Maine... | reverse complement strand
GCAGAATAACTGTACCTCGTTGTTCTTTGATCGCTTGTTTCAGGAATTCCTCTCCTTCTATGGAGATGGTTTGTCGAAGAGCTTCCGGTGTGAACTGTCCCATAAACAGCTCTTCGATTCGTCTCAGAATATCCAGGCGAATACTTTGCCCTGCGATTTTTTTCAGCTCTTTTTCCGAATATTGTTTCGGAAGGATTCGCGCCATTTCAGCGGCGATTTCCTGCTTTGTGCCGCGCAGCAGCCAGGATGCTGTCAGAGCAGCTCCGTATGCCGTTGCATAGGACAGCTGCAAGGGGAGCAGTTGCATGAGCCGTCGAAACGGCACCCAAAAAAGCCAGAGCAGAAAATCTGCAATCAGATGTTTCATGTTTTACTGCGACCCGTCAGGAATCATATAACGATTTCTTCCCTTTTATTTTCCCGACCAGATGAAAGACATATTTTACTGCCGGTTTAAGAATTTTTTCTACCGTAAAGAGAACGGTGTCAAAGAGCAGCGTAATATGAAGCTGATGCTTTGGTACATAAAACAATTCGGCCAATTCCTGCTCATTTTCCGGAAGCATATTTGTTTCCGAGCTGATAATTTTTTCTTTCAGGGCGGTTTCGTAGAGCTGGTTGTGAGGCTCAAGGCGTATCCAGCCCAAGCCGACCCCGCCTCTGCCGGGCATGAGCAGAGGAATTTTGAACAGCATGAACAGCGTCTTGAAGGCATCCGAAAGAGTCATTCCGGGATATGCGCAAAAAAAGTTGTACCCAACCGCTATTCCTTTTACTTTCCGCATGATACGAAGGCTGTTCCGCACATCCTTGATCGTAAAACCTTTGCTGAGGGTTTTTAATCCTTGATCAGATACAGCATCCGGCGAAAAGCCGATATGCCTGCATCCGGCATCCCGCATCAGGAAAAGGAGTTCTTCTGTCGCTCCCTTCGGAGAAATCCATGCCCCCCATTCAACCTGCACCTTTCGCTTGATCAGTTCAGTACAGATATCCACAGCGTGTTTTTCCGGCACATTGAACACACTGTCGACAAAGGTGAAACCTTTTATGCCGTACGTAGTGACCAGTTGCTCCACTTCATCAACAACATGTTCCGCCTTGCGAAGACGCAGCCCTCGTTCGTTCAGGAACAGATAGCTGCAATAGGAGCACTTGAATACGCAACCTCGTTTACTTTGCACACCGATAATATTATGGAGCGGTCCGCGGTAGTTCCGGATATCGATAATCGCCGGATCTCTTCTCGGCAGAGGAAGAGAGGCAAAGTCAGGCAGGGGTCGGGGACCGGTAAAGCAGACCTCATCGTTTTTTCTATAGTACAGCCCTTTGATTTTTTCCGGTGTGTCCAGGTTGTCCAGCAATTCGGTTACGGTTTCCTCTCCTTCAAGGTATACCCCGTAATTTATTTCCGGCAGCCGTTCCATAATCGTAGGGGCGAAGATGGAAAAACCGGTGCCGCCGGCCATGATTTTGATATCCGGGAGCACCTGTTTGATAGCGGCAAGGGTGGGGCGTACGGTTTTGAACTGAACAAACATATCTCTGCGCTGGGTGGTGTCGATATTGCGAATAGATATTCCTGCAATATCCGGCTGAAATTTTTTCACCTCCAGGCGAAGTTTTTCAAAGCAGTCCGGGTAATCATAGACATTCGGATCAAAAATCTTGACCTCATGCTCGCTGAGCGCGGCGGCAATATAAGAGAGTCCGATGGGATAAAGAGGATATTTGATGGTTCTCCTTCCCATATCCTGCTGTACAAGGAGTACTTTCATATTTTTTTGTTACTTGGGATTACAGAACAGCTTTTATCTGTTCAGATGGGCGGTTGTTTGACGATTGTATATATCGCCTTTATATCTTTGCCGGAAACGAGGCGCAGGGCAAAGATTGACAGCAGACAGACCACAGTGCCGAGAAAAAGAGAGAGCGGCAGTGCTCCTTCCTGTGTCTGTAAAGCGACTAAAGAACCGACTGCACCGCTGATGATGACCGTCAAAAGCGTTTTGACCGGAATACCCGGAAGCAGTTTTCGGAAAAAAAAACAGTTAGCTAAAAATATAATGCCCCCCGAAATAACAATGGCCCAACTGCTGCCGATGGTTCCTGATACAGGAATAAGGACGAAGTTTATCAGTATACAGAAAAAAACTCCGCCGCTCTGAATCCAAACAGTCAGGGCGGTTTTTTTGGAAGCAATAAAAAGGGCGTTAAACATTGTGTTTAGAAAAAAGAAACTGATCGAAAAAGACAGTACCCTGAAAACCTGTGCGGAAGCCTGAAAATCCGATCCGAGGATGAGCGGAATAAAGAGATCAGCAAGGGAAGCAGCGTAAAAAGTGAGCAGTAGACAGATGAGCAGCATAGATTTAAACAGTGTTTCGGATGTCCGGCGGAGTTCCTCGTTTTTTTCTGCAAAAAACAGCTTGGAAAAAATCGGCAACAGAACAGGTATACAGGTCATAGGGATGATCTGCACTCTGGTAAAAATTCTGAAGGGTGCTTGAAACAATGCGGCAGCAGCATTGCCGGCCATTGCTTTTAAAAGAAAGACACTTAGATAGAGGTGAAGCTGGACAAGAATCTGGAACAGCGCTATTTGCAAGGACTCTTTAAGCAGTTTTTTTGTTTCGTTCCGAGACAAGGTTATCCGCTTGATTTTTTGCAGATAGGGAAATAATTTATTGGTCAGTTTGACAGTCAATACCAGCCCGATCAGATAGGCGGCCGCATAGGCGGAGAGAATAACATTGAGCCCCTGCTGAAAATAGATGCCGACGGCTATAAGTACGGTCAATACCGTCATGCTTATCAAAGCGGGAATGGTTTCATAGTGCATATATTGAAAGGCGATGGACAGAGAACCGGCAGTCTGTGTCATGGCCATGATCCCGCCGGTCAGGCTGATGAGCAGAAGTGCTGCGATCTGTTCGAACTCGTATCCGAGATGTATCGACAGGAGAATGAAAAAGAGGACCAGGGTCATCAGGATGTTCCAGGTCCATCCGATCAGGATGTATGTAGGGGCTTTTTTCTTTCGCTGCGCGATTTCCCGGACAAAAATTTTTGGAAAACCCATGTTCAGGAAAGGCAGGGTGACCCAGCAGACGGCCATCAGCACGGAGTATCTGCCGAATTCATCAAGCCCTAAGTACCTTGTAAGCATTCCTATAATCAACAGACCGGCAAGCAGTTCCGCAGCTCGCGCAACAAAGGTGAACGTGAGGTTGGCCAGTAAGCGTTTCGTTTTATCCACAGCTTACGCCTCCGGATTGAAACGTGCGGTTGCCGCATAACAATTTATTGTTATGATATTTGTTGGCAACACATCCGACCCGCTGAATACCCGCCTGCTGTAATCGGTGGTAAGTATGTTCAATATCGGCAAGCTGTGTCCTGTGACATTCTATGATATACACAAGGTAATCGGTCATGGAGGCGATAATGAGTGCATCGCTGGTTGAGTTCAGCGAGGGGGTATCAATGATAATGGTATCATAATGTCTTTTAAAATTATGCAGAAGTTGTCTCAGATTGTCCGACTCTATAATGTCTCCGAAATTTTCTTTGATATGGCCGACGGGCAAAATGTCCAGCCCCGGAACAGCGGTCTCGAAAACAGCAGCCTGAATATTCACTTCATTTTTGACGAGATCAACGATCCCGTTCGTACATTCGAGGGAAAAGTAGCGATGCACAGCAGGTCGCCGCAGATTCAGATCCGCAAGCAGTACTTTTTTGTTTGCTTTTGCACAGGATAATGCAAAGTTGGCGGCAAAACTGCTTTTACCTTCACCGATTCCGGAACTTGTGACAAGGATCGTTTTGATATCTTTATTCACAGAGGCGAACTGCAGGTTATGTCGAATTGTCCTGTAATATTCAGAGAAAGTATCATCAGAAGACTTCGCATTACCTCGATGGCGGGTCAGCAGCTGTTCGCTTTTCAGGCACCTTGCTTTCGGAATACTGCCGAGGATGCTGAACGGATCAATATGTCGAATATCTTTGGGAGAATGGATCGTAGTATCTATATATTCGAAAAAAAAGGCGATCATAGGTCCCCAAAACAATCCTAATGAAATACCGAGCAAGTACATGATTGTTTTTTTAGGGAAATTTTGTTTTTCCGGCGTTTCGGCCAACTCGACAATTCTGGCATCAGACAGTGCAACGGCTTCAGCAAGTTGTACTTTGTTTAAATAGTTCAAAAAACGTTCATAAATATCTTTGTCTGCCGACAGTGCAAGCTCAAGTTTGGTCAATTCTGCTAATTTTTCCGGAAAAGCTGCCAGTTTTTTTTCATACTCGGCAATATTGTCCTGAAGAAGAATACTTTTTTTCAGCTCAACCTCTCTTTCGATGTGCATGCTGACAAGCTGAGAAGAAAGTGAATCATAAACAGGAGCTATGGCAAGAGTTTCTCCGTTCAATACAATATCTGCACTTTTTTTGATTAATTTTTGTACGGCTTCAAACTCTTTTTCGATTTGCCGGTATTCGGGATGTTCTTTTTGATAAACAATACGTTTTGAGGCGAGCTGGACAAGAAGCTTATCAAGCTCGCTTTGTAAGGTCGATTTTTGATCGTTTTTCGCGAATTCTTTGATTTCTTTTCTGTATTTTCTGACTTTTCGCAGCTCCTGTTCCGTCTGTTGAATTTCTTTATTCAGCAAAGCAATGGATTGTTGACTGTCTTCATAGCTGGTAGTCAGGTCATGTAACCGTAAAATTGTATTTTCCTGTTCAGTTTCCAGATCTGTCGCATGCTCGTGAATCTTAAACTCTGTTAGTTCAGCAAAAGAAGTATTGTAATTATCGTGGAGGAGTTCAAGTTTCTTGTTAAGGAATTTTTTGACAGCAATAACTTCTTCCTGTGCCCGCTCTACATTATAGTTAAGATAAAGTTCTGCAAGTTTATTCGATATAGCAGCCGATTGAGCAGGATCGGAGGAGGTTGCGCTTATCTCAAGTATGGCTGCATCGTCGTTTTGTTCGACTGTAACAGAGGGGCGGAGAAAAATTTTAGTGGACAGGCCTGACTTGATCAGGTCGTCGGGCTCCATGGGTTCCCCGTCTCTATCCTTGAGTTGTAAATTCGAGATCAGCTCGTCAAGCAACGGCCTTATTTGGGCCAACGCTGTTTTGGTTTCAAAAAGGTCTTCATCCGAGCTGCCGGTTGTATTGTTTTCCGGCATGTCCAGCTCGGACATGAGTGATGAAAAGGCACTTGAAGATTGGATAAAGAGCTTAGCAGATGTCTGATAGGATACAGGAATTAAGAAGGCAAGTGCTGTGAAGATGAAGACGAAAAGGAAAAAAACAGCAAGAACGCACCATTTTCTGCGGAGCAATATTTCGGTTATTCTTAAAAACTCCATTAGGTTATCTTTGTCATTGTTAAATCGGTTTAAAATTTTCGCGCCTGTGAATCTGTAGCCGGGAAAAAGGATTTATGTACGTTTGTTATTCGTTATTGTTTGCTATTTTAAGGAGGGTGACAGATTATGGTGCGGCTACCGTGACTAGCGGCAAGTTATGTCAGCTGATTGTGAAAATAACGACATTGTATTTTTCAGGAGGGAGTAAAGTTCAGGGCGGAAAGCTTAGGCCCATGTGGAGTTCCAAATTGAAGTATCGATGCCGTACCTTTCTGTCAATTGAGATGTTGAGTCAGCATACATAATGTCAAGACGATGTAATGAATCTCTGTCTTCATCGGAAAGGTGAAAGTCTTTTTTTTTCCTGTTAATTAAACTGTAAATGCGACCAGTTGTCCGGCGGTAGCTGCCGTGGGGCAGAAATCGATTTACTATATTATATTTTAAGACATCAAGCCATTGGAACCTGACTTTGAGAGTCAAATTTCTGGGGCGAAAATTATATTCTCGGTAGATGTCATGAGAAAGGTTGAGAAACTCGCAAACTTGTTTGATAAATTTTGCCGGATTTTCTCGCATTTCTTCGAAAAGAAATACTCCAAGTTGTTTCTTGCCTACAGCTTCCGCCCATCTGTTTAAAAAAATATTATAAAAGCCAAGCGCTACAGCCTGATTATGCGGCATGGCCCGGTTGCCCGAATTTTTTTTTTCGCAAAGTTGATCAATATAATCTGAGAAGGTAATATTTTTCCCGATAATATTATGATGTTCCATGAAAAAACGATATGTTGACAGTGCGCGAACAGAGGGTTTCCGAAGTATGAATATAATTTTTGGTACGGGTTTGATTCGCCCAAGCTCTTTGAGTGCCGTTTGTTGATACATATATTCTGGTGACGCATCCAGTGTTAACTTATTCTGCGGTGAATCATTGAACCACCTTGCAAACCCCTTCCATCCCTGCGTTGAAAAATTATTTTCAGCGTTAAAGAGCGGGGATTGTTTATCCATGAGAAAATTGCTTTCTTTTGTCCGTGTAGGGCAAATATCAGGGTGATCAGAAAGCCAGGAAAACAGGGAAGATGTCCCGCATTTGGGGGCACCGGCGATAACTATTTGAGGAAGTAATATTTTTTCCGGGACGTTTTTCCGGGAAGAAATCTGTATGCCTGAAACAGTTGACCGGTTCTTTCTCGGTATTGCATGTTTGGTCATGTTGGTGCAGAAGTAAAATGAAAAAAAAATGTGTTACTGCAAAGGCAGAACAAACTGTTGTTCTTCGGACGAGCCCTCAAGGGCGTCAACAAGTTGCGGCCAGAATATAATGCCGCGTTCTATGGAAAGTATGGGATTGAGGATATTGTTGAGTCGTGTCATGAACTGCTCCGCATTTGCGATTTTACTGGGAGCCATATACAGAATATCGCCGGCTCTGATTCCCGTTGTCACTGAAGAAATGTGGTTTGCTGTTAGACTGCTGTATTGGAGAGGTATGCCGGTTATAAGAAGATGATCCTGTTGTTTCCGTAAAAGAATGACGGTCTCTCCGGCATCTTTGTTCGGGCCTCCTGCCGAAGATATCGCGCTGATAATATTCAGTTGCGATTTTACAGGAAAATTTCCGGGTTTGCTTACTTCACCGAGGACATAATACTGCTGCCCGGCAAGATTTTTCGGGGTGATTGTTAAATCAGGTGTGGTGTAGTAGCGAGATAATTTTTCTTTCATCTCAGCTTGCACTTCTTCAATCGTCTGCCCGGCAGCTTTGATTTTGCCGATGAACGGGTAATATATATTCCCCGTTGCATCCAGAGTGACTTCTTTGGTTAATTTGTCCTGTCCCCATACGCTGATCATCAAAACATCACCGGCTGCGAGTTTAATTTCTTCCGCCTCAGCCGCTGTAGAGGAGGAGTCTTCAGGTTGATGTAACGGAATGGTGTAGCTTTTTTTGTTAACTTCGGTGGTGGCGCAGGACTGAATAAAAAGAGAATATATAACAAGAATAATAAGTGCGAGAAAAAATGGAAGACGTTTTAGCATGGTGTCAGGAGTCATTTGAAAATACATGAATCTTATTCTAAATAATTTCTGCTTCTAGCACAAGAAGATGTGCCGCGCAAGAAGAATTTACCCGATTGCTATAAGAGTATTTTTATGTTACTACGATAGTTTATGTTTTTTTCTTAACTGGGTATCCTCAGGTCAACTTTAACCGGCATGGAGTGTAGATTCACCTTTCGGTTGTAGCGGGCTGATCGGGTTGCCGGCAGGGCTCATTGTCAGATCTGTTGGCAAGTATTGCTTAGAGAGAGTTGACAAGGTGCCACAAGATGGTGTATGAAGTATGATTATTTTTTATGAATGCTATGATCGATTTGTTTGATAATCGGTCTTGGATCTTTCTTTAACCTAGGAGAATATCATGGCTTTTTCGAGGAGAAATTTTCTCAAATATGCCGCCATGTCCGCCGGAGGCACTGTGCTTGCCGACACCCCTTTTATTTCTGCCGAAGCCAGAGCAAAGGCCGAGGGCGGAAATGTGAAGTACGTGCCGACCAGCTGTGAGATGTGCTTCTGGAAATGCGGTGCCGTTGCCAAAGTGGTTGACGGCAAGGTAGTGAAACTGGAGGGCAACCCATACCACCCCCAGAGCCGGGGCAAGTTATGTGCTCGTGGTCAGGCAGGTATAGGCCAACTGTACGATGAGGACCGGCTGAAGCATCCGATGATTATTGACGGTGCACGGGGTGAAGGGAAATACAGAAAGGCGAGTTGGGACGAAGCGCTTGACTATGTGGCGAAAAAAATGAAAGCCATTGCTGAAAAGTACGGCCCGGAATCTCTCGCAATGATGTCCCACGGCTCTCCCGGTGATTATTTTACCAATGTGCTCAAGGCTATGGGATCCAGAAATATTGCCTTCCCGTCTTTTGCGCAGTGTAAAGGAATCCGTGATGTGGCCTGGGAACTGACCTATGGGCATAAGCCGGGGACAAGCTGTGAGCGGGTTGATTTGGAGAACAGTCGGGTTATTGTCCTGTTCGGTACCCATCTGGGTGAGAATATGCATAATTCTCAGAACCAGGAATTTGCCGAAGCAGTCGGTCGAGGTGCCAAAATTATTTGTGTGGACCCTCGTTACTCCACAGCTGCCTCTAAGTCCTCATTCTGGCTGCCGATCAAGCCGGGTACAGATACCGCCCTCTTGCTGACCTGGATCAATATTGTGATCAGCGAAGGCTTGTATGACAAGGAGTATGTAGAAAAATATACCGTGGGTTTTGACGAAGTCAAAGACGCGGTGAAAGAGTATACCCCGGAATGGGCTGCGCAGGAGACAGAGCTTCCCATGCGCCAGATTGTTGAGTCGGTGCGGGAACTGTGCCGCTATGCGCCCAATGTTGTTGTTCATCCGGGCCGGCATTATTCCTGGTACGGCAATGACACCCAGCGTGCCCGCGCTGTGGCTATTCTTAATGCTCTGCTCGGAACCTGGGGACGGAAAGGCGGCATGTGGCTGCCTGCCAAGGCAAAATTCTCCGGCTTCAACGATGCCGCGCCGGAATATCCGCCTGCAAGCAAGCCTCCCCTGATCAAAGGCGATTTTCCTTTTGCCGGCGGCGAAGGGGTCACCCAGGCCCTGCGGGATGCCACCATTACCGGTAATCCATACCCGATCAAGGCATGGATTGTAGCCGGGACCAACCTGATGAAGGCTTTACCGGATCAGCGCTTGACCCGTAAAGCTATCGACAACTTGGATCTTTTGGTCGCTGTTGATCTGTTTCCTACAGAGACCGTCATGCTGGCCGATGTCATCCTGCCTGAATGCACCTATCTGGAACGACATGACGGGCTGTTCAAAATTTCGACCCGCGAGGCTGGAGTTGCTATCCGTCAGCCTGCTGTTGAGCCCATGTATGAAACCAAACCGGCCTGGTGGATAGGGAGCGAGCTCTGCAAAAAATTAGGTCTTGAGCAATATGCAGCCAAAGACAACTGGGAAGGTCGGATGCGTCGTCAGGCCAAGGCCTGGGGCATTGATTATGATCAGCTGTCCAAACATACCGGTTATGTCAGTATCCCGGGCAGTGAAAAACCGTATATCACAGAGGATAATCAACCTGTTTTCGGTACCTTTTCAGAAAAAATCGAGCTGTACAGCGAAGAGCTGGAAGGAGAAGGATTTGATCCGGTACCCAAATATGAGCCGATTGAACATCCTGAAAAAGACATGTTCCGCCTGATCTATGGCCGCAGCCCTGTCCATACCTTCAGCCGAACAGTCAATACTCAGTGGCTTTGGGAACTCGAAAAGGAAAATGAGGTATGGCTGAATAAGAAAGAGGCTGATCGTCTCGGCGTAAAAAACGGTCAGTATATTGTCCTGGAGAATCAGGACGGCGTGCGATGCAATAAGGTGAAGGCTAAGGTGACAGAGCGTATCCGTCATGACTGCGTGTACATGGTCCACGGATTCGGTCATAATGCCCCGGGATTGACGCGGGCCAATCAGAGCGGTGCCGATGATCAGCAGCTGATAACTAAATATATCGAAGATCCGATTACCGGCGGCACCGGAATGCGGGTCAATTTTGTTAAGATAATCAAGGAGGCCTGATATGCCCAGATACGCCATGGTCATTGACCAGTCAAGATGCATCGGCTGTATGGCATGTGTGGTGTCATGCAAGCGCGAAAACGATGTGCCGCCGGAACATTACCGCACCCGGGTGCTTGAGATGGTGCAGGGAAATTTTCCCGACCTGACAACAGAGATGCGATCCGAACTCTGCAATCACTGTGACAATGCTCCCTGTGTGAACATCTGTCCCACCGGGGCTTCACATCACGAGGAAGACGGCACGGTCCAGATTGATCGGGATAAATGCGTCGGCTGTAAGGCCTGCATTACCTCTTGCCCGTATAATGCTCGTCATATCAACGAGGAACACGGTTATGCCGATAAATGCTCCTTTTGTCAGCAACGACTGGCAGAAGGAAAAAAACCAGCCTGCGTTGCCACCTGTATCGGTGGTTCCAGGATATTCGGTGACCTGGACGATCCGAACAGCGAAGTATCTAAAATTCTTCGTAAAACTAGCCATCGCGTTCTGGGGAAGTCTATTGGGACCGGACCCAACGTCTATTATATTAACCAATATCCTAAAAGAGCGTAAGGAGGAGATATCATGGAACTGAGTATTACCGGCACCAATGCCATTACTTACCCGGTCATGCATGTCTGGGATTGGCGGGTAGCCATTTATCTCTTTCTCGGCGGTCTTTCCGGCGGGTTAATGACGATGAGTGCGATTAATTACCTTCGACCGGGCAGAAAAGGGCCTCTCCAGGGTGTTTGCTGTTGGCAGATACCGGTGTTAGCACCTATTCT
>Ga0316189_10006921_pt1 | contig 10783 bp, 5 predicted proteins | sample LowCovwburrow_MG_FD_204930 | JGI IMG/M metagenome (GOLD analysis project Ga0316189, IMG submission 204930) | Coastal sediment microbial communities from Maine, United States - Lowes Cove worm burrow | ecosystem: Environmental > Aquatic > Marine > Coastal > Sediment | place: USA: Maine... | reverse complement strand
CAACTGGATTCCCGTCTGACGGCAGCAGGCAGACGTCAGGCGGAAACTTGGGGTCATCTGCTCAAGACCTGCAATTGGGACAGGTGCATCTGCAGTGATCTTGCCCGGGCGCGGGCGACCGCTGCCATTGTGAATCGATTTTGTAAAGTTCCCGTCACCTGCGAAGCCGGCCTGCGGGAACAGAACTGGGGCCGATGGTCGGGTCGCTCTATCGCCCAACTCAAGCAAAAAGTCCCAGATCTGCTGACCCGTTTGACGATGCAAGGATGGCAATTCCGCCCGCCCGGCGGCGAGGACCGCTACAGCGTTTGGGAAAGGGGGCAGCGCGTGCTCAAGGCAGCCACCGGAAGCTGGCCGGGCGCCACCATTCTCGTCGTCGCGCACGAGGGCCTTATTAAATGCCTGATTTATCGACTCCTGCAGCGGCGGTTTCTGCCGACCGAACCCCGCATTCTGAAATCCGCCCACCTTCACTGGTTGGTGTGCAGCCGGGGACAGATAGAGATCGAAAAAATAAACGCGATGGCGCTCGATGGTTCCGATTCAGGCGTTTGAGTTATGGGGAAGTTAAATACGGAAGGGGCAACCGGCCACTGCAGCGCCCAAAATTCACGGCCTGAAATTCCCCTCTTTGGAAAAAGGGGGGCCAGGGGGGATTTTTTGTTTCCGTTTGAAAATCCCCCCAGCCCCCTTTTTCAAAGGGGGAGACTCAATGGTGCCCTTTTTCAAAGGGGGAGACTCAATGGTGCCCTTTTTCAAAGGGGGACTCTCAATGGTGCCCTTTTTCTAAGGGGAGGACTCAATGGTGCCCTTTTTCTAAGGGGGGAGACTCTAATGTCTAGTCACACATAAATTGTCTAATCCATTGTCGCCCGCTGCTTGATATTTCAGGCCTGGGAACATAACAATGAACATCGGCAGTGTTGGTTTAGGTTTCAGATTTCAGGGCTTGCCCGCCCGCCTAAAATAATGCCAAACGCCAAAATACAAGCACCAAAATACAAATAAATTCCGAATTTCAATATCCAAATCTCAAATAAGATCAAAAAAACCCTATAGTTTGGAATTTAATTTTGGTCATTGTGATTTATTTGTTATTTGATATTTGCGATTTGGAATTTTTCACCGAAACTTCAACGTTTCCTTATAGGTTCAAAGGTTCACCGTTGCCCGTTCAGGGTTGAAGGATTGAAGCGATATAGGTTCAAAGGTTCACCGTTGTCCGTTCAGGGTTGAAGGATTGAAGCGATATAGGTTCAAAGGTTCACCGTTGCCCGTTCAGGGTTAAAGGATTGAAGCGATATAGGTTCAAAGGTTCACCGTTGCCCGTTCAGAGTTGAAGGAGTGAAGTCTTTCCTTGAACGCTGAACCCAGAACCCAGAACCCTGAACCTGGAACCGATCAGTTGAGGTTAATGACCTTAAATTAAAACTGACCAACACCATGAAGATCATCCTCTACTGTCAGCACATCTGGGGCGTGGGCCACTATTTCAGAAGCCTGGAAATCTGCAAGGCGTTGATCGGACATGACATTCTCATGGTTACCGGTGGCGCCGAGGTGGACACACCGCTGCCGGTCCACGTGCGCACGTTCCGCCTGCCGGCTCTGATGACGGATCGCAATTACACCGGTCTTTTTCCGATCGAGAAGGGCCTAACGCTCGAAGCGGTCAAGTCCGAGCGCAGACGGCTTCTCTTCGAGCTGTTTGAACGAGAAGCACCGGATGCGTTTATGGTCGAACTCTACCCTTTCGGCCGCAGAGCCTTCCGCTTCGAACTCGATCCGGTTCTGGACGGCATTCGTAGCGGAAAGCTTTATCGGAGCCTGGTCGCGTGCAGTCTGAGGGATATTTTGGTTGAGAAAAAAGACCCGGCGGTTTACGAGAAACGGGTTGTCGACATCCTCAACTGTCGGTTTGACGCCCTGCTGGTGCACGCCGATCCCGCCCTGATCACTCTCGACCGCACGTTCTCCCGCCTCGTCGATCTCAGCATACCCGTCGTTTATACCGGATTTATCACACCCAAGCCAATGGCCGCTGCCCGGCGCCGGCTGCGCAGCCGCCTCGGCATCGGCGAAGACACGACGCTGTTGGTGGCCAGTGCCGGAGGCGGCCAGGCCGGAATCGTGCTCCTGCAGCCGCTGCTGGAAAGTATCGCCTATCTTGAATCCGACCGGCCGTTTGTGCTTCACGTCTTCACCGGTCCCTACATGCCGACAGATGAATTTGAGCTGCTGAAAGGGCGGGCGAACAGCCGCGTAAAAGTCGAGCGTTTTACCCCTGATTTCCTCTCGTTTCTGGCCGCTGCAGATCTGTCGATCAGTATGGGCGGCTACAACACCTGCATGAACATTCTGGCCAGCAGGGTCACGGCTCTCGTATGGCCGTACCCGGGAGACCGCGAACAGGGGCTTCGTGCCAAACGGATGGAGGCGATAGGGGCGATCAGCGTTTTGCAGGGAAAAGATCTGCAGCCCGAACGCTTGGCGGCCGTCATTTGCAGCAGTATGATCGCCGCTAAACCAGTTCCCCATTCGATCAATCTCGACGGTGCCGTCCGCACGGCCGGGTGGCTTCAAGAGGCGGTTGCCGATTAGAAGATTATTGGTATGACTCGGCTGCCCGGCAACCGGAATCCACACTTCCGTTGCCCTTCGATGCCGACTCAATATCGGTTGATGGCTCTCCGTTTTTATGCTACCGTCCAAAAAACCGAGGGCAACCTGAAGCAGAGCAGCCCTCTGAACCAACCTTTCGTGCGGTATCAGACGCGTGGCGACCCTCTGGCGGAAAAGTATGTTCGCCGGCACTCGCCGGAGATCTTCCCCATTGCCCGCAGAGGCGTAATCCTATGACCGAGATTCGTGGTGACATGGCTTCTGCACCCACAACAGACCAAATGAGCCGCCTGGTGGTTCTGCCGTTCAACAAGTCCATTGAGATCTCATTCAAGAACATCCAAGTTCGTTTTTTTCGTTCGATGATCACAACCATGAGCCTGGTCCTGGCGGTGTCGTTCCTTTGTTTTACGAATGTCGGCATGAACGTGGCCGACGGGCTGCTGGCCACTGGTGATCCGGACAAACGGCAGGCCTTGATAAATGCCGGATACGATATCGGAGCGACAGACACCAGTGTGGCCGCCACCGCCAAACAACGTTGGATCGTGATCCTGTCCTTGGTTGTCTGCGTGGTGGGGATTGTTAACGCCCAGCTGATGGCGGTCACGGAGCGTTTCCGAGAGATCGGGACGATGAAATGCCTTGGGGCGCTGGATCGGTTCATCCTGAGGCTCTTTTTTCTCGAAGCCGGGATGCAGGGGTTGGTTGGCGGCGGAATCGGCGCGCTTGCCGGCGCCTTCTTTTCTCTGATCACGGCGACCACCAGTTTCGGGACCGTCGCGCTGACTCACGTCTCGTGGCTCGAGATAGCGGGATCGGTTCTGTGGGCAACCCTCGTGGGCTTTTTCTTGAGCCTGGTCGGCGTTTTTTATCCGGCGATAGTGGCCGCAAAAATGCAGCCCGTGGAGGCGATGCGCACGGAGCATTAGGAAAAATTAAGGTCGACATGGAGCGAGAGAAACACAACATCGTCAGGGTGTCCAACGTCACCAAGTCCTTTAAACTGGGAAAGGTCGATGTCCAGGCACTTAAAGGAATCGACCTCGAGATCCAGGCCGGCCATTACATTTCCATTATGGGCCCCTCCGGGTCCGGCAAAAGCACCCTTTTCAACATGATCGGCGGACTGGACAAGCCGACATCCGGCAAGGTTTTCATCGACGAGGTGGATATTGCCCAACTGGACGCTTACGAGTTGGCTTGGCTGCGGTGCCGCAAGATCGGATACATCTTCCAGACGTTCAATCTGATCCAGGTTATGACGGCCCTGGAGAACGTGACACTGCCGATGATCTTTGCCGGAATGAACAGCGACGAGGCGGCGAAAAAGGGTATTCGCCTTATGGATCTTGTGGGCCTCGGTGACCGGTTTCAGCACAAACCCTCGGAGCTTTCCGGCGGACAGCAGCAGCGCGTGGCGGTCGCCCGAGCCCTGGCCAACGATCCAGCGATCATCCTGGCCGATGAGCCCACCGGGAACCTCGACCTGAGCACGGGCGAAGAGATCATCGCCCTGCTTAAAAATCTGAGCGATGAGCGCGTGGTGACGGTAATTTCCGCCACGCACGATTTTAAGATGCTGAACGTATCGGACCAGGTGGTCTGGATTCGAGACGGACGCGTCGATAAAATCGAAAACCGGGAGGAACTGTCCATATCCCTGGGAACAATCGGCGCCAGAGAATAATCCATTTTTTAAAGAAATCCCCCCTGGCCCCCCTTTTACAAAGAGGGGTATAATAGGCCTTCAGTTGATGACATTGAACAGAGACCATCAACCGCTGAACCAACTGACAATGCCGTCTTGCGTTACATTCCTATTTCCGCCGGGCTTACCCTTGTTAAGCCGTTCGCACGCCCCAGAAAATCGACCGGCCGCGCAGACGACGCTGGCGGTGCTGGTGGTTTTTCTGCTGTCACTTATCGCCATGTCTTCCGCTGCCGCCGCCGTCCAACCGCCGTCGGCGGATCTCTTCATGTCCGACATTCAGGAATTCGCCGCTTTCGGCGACCGCAGCACCGGTACACCCGGGTGCACCGCCGCCGCCGCTCTCATCAAAGACCGGTTCACCCGGCTGGGCCTGGAATCGATAGGGTCTCAGCTCTTCACCGTGCCGGTCATCCGCCACGAAGAAAGCCGCCTGTTTTTGCCGGATCGGCAGTTGAACGTCGCCGTGCAGCCGGTCATGCTGAACGCCGTCGCGCCCCAGACCATACCGGCCGAGGGCCTGCAGGGGCCGCTGGTTTACGTCGGCGCCGGCGAGCTGCATCACTTCAACGGAAAAATCGTGGAAGGGTCCATTATACTGATGGACATCGATTCGGGGAAGAACTGGCTCCATGCCGCTTCGCTGGGGGCCACAGCCCTGATCTATCTCGACCGCGACGCGACGCCGAAAATGCGCTACGAGGACATACAGGAGCTGACGCCCATTTCATTTCCGCGACTGCGTGTGGACCTCGATACGGCCCGCCGGGTTTTCGGCGACTTCGAAACGGCGCCGGAAGGCCTGGTTGCCCGGACAGCCCGTTTGACTTCCAGACTCGAATGGGAAGAGACCACGGCCGAGAACGTCTACGGTGTGATTCCCGGAGCAGACCCGCAACTCAAAGATCAACTGATCGTCGTGGAGGCATTTTACGACACGGGCGCACTGGTGCCGGGGCTGGCACCCGGAGCCGACGAAGCCGTCGGGATCGGCTCGTTGCTCGATCTGGCCCGAAGACTCAAGCACAAACCGCCGGGCCGCTCGGTGCTGCTTCTGGCCACTGCCGGTCACGCCCAGACCCTTGCCGGCATGCGGGAGATGATCTGGAGCATCCGGTTGCGCAGCAGGGACCTGCGGGATATACAAAAGAGGCTCAAGAATACGGTCAACCAGAGCCGTGACGCGGAGGCCATGCTGGAGGAGGTCCACGAGCAAGGCGTCACGGCTTACTTGCGGGCGCAATCGACCGGCAAAGGGCCATTGGGCCTGGCGTTGCTCGAGGCTGTCGGCGATCCCCTCAAAACAGAAGTGGATGTCATTTCCAGAAGACTCATGCGACTGCGCCTGGAGAGCAAGGGAGACGAAAACCAGACCCGCATTATGGAGCTGGCCCAGGCGAGAAGGCTCCTGCGGCGGATACTCTGGCGTGCCGATCTCAGCAATCTCCTGCCGGAAGAGACGGCGGTTATCCAACAGCTCATTCCCCGGGCCCTCGAAGAATACCGTCGAATCGCCTCAGACGCCGGACAACAGGAAAGATTTATCCGCAGCGCCAAATCATTTCGCAATCTTGCCAAATCGATGGAGATTGCCACCATCGTTTCGCTGCACCTTTCCAGCCACGGAGACGGATTCGGAGCCTTCAATTACGGATGGCTCTACCCGCTGCGGTCGCGCGTCAACCGGACGGCCAACTATAGGATCCTGGACGATGCCCTTCGGCAGGGCGCCGAGGGGCTGACGACCGCCGAATCCGGCCCGTCGCTGTATCGCGACACACTGCGTCCCAGCCGTCGGGGCTCATGGCAAAACTACTTTCTCGACCGCCCCCCCCTTGGGGGCGAGGTCAGTGCGCTGGCCGGTTACCTCGGGTTTACGCTTGTGACGGTAAACGACGCCAGGCCGTTGTGGGGCACACCGGGCGATCGGCCCGAAACCGTCGACGGTCGCTTTGCTGCGCTCCAGAGTGCCCAGATTGCGGTATTAATCGACACCATCAGCCGGGCGCCCCAGCTTCACGACGACGGTCTCCCCAGGGAGGGGTTTGCGACGATCACCGGGCGGGCGAAAATCCTGCGACAAGGCGAACTGTTTCCCGATCAACCGGCCCCGGGAACCGTGATCATGGCCTTTCAGGGTAAGGGGCGCTACTACAGCATGGTGGACGCCATGGGAATGTTTTTCCTCAAGGGGGTGTCAACCAAGAAGCTGGTTCAGGACAAAGTGGTCATCGAAGCCTACCGCTTCGATCCGGAAAACGGTCAGGTCGTATGGGCCATCGATAAAAAGCAGACCGGAAAGAATGCCTACCGGATAAAGGTTCAACGCGCCAACATGGAAACCGACCTGGTGATGTTCGGATGCAAGCAGAGCGTCATTTTCAACCTCCTCGAACCCCGCACATTCCGCTACATGAACAAGTATCAGCTGATCGACGCCCGGAGGGAAGCCAGACCGGTTCGGTACAGCTTCAGCCGGCTCGACACGTGGACTTCCATCGTATCTTCCCTGTTTCTGGAACCCGGCACTCCCTGGAAGTTGACACTTTCGGACACGGTGCTGGGCTGGAAACTACTGCTTCTCAATGCCGATGACGCGCATCCCCAGGGACAGGGATACCTTATAGACGATTGGCCCTACGTTTACCGCACGGACTATAAGGTGGCCCGAGACATGTGGGCCCTGCTCGGGCCGCGGATTCGAGTTCTGGAAAAACACGGCATCTACAACGAACGGATCGCACGGCTGCAGCAGGAAGGAATGACCGTTCTGGCGCAGGCCCGCCAGGCCATCGATGACCGGGCATACGACCGCTTTTCCAGAGCCGCCCACCGCTCCTGGGCGCTGGCCACCCGCGTCTACAGCGATGTGGAAGACACGCAGAAGGACGTCCTGTTCGGGGTTCTGTTTTACATTGCGCTCTTCGTTCCGTTTGCCTTCTGCATGGAACGGTTGCTTTTCTCGTACACCGACATCAACCGGCGTATCGTCGCTTTTTGTGGGATTCTCCTCCTACTGATCGCCGTCATCTACAACGTGCACCCGGCTTTTCAGCTGGCGTACAGTCCCACCGTCGTCATCCTGGCCTTTTTCATCATGGGCCTTTCGGGGATCGTCACCCTGATCATTTCCTTCCGGTTCGAAGAAGAAATGATCAAACTGCAGCAGCGTGCCCGGCACATGAAGGCCGTCGAAATGGGCCGCTGGAAAGCCTTTGTCGCGGCTTTTCTGCTGGGGGTCAGCAACCTGAGGCGACGGCGGCTGCGGACCGTGCTGACCTGCACCACATTGATCATTCTCACATTTACCGTCATGAGTTTCACTTCGGTGAAATCCCTGCGTCAACACACCCGACTGCTGTTTCAAGAACGCACCCCCTACAACGGCTATCTGTTCAAAACCGTCAACTGGAACGATCTGCCGCCCGAAAGCCTTGACATTGTGGCCAACTATTTCGGCAGCCAGGCGATCACGGCCCCGCGCGTTTGGCTGGAGGATGAAAATCGGACCCGCACACTGGACTTGACGGTGCAGCGTCTGGACCGGCAGTACACGGCGTACGGGGTGATCGGTCTGTCTCCCGATGAGGTGCGGGTCACTGGAATGGAAAAGATTCTGGTCGGCGGCCGGTGGTTCAGGCCTGCTGAAGACCGCGTGGTTCTTATTTCCGATAGAACGGCGCGTGAACTCGGTATCGATCCGGGATTGCGGCAGGCGGCGGAGGTGCTGCTGTGGGGGATGCCTTTCCGGGTGGTCGGCGTGTTTTCGGGCCGGAGACTGATGGACATCACCGATCTGGACGGCGAACCCCTGTCGACGGTTACCTTTCCCAGTGAAATTTCCATGGAAATGACCGAAGTCGAAATGGAAGCCATAGAATCCGGCGAAGATGTCCGTACCTACGAAAGCCGGTATCAGCATGTCGATGCCGACCGCATGCTGATCGTACCGGACGGGTTTTTGATGTCTGCCGGCGGCAAACTGAAGGGAATCGCCGTAAAGCCCGAGGACGGACTGGCGACGCGCGCCGAAGCCGAACGCCTCGTGGATCGCTTCGGCCTCACCCTCTTTGCGGGGGAACCGGACGGCACATTTTTTTATCAGGCCAGCGACACGATGAGCTACAGCGGGGTCCCGAATGTGGTCATCCCCCTGGTGATTTCCGTTTTTATCGTGCTCAACACGATGATCGGCAGCGTTTACGAAAGAAAGCGGGAAATCGGGATTTACACTTCCGTGGGGCTGGCGCCCTCGCACGTATCGTTTTTGTTCATCGCCGAAGCTTTGGCCTTCGCGGTGATCAGCGTTGTTCTGGGGTATCTTCTGGCCCAGACAACCGCGCGCCTTTTCTCAGGGACGTCCCTGTGGACCGGAATCACGGTCAACTACTCCTCCATTGCCGGGGTGGCCGCCATGGTGCTGGTGATCCTGGTGGTGCTGGCGTCCGTGATCTATCCCTCGCGGGTGGCCGCCAACATCGCCATACCCGACGTCAACCGCTCCTGGAAACTTCCGCCGGCCGTGGGGAATCGGTTGCAGGTGACCCTGCCCTTTCTGATGAATTTCCGTGAACACTTGAGTATCGGCGGGTTTCTACTGGATCATTTCGAAGGCCACCGCGACATTTCCCATGGCCTGTTTTCTGCCGGAAGGATCGAGTTTTCAATGGCGGAGTGCCGGATTGCCGAAAACGAGCCCGAGCACCGAGAAAAGGGTGAAGAACCCGGGAGCGTCGCGCAAGACGAGGAATTTTTGCAGCTGACCACCGACATTTGGCTGGCGCCTTTCGATTTCGGCATCATGCAAAAGGTGGCCGTCGCTTTCTGCCGGTCGGTCGAAGATACGGGCTATCTTGAAATTAGAATTCTTTTGGAGCGCCTCTCCGGTGAGGCCAACGCCTGGCGACGGATCAACAAGGCCTTTCTCCACGAGCTGCGCAAAACGCTGCTGGTGTGGCGGTCTTTGGATGCGGCTTCCAAGGAACACTACGAAAAGCTGATTGCCACAGAGGGAGAGAAACGCGGTATCGACGTCGGACGGCGACCCGAAGTGATGAGCTCGCGACCGTCGCTTGACATCCGGCCGGATGCGACGTCACCCATTCCATGACCGCCGACGTCGGTGGGCCCGATCCGCACCACTAAAGTTATCGATATGGAAAACAGCGAAGCGAGCGTCGAAAACGGTAAAGCCTGTGCAGGCACCGGCTTAAGTGCACCGTCCGTTTCGGGTGCACAGGAGATGCCGATCCGCATGCGAGCCCTCTGGATCGGCTTCCTCCTGGCGATGCTCATCTGCGCCATTACGCCGTTCAACAACGTGTATCGCTCGGCCACACCCCTTGGCGGCGGGCATTTTCCCCTGGCGCCATTCTACATCCTCTTCTGGTTGATGCTGGTCACTTACGGGCTGAAAAAGGTCTTTTCCAAATGGAACGGATTGACGGGCCGCGAACTCCTGCTGATCTGGATCCTGATGGTGATCGCCTCGGGAATCGCTTACACCGGTCTGGTGCGCACGTTATTCATCAACCTGACGGCCCCCCAGCACTTTGCCCGTCTCGGAAGCCGTTGGGCGGAGGAACTCCTGCCGCTGCTTCCCGGCGGGCTTTATCCCCAGAGCCCGGAAGCGGTCTCTTCCCTGTATGAAGGTCTGGCCGGCGGACGCAGCATGAGCTGGTGGCAGGTGTTCCAACAGATTCCTTGGAGCGCCTGGGCCCGGCCGCTCGCTGTCTGGGCGGTCTTTATCTTCACCTGCTACTTCGTAATGCTCTGCATGATCAATATCCTCAGCCGGCAGGCCATCGAGAGCGAGCGGATGAACTTTCCTCTCCTGCGGGTCCCGCAACTGATGCAGGAGGCCTACGACGGCCATGCTCTGGGTCACTTTCTGAGCGATCGCTTTCTTCTGGCCGGTTTGATGATTCCGGTGGCCCTGCACCTGATCAACGGGCTCAATTTCTACGTTCCATCCGTGCCGCAGATCCCCACCCTGATTCTGGCCGGTCCCTATTTTCCAAAGTACGGCCTCTTTTCCGGTTTTTACAAACTCAAGATTTACATCTACCCGGCCTTCATCGGATTCGCTTTTTTGACGTCCAAGCAGATTTCCCTGTCCTGCTGGTTGTTTTTTATCATCGGCGGGTTGTTCTTCGGTCTCCTGGCCGTTATGGGTTACGACATTCCGGAAGCAGCGCTGGGAATCACCTTCGGCCCCACCCTCTCACGACCCGAGGAGACCCAGGCCATTGGGGCCTACGCGGTTTTTTTCCTCTTTCTCTTCTGGTTGGCGCGGTATCACCTGCTGGGTATCTTGCGGGATGCGGTGCGGTTACGCCGTCCCGATCCGTTCCATGCGGAGTGGACCTCCTCCCGGTTCGCCTTCTGGGGATTTTTCCTGGGGTCCGTTCTCATCATCGGATGGTGTGCCTATTTCGGTTTGCCGCTGCT
>Ga0316189_10006920_pt1 | contig 10783 bp, 6 predicted proteins | sample LowCovwburrow_MG_FD_204930 | JGI IMG/M metagenome (GOLD analysis project Ga0316189, IMG submission 204930) | Coastal sediment microbial communities from Maine, United States - Lowes Cove worm burrow | ecosystem: Environmental > Aquatic > Marine > Coastal > Sediment | place: USA: Maine... | reverse complement strand
CCACTTAAGCGTTTGTCGTTGCTAATGATATCTCGGGCTACGGGTTTGCCATTCAAGGTTAGCGCTAGCGTATTAAGTGCAACGCCATTCCAGCTTGGCAATAGATCTAAAATGCGTTGCGCTGAGAGTGCATGAATTCCGTTAGCCTCAAGCTCTAAGTTGACTATCGATGAGTTTTCGCCAAACTGTTTGCCAATTAATTTTTGCGCTACTTTATTTGATACCTTACGCCAACGCTGATTCTTTTTTACGAAACCCCGAGCGCGCATGTTTTGTTCGTATGAGCTGCGAGTCGCGGCCCAATCGACGGGCTCGTTATTGGCCTCGGCACCATATTCAATATTTAACTCAAAGGGGCCGTAGAATTCTTCGAAGCCGGTGTTATCGATGGTTGAAATACCGAATCGCTGAATTTCGTTTCGCTGTTGGCGATTAAGCTTGATGGTGCGCTTATAACGATTTGTTTCAGCCGTGTCGAATTCGGCTCCAGGAATAAGCCTGTTGTTTAGTTGTTCCCAACCAGAATTGCTTTCTCCCCATAGATGAAAACCTAAATGAAAAGTCTCTGAGCTGGTTTGCCATTTGAACGTTGTTTTTGAACCTAGTTGTGACACCTGAGCTTTATTGAGTGTTACTGGTGTTGTAAAGCTCGAGCTAAATGCAATCGCCGAAATTTCTTCATCAATGTGTGACCGCTCAGTATCGCTAACTCTGTCTTCATCAAAAGTGAAGATCGCCTCTGCGGTGTTCACCGAAGCTAATCGCAGCATACCGCCGTTATTACCTCGTCTAGATCGAGCGTTACCTAAGGCTAACGGCTGGCTCGTAAAGCACGCTGGAAAGCTTGCTCCTTCGCCGCTGCTTGCACCGTCATTGTGGCCATCGACATTGCCGCCATATATCGCACTAAAATCTACCGATGCAGGGCCGTTGATACTGCTGAAATCAAGTTCTACGCAATTATTTCGCGCGACTGCCAAGTAACACATTGTTTCGCTGGTCGCTAACAGACCGTTACCAGCTTCCATGCGATCTAATGCCCATTGAAAACCTGTGGTGTTCAAACTATTAGTCCGCACTGCCGCTTCTAGAGTCTCTGGTTCGCCAACGGGTAGGCCTGGCCCAGTTGGAATAACATTATTTGTGGTTGAAATTTGAGTCAATACGGCCGGAGGTGTAGCAAAAGCAGGGGCTAGGAATGCTTGTGTTGCGTAACTTTGGACGCCGCCGGGTGCTAATGTGCAATTGTTGCAGTTAGGCCCAAACACTTGATTGCTTACCACTGAGCAGCGAGATTCGAATCTAACCGTATCGGCGCTGCCAACCACAGGAATATTTAATGTGCCAGGCAACATAGCAACATAATTAAAATTTACCGCAGGGCTATCTCTGACTTCATTTACTGGTTCTAAACAAACTGCATCAAAGCCGGTATTATTGATATTGCGTATTCTAATCGTGCAAGGTGAGTCGGCGGCACCGGTTCCGAACTCCGGAGTCATCGGAAAAACATTGGGTACTGTGCCGATAGCGAAAGGCGCAGAAAAATTTACGCGTGTGAATACCGACGCGGTTGTAGCGGTCACACCTGTTTGTGCCGATAGCGACGCCGTGCCAACCTCAAATGTACTGGTTTGAGCTAGTATCGTGGAACTATTGAGAGACGCTAGAAATAGGCTTAGGCCGAGTATTTTTTTAAGTATTTGTAGAGCTTTCAAACGATTTTACCACCCACAGGAAAATTACAGTCACATACAGAGAATTACGCAGGTTGATCAAATCCATCCTGCTCGCCTACCCACTCAACTATATCTCGACCACGGTATAGGTAGAAGTTAAACAATGTTACATTTAGCACCTAAGTTGCTTCAGCAATGATTGTTGTAGTGAAAATAATTTGTTTAATATCGAGAAGGCCAAGTCGATTGGCGATGTAAAAAAGCCTATCTAGTTAATTCTAAATAGGCTTTTTTGTATCCAAGAAAGATGAAGACTCCTAGATTTTTAGAGTCTTTTTAACAGGTAGATCACGAATCCGAGTTCCAGACGCATGATAAATGGCATTGGTAATACTCGGTAATATCGGTGGTAAACCCGGTTCGCCAACGCCTCCCGGCGCTTCGTCAGATTTGACTAAATGAACGTGTAGATCGGGAACCTGAGGCATGCGCGAAACCGGGTAGTCGTGGAAGTTATTTTGTACCACCGCGCCATCTTTGATGGTGATCTCACTTTCCATGGCCATCGATAAGCCCATGATCATGGCACCCTCCATTTGCGAGCGCACTCGGTCGGGTGTGATAACCAAGCCGCAATCGATCGCGGTGTGCATTTCGAGTACCGTCACTTTACCATCAGCAACGCTGACTTTGGTAGCCGCTGCGGCGTAGGAATTAAAGCTCGCGGCGACGCTGATCCCCCAGCCTTGGCCTTCAGGGAGTTTATTGTCTGCTCCGCTTTTGGCAACAACTTCTCGGAGTACTTCTTTGAAACGTGCAATTTGCAGAAAGTAGTCTTGATTGTCGTTCTGACCGTAATGGGTGTAGCCTTTAAATCCTTCGGAGCGAGGGTCGAAGGTTCGGTCTTCGCCGAGCAAGTTAATCCACATTTGTTCTGTGTTAACACCGGCTTTTGCAGCAAGCTCATCTACGAACGAACCGAGTGCGAAGGCGTTGTTAATATTGCCAACTGAGCGAAGCCAACCGGTTCTCACGTGGGTCGTGACTTCAGGAGTCTCGCAGCTCAAGTTTTTAATATCAAACGGAATATCAGCAAAACCAAGGGACAAATCACCATCTGTTAAATGGCTGGTTTTGTCATCGAAAATCCAAGCAATTGGCGGCGCCACAACACGTTGAATCCAGTTGTCGCTTCTATTGTCGTCAGTTAACTCGGCTTTAAGATAGTTTGCTGCGGTTGAGTGATAGAAGCCATGCTTAACATCATCTTCTCGGCTCCAAACCACTTTAACCGCTTTGCCCGAGGCCTTAGCCAATTCAACTGCCTCAACGGTGAAATCGTTTTTACTTTTTCGGCCAAATGCGCCGCCCATCAAAGTGGTGTTGAATTCAACCTTGTCATAATCGGTTTTTGGGTCTAAGCCTAACTCTTCCAAGACTAAATTCTTGCCCCATTGCGGAGATTGTGTGCCGCTCCATACACGGCAGTGGTCACCTTCAATGACCGCCGTTGCTGCGGGTGTTTCCATCGACATATGATGGTGATAAGGCACCGTATAGGTTGCTTCAACGGTTTTACTGCTGTCAAACGTATGTGCGTAGACGTCACCTTCTACACGAGCTTCTTTGCCCTTGCTGGCGACTTTTTTAATCAGTTCTTCTTTGTAAGTCTCGGAATCGTGCGATACATTTACGCCATGATCCCATTCAATTTTCAATTTCTTACGCCCTTCGATAGCGGCCCATGTATTGTTTGCTAACACCGCGACACCAGACATCGGCTTAACATTAACTGGAAAGCTTCGGTCTTTGAGGCGAATGATGTCTACAACGCCTTTAATTTTCATCGCTTCGGAGGCATCAAATGACTTAACTCTGCCGCCAACCACTGGTGGGCGCTCAATACTCGCTATCAACATGCCTGGCAGTTGAACGTCTTGCGCGTAGGTTGCTTGGCCAGTAACAATACTGTCTAAGCCCTGTAAAGCAATATCTTGCTTACCAATTAAGGTGTAATCAGCACTGTCTTTTAACGTAAGCGAGGCGGGGTCAGGTAGTGGTAGTTTGGCAGCGGCTTCGGCAAGTTCACCAAATGACAAGCTTTTGTCTAAGTAGACCACCTGATGATTGCGAGCCTTGACCTTACTTTTGTCTACTCCCCATTTGTTCGCAGCGGCCTGTTCGAGTAGATCTCGCGCAGTGGCGCCCATCTGACGAATATGCGCGAAGTGTCTGCGGATTGATGCTGAGCCTCCGGTACTTTGGTTGCCGTATTTTGGGTCAGCATTACCTAGTACTGCGTTAACTCTGCTCCAGTCAGCCCCGAGTTCGTCGGCAATAATCTGCGGCACACTGGTTAGAATTCCTTGGCCCATTTCAGCGCGGTGACAAATGATGTCGACACTGCCGTCTTGTTTGATTGTCACAAAGGCCCCAAGATCTTGGCCCAAGCCATCGGTTTTGTCAGTAATAGGCATCGCCGATGCGGTCGAAGTTAGTGAGCTTAAGCCAATGCCACCTAAGGCACTGCCGAGCATTAGCACACCACCAGTGCGCCCAGTTAGGCTCATAAACTCTCGTCGATTTAATGTCTTTATCTGGCTCATGCTTTCACCTTCTGCAGATTACTTGCGGCTTCTTTAATTGCCTTCTTAATTCGTGGATAAGTACCACAACGGCATATATTGCCTTGCATGGCCTCTTCGATTTCTGAATCTGACGGAGATGCATTCTTCTCAAGTAAGGCTGCCGCACTCATGATCTGACCACTCTGACAATAACCACATTGCGGAACTTTGTTGGCGACCCAAGCAGCTTGTAGTGGGTGCATAGCCTGATCGTTAGCTAAGCCTTCGATGGTGGTAATTGCTTTGTCTTGCGCCGCGGACAATGGCGTTACGCATGAGCGAATAGGCTCGCCATCTAAATGAACGGTGCAGGCACCGCACAAGCCCATGCCGCAACCAAATTTAGTGCCAGTAAGTTCAGCAATGTCACGAATCGCATACAATAGCGGCATTGCTGGGTCTGCATCCAATGACAAAGCTTTGCCGTTGAGAGTGAGTTTAAGCATGAAATTCTCCAATTTTAATGGTGTGGCGCACGAATGGCAAAGCCTATGCTTTAGCTATCGGGTCGCGATCGACGTTGTCGTATTTGTTGCTAGAAATAATCAATTGACTATTATTTTGATTGAATACTATATCAGGTGTGCAGAAAAAAATAATGATCGCAGAGGTAACTAGCGATGTATCTAGAGCACTGACAAATACCGGTGAGCTTCTTCGACCACAATCGCATGTCGTCGAGCAAGTGCAGCTTGGTCTTTGTCATAGCCGCCACCGATCACTGTGGCTAAGGGAATTCCAAGATCACGCACGGTTTTAATGACCATCGCTTCTCGTGCCCGAATGCCGTCTAGGCTGATATTCAACATGCCCAGCGGGTCGCCTTCAAAGACGTCGACTCCGGCATCATAAATCACTAAATCTGGTTGGCTGGTCTTCAGTGCTAGAGCTAAACCGTCGGTGACAATGTTCAGATACTCGTGATCGCCAACCCCCTTTTTAACTTCAATGTCGATGTCACTTTTTGCTTTTCGCTGCGGGAAATTTTTTTCACAATGAATCGAGCAGGTGGTGATTTCTGCAACATCTTGCAGAATAGTCGCAGTGCCATCGCCTTGATGTACATCGCAGTCAAAGATTAGTACGCGTTGCACTTTAGCCTGACGAACCAGCGCGAGTGCGGCGATTGCTAGGTCATTGAGTATGCAGTAGCCAGAGGCAAAATCGTAATGGGCGTGATGGGTACCACCAGCAAGGTGGCAGGCCAAACCGCTACGAAGTGCCAAGCTAGCCGTTAGCAAGGTGCCGTTGGGAGAAATCAGGGTTCGTTTCACTAAGCCTTCTGACCAAGGCAAGCCCATGCGTCGAACTTCCTTGTCATCCAAGCTACCGTTGATGAAATTGTTAAGGTATTCAGTGCTATGGGCCAGTTCTAGTAAATCTAATCGGGCCTTACCTGGTCGATAAACGTTGTCTGCATTGGCGATTCCCTGCTGTTGTAAGTGCTCAAGTAGCAAGGCAAACTTCTGCATAGGGAATCTATGCCGCTCGGGAAAATCAAAGCTATAATGTGGGCTTGAGACTAAAGGTAGATGCACAGGTGTATAAATGAGCCGTCGATGAGAGTTACAAACACAATGTTAGTCTATGTGCAAAAAAAGCAGTGCGAGCTAATTAGCACTTCCAAATACGGAAAGTTGGTCTGCTAAGAGTAGCGCTATTCTATTGTAATTAGAACCACGTATGAGATGCTTCGCAACTCTAATCTCAAATCAAATCGCAACTTTAATCTTAACCGGCTGGCTTAAATCAGAAGTGGACATAATTATAGTTATCATAGGCCTATTTTTACTTGGCTTTTTGGCTCGTCGAGTTATCTCCGAGCCCGCATATATCGTTAAATGGTTGAATAACTTCATTATTTATTTGGCCATGCCTGCGTTGATACTACTTAAGGTTCCATCGCTGGCGTTATCGGCTGACATGATGATTCCAGTCGCTGTCGCTTGGGCATGGTTTTTAGTCGGCGCGATACTGGTGCTAGCAATATCTCGCTTATTATCTTGGCCGCGTTCGACCGAGGGTGCGATGTTGCTGCTAGTGACGATGGGTAACACTTCATTCCTCGGCTACCCCATGGTGTCGGCGTTCTTTAACGATACCGTTCTAGGCTACGCGATTTTCTTCGATCAGCTTGGCGGGTTTCTCATTCTGAGCACCTTTGGGCTTATCATAATTGCGCTTTATACGCCGGCTGAAGACGGTCGAGCAGGGTCAGTAAATCTGCTGCAAATAGCTAAGCGAGTATTCACTTTTCCACCGTTCATTGCATTGCTTGTGGCGGTCTTTATTCCGCTCGAAAATATTATTAGTTGGGCAAGCATGCCCTTGAGCTTGCTTGGCCAGGCGCTGATGCCAGCAGCCTTGTTTGTGCTTGGTGTGCAGTTTCAACCAAAGCTGCTGCCTGAACATGAAATACCGCTGTTCTCGGCGATCGTATTAAAGATGATAGTAGCGCCAATGTTGGCCTTATTAATTGTTGTAAGTTTAGGCAGTAACGCCGATGTTCGTGCCGCTAGTGTATTTGAAGCCGCGATGCCAAGTATGATCACCCCTGGCTTATTGGCTATTCATGCTGGTATTGCGCCTCGCTTTGTGGCTACTTTGTTGGGCTATAGTACGGTGTTTGCATTTATATCTCTGCCGCTAATTGCTTGGCTGCTTAACTAATAGGCTTCACGTATGACGTTTAAACTCTCGGTACTAGATCAATCGTTCACCCGTTCACCAGAGCAGGCATCAGTGGCATTTCAAGAAACGATTGAAATGGCTAAGCTCGCTGAAACATTAGGTTATCAACGGTTTTGGGTGTCCGAGCATCACGGTTTCGCAACCTTAGCTGGAAGCGTGCCTGAGGTTCTATTGGCCGCTTTAGGTGCGGCGACTAATACCATTCGATTAGGCTCTGGTGGCATTATGCTGCCACACTATAGTGCCTATAAAGTGGCTGAGAGCTTTTCGGTATTGGCAAATCTGTACCCTGGCCGTATTGATCTAGGGCTAGGTCGAGCGCCGGGGGCTGACATGTCTACCGCCGTTGCATTGGCAACTGATGGCCGACCTAAGTTCGAGCGCTTCCCTAAGCTGGTCGAAGAGCTGACTGCATTCTTACGGGATGACATCACCTCACCGGTAGTGAGCCCTAAACCACCGAAAGATCTGCCGATTTGGATGCTGGGTTCAAGTGCTGATAGTGCTGAACTCGCAGCCCAGAAGGGCCTGCCGTATAATCTAGGTTTGTTTATTAATCCTGAAGCAGATAGCCGTTTACTACGCTTGTATAAGCAGTACTTTCAAACCAATGGCGATACCAAAAAGCCGTATGGAATGATCACTATGAGCGTATTCTGTGCCGACTCGGAAGAACACGCCAAGGCTCAACAGTTGGCATTTGATGTTAATTTTTATCGCTATATTACTGGCCAGCGTGATCCGGCAAGTGGTGCAGGTTTACTGACGCCCGAGCAAGCTCAGGCATTCACTATGACGCCTCAACTACAGGCTTTTATTGCCTCGCGTAGTAAAAACCGGGCGGTAGGGTCAGCAGAGCAAGTGCGGCAAAAAGTGACGGCGATTGCTCGAGACTATGGAGCCGATGAAGTGATGGTGGTTACCAATATGTTTCACTTTGAAGACCGAAAACGGTCGTTTGAATTGTTGATGCAGGCGTTTGCATAAGCGGGTAATAAACCTTGTGAATAATTCGCTAGTCATTGCCTAGTGATGACAGTAGAATCCGCGCTTTGCGCACTATCTCGAAACCGTTTCCGGCAATAAATCATGTCTAAGCAGAATCAAGACCATTCCGCCAGCATTCCCTTAGGCTTGGCATTCGCATTATTTGGCTTTGCCATATACTCGACCCACGATGCGGTGGTTAAATCGTTACAGGGCTACCACGTTTTTCAAATCGTATTCTTTGCCATGTTATTCAGTTACGTGCCGTTTTCGATCGCACGAATTGTCGAAAACAAACCGCAATCCATGTCACCGGCAAATCCTGTGTTATTGGTGACTCGCGCGTTCCTCCACGTAGGAGCCCTGTGTTTCGGGTTCTATGCATTCGCTACCTTGCCAATGGTCGAAGCCTATGTGATTCTATTTTGTACGCCGTTGATAATATCGGTACTCGCCATTTGGTTCTTAGATGAGCACATAGCCTTAGCAAGGTGGTTTGCTATTGCGCTGGGTTTGGTCGGCGTTATTATTGTTTTGAGACCATCCATTGACAGTCTCGAGCTAGGTCATTTCGCAGCGCTTGCGGCGGCTTTTTGCAGCGGTACAACCGCCGTTATCTCACGTAAAATCAGCGCCAGTGAAAATATGGCAACAATGATTTTGTTTCCACTACTCGCGACCATCTTTGTCTCCGGCAGCGCGCTGTATTTTGTCTATAAACCGATGCCGCTACTGGATTTAGGGCTAATGTTTCTAGTAGGCGCACTCGGCTTACTCGGTCAATACTCGGTGTTAAGAGGCTTTAAAATCGCCCCAGCGGCTTATGTCGGGCCGATGCAATACAGCCAGATAGTGTGGGCAATTTTATTCGGCTACGTATTCTTTGACGAATCAATTGATAAATGGGTCGTCATTGGATCACTTATTACCGTACTGTCGGGCGTCGCGATTGTTTGGCGTGAGCATGCTGTTTCCAAGGTCCAGGCCAACTTAAATACACGCAATGCACGTATGGTTGGTGCACCCATGATGAAGTCGGCCAAGGCTGAAGAGGACGATTGGCTCTAGGCTTACTTTCAAAGGCTCGGTGGCTGTGACTGCTAAACAGTCCGATCACTCAGAGTTAGCTGTACCAATGTTTTTATCCAAGAAGGTGAGCACGCTCTGATAAACTTTGCTTCTATTTTCAACGCTGAAGGCACCATGGCCGGCGTCAGCTAGGTATAGCCACTCGGCAGGATTATCGGCTTTCTTTAATGCTGAACGCATTTTTTTAGCGTGATAACTCGGTACGCGGCTGTCTTCGTCGCCATGAATAAGCATTACTTTAGCCTTGATTTTGGCTGCGTGAGTCAATGGCGATTGAGCTTCAAGGTCTGCTGTATCGGATCCGAGAACTTTGTCTAAGTAACTACGACCTCGAAAGCCAATGGGTATATCACCTTTGGTTTTCATCGCTTCTAAGTCATAAACGCCAACATAGCCAATCGCGCATTTATATAAATCAGGCGCTTTAACGGCCGACATTAAAGCCGAGTACCCGCCGTAACTAGCACCATAAATACAGACGCGATCTTTGTCTGCTACCCCTTTATCAATTGCCCACTGAGTCGCATCTAGAACATCGTCTACCATCACTTTACCCCAGTTTCGGTATCCGGCCTGTTCAAAGGGTGTGCCGTATCCATCGCTGCCTCTAAAGTTAACTTGTAGAACGCTATAGCCCCTATTTGCAAGTAATTGAACTTCTGAGTTGTAATCAGGGTAGTCGCGCACGCCATGTGGGCCGCCATGTGGCAACACGACCAGGGCATTGTTGTTTTTATTGCCCTCTTTAGGTTCGGTCAAATAGCCGTGTAACTCTTGCCCATCTCTAGCATTAAGCGAAACAGGCTTAACTGAGGCCAAGGTGCGAGGGTCTATCCACGAGTAATTAGCCCAAAGGAAGTCGGCTTTGTTGGTCTCAGTATTGTATAAATAGTACTCGCCAGGATTAGTGTCGCTACTTACCTTGAGTACCAGACGTTTTCCATCATGACTGTAGGTCTGTATTTGAACCTCTTGTCCGGAAAATGCTTTTTGCAATTTTTTATGCTGTTTTAACAGCGCTGAATCCGCATTGGTCAATGAATAATAATAGCGGTGGAGCCCGGGGTAGGAGGTGCCAACGATAGGTTCTCCATTGAGGTCATTTTTCCAAAAATCTAATTCAAAGGTGTTATCGAAAACACGTGATACTTGTTTGCTCGCGAGTTCAAGCTCGAATAAGCTGCGTATCTTTTGTTCGCCAACCGCGCCAGTAAGATACATCTTACTTCCGTCTTTATTAATACTAATCGGTGTTAGTGCGCTATTTTCTGTATCAAGCAATGACGAAATGTCTTCCCAAGGCTGGTCTTTAGATTCTCGGTACACGGCTTTTCGTGATACTGAATCATCCGACCATGTAGCGAAGATAACGACACCATCGTTATTGGCAAATACTCGAGCACCGCGATATGGGATAGTCTCACTTCGGGTTTTTCGGCCAGTGCGGACGTTCATCTTGCTAACCACAGGGAACTTTTCACGTCTGTCGTACCACCCTCCACTAGCTTGCGACCACGGGTATTCGATGATAAGTACATTTTTTTTATCGTTGGGCAATACGTGAAGCAGTTGGTGAGTCGCATAAGCGTCTTTTTTGGACACCATTTTACTGCCAATTTTCCTATCACTGGCGCGGAACCCAGCAAGCATCTTATTAGACTTATTGTCGATATCTGTGCCAAATAATTCGCCAGTCGGTATCGCCGCGTC
>Ga0316189_10006919_pt1 | contig 10784 bp, 8 predicted proteins | sample LowCovwburrow_MG_FD_204930 | JGI IMG/M metagenome (GOLD analysis project Ga0316189, IMG submission 204930) | Coastal sediment microbial communities from Maine, United States - Lowes Cove worm burrow | ecosystem: Environmental > Aquatic > Marine > Coastal > Sediment | place: USA: Maine... | reverse complement strand
CGAAGTTTATTGAGCTTTTTTTCTATAGAGCTTAGGCTTGAAGGAGAAATCTTGTTCGTCTTAAACAAAATACTGATTTCATCTTGGGACAATCCGTTAGACAACTGTTTCACCAATTCGATGTCATAATCATCCACTTCCAAACTGGCGTTTGAGCGCAGAGCACTTTGAACTTCCAGAGATACAAAGCGTTCATTGTTATATACAGAAAATATGGCTTCCGACAATTCCTTTAGACCTCTCCTACCCTTACAAACATAAGCATTCACCCCAAAATCATTAATCAAAGACCTGACTTTTTGCAACCTATTCTCAATGGAATATACTATAATTTTCAAATCAGGATAATTTTTCCTTAATTCTTGAACTAGGGCTTCACCAGATGTAAGCTTTTGGGTTCTATGATCCGCTACAAAAGATAAGTCGGTAATCAACAATTCATAGGACAAACCATCCAAGGTCGCCCTTTTTATTTTCAGAATGGCATCGTCACAATACTGCACTTGTTGAATTTCACTAATGCCCAGTTCATGAAGCGTATCATAAACCCCTCTGTTTATGTCATCCATATCCTCGGCCACCAGAACTTTTTTAAACATACTTTAAATTGTAATCTTAGCTTTAAATCCTTTTTCCAATTTAGAATCAAAAGTAATTGAACCGCTCAAAGGAATGATACGGTTTTCCACATTTTGCAAACCATTGCCTTTTACCAATTCACAGCCAATGCCATTATCACTATAATGAATAATGATTCTCTTTTTCACCTTTTCGAAAGTCAAAACTGTTATCGATGCCTTACTATGCTTTTTCATATTGGTCATCAATTCTTGTAGAACCCTAAATATTGCTATCTTCTTTAAATCCGAGACGGAGTTCCAATCAATTTTGGAAAGGTTTCTTGTAATTACCTTTATATTTTCCGCATTATAGCTCACTAAAAGGTCATTTAATACCGTAGCAAATTTTTTACTCACATCTAACGAACTATTTTCTTTGGAGATATCTCGGGTCTTTATATAAATATCTTCAAGCTCATCCAGCACCCTTTCATCTGCATCAGGAGCATCTTGCAATCTAGTCATTATATGGTAAACGCCATTGGCCACTTCATCATGGACTTTTTTTGAAATTCTTGTTTCCGTTTTATAGACCTGTTCTATTTTACCTCTTTTATATCTATATCGAAAAACAAAGTAGGACGTTATCAATACTATAAGAATTAATACGGTTACACCTTGATAAAGTAGCTTTAACCGTTTTTCTCTTTCCTGTTGTAGTTTACTCGCCACTGTCTTTTTTTGTTCCTCCTCTAAATTGTATTTTATAAAGGCATTTTTATTCTCAGCCATTTGTTTAGCTTTTGCTATACTATCGGTTAGTCTTCTGTATTCAACTACTTTTGGATCAGAATTTAAGTCCATGAATAAGGATAGGACGTCTTGCGTATAGGAGGTACTATTTATCTTTTTAACTACCTCATGTCCCATGTTGGCATAAAAAAGTGCTTTTTCCTTATCATTCCTATCCAAAAAGTAATACGCCAAGCTCCTATAACTGGAATATATTCCCGTCAAGTCATTTTCCTTCATCCGAATATCCAAGGCCTTATTTATATTGTTTAGTGCGTCTGGCGAGTCAATTTTGGATTGGACAAATCCCAAATTATCCAATGTCATAGCCAATTGCAGCCTATTGCCTTCTCTCATGTTCTTTTCATATACCACCGAATATTGATCTCTGGCCAGTTCAAATTCTTTCAAATCCTTATAAATATTGGCCTTATTGTTTAGAATAGTTATACTATCTTTTGCTTTCCTAGATAAATTTAAGGCTTCGTCAAAAGCGTCAATTGCCTTAGTGGAGTTACTTAAAATCCTATAAATATTCCCCAATTGATTGTACAAACCTATTCTGGAGTTGATCATAGTATCCTTGTATTCTGATTTATTTATAAGGCTCAATGCCTCAACGACGGTGCTTTCACTATCATAATTATATCCTATTTTAAATTGGCCAATAGAAATCATTCGTAAATCATTGATAACACCTAAAGTGTCATGATTTATTATATCCTGTTCTTTTTGTTGGAGGTAGTAGTTAATTCCATTTTGCAAGTCCGTACTTTTTTCTGGGCTAAGAATTACACCGTAATAATACCGTAAACTATCTCTTGTTTGTTGTGCATGACAAATTCCAGGACTTGTAAGGGAAAATGAAGTCAGGAAAATATAAAAAAAGAGGAATGGATTTTTTATCGTGTCCATTCCTCTAAAGTAATAACTAATTGTCAATTATAATCCATTGATTATTCTGGTGGTGGAGGCGGAGGTGGAATATCTCCACTATCCCCACAACAAGCCTGCAACACTACTTCCTCTTCTGCTAGAGCGTCTTTGGTACAGGAAAACAAAGACAAATTAATGACTACGGCCAATAAAGCCAACGCTATTTTTCTCATAATAATTGAATTTTAAAATTTGGCAATAGGGAGGCTGTCTGGGATTTTCCCAGATTCTTTTTTTATCAGCTACCCCTTGCTAGAGTTAGGAGTACTCCGTTGTTTTTGAGAAGTAGAAATCCAAATGCAGCAGCTCTTAACTACTCCTCAAATCGGCCAATCGCCAACTACATTATGGATTCCCGTAAGAATGAATTTTCTAGAAAAACTATGTTAGCAAGACATAGTCATAAATCATTCTCAAGACAAATTTATAATCATCTAAAGCGTATATTTATGTGTGATTCCAAGGATTCCAATAGTTCCGAAGAATTCCAATAAAATCCCAGTAATTCCAACCAAGACATGGAAATTAAGACAAGTGATAGTTACCAAAAAGAGATTCTAAAGAAGTATAAAAAGGAAAGAGGAGGAGAAATGAAAGGCTATCTTATGGAGCCTACTTCTAGACAGATTAGGGAAGCTTGCATAAGTCTCTTACGAAAGGAGAATTCTAAGAATGATAATTATATTCTAAATCGATTTTTTCAATTTAAGAATGAAAATGATAAACTGAAGACAATTCAAAAGTTTGATGCAGATAGGTTCAAGCCTGTTGTGAACTTTTTAAAAGGTAAAGCACAAAAAACAAGCCCAGAGAATATTGAGCTTATTGCTTTATTAATTGATTTTCAACCGAGGCCACTACAAGAATATTTAAAATCTATCGATGCCAATACTAACAAAAAAGCTCCTGAAAATGAATCTGGGAAAAATACCACTGGTAAAAAAATTATTACTGGAGAGAATATTGATATAGGAGGAAATTCAAAAGGAAAAAAAAACGGAACTAAAAAACCAAATTGGAAATTAGTAATCACAATCATTTTTGCTTTTGTAGCAATAATATTATCTACATTATTTTTAAAAAGTAGACTGCCAAACAATCATGCTCCCTTAGAAAACGTTTGTATGGCTTGGGCCGATTCTGTATATGTCAAGTTATCATGCAACATTAAGACACATTCTAAATATGGGACTAGAGTGGAGCCTTTGGACCCAATAAAACTGGCCAATTTTAAAAAAGTGAACGTCACTATGTCCACAACTTTCTTTGCAGATAAAACTAATCTACCTTTAATATGGTACCATAAAACAAGTGAAGGGGATATCGAATACTTTACATCTGCTGGTCTACATCCAGTTACCGGAGAAACACTACGAAAAATAACGCCTTATATTATTCAAACTTATGTACCCCTTCATTCGAATAGTGAAGATTCTTTTACAAACTAAAAATTTTCTTTAATTCTTAGTCGAAGTAGAAAAACTCTCATGGGTTGAGTTATTTCCAACCCCAAATCTGTCCATAACTTACCTTGCGCGGGATCCTGTGTCGTTTTTATCGAGTTCCGGCAGATAATCGAACAATAAAAACGACATAGGGCGTATCAATTGTGAAGGCTAATAACTTTCAATAATAGACTAAGTCCGTTACAAACTCAAAAAACAACAAACAACTACAAATTTTATGTGATGATTTTAAGACTTTAAATCCAACTAAATCTATTCAAACATTATTTTTTACAGTAAACTTTTCCAATGTTTACAAGAACTCCCAGCGTTTTTACAGTAAACTCCCTTTATGCATGGCATATATAATATTTTTATTTGGCTGTATATCAGTCGTTTACAAAACAGTGATTTTTCCATCGCAACAATTTTGCAACAAAATTTTTCAATGTTTACTGGGGTTCCCAGAGGTTTTGCAGCAAAATTGTTGCGATTACAAATTTTCACATCTACATAATTAATTGAATATCAATTAATTAAAAACCATAACATCGCTTTAGCGTGTTATCCTCTTGCTTTACATTATACACTCGCAAAAGCTCGTTTAAAAATGTAAACGTTATGCGCCCTACCCTACAATCAAAATAAATCAAAAGCATTCAAAATTTATTTTCCCGAGACTTTTGGCGTTAATCTTCTTTTTGAATACATCAAATGGAAACAATTAAAGGCAATTCATTTAGAAATATCTACATTTCTAATAAAACGAAGCGGCCAAGCGGACTTAACCTATTTTCTATTTTTTGAAAATGGGTTGTGTCCAAGACCTTTTAAACCTTGCGTATTGTCCGGAATTATATGGAGTGGCAATGGGCATGGTTTGCACAAAAACGAATAATGCAAAAGGATTTTCAATAGAAATTGGGGGATTTCTATGCGAGCTTAGTGGATTGACAACTAGGAAAAAGGATGTTGCTCTTAAATTGATGAGGAGTACTGGGAGCCAAATTCCTACCATACCAACAAATAAAATTGAGTTGGCGATTAAGACCTTTCGAAGGTTGCAAAGGGGAATATAAAGAGCTATTAGGTCTATTGATATTGGTTACTAACAAAATTCGACCTAGATTAAGTTTTAGCCAGTATCATATACATCTAATCAATTGATTAAGTAAATTAAATTAATTACATATCTCTTCCCATTTCCCAGAATTAGGTGGTATCTCTACCCATTTACAGCCTTCAATTAGATTTTGCTTAATATTCCTTCCTTCTTCAAATTTAATCTTTCGGATTGTCCAATTCTCGAATCCTCTGGATTCTAAAATCTTATTAAATTCTGAAATTAGTTCTTCAACATTTTTTTCGTCCATATTTTTATGTTATTAGTTAGTAGTTATAAATATTCTTTTAGTATCAATTATTCCCGATAAGTTTCCTAAACTATCTAAAACTTCTGCTTTTATGTTAATAAACTGGTTCCCTGAAACAATTCCGGGAGTATAAAATGCACTTGTTTTACTTTCATTATTTGAAGAAAGTTGCTCATCTCGGAAAACCCCGTTTACACTTGTCCCGTCATCATAGAGATCCATAAATACGACCTTAGCTCCGTTTGAAACACTTTTTTCTTCCTCATTTTTCAATGTTGCTACAAGTTTTATTTCATCACTAAAATCTTCTCCAACTGAGAAAGAACTAGTTTCTAAACTGATACTGGCAGGCACAGATTTTATGGACTGAATTTCAAAACGTTTTTCAAATTCATTTACATTTAGAACCAATGCATGATCACTATTAAGAGTAGTACTGGTAATAATAAACTCCGCAATAATTTCATTATTAATTGTCTTAATTGGTTTTAAATCTAATTTGTTGGTTTTTGATTCTTGAAAAATTGCATTGTTAATAGAAGCTTTGCCAGAAATTTTGCTTATTTCCGCGTCAATATTGAAAAATAATGTGACTTTTAATACATCTTTGCCATCGGCTTTTAAAGAAGCTTTTGACAACTCTACTTTTTTAACTAAATTTTCAAAAAGTATTTCTTCTTTATTACATCCAGTAATAAGGAGAAGGATTAGTAAAAGTTCTTTAGAATTAATTTTCATGATTAATTAATAACTTTAGTTGCTAATTTGCCTATTTGTCCAAATAAATTGAAATCAAAAGAGATGCTTAAGTATGCCGAGGGTTCAATTGGGCTTTTGGGAATAATTGGATTCGCATTTTCTTCTCTTATCCATAAGATCCCAGCTCCCAATCTGATTTGTTCTTGTATTCTGTAGTTCATTCCAACCATCGGAGATAAGCCGTTGAAAAAATCTGAAAAACCATCATTGTCAATCTTGCCTATTGTTACCCCTATGGTTATAGAATACCTATGCCAAAATCTTTTATCCATAATATGATTTAACTTTTGATCTTTGTCTATACCTCCTCCAAAATGAAGATTAATGCCGGTAAAAGGCCGGGGGATAAATGTTATTTCTCCGTTATTATTATTAGCAAAACTCCCTACAATTCCAAAATCCGTAACAATTACTCGAGCATTCCTTGTCTTAACATCCTCATCAATAGTACTTGCACTTACTAGACTTGAGTAATAAAAATTTGATTCCACATACTTACTTGCCTTTTTATAAAGTTTATCCAGGGCTACTGTATTATCCCTTATGAGATTCCTTCGGTGAACTAAGTCTTTGTCAAGAAAATCCCGGACAATTTGAGAGGAATCAATAACGAATAGTTTTTGAAGTTCATTTTTTACAGCATCAATAATTGCCCAATTATTTCTTAGAATTTTCAATCTCCTATTTCTATCAAATTTTTCAACTAAAGTGTCATTTCCTAGCTTTCTTATGCCTTCATATACCTCCTTTGTCTTGTCAAAATCAGAATTCAAAAAATCATTATACATAGTAGAAAAAGCATCGACGTTCAGTTTCTTTTCTTGCAGCTTTCGGCCTATTGTTTGTATGTTCGCTCTTAAAGAGCCATCTAAAGAAGTTTCAAATGAGTATTTTAATTGCCTTTCATAATATTGAATTGTGTCACTCAATTGCTTAAGGTGATTTTTTTCAAATCCAGCGTAATCGTCCAAAAAACTTGGAGCAGCCAACCGATTCGCAGAAGCCTCCAAGGACAAAATTTTGCTATTGTATTCCTTAAAAGCCTCACATCTTTTTAAGGAATCGACCAAGTCAATAACTTTATAAATCGATTTCAATTCTTTATCGGAAGGTTTTTTCCGAAGTACTACTTCATAAAGTTGCCCTGGGTTAAGTGGTTCAATTATAATTTGATATTTATTTTTTTCTATTTTAACTGCTTTAGCACTTGAAGATTTTGAAGTGCGTCTTTTTGTTTCAAAATCAATTCGTGCTTCAACCTCGCTTATGATATTTATCTTGGGATTTTTGCTGTATGAATCCTTATCTATAGAATCCTTTTTTCTCTTAATCCGTTTATCGAGATCTTTATCCTTACAGAGATTCAAAACATTAATACTTACAGACTTCCAAGTTGTATCTCTTTGGTTCGGATATAATTGACGGACGGTTTCTTTTACAAAGACAAATTTGGATTCAACACCATCTTTTTCAAGGTACTTTAGTGAATTTACATTTTCATAATGAACCTTAAATATAGATACCTGCTCTTCTATTTGATATTTTTTGGTAGATATCTCTAGTTTAAAGTACCTATCAAAGGGAAAGGAAGACGAAAGTGTTCCAACATCCAAATCCAGTTTTACTACCGGCATTTGGTTAGGTTCTGGAATATCAGGGCTACTTTGAGTATAACTAAAATTTGTAGAAATAAATGCAATAACTATTATGTAAAAAAAGTTAAATGAAGTGAGTCTCATGCAATTTGCTGGTTTGGACTATTTACATGTTATTTAATAATTATTACCACTTTTATTCTTATAAAAGAAAGAAAAACATATTTTTTCATTATCCGAAAATTGAGTTACAATTCTGGATGAAAATATTTTGCCTTGGTAGACATTAATCATTGACTGGTCTCACCATTTGGTTTTTTATGGCTAACGTGGTTCTCAAGCTTTAAATTAAACTATTTTTTTCAATTTTCAATTGACAAAAATTTCCTTATTGTCCTTTTTTCTTTCTCACCTATTGAGAATTCAGCTACAACTAAGAGATTGCTTTTTGGCTTAATGTCTAGCGGTATTGACATCTCCAAATTACCATCTGCATCTACAATTCTATTTTCACGATGTAAAATATTATCTTCTGTTTCATCAAAAATCTTCATTTTGACTAGTTCATCAGCCGGAAAACCACCCTTTAGAACAACCTCATTATCACCCGGCACATATTTTGCAATGAAACTGTGCCTCTTCAATAGAGCAAAACTCTTGTTTTCACTTTTATAATTAGCTACACTCTTTTCGAGAGAATCAATTTTCTTTGTCAACATCTCAATTTTTGCATTTTTTCTATCCTCGGCTTTTTTAACTCGAATGTTCAACCAATTGATATATAAAAAAGCGACAAGAACAAATATTGTAGAAATAAGGGCGAATACTTTCATTCTTTTTAGATGCTTTTCTCCTTCATTAAAGTAAACATCTCGAGCCCATTCGCAGGACTGAGGGCTGTCCGGAAAAAAGTCTATAGGGTCGGGTTTAGAGAATACATTGGAATACCAATCAACAGATTTAACTATTAAGATCGGAAGGATAATTAAAAAGTAATGCCAAAAATCATTTACTTCACTATAAATAGACCCAAGTATTGAAATAGCACCATAAAAAGCCAACAACCCATTGACATACGTGTTTATGCTTTTTATTTGTTTGTGAAGTGTTTCTATACCCCCATCAATAAGTTCGTAACCAAAATTTAACCAGTAATTTTTATCAATCTTTTTTTGTTCCATGATTACTTTTCTATTCTGTCTTTTATTCGGTCTCGGTATTTGTAAAAGTGTACATGCCCATCGCCGCACTCACCTCTGAATTCCCAATCCGGGTCCGGGTCTTTGGCTTTTGAACGTTTCACTGTCGTAACACCTGGAATTGACTTTTTTGATTTAATAATTACATATGATGCTTCATCGTTAGTATGTATATTCTCTTTGCATTTAAATTTGATTACGACCATAATAATTTATTTTAATTTATTGTTAATTTAATACCCAAATTTGATTATTAAAAGCCTCTCATAGGCGCCATGGTTGTAAATATTCGTGGGGAGATAGATTAATAGTGGGGAAATATGTATAGCTAAAATAGGTAAAATTTCTATGAGAAAACTATTTAAAAACCATAGAAAATATAAGGTATTTATGTTATAATTAATTACCTAAAATCTTTCTTGATCCATTCACCAAAAAGCGACCAATCCCCACCTTCACTAGAGTTTCGGTGAGTAAATCGGTGAGCATAAATTCCCTTCCCGCTACAAATCCCTTATACAAGGCTTTTAAACGTTAGGTTCTAGTCCCTTCGCCTCCAATACTGTTGTATGCACAAAAGATTCATCATATTAAACTAACAACAATATTTAAAATAGGTCATTGAATTTCAAATATTTTCTGCTTATACATCATTTCTTACATTTCACACAACTTTCCTACATTCCAATTCTAAAAGTAGTTATCTTATATGAAGTTATAACAAATAAAGAAGTTTACAATGGCAATCAATAAACGCTACGGAACATCGTTACTCGCATTCAATACAAAACGTGAACCTGATCCTGATCGTGGAAAAGGTATCAAACATTTCGAACTTACCTTACCTTCTCATATAAAAGATGAAGTCGATAAATGGGAAATAGGCAAGCGGCCAGCACTGAATCCCAAGCAAGCTGCAGAAATGCTCTGGTCAACCAAAGCTGCATCCCATCTTGATGGTCGACTAGCTGCATGGAAAAATGTCCCCGGTGTTAAATTGCTTTTACCTGGTTGGAATTTGCTTACAGAGTTACCACAGAATTCTTGGCCGAGTACACAGGCTGAGTTAAAAAAACTAATAGCCGAAGCTGGAAGCCCCAGTATTACACCTGCTGAATTGATAAAACAATTAAAAAAACTCGATAGTGAAAAGAATTTGTTCAATGACCTTATATTGATATTCAAATATGCCGCGATTGACCACCAGCGTCCAATTCATCTCGCAGCTGATTTATATCGCCTCTCCCGCACCCTCTTGGCAGTTAAGAAGGGTGCTCCATCAGACACAAAAGAAGTTATCGGCTGGCTTACCGCTCCTCTGGTTGTACCGTCAGTTTTTACGACACCGCTTGGGACATCTGGGCCTCGCATGCCGCTAAAGATTGACATTGGAGATAATAAACCTCCTGTACCACCACGCGTAGCTAGGTTGGCTATTGATAAAGATTCCCCTAAATTTTTAGAGGTGATTAAACGAATAGAAAGAGACTTAGACGAAATTGATAAAATTGAATCGGATAAAGCAACTATCCGAGCTATTCGTAATGTATCAATCGATGACCCGAAAGCAAAAGCTAATATCATTGAAGCGGTTCGGGATAGTAACGAAACTTCACTAACGGATAATAGTAACAGCATTATTCGTAGAGCTAAGCCCAAATTGGCACATCGTACATCTAGGAAAATTTCAAGAAATATTGGTGGCTTTCCAGTTCTCATCGATATGGCTGAAATTGAAAAGCGTAAGGACAAACAGCGAGAAGAAAAAACCAACGCGCTGCTGAGCTTTTTCCCCGATGACTTAAAATCGCGCATTGATGCTTTGGACAATAATATGTATGTGCTAGAAGTGACTGATGAATTAAATAATATTTTTCCATATCATCCTCCGGTACCTGCTGGTCCAAGTTACTTAAAACCAGCAGGCCGAACAGACCTGCTTATCGTTCGTCAGACGACTATCGGTTACAGGCGCGCTGAAATTGCCCATGTTGAGAATGTTCTCATTGGTGAGAAGCGAGAACGCGATCATACCAAACGTATCTTTACGCGTGATGAGCTCTTTGAAAGTACGGAACAAGAGAGCGAGGAAACAACTGACCTGCAAACGACGGATAGCTCAGAA
>Ga0316189_10006918_pt1 | contig 10784 bp, 10 predicted proteins | sample LowCovwburrow_MG_FD_204930 | JGI IMG/M metagenome (GOLD analysis project Ga0316189, IMG submission 204930) | Coastal sediment microbial communities from Maine, United States - Lowes Cove worm burrow | ecosystem: Environmental > Aquatic > Marine > Coastal > Sediment | place: USA: Maine... | reverse complement strand
CAACATAGTTTAAAAGTGTGCTTCTAAGTCTCTCAATCTGATATGCCCTTCATAAATCGCCTTCCCAATTATTGCAGCCTCACAACCTAATGCTTCTAGAGCATTCAAATCATCCAATGACGTGACGCCTCCTGAAGCTATTAATCTGATATCTTTAGTTTCATTTAATATTCGTTTGTACAAATCAAATGAAGGACCTTCTAACATGCCATCTTTAGCAATATCAGTACAAATCACATATTTAACGCCTTTACTTTCATAAGAATTGATAAACGGTAGAACCTCTATATCACTCTCCTCTTGCCAACCATTCACAGCAATCTTTTGATTATTACAATCCGCACCAAGAATAATTTTTATGCCGCCATATTTTGAAACCCAACCTTCAAATATATCTGGATTTTTTACTGCTATACTTCCACCTGTGATTTGTTTGGCTCCCGAATTAAAGGCGATATGTAAATCTTCATCCGATTTTAAACCACCTCCAAAATCAATCTTTAATGTTGTTTTAGATGTAATTTGTTCTAGTACTTTATAGTTTACAATATGCTTAGCTTTTGCGCCATCTAGATCGACCAGATGTAAATACTGAAGACCTGCTCCTTCAAATTCCTTTGCGACTTCAACAGGGTTTTCATTATATACTTTTTTTGTGTTATAATCCCCTTTGGTTAGACGCACACATTTGCCATCTATGATATCTATTGCTGGTACAATTCTCATTTATTTTGCTTATTATAATTTTATAAAATTCTTCAATAGCTGTTCTCCTGCAATACTGCTCTTTTCTGGATGAAACTGGACACCATAAAAATTACCATTTTCTAAAGCCGAGGCGTATTCAAATTCATAATCAGAGGTGGCAATGGCTTCCGCACAATTTTCAGCATAATAACTATGTACAAGATACATGAACTCCCCTTCATTTATTCCTTTAAACAAATCTGATTTGATATTTTTTACGGTATTCCATCCCATTTGAGGAACTTTAACCGCATTACTGAATCGTTTTACATTAACATCAAAAATCCCTAATCCTTTAGTATTACCTTCTTCACTATGATTACACATGAGTTGCATCCCTAAACAAATCCCAAGAACAGGCTGTGTTAACTTCGGAATAAGGTCATCCAAACCACTATGCTTTAGCATTCCCATGGCAGAACTTGCTTCTCCAACTCCCGGAAAAATAACTTTATCTGCTGCTTTTATGTCTTCAGGATTTTTAGAAAGCACGGCATCAATTCCTAATCGCTTGAAAGCAAATTGAATACTTTTAATGTTTCCAGCTCCATAATTGACTATTACTAATTTCATTAAAGCATCCCTTTTGTTGATGGTAAAATCATTTTCTCAATATCGCGTTTCACTGCCATTTTAATCGCTTTTGCAAAAGCCTTAAAAATAGCTTCGATTTTATGATGTTCATTGGTGCCTTCTGCTTTTATATTTAAATTACATTTTGCACCATCTGTAAACGATTTAAAGAAATGATAGAACATTTCTGTTGGCATTTTACCAATCATCTCTCGTTTAAAATCGGCTTCCCAAACTAACCAATTTCGTCCTCCAAAGTCAATCGCAGCTTGAGCAAAACAATCGTCCATTGGGAGCGAAAACCCGTAACGTTCAATACCCAATTTATGTCCTAAGGTTGTTGCAAACACTTCTCCTAGAGCAATCGCTGTATCTTCAATCGTGTGATGTTCGTCAACTTCTAAATCGCCCTTAACAGTAATGTCTAAATCTAATTGTCCATGTCTTGAAATCTGATCTAACATATGATCAAAAAAGGCAATTCCTGTATCAATGTTGCTTTGACCTGTTCCGTCAAGATTTAAATCAATTTTTATTTTGGTTTCATTTGTGTTACGTTCTATGTGTCCTGTTCTAGCATCTGTTTTTAAGAATTTATAAATGGCTTCCCAATCGTTACTTTCTAGTGCTATAAATTCATCTAAAGCATCACGCTTTACTGTAATTTCATCAGTTCCTAAATTGGTGTTATCGTTTATAAATATCCCTTTAGACCCTAAGTTTTTGGCGAGCTCTATATCTGTTAAACGATCGCCTATCACGAATGAATGGGCTAAATCATATTCCGACGAAAAATACTTGGTCAGTAAACCTGTATTTGGTTTTCGGGTTGGAGCATTGTCCTTTGCGAATGTTCGATCGATAAATTGTTCTTCAAAGACAATACCTTCAGCTTCAAATGTTTTTAGAACAAAATTATGAACAGGCCAAAAGGTATCTTCTGGATAGACATCAGTTCCTAAACCATCTTGATTGGTAATCATAACAATTTCAAAATCTAACTCTTTTGCAATCTTACTTAAATATTGAAATACTTTCGGATAGAAATCTAGTTTTTCGAACGAGTCTATTTGCTCATCTGCTGGTTCCTTAATGATTGTTCCATCTCTATCTATAAATAATACTCTTTTCATGATTTTTTCATTCCTGCGAAGGCAGGAATCTATTTTTAATTAATATATAGTGGATTCCGCATCTCGTGCGGAATGCCATTTAATGTAATCCTTTTAGTGCCGTAATTAATTTTATATTCTCCATTTGTGATCCCACTGTAAATCTTAAACAATTGCTACACAACGCTTGTGTTGTTCTATTTCGTACAACGATTCCTTTGTCTAATAATTCTAAATATCTTCTATTGGCATCATCAACTTTTACCAAGATAAAATTAGCATCAGAGGCATATACCTTTTCTACAAACGTCATGTCATCCATTTCAGAAATAAGCCAGTCACGTTGCTTTAAAATCTTTTGAATTTCTTCCGAAATAGCTTCAGGTTTTGCTAATCGTTCTAAAGCTCTCAATTGTGTTAACTCATTAACATTATACGGTGGTTTGATGCGATTTAAAACGGATATGATTTCCGCGGAAGCAAAACAAAGTCCCAAACGAATTCCTGCCATACCGTAAGCTTTAGATAAAGTTTGCGTAACTATTAAGTTTGGAAATTCGCTGAATCTACTCCTCCAACTTTCTTCATTAGAAAAATCAATATAAGCTTCGTCAATAACTACAATGCCTTTAAAATTGGATACTAATCTTTCAATATGTTTTGCTTTAAAACTATTAGATGTTGGATTATTTGGCGAGCATAAAAACAATAGTTTCACGTTTTCCGTTACAGCATTTATAATCTGATCAACCTTTGGCTGAAACTCATCATCCAATTCAATTTTGATGATATCTACGGCATTCACATTGGCCAAAACCTCATACATGCCATAGGTTGGTGGCAATGTGATGATACTATCTTGATTAGGTTCACAAAACGCTCTAAAAATTAAATCTAAAACTTCATCACTGCCGTTTCCTAATAACATGTTTTCGGCAGGAATCCCTTTTAATTCTGAAAGCTTAGTTTTCAGTTTAATTTGTTGTGGATCTGGATAGCGATTGACACCATTGTTATATGGGTTTTCATTAGCATCTAGAAAAACCATATCTCCCAAAACATCTTTGTACTCATCTCTTGCCGATGAATAAGGTTTTAAGTTTTTGATATTCTCACGAACAAGATTTTGTAAATTAAATATTGTACTCATATTTATCTGTTATTGTCATTCAGAGTGAAGCGATGAATCTTAGTATGAGATTCCTCAAGTTATTCGGAACGACAAATCCTATTTTAAATCATTAAGTCTTAAGGTTACTGCGTTTTTATGTGCTTGTAAACCTTCGGCTTCTGCCATTAATTCTATAGTATTCCCAATATTTAGAATCCCTTCTTTTGATATTTTCTGAAACGTTATGCTCTTAGTAAAACTGTCTAAATTAACTCCAGAATAGGCTTTACTAAATCCGTTAGTTGGTAACGTATGATTGGTTCCCGAAGCATAATCACCTGCACTTTCAGGTGTGTAATTCCCAATAAACACTGAACCAGCATTGGCTATGTTTTTAATATAGAAATCTTCATTTTCGTTACAAATAATAAAGTGTTCTGGTGCATATTCATTGATGATTTCTAATGCTATATCGTCTGTTTCTACATAAATAAGTTTGGAGTTGTCAATCGCTTTTTGAGCCATTTCCATTCTGGGTAATTCTAAAAGTTGTTTTCCAACTTCTGAAGCCACATCAGCAATAAGTTGTTTTGATGTTGAGACTAAAATCACTTGGCTATCTGCTCCATGTTCGGCTTGGCTTAATAAATCTGATGCGACATAACTCGCATTTGCCGAATCATCAGCAACAACCAATAATTCACTTGGACCAGCTGGCATATCAATAGCAACACCATATTTGGTTGCTAATTGTTTAGCAACAGTTACAAACTGATTTCCAGGACCGAAAATTTTATACACCTGCGGAATAGATTCTGTTCCGAAAGTTAGTCCAGCGATAGCTTGAATGCCTCCAGCTTTTATAATTTTAGTAACACCACATAATTGTGCTGTATATAAAATTTCATTCGCGATTTTTCCTTCTTTATTTGGAGGCGAACATAACACAATCTCTTTGCAACCAGCAATTTGAGCAGGAACCGTCAACATTAAAACGGTTGAAAACAAAGGTGCTGTTCCTCCAGGAATATAGAGTCCGACTTTTTGAATTGGTTTTTTTTCTTGCCAGCATTGAATTCCTTTAGACGTTTCAATACTCACACACTCCGTTTTTTGAGCAGAATGAAACGCTTCAATATTTCGTTTTGCAGTTTGAATAGCTTTTTTCAAATCTTTGGAAATTAACAAACTAGCTTGTTCGATTTCTTCTTTTGACACCGTCGTCACGCTCAGATTGACACCATCAAACACTTCAGTATATTTTGAAATCGCTTGGTCTCCTCGTCGTTGTACATCATTAAAAATTTCGAGTACAGTACTTTCTATATTCTCAACGGTTTGTGTTGGTCGTTTTAAAATTTCTGACCAATCTTTTTTATTAGGGTTTATGATTGTATTCATGTTTTCGAAGCGATTTAACTGATTTACTCAGATGTCTTACTTTTGTGTTTTTTATTTTTATTTGCCACCTATTTGCTTTATGATTTAAAGATTCCTGCTTTCGCAGGAATTTTAGAGGACCATGTTTTCAATTGGACATACCAAAATTCCTTCTGCTCCATTACGTTTGAGTTCATCAATAATTTCCCAGAAATCATTTTTATTAATTACAGAGTGTAACGAACTCCAACCTTTTTTTGCTAACGGTAAAATCGTTGGACTATTCATTCCTGGTAATATATTCGTAATCGTCTCTAGTTTATCATTTGGAGCGTTCAATAAGATATACTTACTATGTCTTCCTTTTAAAACCGATTGTAATCTAAATTGAAGTCTGTTTAAGATATCTTGATTTTCCAAAGAAATTAAGGGAGAGACTGCCAAAACGGCTTCAGATTTCAGTAATACTTCTACTTCTTTTAATCCGTTTTTGAACAATGTACTTCCACTAGAAACAATATCAACAATAGCATCCGCCAACCCAATATTTGGAGCAATTTCTACCGATCCGTTTATGATGTGAATATTTGCATTAACCTTGTTTTGATCTAAAAACTGGTTAACAGTATTTGGATACGAAGTTGCAATCCTTTTGCCTTCTAAATCTTGAATGGAATTATACGTTTGTGATTTCGGAACGGCTACAGATACTTTACATGTTGAGAACCCCAACTTTTCTATAATAGAAATCCCGTTACCTTTTTCGACTAAAACATTTTCTCCAATGATGGCTGCGTCAACAACACCATCTTTTAAATATTGAGGAATATCACCATTGCGAAGGTAAAATACTTCCAAAGGGAAATTCTTTGCAGAAGCCTTAAGCTGGTCTTTTCCGTTGTTTATAGAAATCCCAACATCTTTAAGGATTCTCATGGAGTCATCGTGAAGTCTTCCCGATTTTTGTACTGCAATTTTTAATTTACTCATATCTTTTTTGTTTTGTAAATAGTTGGAGTAAATCTTTTTAGGAGATTGTATTAAAAACAAAAACCGCTTGATTTACTCAAACGGTTTTTTAAATATCTTGATTTTATTCAATACATTTTCAGCTCGCTTGAGTGCTAGAATGAAAATGATGATGATGTTGAATAAAAGTCATTTCTTATTATGTTTAAACAAAGGTTGCAAATTATAATTCAAAATTCCAAATCTTGAAACACATTTTATGATATTATTAATATTTCAATACTAAAATAAGAATTACTCATATTTAGGACATGTTGTCCAAGGATACGCACATTGGTCTTGATAATTTAACCAGCCTGTTACCGTCTTTTTACCTACCACAAAACTCACCTTTGCCCATAATTCACTAGTTTCTATAATATTAACCAACTGAAAACTATCTGTTTTATGAATTTTATTAGACGCTTTCGTCGGTTCATCATACAGATAAACTCTACGGTTTTCATTATAGCTATTTATTGTAATTAAAAAGTTAGAAGCTTTTACCCAATAGTTTTCATAACCGTAGTTTTTATAAACATCAGGTATCCTTTGAATGTTCTTGATTTTAAACCATCCATAGTCACTCTCTAGAATAGCAATTTTGTACCAAGAGTTTTTTGATTCAGTACTTACTAGAGTATCAACAATTTTTCCGTTAATGTTATCATAGATATATAATGGTTTTTTTGTTTCTCTATCGTAATAGGATTCTACAAAATCTAGATAGTGCAACTTATTACTATCCTGAGCAAACAAGTTAGCACTGCACAATAAAAGAAAAAATAGAATTCCCTTCACCTGACTATTATTGGTTACCTAAAATAATTGGTAATCCTGAATCACCTGAACCAATAACAATTATTTTACTATTTGGAGATTCAGCAAGCTTCATCGTAGCATCTATACCTTTATCCTGTAAAATTTTATCTGTTAATGAAGCGCTTAATATTCTGTTTGATTCTGCTTTACCTTCAGCTTCAATAATTACTTTTTCTGCTTCTTTTGCCGCTGTAACTAATCTAAACTCATATTCTAAAGATTCTTGTTCTTGCTTTAGTTTACGTTCAATGGCATCCTTAATTGTATTTGGTAAGGTCACGTCACGAACTAGAACTTCATTAAGTTGTACATACTGCTTACTCAAAATAAGTTTTGTTTCTTCAAAAATTTCATCTTGAATGGCATCACGCTTACTAGAATATAATTGTTCTGGTGTGTATCGTCCCACAACACTACGCGCTGCACTACGAATAGCTGGTTGTATTACACGTTGTAAATAGTTTTCACCTAAAGATTGGTGTAAGTTTCCTAATTCACTATAAACAGGCTCATACCAAGCGGAAGCATCAATTTGAATTTCTAATCCATTAGATGATAGTACTTTCATTTTTTCAAATAACTCTTGTTGTCTTACTTCATAAACAAAGACTTTATTCCAAGGTGCAATAATGTGAAATCCTTCACCTAACGGTGGTTCATCTGTAACCACACCTTCATCAAAAGTTTTGTATAATACGCCTGCTTCACCTGAGTCAATTGTGACTGCTGATTTCGCTAATAATATGAGTAACACGACAACTGCAATAATAACAGGTAGTGCGACTTTTGGTAATTTTTCCATAGTTTTTATTTTTAAATTAGTCCGTTATATTTTCTTATGAACCACTCAGCAGCTAGACTTAATGCGATGAGTGCGAGGAGATATTTCCAATCAATCAAAGGTACGACTTTTTTAGTGCTCTTTTGAATTGTTGCGAACCTAGAATCGTTTAATAATTCATCTATAACTCGTGATGTATTATTAATAAAATAAGAGCTCCCTCCACTATTAGTCGCCAAACTTTGAAGTTTTGTTACATTGGCATTCAAGAATTGTTGTTCTACGTTGTAATCCAGTATTTTAAGCTCACCAGATTTTGAAATATTCTCATTATTAACTTTTACTGTAAAACTGTAGTTGCCCGCTTCTAATCCGCTTAAGTCCACTTCGTAATTCGTGTTTTTGAGCACAAAAGGAAAGGTCTTAGTCGCCTCTGTATCTTTATTTTTAAGCGTAATATTTAAATTGGCATTATCTTCAAACTCATAGTTTTTATTGAAAAATTGTGCTGTGATTCTTACATTGTCATTACCGTTGTAAAACGATTCGTAATTTACATTAAGACGTGTTCTACGCTTATTTGTACTTAAATACTGTACTAATTTACCAATGAAGTTATCAAAGGTGTTGAATGAGTTTTCATTAACATAGGCCTGTGCTCTCCATCTCCAAATACCTTCACCTAGAATTAGTGCTTCTCGCTTCTCATTAATTTCAAATGTAGCAAGTAGAGGTTCATCAATCTCATTTCCATTTACAGTTTTGTACAAAATCGTCTCAAAAGGCACTGAAAAAGTAGTTTCTCCGAATTCACCTTTCAGTGGCGGAAATTCACCAAAGTTTAAATTATCAACTATAAAAGTTGCGTAGTTTTGGTTTAAACTTGGCTGAAAATCTTCAGTTTGATTTGTCAACTGTTGTTTATAATTATTTTGTAATTTATTGAGTAACGACCAGTTGGTTTTTGCACCTGCTACAACAATTTTATTGAGTTTTAGTTTTTCGATTTCGTTATATAAAGCTCTAAAGTTATTGGTTGGCTGATATACGATAACCATCTGAAAATCATTTGATTTTTTAAGGAACTCTTGGGTTGTTAAAATTTCAGCATTTCGCTGTTCGTTGCTTTCTATAGCTTTTTTTAAGGCACCCAAATCAGGATGAATGATCTCAGATACAATGGCGACATTAGTTTTTTGATCGATAACTTCTACTGCAAAATTCTTAACATTATTAATCGTATTTTTTTCATTGTCTAAAGCTACAATTTGTGCTTTATAACTGGTAACTCCTACTCTATTTGCTGGCAAGGTCAAACTGACAATTTGTGACGTTTGACTTTTACTAAACGAAATCGGTTTTGAAAATACTGTGGAATTACCTGCAGTAATTCTCAACTGCGTATTCACTTCTGCATTGCCGTTGTAGGTTGCAATAACTTCAACCGGAAATTTATTTTTTAAATAGGCATAACGATTGACATTTAGTTGTTGAATCTTAACATCAGTATAGGTTGTTGTATCTCCTAACATAATTGGAAAAACCGCTTGCTTATAACGTTTGGTCATGTAAGCGTAATCATTTCCGTAGGTTTGATTCCCATCAGAAATGAGCAATGTTGGAGAAATCGAATTGTTATACACCTCTGATAAACGCTGAAACACTAAAGCGAGATTGGATTGCTTTTCATTAAATGATAACGAATCTGTTGGATTAACCTCTTTACCGAAACTATAAAACTCCAAGTTAAAATTGTCGTTGAGGGTTTCGTTTTCTTGTAACGTCTGGATAAAATCTAATGTGTTTTGTGACTGATTGAGATACTCTGTAGACTCTGAATTATCTACAGCAACGACCAAATTTGGTTTTTCGTTGTAGTATGTTACGGTATCAAACTTTGGGTTAATAAGTAATAAAAAGATTGAAAAGTAAGTAACAAATCGCAACGCAGTTAGTACCCAAGAGCGTTTTCCTTTTAATTTTGCTTTATAGGCATACTGAAAAAGCGCTAGTACTAGCGCAATTATTCCAGATATGACGATGTATGTTATTGTTTCTGTTTGCATCCCAATCTGCCTGCGGCATCTTTCCCAAAAGGAAAGAAAAAAGCAGTGTTCTAAATTATTATTTAATTAGAAATATTTTTGTTTATTATTTTAAGTCAACATTCCACCATCGACGTTCAAGGTTTGTCCTGTGATATATGCACTCATATCACTTGCTAAAAACACACAAGCATTTGCGATATCTTCTGGACTTCCTCCACGCTTTAATGGAATAGCATTACGCCAACCTTTAACGGTTTCTTCGTCTAATTTTGCAGTCATTTCAGTTTCAATAAAACCGGGAGCAATGACATTAGATCTAATATTTCGTGATCCTAACTCAAGTGCTACAGATTTTGAAAACCCAATAATTCCCGCTTTTGAAGCTGCATAGTTTGTTTGTCCTGCATTTCCTTTCACACCAACTACAGAACTCATATTAATAATAGAGCCATTGCGTTGTTTTAACATGGTACGCAAAACGGCCTTAGTCATATTAAAAACAGACTTTAAGTTGACTTCAACAACCTTATCAAAATCCTCTTCTCCCATTCTCATTAAGAGATTATCTTTTGTTATTCCTGCATTATTAACTAGAATATCTACAGTACCAAATTCTTTTAAAACGTCTTCAACCAATTTTTGAGACTCCTCAAAATTGGCTGCATTACTTTGATAGCCTTTCGCTTTTATGCCTTGTGCATTTAATTCTTTTTCTAATTCATTTGCTGCTTCTACCGAAGAGCTATATGTAAATGCAACATTAGCGCCATGCTGTGCAAAAACTTCAGCAATACCTTTACCAATGCCTCTACTTGCACCAGTGATGATTGCTGTTTTTCCTTCTAATAATTTCATGAGTTGGTTGTTGTTTTTTGTTAGTATCTCATGTCACATTCAATGGTAAATAATCCCGAGTATTAATTCAGATTTATACTTGAATGTTTCATTTCTTAATATTTAATAGTTGATATTCAAATATAGCAATTACAAGTTGTAGAACGTATAAAAATTTCATAAAATCATTATAATATATTCTGTTTAAAATGATGGTTTTTTTGCTAATTCATTCGTTATTTTTTAGTCTTTTTTTTGTCTATCTAAAACACAAAACAAACTCGTCGGTTAGAAGACAGTGAATATTATACGCAGTCTAATGCTTTTGTTACCTTTTAAAATTTCACTTATAAAAAAAGCAGTTACAA
>Ga0316189_10006917_pt1 | contig 10784 bp, 10 predicted proteins | sample LowCovwburrow_MG_FD_204930 | JGI IMG/M metagenome (GOLD analysis project Ga0316189, IMG submission 204930) | Coastal sediment microbial communities from Maine, United States - Lowes Cove worm burrow | ecosystem: Environmental > Aquatic > Marine > Coastal > Sediment | place: USA: Maine... | reverse complement strand
CTAGCTTCATTTAATGACATTTTCTTGATGAAGTCATAGAGTCCTTTTACGATATTGAGTTGCGCTTTCTTTGATAACTGCGCAACTTTAGAATCACCTTTATAATCTTCACTATGTTTATCTTCATACTTTGCCAACAAATGAATGTTTGAGTATAAAAACGGATTTAACTTCGTTTTATACGGCAGCATTGCAGATAGCATTTTCATAGGAATACCATCCATAAAACTATTCATAAGCTTTAAGGACTCTGCACCATTGTACTTCGCTAATAAAAGGGGACCAAAAAAATGAGTTATAAATTGTTTGTAAGCTCTCCAAGGGGAGTTCTCCTCATAAAAATCAAATGATAAGGTGTCAATAAACACCATACGTCCTTCATGAAAAGTCACATTAAATGCAGAAGCATCTTTCAGAGAAAACCCATGTTCTAAAGCGAACTTTTGTATTTTAAGTGTGAGTAACGCAGCTTCTTTATACATGCTAAAGCTCCACTCATAAGGATAGGTAAAAAATGAAATCTGTTGTGGTTGAATGACAATTTCTGTTTCAGAAACTGAAATTTCCTCATGTTTAACTAGTAAACCTGCATGATGTAGTTTTTTAAAAAACTCTGCAGATTTCAGCGCGTTATATTGCTTAAAATACAATGGAGAAATAGAACGTTTCACAACACCTTGGTCTACAAAAATAAAACCTGATGGATCTCTAAACGATGAAGAATGTCTATTGTTTGTCGTCACTATGAGATTTGCTTTCTATATCAGAATCCGTAATATCGATGTCATCAAATACATCATCTTCCTTTTTTTCAATTCCAAAAAACAACTTTATTTTGAACATTAAATTTTTTGAAAATAGTATAACACCTGCCACAGCAGCAACAATAGCTTGAATAATCATTGCTCCTAATCCTGGATCAAAATATAAGACGTGTATCATTTTTGACTTTTTGTAAATATAGAAAACTCAAAACAAAAAAGGAATCCTAAATAGGATTCCTTTTTTTATCGTTTGTTATAAACTTAATTATTTTTATTACGCTTACGCTCAACTTCAGTAAGGTGAATTTTACGCAATCTCAAAAATTTAGGAGTTACCTCAACATATTCATCTTTTTGGATATACTCTAAAGCTTCTTCCAAAGAAAATTTAATTGCAGGTACAATCTTCGCTTTATCATCTGCTCCAGATGAACGAACATTACTCATCTTTTTAGTTTTTGTAATATTCACAGCCATATCATCACCACGAGAATTTTCTCCGATCACTTGACCTTCATAAATATCTTCTCCTGGATCAACGAAAAACTTACCTCTATCTTGTAATTTATCAATAGAGTAAGGAATTGCTTGTCCTTTTTCCATAGATACTAAAGATCCATTTTGACGTTCTGGAATCCCACCTCTTAACGGTTGGTATTCTTTAAATCTGTGAGCCATGATTGCCTCACCTTGAGTTGCTGTTAATAGTTGGTTACGTAAACCAATAATACCTCTAGAAGGCACCATGAATTCACAAACCATACGGTCTCCTTTAGCGACCATACTTAGCATTTCACCTTTACGCATGGTAACCATTTCAATCGCTTTACCAGATACTGTTTCAGGTAAATCAATCGTCATTTCTTCAATAGGCTCACATTTTACACCATCAATTTCTTTGATGATTACTTGTGGTTGCCCAATTTGCATTTCATAACCTTCACGACGCATCGTTTCGATTAATACTGATAAGTGCAATACACCACGACCAAATACCATAAACTTATCGGCACTATCTGTAGCTTCTACTTTAAGCGCTAAGTTTTTTTCTAATTCTTTAGCTAAACGATCCTTGATATGACGTGATGTTACATATTTTCCATCTTTACCAAAGAAAGGTGAATCGTTAATTGTAAACAACATACTCATTGTTGGTTCATCAATATTGATGGTTTTTAAACCTTCAGGAGTTTCCCAATCGGCAACGGTATCACCAATTTCAAACCCTTCTAATCCAACGATCGCACAGATATCACCTGTTTGTACGCTATCAACTTTTAAACGCCCAAGACCTTCAAAAACGTGAAGCTCTTTAATTTTCGACTTAACAATACTTTTATCTCTCTTTACTAAAGAGATATTTTGACCAGCTTTTAACTCTCCACGAGTTAAACGTCCAATCGCAATACGACCTGTAAATGAAGAGAAATCTAATGATGTGATTAACATTTGCGTTGTTCCTTCCGTAATTGTTGGTGCAGGAATATGCTCAATCACCATATCTAATAATGGCTCTATATTTTCAGTTTCGTCTTTCCAATCATCACTCATCCAGTTATTTTTAGCTGAACCGTAAACTGTTGGAAAATCTAACTGCCACTCTTCTGCACCTAGTTCAAACATAAGATCAAAAACCTTTTCGTGAACCTCATCTGGTGTACAGTTTTCTTTATCTACTTTATTAATTACCACACATGGCTTCAATCCTAAATCAATAGCTTTTTGTAATACAAAACGAGTTTGAGGCATAGGCCCTTCAAACGCATCAACCAATAATAAAACACCATCAGCCATGTTTAAAACACGCTCGACTTCACCGCCAAAATCGGCGTGACCAGGAGTATCAATGATATTAATTTTTGTGTCTTTATAGATTACAGAAACGTTTTTAGACGTAATTGTAATTCCTCTTTCACGTTCTAAATCATTATTATCGAGAATTAAATCACCAGTATTCTGATTTTCTCTAAATAACTGACAATGGTACATGATTTTATCAACCAGAGTAGTTTTCCCGTGATCGACGTGTGCAATAATTGCAATGTTTTTGATATTAGCCATAATGATGCCTTATTTTAAGCGTGCAAAGGTACATTAAATTCCGCTTAAAAATTCATTCTTATTTAATTATTAAAATTACTGTTTTTTTATTCGTGTCGTAAGCTGCCACAACACTCGATATTTAGGGTAAAACATTGACAACTAATCATTGAAGGCTTCTTATCCTTTTATGTTGTCTCCTAAATTGCAACAATACCTATTGAGAAAAACTGTCAAACAATATCAAAGCACAGAGTAAGACATGAAAATAGCCCTAAAAGATGAAGCGTTTCTAAACATTTTTAAAGGACATAGAATGTGGAAAAATCAACTCATAATATCGCAAAATTATTCATGTGTTAAAATTTCCGAAGTTTTAGTTAATTTAATGTTATATGGTCCAAAAAATACAATTTCAGTGCGTATCTTACGTTCAAGTCATGATTAATAGTAAATAGCTCTCAAAACCAATCTGTTTTGAGCGATTTACATCTGAATAATAGCAAACAGATGGAAACAATTAGCAAATATTCTAAATTTGTGCCTTACCTCTATTTTTTAGCGGTAATCGCATATTGGTTCACAGACGTGAACAAAAACCAAGGTGTCACGGCATACCCAATCCTTTTATTCAGCCTACCTTTTTTATGGCAATTGATTAAACCCAATAAACAGCTAAATTTTACGCTAGGTATTACTTTTGTTTGCCTATCGTCTTACATGATTTTGGCTTATATTTCAGATGTTTTAAACATTGTGAGTATATCAAGTCAGGCAAAACAGTTGATGTTGTTTAGTGGATTATTTATTGTAGGTAATTTTGTCATGGCACTTTGGATGATGCGAAATAGTATGAACCGAAGCTTCTAAAACTTTCAAGATAGTAGACTTTAAAATGAATTCTACAATTAGTAGATAAGCATTTGAATGGTATTATAATTTAGTAACTTTGCAACTGAAATAGAAATCATAAGCTCATGCAATTATCTGAAGTTCCAAAACTAAAACATACCGATTCTAATAACTTCTTTTTACTTTGTGGTCCTTGCGCCATTGAAGGTGAAGATATGGCACTTCGCATTGCCGAAAAAGTAATCTCTATTACAGACAAGCTAAATATCCCTTATGTTTTTAAAGGGAGCTTTAAAAAAGCTAACCGAAGCCGTATTGACAGTTTCACAGGAATTGGAGATGAGAAAGCACTTAAAATTCTTCAAAAAGTCTCACAAACCTTCGACGTACCTACAGTTACCGATATTCATGAAGTTTCGGACGCTCAAAAAGCTGCTGAATATGTTGATATACTTCAAATACCAGCATTCTTGGTTCGACAAACAGATTTAGTAGTCGCTGCGGCCCAAACAGGCAAAGTAGTCAACTTAAAAAAAGGACAGTTTATGAGTCCGGAAGCAATGAAACACGCTGTACAAAAAGTGAAAGATGCTGGAAGCGATAAAGCTTGGATTACAGATCGAGGGACGATGTTTGGGTATCAAGATATGATTGTTGATTTTAGAGGTATTCCAACCATGAGAGCCATTGCGCCAACAGTATTAGATGTTACGCATTCACTTCAACAACCTAACCAAAGTGTTGGTGTTACAGGTGGACGACCAGATATGATTGAAACTATTGCTAGAGCTGGTGTTGTTAATAATGTAGATGGATTATTCATAGAAACACATTTTGATCCAGCAAATGCTAAAAGCGATGGTGCTAATATGTTGCATTTAGATAATCTTGAAAAGTTATTGACCAATTTAGTGGCTATCAGAAAAACAGTTAATGGTCTTTAGTTTATAATGTTCTGTTTGATAATAGTTTAGATCTAGTCGTTCTGAATCTTGAATCTTGAATCTTCAATTAAACAAGGGTAGGAGTTTTTAAGTCCTAACTGTTATATGCATGAACCCAATATTATGAACCGAGAAGATCTCATACAAAAATGGCTTGACCATAATCTAAATCCGCAAGAACTTGACGCTTTCAAGCAACTTGATGATTATTATGAACTAGTCACATTAGATACACATCTTAAAGAGTTTAAAGCAGAAACTTTAGACACAGAAACTGTATTAAAATCGGTTTGGAGTTCTATTCATTCAAAACAAAAAAAATCAAATCGATTACTTCCTTTACTTTCAAAAATAGCGGCAATTTTAGTGGTTTGCTTTGGAATCTATTTTTACACAACGACTTTAGATACCACAACAAATACATTGGTATCACAGCAAAAAACGATTGCGCTTCCAGATGCGTCTGAAGTAAATCTAAATGCGATGTCTACACTTACATTTAATGCATCACAATGGGATGACAACCGAAGTGTTTCTCTCGATGGCGAAGCTTTTTTTAAGGTTGCCAAAGGAAAACATTTTGATGTAAACACCAATTTAGGAACCGTTACCGTTTTAGGAACACAATTTAATGTGAAGCATCGTAATGACTACTTTGAAGTAATGTGTTACGAAGGAAAAGTTGCGGTTAAAACACATACAAAAGAAACAATACTCCTTCCAGGAGATACCTTTTTAATTATTGATGGGAATTATATTGCTACCGAAAAAGAAAATATATCGCAACCATCATGGTTAAATCATCATAGCACCTTTAAAAGTATTCCTTATGAAAAGGTGCTCGCCGAATTTGAAAGACAATACAATGTGTCTATCACATTTGAAAACTTAGACATTTCCCAAAACTTTACGGGAAGTTTTACGCATAATGATATTGAAATTGCCTTAAAATCCATTACTTTACCATTACAATTAAAGTATAGTAAAACAGACAATATCATTACATTAAAACGTGAGTAAAAAAGGACTACTCTGTATTTTAATAATTTTATTTTTTTTGAACTTTAAGAGTGCTTTTGCACAAACAAAATTCAAAGATCAACTTCCGCTTGCCGAAATCCTTTTAAAACTAGAAAGCAGATACCAAATTAACTTCACATATTTAGATCAAACCATTGAAAACAAAATGGCTTTGCTACCTGACGAAAATCTCAGCCTAGAAGATGTATTAGAATTTTTAAAGACTGAAACTAATCTTGATTTTATTATTCTGAACGACACAAATGTGGTCATTTCAAAACGTATAAACCCGTTTAGTGGTTTTATCACACAAAAGCTGGAAGAAGTCGTTATCACCAATTTCTTAACCAAAGGTATTTCAAAGAAGAGTGATGGAAAAATCAATATAAAAACGGAAGACTTCGGGATTTTACCTGGTCTCATCGAACTCGATGTGTTACAGAGTATTCAGGCTTTACCGGGAATTATTAGTGTTGATGAGCGTGTCTCAAACATCAATGTAAGAGGCGGAACTCACGACCAAAACCTGATTCTTTGGGATGGTATTAAGATGTACCAATCTGGTCATTTTTTTGGTTTGGTATCTGCTTTTAATCCGTACCTCACCAATGAAGTTAACGTTTCAAAAAATGGAACAAGTGTTAAATTTGGTGATGGCGTTTCGAGCGTTATCGACATGCAACTGTCTAATACTTTAGACCAAGATTTTAATGCTGGAGCAGGTTTTAATCTTATTCTTGCCGATGCCTACGCAAAAGTCCCTTTAGATGATAAAGCCGAAATTCAAGTCTCAGCAAGACGATCTGTAACCGATTTTATTTTCACACCAACCTACGACCAATACTTGCAGCGTGTGTTTCAGGATAGTGATTTCTCTAACGTGCAACAAGGGAATTCTGAGGTGATATCAAATAATGAACGCTTCTATTTTTATGACATTGCTACTAAATTTTTATACGATATTACGGATCAAGATCAATTTCGGTTTAATTTCTTAACCGTCAATAACAACCTTACCTACGACCAAAAATCTAATGATGATTCTGGGATTCCATTAAAAAATGAACTCGAACAAAACAATTTCGCAACAGGTTTTGAGTACTTAAAATACTGGAATAGCAAACTCACTACAACGGCTCAGTTTTATTATACGAGCTACGATTTAAAAGCCACAAATTTTGATATCGCCAACAACCAACGTCTAAATCAAGATAATAATGTCAATGATTTAGGTGTAAAAATAAATGCAACAAACCATGTTGATGAGCATTTAAAATTACACGGTGGCTATCAATTTAGCGAAGTAATCATAAGTAATACGGAGGATTTAGATAATCCAGATTTTGAGAGTTTTATAAAAGAAGTCGTTAGAACGCATTCTATCTATGGTGAAGCCGAATTTACCTCAGCAAACAAAAACACCTATGCGAGAATAGGGTTGAGAACAAACTATATCGAAAAATTTTCGGAATTTTTTACGGAGCCACGACTATCGGTAAGTCATAAATTAAATAACGATTTTAGATTGGAGCTTTTAGCAGAATTAAAAAGCCAAACCACCTCTCAAATCATTGATTTACAAAACGATTTTTTAGGTATTGAAAAACGTCGCTGGATCTTATCAAACGATGAAGATATTCCAGTCATTAAAAGTGCGCAAGCTGCAGTAGGCATTCATTATAATAAAAATAAACTTTTGATAAGTGCTGAAGCATTCTTAAAAAATGTAGATGGAATTACAGCGAGAAGCCAAGGATTTCAAAATCAATTTCAATTCGTAAATGACATTGGTAGCTATCAAGTAACAGGCATCGATTTTTTAATTAACAAGCAATTTGATTCATTTAGCACATGGCTGAGTTATTCCTACAGTAAAAATGATTATACGTTTGATAATTTAAATGAAGGCAATTCATTTTCTAATAATATCGATGTTCGCCATGCTGCGACTTTTGCTGGTACCTATTCTATTAATGATTTAAAACTAGCTTTAGGTATAAATTGGCGTTCTGGGAAACCAGAAACCCAACCACTACTCCAACAAAATGATAATACACCTCAAATTGAATATCAATCTCCAAACAGTGATAGGCTTAGCAATTATTTCAGAACAGATATTTCGGCAACCTATCAATTAAAATTAAGTAATAAGCTAAAAGCGTCTATTGGAGCTTCAATCTGGAATCTCTTAGATAGAAAAAATGTAATTAACACCTATTATGCTAAAAATGTAGATGGTGATATTGTTACGATTGAAAATGTCTCATTAGGTATCACGCCTAATATTAGTTTTAGATTGCGATTCTAGATTTTCTAATCTACTATATGTATTTTTATAGAGGCCAATTTCAAACCTCTAAATTATGATTCAGTTAAATATTATCACAAAAAACGAGACACAAGCCAATAAGATTACCACCTTACTGCATGAACATAAACTCGTGATGAATGAGTACATTTTAAAAGAAGTTATTGGTCGTATTCCAAATCAAGCAGGTAAACTTACAAGCGTTCAAGAAGTCTTGATTGTTGGGACCACTAAAGCCTTACTATTTAGTACAATCACCAAATTATTAAGAGTATATTATCCTGATGACACGCCAGTCATATATGCCGTGCCCATTGTTTATATGGATGAATCTCAAACCCAAGATTTAATTAATGGCACTGCTAAAGTTTAAATCATGACAGACACTCAACTTCAAAAGTTAAAATTCCCGATAGGAGAATTTCAAAAACCAGATGTGATTACTTCGGAAACATTACACACATGGATAACGGTTATTGAACAATTTCCTAAGCACATTGAATCCGCTGTCAATGGTTTAACTGCAGAACAACTTTCTTGGCAATATAGACCAGACGGCTGGAACATTAAACAAGTTGTACATCATTGTGCAGATAGCCATATGAACAGCATTATTAGGTTTAAACTTGCGCTTACTGAAGATTCACCCACCATTAGACCTTATTATGAAAATCGTTGGGCTATGCTCGTAGATGGCAGTGATGACCATATAAGTGATAGCTTAATGTTACTAAAAGGACTTCATTCTAAATTAGGTAAACTATTACGTCATATTTCCGAAGAGGAACTATCAAGAGTGTTTGTGCATCCAGAACATGGTAAACGCTTCAGAATAGACGAAACTATTGGTACTTACGCTTGGCATAGCAATCATCATTTAGCTCATATAAAACAAGCAATTGCACATCAAGGAAGTTTTTAGTAATTACATACGTTCAGGCACGGCAATACCTAATAATCCGAATGCCTTTTTAATGACATTGGCAACCGTTCGAGATAATTGGACACGAAATAGTTTTTCAGTATCATTATCTGCGCCTAAAATAGAAACGTTTTGGTAAAACGAATTAAATGATTTCACTAAATCATAAGTGTAATTTGCAATAAGCGCAGGACTATGATACTCTGCCGCATTTTGAATCACTTCAGAAAACAACTCAAGTTGCTTGAGGAGTTCTTTTTCTTTTGGATGTAGTTCCATCTCAGGATCACTAGATGCACCTGTTGCATCTACATTAGACTTGCGTAAAATAGATTGAATTCTCGCATAGGTATATTGAATAAACGGACCTGTATTACCTTGAAAATCTATAGACTCCTTTGGATCAAACAAAATTCGTTTTCTTGGATCAACTTTTAGAATATAATATTTTAAAGCCCCTAAACCTATCGTTTTATAAAGCGCTTGCTTTTCGTCTTGAGAATAGCCATCAAGTTTTCCTAATTCCTCAGAGATTTCTCCTGCAGTTTGTGCCATTTCAACAATAAGATCATCGGCATCAACGACAGTACCTTCTCGACTTTTCATTTTTCCTGAAGGCAAATCTACCATTCCATAACTTAAATGATATAAATTTTTAGCCCAATCAAAACCTAATTTTTTAATGATTAAAAACAGCACTTGAAAATGATATTCTTGCTCATTACCAACCGTGTATACCATACCTCCTACATCAGGAAAATCCTTGACACGCTGTATGGCAGTTCCGATATCTTGAGTCATATAAACCGCTGTACCATCACTACGCAACACAATTTTTTCATCGAGACCATCTTCTGTTAAATCACACCAAACCGAACCATCTTCTTTTTCAAAAAACACTCCTGTTTTTAAGCCTTCGGCAACAAATTCCTTTCCTAATAAATAGGTTTGACTTTCATAATACAAGGTATCAAAGTCAACCCCTAAATTTTTATAAGTTTCATCAAAACCTTCATAAACCCATCCATTCATTTTTTCCCAAAGCGCAACAACTTCTTCATCACCAGCTTCCCATTTTTGGAGCATTTTTTGGGCTTCTATAAGTATTGGAGCAAGTTTCTTAGCGTCTTCCTCTGTTTTTCCTTCTGAAATGAGTTGTGCAATTTCCTTTTTATATTCCTGATCAAACTTCACGTAATAGTTTCCAACGAGTTTATCGCCTTTTAAACCTGACGATTGTGGAGTTTCACCTTTTCCGAAGCGACTCCAAGCCAACATACTTTTACAAATATGAATCCCTCTATCGTTGATAATTTGAGTTTTATAAACTTTCTTACCTGATGCCTTTAAAATTTCAGCAACACTATACCCTAATAAATTATTTCTAACATGACCTAAATGCAACGGTTTGTTGGTGTTTGGCGAAGAATACTCAACCATTACAGCTTTATCAATTGTGCTTTGAACTACAAACCCATAGTCGCTGTCATTTTTAATGGCATTAAAAAAATTGATGTAGTAGGTGTCACTGATTTCTATATTTAAAAACCCTTTGACCACGTTAAAATCTTTGACTTGATCTACATGTGCTACCAAATACTTACCAATCTGTTCTCCAATTTGCACAGGATTCCCTTTCACCACTCTCAACATTGGAAACACCACAACCGTAATATCACCTGCAAACTCTTTACGAGTGGCCTGAAACTCTACTGATTGTAATTCCGCATTAAAAACAGAACTTACTGCCTGTTTTACATTGTGTGATAGTGTTTCCTGAAGATTCATTTTAGCTTTAAATTTTAAGTCAACAAAGATATGTATTTTATTAAAATTTTGAGATGCTGAAGTTCTTTTATTAATTATTTTTAAGCCTTAATAGACCTCAACAGGTTTACATATAACGTATTGATAATCAATTATTTAATATAACC
>Ga0316189_10006915_pt1 | contig 10786 bp, 9 predicted proteins | sample LowCovwburrow_MG_FD_204930 | JGI IMG/M metagenome (GOLD analysis project Ga0316189, IMG submission 204930) | Coastal sediment microbial communities from Maine, United States - Lowes Cove worm burrow | ecosystem: Environmental > Aquatic > Marine > Coastal > Sediment | place: USA: Maine... | reverse complement strand
CTGAGTTTTACCGTTGCCGGCGTACTCCCCAGGCGGAGAACTTAATGCGTTAGCTGCGACACCGAGAAGCTGAACCCTCCCGACATCTAGTTCTCATCGTTTACGGCGTGGACTACCAGGGTATCTAATCCTGTTTGCTCCCCACGCTTTCGCACCTCAGCGTCAGTATTGGGCCAGGAAGTCGCCTTCGCCACTGGTGTTCCTTCCGATATCTACGCATTTCACCGCTACACCGGAAATTCCACTTCCCTCTCCCATACTCTAGCTCTGCAGTATCGAATGCAATTCCCAGGTTAAGCCCGGGGCTTTCACATCCGACTGACAAAGCCGCCTACGCGCGCTTTACGCCCAGTAATTCCGATTAACGCTTGCACCCTCCGTATTACCGCGGCTGCTGGCACGGAGTTAGCCGGTGCTTCTTGTAAAGGTAACGTCAAGACAGCCGGTTATTAACCGACTGCTTTTCTTCCCAATTGAAAGTGCTTTACAACCCGCAGGCCTTCTTCACACACGCGGCATTGCTGGATCAGGGTTTCCCCCATTGTCCAATATTCCCCACTGCTGCCTCCCGTAGGAGTCCGGGCCGTGTCTCAGTCCCGGTGTGGCTGATCATCCTCTCAGACCAGCTACGGATCGTCGCCTTGGTAGGCCTTTACCCCACCAACAAGCTAATCCGACGCAGGCTCATCTAATAGCGCGAGGTCCGAAGATCCCCCGCTTTCCCCCTTAGGGCGTATGCGGTATTAGCCTGGGTTTCCCCAGGTTGTCCCCCACTACTAGGCAGATTCCTACGCGTTACTCACCCGTCCGCCACTCGTCGCCAGAGAGCAAGCTCTCCGCGTTACCGTTCGACTTGCATGTGTTAGGCATGCCGCCAGCGTTCAATCTGAGCCAGGATCAAACTCTTCAGTTCAAAGTTTTGAGCTGCTAAGTAGATCCATCTGACTATCTCATAGAGCTGACAGATGGTTACTCGGCGATAGTTTGCATTCGCAGACATCGACGCGAGCACCCACACAAATTACTTGGTTCAATTGTTAAAGAGCTGCTGCCGTAGCGGTCTCGCCAGGCAGACGGACTATTCTACTAGACGTCTGCAGACTGTCAACACCCAACCTTGGCATTTCCGCTTCGGGCCGGAGCCCGAATTGGCCGCCTGCATCACAGGCGAGGCGCGCATTATAGAGACGACTTGCTGCACGTCAACACCCCGCGGCCAACTTTCTTCGAAGTACCGCCGGCCCGTGGCTTTCGGCACTGTCAGCAAAGGCTATCGCGGCATGAGGCGCGGGCCTGGCGCGAGTTATCCGCGAGTTCTTCGTTCGAACGCCGCCCCCATCTCCGGACGTATTGACTGCCTGCCGGCGGCGATGGCGCCGCCCACCGGCATCCGGCGGGGACAAATATCGCCGCCCGTGCCGGATTCGAGCACCCTCCCGCCCGGGTCCGCGCTAGAATTTCGCGGGCGGTCAGATCACCGCCGCCAAGGGAATCGATGACGTGCAGGACAATCCCGATGAGCCACGGCAGGAGACCCGCGTATGGGACGCGCCGCTGCGACTGTTCCACTGGCTGCTCGTAATTTGCCTCGCGGGCAGCTGGGCGACCCATGAACTGGGGACGGCCTGGATGGGCTGGCATGTGCGACTTGGCTATACCGCACTGGGTCTGATGATCTTCCGGGTGGCCTGGGGATTTCTCGGACCGCGTCACGCCCGCTTCCTGAACTTCGTAACCGGGCCCGGGCCGGTGCTGGCCTATGGCAAGGGACTACTCGCCGGGAAGCCGCCGGCGAGCCCCGGCCACAGCCCGCTCGGCGGCTGGGCCGTGATCGCCATGCTGTCGCTGGTCACGCTCCAGGCCGTGAGCGGCCTGTTCAAGACAGACGACTTCCTGATCGAGGGCCCCTGGCACTATGCCGCCCCCGGCTGGCTCAGCGGCTTCATGGCGCGGCTCCACCACACGAACTTCGATCTGCTGCTCGCCATGATCGCGCTGCATCTGGGCGCGATCGCGTTCTATCGGTGGCGGCTGAAGAGCGATCTTGTCCGCCCCATGGTGACGGGCCGGCGCCTCGCCCCGGCGAGCTCCGGTATCGAAAACGATCGCTGGGTCACGGCCCTCATCGTGGCGGCCCTGGCCGCCATCGCGGTCTGGCTCATCGTGACGCTGGCGCCCCAGCCGGACCCCGGCGCGCTCTATTACTAGAGGCGGCGCCCGGACCTGTGCACGCGTCTCACGAGATGCCGAAGCCGCGCCCCTGCAACGAGCGCATCGCGGAACAGACAAACGCCGCGTCCGCGTGAGCAAGGCTCACAAGGACGAAGTGCCCGCTCCCGTCACACGCGGGCACGGGCCGTTCCATGATTCCTCTGTGCACAGCGCAGCCCGACCGCCGGTTGCGACCGGCTGCAGCCATCCGTGGGGCGGCCGCCCGATCGGCGCCACCGCGTCACGATGCGGAATGCCTTAGTCTGATTCCTCGCGGAACTTGTCGTGGCAGTTCTTGCAGGACTGGCCGAGCTCGACGAACGCGCCCTGTACCGCGCCGAAGTCGTCGCCCATGGCCGCCGCGTTCAGCGCGTCAGCCTTCTCCTGGGCCTCGCCGGCGAGTTGCTCGAACTCGTCGAATTCCTGCCAGATGATATCCAGTGCTTCCGTCTCGACGCTGTTGCTGCTGGTGTCGACGCGGAAGGCATCGGTAAGCATGGTCAGCATGTAGGCGGTCCGGGCCGAGTGCAGGCGGAACTTCGCCGCGTCATAGGGAATCCGCTCCTTGACCATCCCGGCCATCGGAATAACGTTCCAGCGCACGACGTGCAGCACGGACTGGCGAGTCTCGACCACGTCCGCGGCCTGCTCGTCATCGAGGGCCAGGGCCGGTGTTGCCGTCGTCGCCAGAGCGGCAAAGGCCATCAACGTCAGTGCGATCTTCTTCATGGTTCGTCTTCTCCTGTGGAATCGGCCCGCGTGGGCAGAAGTCTGATGATTGCAATCGGGCAGGGCTCGCCCAGCTAGTCCAGGACGACTCGCGCCACCCGGCGCTTGCCGACCTGCACGACATAGGTGCCGCCGGGAAGCTCGGTTCCGCGGTCGACAACCCGTTCGCCGTCGACCTTGACCGCACCCTGCTTGATCATGCGGAAGGCCTCGGAATTGGACCCCGTCAGCTGGGCCTGGCGCAACACGTCGGCTATACCGACCGGGCCGTCGGCACAGGAGACGGCCACCTCGGGCATCTCGTCCGGCAACGCGCCCTTCTGAAAGCGCGCAACAAACTCGGCCTGAGCCGCCGCGGCCGCGGCCGCATCGTGGAAGCGCTCCACGATCTCGCGGCCCAGCTCGAACTTCACGTCGCGGGGATTGCGACCGTCGGCGATCTCGGCCCTGAAGGCGTCGACCTCGGCCTTCGGCCGGAAGCTCAGCAGGTCGAAGTAGCGCCACATGAGATCGTCCGAGACCGACATGATCTTGCCGAACATCTCTCCCGGCGGCTCGAATATGCCGATGTAGTTGCCAAGAGACTTCGACATCTTCTGCACGCCGTCGAGGCCCTCCAGCAGCGGCATGGTCAGTACGACCTGGGGCCGCTGGCCGTGGGACTGCTGCAGCTGACGACCGACCAGCAGGTTGAACTTCTGATCGGTGCCGCCGAGCTCGACGTCGGCCCTCATGGCCACGGAGTCGTAGCCCTGGACCAGCGGATAGAGGAACTCGTGGATGGCGATCGGGCGGCCTTCGGCGTAGCGCTTGGCGAAGTCGTCGCGCTCCAGCATCCGCGCAACCGTGTGCTGGGAGGCGAGCTTGATGAGGCCGGCCGAGCCCATCTCGGTCATCCAGGTCGAATTGAACATGATCTTCGTCTTCCCGGGATCGAGAATTTTGAAGATCTGCTCCTTATATGTCTCGGCGTTCGCCGCGATTTCCTCGGGCGTCAGCGGCGGGCGGGTCGCATTCTTGCCCGAGGGGTCGCCGATCAGCCCGGTGAAGTCGCCGATCAGGAACATCACCTCGTGGCCGAAGTCCTGGAATCGCCGCATTTTGTTGATCAGCACCGTATGCCCGAGGTGCAGATCCGGGGCCGTCGGATCGAAGCCGGCTTTCACCCGCAGGGTCTCTCCTGCTTCGAGGCGCTCGACGAGCTCCGACTCGATGAGAATCTCGTCGGTTCCCCGTTTCAGCTCGTCCATCTGCTCTGTGGCGGATGCCATTTCTGCTCCTAGTAAATCAGGCTGCCCGGAACGGGGCAGGGTTCATTGACCGGCTGGGTGCGTCCGGCTACCTTAAGGCCAATTTTGCAGAGATTCCCTTTATGGGTCGAGTCACCAGCCGGATTCGGCACGACTACAAGCCAGGACGGCAGCGGTCGGGTTATCAGGGACGCCTGCAACGAATCGTCATTCGAGCGGTCGGCCTCGCCGTCGCCGCTGTTGTCATCTTCGCCCTGTTCGGCCCGGAAACGCCACCGGCGCCGGAGCCTGAGGGGCGGCCGATGGTCGAAGCCGACCCGTCGTCTTCCGACGCCGGCGGCTCGAGCGACAACGATTCGTTGCACAGGCGCGCCCTCGCCCTCCCCCCTGCATCCGGGTCCACCGCTCTCCCGGCATCGGGCGGTTCCGACGTGCCTGAGCGCAAAGCCCCCGCACCAGACGCGGCTCCGGACGCCGGTGCTTCCGAGGAAAAGACGGACACTGACGGCCCGGAAACGATGGCCGCTGCCGACGATGCCGCACCGGCGACGCCCGCCGCGCCGACCGGGGAGACGATCACGCTGAAGGTCGGCAAGGGCGACTCGCTCGACAGCCTTTTCCGGCGTAACAATCTGAGCGTCGCCGATCTCGCCCTGATGCTGCGGCTCAAGGAAGCGAAGTCCAATCTCCGCACGATCCGACCGGGCGATGAGATCGAGGTGGTTCGCGCCGACGAGCACGTACTGAGCCTCACGCGCCGCGTGGACGAACGCAAGAGCCTGCGCATCGTGGCTGATGGGGAGGGCTATCGGACCGAGACCATCGACCATCCGGTCGAGCACAAGCGCATGGCGACCCAGGGCCGCATCGACAGCTCGCTGTTCCTGGCCGGCGCCGCGGCCGGCATGTCGGACACGCTGATCATGAACTTCGCGGGCATCTTCGCGTGGGACGTCGACTTCGCCCTCGAGGTACGCGAAGGCGACACCTTCAGCCTCGTCTACGAGGAGGTCTGGCAGGACGGGGAGAAACTGCGTGACGGCAACATCCTCGCCGCCGAGTTCGTCAATCAGAACGAAGTCTTCCGGGCCGTGCGTTTCGAAAACCCCGAGGGCCGGGTCGATTACTTCACGCCCGACGGCCTGAGCGTCCGCAAGGCCTTCCTTCGCGCGCCGCTCGATTTCCGGCGGGTGAGTTCGAACTTCAACCCCAACCGCCTCCACCCGATTCTCAAGACCAAGCGCCCGCACCGGGGCGTCGACTACGCGGCGAACCGGGGCACCCCGATCAGGGCGGCCGGCGACGGCCGAATCATTCTCCGCGGGCGCAACGGCGGCTACGGCAACTGCGTGATCATCCAGCACGGCGGCAACATCACCACGCTGTACGGTCATCTGTCCCGTTTCGCCAAGGGGCAGAAGAACGGCACGCGGGTCAGACAGGGCCAGACGATCGGCTACGTTGGCGCGACGGGCCTCGCGACCGCCCCCCATCTGCACTACGAGTATCGCCTCAACGGCGTCCACCGCAATCCGCGGACGGTCTCGTTACCGGCTGCAGATCCCGTGCCCAAGGCCTACCGGGAGCAGTTCGCCGAATCGACCCGACCGCTGTTGAAACAGCTCAACGCCATCAGCCCGACGCGGCTCGCGGCTTCGGGCGAGACCATCGCATTCAATCCGCCTGGCCAGGCAGGGGACACCCCGTGAGCGAACGCTATATCGGACTGCTGTCCGGCACCTCGATGGACGCGATCGACGCCGCGCTCGTGTCCTTCGACGACGGGAACTGCCGGCTTGAACACACCTGCTCCTACTCGATGTCGGAGGACACCCTGTCGGGGCTGCGGCGGCTCGTCGAGCACCCGGAGGACGCCGGTCTCGAAGTACTGGGCGAACTGGACGTCGCGCTGGGCCATGAATTCGGCGCCGCCGCGCTCGCGGTGCTGGAAGCCAGCGGCCTTGGCCCGGACGCCGTCACCGCCATCGGCAGTCACGGGCAAACAGTCATGCACTCGCCGGGAAAGACCAACGCGTTCACGATGCAGATCGGGGATCCGAACGTCATCGCAGCCGCCACGGGCATCGCGACGGTCGCCGACTTCCGCCGCCGCGACATGGCGCTGGGCGGCGAAGGCGCGCCGCTGGTTCCGGCTTTTCACGATGCCGTATTCCGGTCCAGCGAGGAGTCCCGGGCCGTCCTCAATATCGGGGGCATCGCCAATCTGACCATACTGCCGGTGGGTGGCGCGGTCAGCGGCTTCGATACCGGGCCCGGGAACACCCTGATGGACGGCTGGACCCGCCGCCATCTCGGCAAGCCCTTTGACCGGGCCGGCAGCTGGGCTGCTTCCGCACCGCTGGACGAAGGACTGCTGGAGTGTCTGCTCGAGCATGAGTACTTCAGCCGCCCGCCACCCAAAAGTACCGGCGTCGAGGAATTCAATCTGGTGTGGCTGCAGGGGATACTCGACGGCCTGCCGAACCCGGTACTCCCGGAGTCGGTGCAGGCGACCCTCTGTGAACTGACCGCCCGTACGGTTGCGGACGCCGTTCGCGCTTCCTGCCCGGATTCAGGCCGCCTCCTGCTGTGCGGCGGCGGCGCGAACAACGACGCGCTCATCGCCAGCCTCGACGGACATCTGGAGAACTGGCTGATCGAGCGGACCGATGTGCTCGGCATTGGCGTCGACTGGGTCGAAGCGGCGGCGTTCGCCTGGCTGGCGCAACGGCGGCTCGCGGGACTCCCGGGCAACGTGCCGGCCGTGACGGGCGCCTCACGGGAAGCGGTTCTCGGCGCGGTATATTCCGCCTGACGCGACCGCGCCGACGGGCCTTGCTCTAGCGGAACCCCAGCGAGACGCCGACGGCGTCCAGATAGTCGCGCTCCTGTTCGAGGTCAGCCTGGGTCAGCGGGTGTTCTTCCAGCCACTGCGGCGGGAACTCCAGCACCAAACCCTCGTCATCGGCCTGCACACTGATCTCGGGCAAACCCATCGGACGGCGGCTGCGACGCAGCAGCACGGCGAGGCGCAGCAGGACCGTCATCCGCAGCGCCCGTTCCTGCCATTGCGGCGGCACACCCTCATACATCTCCTTGCGAAACTTCCGGCGCTGGTTGCCAACCATGCCTGACAGGACGTGCTGCGCGCCGGTCGAGAAACCGGCCATGTCGGCGTAGGCCAGCAGATAGGCGGCATGACGACTGTGCTTGGCGTGGGCGATGTCCAGTCCGATCTCGTGCAGGGCGGCGGCCCAGCGCAGCAGCAGCGAGGCATTCGGGTTGCGCAGATCCCAGGCGTCGGCCACCTGCTCGAGCATCCGCGTCGCCGTCAGCGCGACCCGGCGAGCCTGATCCCGGTCGGCATGGAATCGCTCCTGGAGAGAGCGCACCGTGCGCTCCCGGGCATCCTCGTCCGTCAGACGGCCGACCTGGTCGTACAGCAGGCCCTCGCGCAGCGCGCCGGAAGCGACCGTCATCGACTCGACGCCCAGGGCCTCGAACACCTCCGTAAGAATCGCAACGCCACCGGGAAACACCGGCGCGCGCTCGTCGCTCAGGCCCTTGAGCGAGTTCTTCGAGCCGCCACTGACCAGCTGTTTCCCGAGTTCCTGCAGACCCGCAAGGCTGATCTCTCCGCTCGTTCCGCCGAGATGCGCCAGGATGCGGGACGTGGCGCGAATCGTGCCGGACGTGCCGATCGCCTGCTCCCAGCCGGCGTTCTGATATCGATCGATGACGGGCTCGAGTTCCCTGCGGGCGAACAGCCGGGCCCGGCGGAACGCGTCCGCCTCGACTTTGCCTTCGGGGAAGAAGCGTCGGCTCACTGAGACGCAGCCCATGTACAGGCTTTCGAGCTGCCGCGGTTCGTTGTCCTGGCCGACGATCAGCTCCGTGCTGCCCCCGCCGATGTCGACGACGAGGCGGCCCCCATCGAAGCGCGGCAGGGAATGGGTCGCGCCCGCATACACGAGGCGGGCTTCCTCGACGCCGGAGATGATATCGATCTGGTGGCCGAGCACGGCGGCCGCCTGGCCGAGGAAATCGTCCCGATTTCGGGCCTTGCGAAGCGTGTTGGTGCCGACGATGCGGACATCATCGGCGTGCATGGTATTGAGTCGCTCGCTGAAGCGACCGAGGCAGTCCAGGGCCCGGTCCATTGCCTCCTGGGACAGGTTGCCGCGACTGTCGAGCCCGGCGCCGAGCCGGACCATTTCCCGAATGCGATCGAGAATGACGAGCCCGTCATGAGCCCAGCGCGCCACCACCATGTGGAAGCTGTTGGATCCGAGATCGACGGCCGCGATTACGCCGGGCGTCGGCGTTTCGGCGGGCCTGGGGGTCGCGGGCAGCGTCTGCTCCGCGATGGTGGTCACCGGATTCTCAGACGCTGAACGACGACCCGCAGCCGCAGGTCGTAGTCGCGTTCGGATTCCGGATCACGAACTGGGCGCCTTCGAGATCTTCCTTGTAGTCGATCTCGGCCCCGCTCAGATACTGGACGCTCATCGGGTCCACGAGGAGAGTGACGCCGCCATTGTCGATCCGGGTGTCCCCTTCCTCGACCGCCTCGTCAAACGTGAAGCCGTACTGGAACCCGGAGCAGCCGCCGCCGGAGATGAACACCCGCAGCTTGAGGGCCGGGTTGTCCTCTTCCTCGAGCAGCTCGGCCACTTTGGCGGCCGCCGCGTCGGTGAAGTCGAGTGGCGGGGGCAGATTGTCGAAAGCGTCTTGCGTTTCCATATCCGACATCGGTTTCACAACAAACGGGGCTCCATTCTAACCCGAGACAGGCCAGCCCGGGTCTACGACGTCACCTTATCGGCATCATCCGCCAACGTGCCGGCCTCGGCAGCCTCGCCGGTCGACGGCTCGGCCTGAGGCTCGGCAGGCGTCGCCGCGCCCGCGGCAGCGAGCTTCTCGTGGACCAGCTTGCCATTGACCTCGGCGCCGATCGCCATCTCGATGAGGCTGTAGATGACGTTCCCGACCACCCGGGCTGTCGCTCCGAGTTCGACGCGCCGGGTCGCCGTCACGTCACCCTCCACGGTGCCTTGAAGGACGACCTCCGGTGCGTGCACATTGCCTTTGACCACGCCATCCTCGCTGACGCTCACGACGGCCTCGTCCGTGCCGTCTTCGAGGGCGACGATATTACCGACCACGGTGCCGTCGACGTGGAGCCCGCCGGTGAATTCGACGTCGCCGGTTATCCGCGTATCCGCCCCCAGCAGGGTCGTGATCTCGCGTTTCGATTTGTCTGTTTTGCCGAACATCCGATTGTCCTCAGGACCCGGCCAGCCGCCACGGGAAGGCCGCAACGATGGCATCGCCCTTGCTCGAAGGCTTGAGATTGACCTCGATCTCTACCGGACGGAAATCGTCGGGCAAAGTGAGGTCCCTTTCCAGAATCTGAAAGTAGCGAAAAGAATACAGCAAGTCTGCCGAATCCTCGGCCACTTCCTGAAGATCCAGGCGCCGGGATTCGCTCTCGCCGTCGCTCCCGGAAAGCAGCGCGACCTTGACCGAGCCCTTGACTCGCCGGTCCTGGGGCCCCGCCTGAACCAGCACGAGCTTCAGCTGGAACTCATTCTCGCCGCCGTTCGCGAACAGCTGTACGGCCTGAATCTGAAGGCCGCGGCTGCCGTCGTCGGGCGCCATGATGCCGCGATAAAACGTCAGCTCCTTGTTGAGCTCGGCGATCTGTGACTCCAGGTCGCCCAGTTCCTCGGAGACCTGCCCGTAGGCCTCCTGATCGATCTTGTCGGCTGTCCGGGCGATCGCCAGCTCCCGCTCCAGCGTTTCATTCTGGTCCTGGAGCACGGCGATCTCGGCGCGCAGGCCGGCGCGCTGTCTGGCCGCCTCGAAGCGGTCGAAGCCGCCGGCCTTGCGGCCCGATTCGAACAGACCCCACAGCGCCAGTAACGCGAGGACCGCCGCGATCCCCAGCATCCAGCGTGCGCGCGTCGGCGTGGTTTGTCTGATGACGAGCTTGTTGGCCATGTCCGTCCTGCGGGATTGCGGTTCGAGCGGCTAGCTGCCGCGCCGGCGCCTGCGCGTCGGACAGGGCGGCGGCCCGTCGGGGAACGCCAGGGGGCCCAGCTCCTCCAGCGCGGTCCGGTAGACATGACGCTTGAAGTAGATGACTTCGCGGACGGGCAGCCAGTAGTCCACCCACCGCCAGCGGTCGAATTCCGGCCGGTTCGTCGTATCGAAACGCAGGCGGCTTTCGGGGCCGGTCAACTGCAGCAGATACCAGCGTTGCTTCTGGCCGATACACAGCGGTTTGGAGTGGTTTCTGATGTAGCGCCGAGGCAGGCGGTAACGCATCCAGCCGGCCGTACTGCCAACCAGGCTGACGTCTTCTTTGGTCAGGCCGATTTCTTCGGCCAGTTCGCGAAACATCGCCTCCCTGGGGTCCTCGTCTGGTTGGACGCCGCCCTGGGGAAACTGCCAGCCATCACGACCCGCGCGACCGCCCCAGAAGACCTGGCGCAGACCGTTTGTGAGGATGATGCCGACGTTCGCGCGAAAACCTTCCTCGTCTATGAAATCCGTCATCGAAGACCAATCCGGAAACTGCCGGCCATTCTTCC
>Ga0316189_10006914_pt1 | contig 10786 bp, 11 predicted proteins | sample LowCovwburrow_MG_FD_204930 | JGI IMG/M metagenome (GOLD analysis project Ga0316189, IMG submission 204930) | Coastal sediment microbial communities from Maine, United States - Lowes Cove worm burrow | ecosystem: Environmental > Aquatic > Marine > Coastal > Sediment | place: USA: Maine... | reverse complement strand
GCAGCAAGACCGAACGCATCAGGCATCGCTATTCGACAGTGAAGCTGAAGGTGCCATTCAGGGCATGGCCATCATCCCCAAGTCCGCGCCATTCAACCACGTAAACACCCGCACCCATGTCGTGCATCGGCAGAGAAAACTCCTGCATGAAAGCTGTTTGATCCCCAAGGTCCATGTCCATGCTATGCGTATCAGCATGCGTGATGGCAACACGTGTAAGACGGATATCACCTTTGAAATCTATCAGGACTTCCGTCGGCATCTCGCTGACTGTCGCTTCGTTTGCGGGCGTCGTTCCATCCAATGGAGAATGTGCCATCGCACCCGTTGCCCAAATCCCGATCATGCCTGCAAGTAGAAAAGTCTTCATCTTTATTCCCAGTCTCTTGTTTTGTGTTTGGAGGTTAGTTGATCCCGTTGGCACGTTGCAATTCTCGAATGTAGGCGATGATCAATGTCACATCGCCCCGCGTTACACCTTCGACGGGAGGCATGTCCCCGAACGGCCAGTGATGCCCCCGAACACCCATAGCAGCAGCACGTTGGAACGCCTCGTCTCCATGGTGGCTTGGTTCATAGATTATGTGGACGAGCGGAGGAGCTACGCCATCGTAGCCAGCCGCATTCACCCCGTGGCAAGCAGCACAACTGGCTTCAAAGCCGAGCTTACCGATCTGAGCATTCTGTGAAAGCGCCTCGGGCAACAGCACATTGGCGAGTACCCCCGTCTCACGACTGGCCGCAAAATCGTTGGCCCGCGGTTGTGATGCGGTTGGCCACATCGCGTAGCCCAAGCCCCCCGCAGCCACAATGGCCGCAATTATGATCGTCGATTTCATAGAAAACACTGACCTTCCTGTATTTCGAACATTGCTAAGCCTTCCTGTTGGCGGAAGGTCAAACGCTTTCTTTTCAAAGCTTCGAGAGCAACCAGATTGCCAAGCCAGCAATACTTAGGGCATCATCCAGCTCGACACCGAGGTAACGGACCGTGCTGTCAACGTTTGTATGGCCAAGCAAAAGCTGCGTCGCGCGAATGTTACCAGTCTTGCGGTATCTCTTGGCAGCTTTGATGCGGCGGAGTGGATGGGCTCATGGCATAGTATGCACTCCAATCCGCCCTCCAAACTCAGGCATCAACACCGCGTTGACGCTGAGAACAGAGCATCAAGGTAAATGGCCGTTGTCCGAAGGGACTAACTCCCGTTATCTCTGCAAGTGCATTAGGCCACAAAGAGCCCCAAAATGTCAGGTGCTGCAAAATGTATGAATGACTGCTATTGCCCATGCCCAAAAATCACGGCCTTAGAATACAAGTAACTGCCACTCAGATTTGCTTTCTCAACAAAACGACAGAGTGAACTTTCTCATATAACAGGGTGCGAAACAAATTTGCGGCGATATTTGAGCATAAAATTGTCTATTTCTTTGTATTTAGCATAACTCTCACAATCTGATGCCTATCGAACCGAAAAATTATCTGATTGCGCACCTAAACATGGTCCAGTCAGCATTCAAAAGAGAGACCCCAATGAACAGAATATTTGGACGTGCGATGCGCACACGCGCAGTCGTCACAGCATGTTCGTTAAGCGCTGCGTTGTTAGCACCCCTTCAAGCCATCGGGCAAGAAATCACGCTCCGATCAACAAGTAATGGTGCTGTCGACATTACTGGTGACTTAATATCATTTGAAAACGATGTTTACACCATTAGTACCAATCTCGGTTTGTTGAATATTCGCGGCACAGACATTGAATGCATTGGTGAGGCCTGTCCGGGTGTTGCAATTTCCGTTGTGACGGGGCCAATCGTTTGGAATGTTTCACTGTGGGGAAGCCGTCGTGCGTTCACCGAACACGTCGAAAAACTGGCCGAGCTTGTCAATGAAAAAACCGAAGGACAGTTGACGCTCAACCTGTATTATGGTGGCTTGGCGCCCAGCCGAGAGAACCTTGACGGTATTGCCGCTGCAGATTTCGAAATGGCGCAGTTTTGTGCGGGCTATCACGCGGACAAAAACCCGTCGATCACCGTGTTGGAACTCCCGTTTCTTGGTGTAACCTCAATGGAGGAAGAGCTTGCGGTTTCTCAAGCTGTTTACAGCCACCCAGCCGTCATAGCGGATCTGGCGCGGTGGAATGCCACCATCCTAATGCCGACACCACAACCACAGTACAATGTATTGGGAGTTGGAACTCCTCCGACATCTCTGGCGGCGTTCGAAGCAATGACAATACGTGCCACCGGTGGCACTGGAGCTGCGGTTCAAGCTCTTGGCGCGGCTTCGGTTAACCTGCCGGCACCTCAGGTTAACGAGGCGCTTACCAAGGGCGAAGTCAACGCGGTTGCCTTTGCGCCTCATGCACACATGTCCTTCAATACAGTCGAAAACGCGGTTTGGTGGACCTCCAATCTCAATCCGGGAACGGCTAACTGCCCGATCGTGGTAAATAGCGAAGCGCTGGAAACGCTTCCAGCATCGAGCCGGATCGCGCTGTTGTCATCTGTAGATGACGCGCTTGAGCATTTCATCGACAACTATACTCAATCGACGATGGCTGCCTGGCAAACGACGCTATCAGAAAAGCAAATCATGCAACTGACGTTTAGCGATGAAATACTTAACGCCATTAGCAACGAGGTAGCAGGGCCGTCAGCAGATGTCTGGATCGCAGAAAAGAGTGCATTGGGCCTTCCTGCGCAAGAGCTGTACGATATCATTCCTCAGACACTCCGACAAATGCGGTAAAGGGCTGGACCTGTCGCTTTCGAACGAAAGGTAGCTTAAACGAGCACTCGGAGCGGCACGAAACCGCGACAGGTCCAACATGCTTAAAAAAATTTCCGAGGCCGACTTTCAACAGGTGTTTGACATCGATGTATTTGGTGTTCAGCGCATGACGCGCGCAGTGTTGCCTGAGATGCGGGCGCGAAGATCCGGCCTGATCATAAACGTATCGACCTTGCTCGCCCGTTTGGCTTTACCATTCTTTGGCCCGTATAATGCGGCGAAGTGGGCGGTGGAGGCTTTGAGCGAGACCTATCGTGTGGAGCAAAGTGAATTCGGGATTGATGTTGCGATCATCGAGCCGGGTGGCTTTCCGACCGCATTCTTCAACAATCAATTGACCCCGACTTCGCAGGATCGTGCAGAAAGCTATGGTGATTTCGCCCATGCCCTAAAATAGCACAGGAGCGTTTCAGTGGATTTCTGCAGTCCAGCCCGCAACTCGTCGCAGATGCCATTGTAAATGGTCATTAGCCAAAAACCGGGCGGTCAAAGATTGCGTACGGAAGTGGACACAGTTGGGATGGGTGAGGCGATAGTCGCTCATAAGGACCACCACGACCAAGTAACCGCAGGTATCTTCAAGGCGTTTGGCATGGAACAAATGCTCGAACTCAAATCCCGCCCAGACACAACGGGCTAAAGAGAGCTTTGACGCAGGGTTCCACCCTCTTCACGTGTCGGGGTCGAATTGCTCGATCACGTCAATCTGGATATTGCCTTGCTCAGGGCCTGTCCATTGGATCGAGCGCCAAAGACGTCCAGTGCCTGCGTCAAGATAGTGGATATTGTTAAATCCAATACCGGCATCGGCTTGGCAGGTTTCCACAACGGCCACCACATCGCGCGTTGCGCTGGCAATTTCTACGTCAGCGCGCGTGCTGGTTTGGTTAGTACAGGTTGTCACGATCTTGTCGAACGCTGTTCCACGTCCTGAAAAATGGTAGGTTCGTGTCACTTTCGCGGGCCATTGCCCAGCGCGCGCTTCGGTGATGAGCGGGTCATTACTCTGGCTCGTCACCGCTTGTAGGTTTGTCCCGAGCCCAAGCGTCGAATAAATCAGACCACCTTCGAGCGTGACACTACGGTTTTCGTTTGAATTATAGATGATCCTTCCGTCACGCATCTGGACGGCAATGCCAACGGTGCCAATCCCGATGGTCGGGCTCAACATTAGGACCGCTGCCAAGTCGGCGTCTTCGATCGCTTTCCGGTTCACCCGTGGCATGGTCATTTCTATTTCTGGATCTGGATTTAGAACCGCGTCACGGACTAGAACCAGTGTTTCCATGCAACCTGATAGCGCAACAGCCAGACTGGCGGCGAGTGCAACTCTGATCAATTCCAAAACTCCCCAAAGCCGTCTTCGATGCGCCGCTTATCTGACTTGCGCAACTCATCATAAAGCAACCCCGTTCCGCTAATACGAGAGCCAAAGTCGCCCGATTGCCCGCCGACCGAAAGTTCTGTCGCTGAATTACCGCCCTCGACCGATGTCCATGACAGCGGGATTGCAAGTTCTGCCCCAAATTTGAGAGCCGAATCCCTGTCTTCGCTCCATCCTGTTGATGCCGCGATCCGCCACCCGTTGCGGTAATTGCGTCCGACCGTCAGCCCCACAGCGAAATCACCCGCCAAATGTTGTCCTGCATCGACGATGACAAAGTTCCCGTTTTGCCCAATGTTGGCATAAATGCTGCCGATCAATGTCGTGGCATCTGCGTCTTCGAACCCAAACCAGTCGTCATAGGCGCGCTTTTGTACATAGGTCGCTTCAAGACCCAACGCGAAATTCTGTTCAGGATCGCGCCAAAGCACCTCACCACTGATGCCGCCATAGGCCCGCTCAAACAGGCCGGCCGAGACCCGGCTGTAAAGTTCTGGGGAAAGCCGAAACCGATGCAGCAGGCTCAGCGATTCCAGATAGGCTGTGTCAGGCGCGTAGGCCGTGAAATCTGACCGTGGTTGTGGTTCCACCGGTGGCGCGGTTTGCGTCCATTGGTTGAGAAAACGGTATCCCACGGTTCCAGAAATAAAGGTCTGGGGTGAAAACGAATAGCGGGCATTTGCGTTTAATGTCCCGGTAAACTCGAGCGTATCTGACGTAATGAAATCTGCCTTGAAAGCGGGTGACACTCCATAGGTGAGACGCGGCTTGAATGCGGGCTCGATCAGCCCTGTGGCGCGTGTCATCGGGCTTGTCTCGAACGATGTTGCATCCCAAGCCAGAGCCGCCGCATCAACCTTTCCGACAGCATTGTCCAACCCGGCCCGGTCCAGCACAATCACATTGCTATCGAATGCGCCGGTATTTTGGGTCATCCGAAAGGTCGTGATATTGGCAGGCGCCACCGCCGACAGCACACGCGCAACCCGCCCGAGGACCCTTGCATAAACCGCATCGGTCTGGGAAGAGACCGTCACATCAATTGCATTGCCCGTCATCGCAAATCGATTGATCTGAATGTTCTCTTTTTCCAACCTCTCTTGCAAAACAGTCAGGACTTGTTGGGCGTCTGGTTGGGGCCGGTTGGCCGCCGACCGCCGATTTTCAATATAGGGAAATGGCCCACGCGTGAAATGTGGCTGAACAAAAGGCCGAGCTGGGTTTGCGTCAAACTGCAAACGGATACCGGCGCTACCTTGATTGTTCACCAACCCGGAAATCGAAAACCCATCAAGAATGCGGTAACTCAGACTAGCGGCAAGCGTTTCATCCGCCTCGGGCCCTGCCCGGCCGCTGTATTCGGCGGCTGCAACCAGTCCAGATATCCCCGTGTTCCAGACAATATTCGCAAATGGTTCCGTATCGCCGGAAAACAAATGGTCTGTACGGATAACGCCGTCATCGTTACCGCGCGCGTCAGTCCAATTTTGGGCATAGCGCCCCCAGCCAAGACCGATAGAGGCCTGCACTGCGCCTCTTGTCTTGCTCGCCAAGACATATTCGCCCGACCCTCTGTCATCACTGCCAATGCCAACAATGCCAACCGAAAGGCCGGGCCCGTAACGACTTTCATCCAGAAACCGGAGTCCAAAGCTCAGCTCGTTGCCGCTCGAACTTCCAGATCCGTTGTCATAGGTTGGAAAGCTTATACCGATTTCGAAGCGGTCACTTGGCTGAAACGTAAAGGCCAGCGCCCGGTAGTCTTGGCGATAATCCAATACGATCGAAAGTTCATCCGCAGGACCGTTCGCGGAACTTGGCGTATCGATCGCCTGACTAAGACCGCCCACGCCCTCAGCCATCACCCCAGAAGACAGACTGCTTGATAAGAGTAAGGTGCAGAAGAACGCTTGCGTTTTAGATGTCATTTGGTTTTTCGCGCCGCGAGGCTGCTTTCCTTTTGTGTGTTATTCGAACCTATCCAAGTTTCGCCTGCAATGTCGAGATTATTGGCGCACGCCTCTTGTGTGGATATTGAAACGTCACACGACGGTTCTAGCAGGAAAAACCGGCCTGCATTTACGTGAAATTAAGTTGCTGTGCCTCATACCCGTCTGATGGCGGCGGATGGGCTGTCTAATTGGACAATGGGAAAGCCCTTTGAGAATGACAGATGACTCAGCCGTTTTTCAACTCCCCCCTGTTATGAAGATGGAGGATTGCGAACGCTTGCACGATTTTGTGACGACGCATGGTGCCAATGACATGACAATTGACGCGTCCATTGTAGAACGCCTTAGTGGCTTGGCCGCGCAAACCCTTGTGATAGCGCGGCATGTCGCAGAAAAACGCGGCACGCGCCTTCAGTTTACGGCGCCCTCTTTGGGGTTTGACCAAAGCGTTTCTCTTCTTGGGCTCACCGACATCCTCCGCCGCGAACAGGTGCCGACATGAGCACGCATATTCTGGCGATTGACGATTCACGCACGATGCGTGCGTTGCTGACCTCCACGCTGGAAGCCGCAGGGTTTGCAGTGACGACTGCCATTGATGGGGTTGACGGGCTGGAAAAATTTCAAAGCGCGAATGCCGATTTGGTGATTACCGACGTCAACATGCCCAACAAGGACGGGTTTGGCGTGATTAACGACATCCGAAGCGGTGCGGTGAACAGGGCGGTTCCCGTCCTTGTGCTGACCACCGAAAGCGGCGCGGCGCTCAAGGATCGTGCACGCCAAGCTGGGGCGACAGGTTGGATTGTAAAGCCGTTCGACGATGACGCCTTGGTCTCTGCAATCAAACGCCTGACAGGAGCGTAATCCATGATCGATAGCGCAATTCTGGAAGCATTTTTTGAAGAGTGTGAAGACCTGTTGGTCGCATTGTCCGATGGCTTGGCGGATATGCGCGAGGGGAAAGCCGATACTGAGATTGTGAATGCTGTCTTCAGATCAGTGCATTCCATCAAGGGCGCAGCGGGCGCGTTCAACTTGGACGAACTGGTTGGCTTTGCGCATACCTTTGAAACAGTACTCGACGAAGTGCGTGCAGACCGCCTTTCGACGGATGATACGCTTTTTCGGGTGTTGCAGCGGGCGGGCGATATTCTCGCCGATCTCGTAGATGCGGCGCGCGATCAGGTGCCAGCCGACCGCGCACAGGTTGATCCTGTCCTGTCCGAGCTGCAATCCTTCCTCGGCACCTCGGTCGCAGAGGAGGAAGAGTTCGTTTTCGAAGCTCTAACGCTTTCAACGGATGGCCCTGAACGCCTTGGTTCTTATCTTATTCAGTTCCGACCAGGACGCGCATTTTACGCCACAGGAAATGACCCGGTACTACTGATTTCAGCGTTGCAAAATCTGGGGCCAATCCAGGTGCGCACGGAGACCATCGGGCTAACAGATGATTTAGCATCCCTCCAATGGGATGAAGGATATCTAACTTGGATGGTTGTGCTTGCGGACCAGCAAAATGACCTCGCAATTCGTGATATTTTTCAGTTTGTCGATGACCTTTGCGACCTACAGGTCGCAGAGATCTTCGACAACGACCCGACAGCACAGATCGATATAAGGGCTGTTCTTCCAGAAACGCCGCCCGAGATTGATACGCTGTTTGACCAACCCGAAGTGCTGGCAACAATTAAGGCCGACAAGCCCGAAAAGAACCAAAAACGCACCGCCAATACGTTGCGAGTTGACCCCGAGCGTGTTGATCGCCTCATCAACGCCGTCGGCGAATTGATCATCAATCAGTCTGTAATCTCGCAACGGATCGCAGAGGCTCAACTGCCCAACAGCTCTGAACTGCATGGGGATCTGGATGACTACAAACTCCTCGCACGCGAAATTCAGGAGGGTGTAATGGCGATCCGCGCGCAACCTGTTAAGCCCCTGTTCCAACGCATGTTGCGTATCGCGCGCGAGGCCGCCGAGGCCACCGGAAAAAACGTCGATCTGGTAACCGAGGGCGAGGCGACCGAAGTCGACAAGATCGTGGTTGAACGCCTTGCAGACCCACTGACACACATGATCCGCAACGCCATCGATCATGGCATTGAAACTTCAGATATCCGTGCAGAATCGGGCAAGCCTGCGACGGGGACCTTGCGCCTGACCGCAAGCCAACGTTCCGGCAGCATCGTCATTGAAATTATTGATGATGGTGCCGGCTTGAACCGAGCAAGGATCAAAGAAATTGCGGCAATCAAAGGTCTTGTCGCAGCCGACGCGCAGCTCAGTGAGCAAGAAATCGACAATTTGCTTTTTGCCCCCGGGTTTTCAACGGCAAAAGAGGTGACTAATCTTTCCGGTCGTGGCGTTGGAATGGATGTTGTCAAAACAGCAATTACCGCTCTTGGCGGTCGTGTAGCCATCAGCAGTGTGAAGGGGAAAGGTACGACTTTTTCAATTACGCTGCCTCTCACGCTCGCAGTCATGGACGGAATGATCATACATGTTGGTGGGCAGACCATGGTGGTGCCGATTGCAAGTATCTTGGAGACAATTCGACCTGCAAAGGCAGACCTATCGCAGATCGGCCAGCACAATCACCTGCTTCGGATTCGCGGGGAATACGTACCGATTATTGACCTCGCAGAACGCTTGGGCGTCTCGCCATCTTCTGAGGCGCTCACTGATCGCGTGTTGCTTTTGATTCAGACCGAGGTGGTGGGCCAATGCGCCCTCGCCGTGGACGATATTTTTGATCAGCGCCAAGTCGTCGTCAAAAGCATGCATGGAAGCTATAGCGAAATAGCTGGCATATCTGGAGCGACGATCCTCGGGGACGGTAAGATTGCACTCATCATTGACACCGATGCTATCTCTGCACCCCCAGCAAGCAACCTGAAGTTACAACTGCAAACACAAGGGGAGTTCGCGCATGCAGCAACTTGATGACCAGAAAGCAGCTTCGCAGATTGAATTCGTCACACTTGTTGCAGGTGGACAAAGTTTTTGCATCGAGATTACACAAATTCGCGAGATCCGGCGGTGGTCTCCAGTCACTTTGCTTCCGCATTCGCCATCCTTTGTGCTTGGCGTGATTAATCTTCGAGGTGCTGTGATTCCCATTTTTGATCTCGCGGCAAAGTTAGGTTTCAGCCCCATCGAGCCTACGGAAAGACATGTCATGATCATTACAGCTGTGGAAGATCGCATTGTTGGACTGCTCGTTGAATCAGTGTCGGAGATTCTAGGGGTGAGCGCCGACATGGTCAGGGAAACACCACGAGGGCCCGAAGACCCGGCAACATTGGCAGTTAGGGGAGTCATTCCGGTGAAAGATGACATGATCAAGATCATCAGCCTCGATGCTCTTATTCCGCAATCTGTATCGGCGGCGGCCTAATGGCAGCGATAGCAATCCATCAGGCCGTGCACCAAGATTTTGAATTCTCGGACCACGATTTTCGGATCATCTCAGAGCTGGCGAACGCACGTTACGGGCTTTTTTTACAGCCATCCAAGAAAGCGCTCGTTCATTCGCGATTGGCCAAACGACTTCGTGCACTAAGCCTCTGCAATTTTGAAGAATACTGCAACCTAATTGACAGCCCCGAAGGTGAGGCCGAGCAATCTCATCTTTTGTCGGCATTGACGACCAACGTCACTCATTTTTTCCGCGAGATGCATCACTTCAACTATCTGAAATCACGTATCGCGCCATCCTTAATCGAAAAGGCGCGTGGCGGAAAAGCTGTCCGACTGTGGTGTTCGGCCTGCTCCTCCGGTCAAGAGGCTTACTCTATTGCTGCCGCTCTGATTGCTGCCGATGCCAAGGTGGCGCAATACGACATCAAGATCTTGGCGACAGACATTGATCCCAAGGTTGTACAGTTGGCAAGGAAAGGAAGTTATCCTGCCGATCAGGTGTCCGCGATACCCGATGAATGGAAACGGATTCTTCTCATTCAGGCGAAGCGAGCAGATTCCAGAGCCGAAATTGACCCGAGGCTAAGATCGCTGATTTCTTTTGGCGAATTGAACCTTATTGCGGAATGGCCGATGCGCCGGCTGTTTGATGTTATCTTTTGCCGCAATGCCGCGATTTACTTTGATAAGGCTACACAGGCCCGGCTTTGGAAACGTTTTTCCGATGCTCTTGTCGACGATGGTCATCTGATGATCGGTCACTCTGAACGCTTAAGCGGCCCTGCCGAGAAGGAATTCATGAACGTGGGCATAACAACTTACCAAAAGAAACCCATCGACGCCGCACATAGGCCTCAACCAACTGAAGGATACTGAAATTGAGCATGAAAGATTCCCTTCGGGTAATGGTTGTTGATGATATGGGTGTCAGTCGAGGCTTGCTCATTCAGGCGATCGAGGAGATGGGCATATGGAAGAACCAGGCCGAGAATGATGGTGCAGCGGCGCTCCAGAAATTGATTGCCGATCCCGTTCATTTAGTTTTGTCGGATTACAACATGCCCGGCATGGACGGTCTGCAATTGCTTCAAGCACTGCGTCAAAATCGGTCCACAGCCAGGATAGGTTTCATACTTGTTACCGGCAACCCAACCCCAGATTTGGTCAACAAGGGCAAAGCGCTTGGCCTAAACAACATAATTAAGAAGCCCTTTTCGACGGCGAGCATGAAAC
>Ga0316189_10006911_pt1 | contig 10787 bp, 9 predicted proteins | sample LowCovwburrow_MG_FD_204930 | JGI IMG/M metagenome (GOLD analysis project Ga0316189, IMG submission 204930) | Coastal sediment microbial communities from Maine, United States - Lowes Cove worm burrow | ecosystem: Environmental > Aquatic > Marine > Coastal > Sediment | place: USA: Maine... | reverse complement strand
TCGAGTTGCCCCGGCGCTTCGTTGACCAGCGCCTCGGCGAGCGCTTCCGCGGGCAGGCTGCTGAAGAACCCGGTATGCGCGAAGGCCAGCCGATCGAGCTGTGCCTTGACCGCCTCGATTACCCGCGAATTGCTGTGCCCGAGACAGGACACGGCGGCACCGCCAGAGGCGTCGATGTAGCGTTTGCCGTTGCTGTCAACGATGTAGACGCCATCGCCCTGCACGGCGAGTGGTAGTTTGGCTTTGCAGTTACGCGGAAATACATTGCTCATGAGTTACCCGATCGCAGCGCGCAGGGCTGAGCCGTCGGGATCCCAGGCAGCGCGAGTGTGAATTGTTCCGGCATTCTGACTGCCGGCTATATCGACGTCAACCTTGCTGCCATCCAGCTTGTCGACCACCTGGCTATCGACCAGGGCAATCGCCAGCGGTCTGCCGACGCGGTAGCCGAAAGCCGCCGAGGTGGTTTTGCCAATGATTTTGTCCTGCTGATACACGGGCTCGTTGCCGAGCGGTTGTGCCTCGATATCATCGAAAACAATGCTGACCAGGCGATTCGTGGCGGGCTGCTTGCGTTGTTCGAGCAGGGCGGCCCTGCCGATGAAATCGCTTTCCCAGTCGACGGTGAAGCCTAGCCCGGCCTGGAGTGGGTTCAGGTCGGTGTCGAGGTCGTGGCCGAAGGCGAGAAAGCGTTTCTCGATGCGCATGGACGTTTGCGCGAAGATTCCTGCCGGCTGAGCTCCCGCCGCGAGCAGGGCGTCGAACAGTGCTTCCACCGCAGATTTCCGGCAGCATAGTTCCCAACCACTTTCGCCCACGTAGGAGAGCCTTACCGCCAGCACCGGGATGCCGGCCAGCGTGGCCTCGCGGCAGTGAAAATAACCCAGTTGATTCAGTTCTGCTGCGCCGAGGCTGGCGACGATATCGGCTGCTTTGGGACCCATCAGGCCCAGCACCGCATAGTCATCGGTTTGGTCGATGATCTCGACCTGCTCGTCGGGTTGTCGATGTCGTTCAAGCCAGGCGAGGTCGCGGCGAATCGCGCTGCTGCCGACGTACAGCCGATATTCGTCGCTGGTGAGGCGCAATGCCGTCAAATCGCTTTCGTAGCCACCGCGCTGATTCAGCATCGCGGTATAGATGGCGCGCCCCGGTGGGCGCGTCATGTCATTGGCACAGACCCGGTTCAGGAATTGTTCGGCATCGGTACCAGTAACGCTGATTTTGCCGAAGCTGGACTGATCAAATATCGCCGCCTCACGATGCGCGTAAGCGACTTCACGTGCTACCTGGTCAAACCAGTCGGGCTTGCCGAAAGTCAGCTCGGGTTCCTGTTTGCAATCAAAATAGAGCGGGCGCTCCCAGCCGTAGAACTGGCCGAAGTGCGCCTTGTGGTCCAGCCAGCGGGCGTGCAGCGGAGTCAGCTTTAGATCGCGTGCACTGTTCAACTGTATGCCTGGGTAGTGAATGGCGTAGTGCGTACCGAGAATTTCCGGCACGCGTGCAGTCAGTGCCGCCACCGAGTTGAAGCAGGATGCAAAACGTTTCGGGTCTGCCTCGTGCAAGTCCGTCGGCGTGTGGCCGTGCACCATGCAATGCGCCAGCGCCATACCGGCGCCGCCGCCGGTAGCGACGCCGACCGAATTCATTCCGCAGCCAAGAAACAGGCCGCGCGTTTCGGCGCTTTCGCCGAGCAGGAAGGAGCCGTCCGGGGTGAAGCTCTCCGGACCATTCAGCAGCATGCGGATATCGGCATCGGTCAGGCAGGGCAGGCGGTGCAGGGCGTTTTCCAGCATCGGCTCGAAATGGTCCCAATCCTCGGGTAGCAGTTGAAAGGCAAAATCGTGGCCGATCTGCTCCGCCGCAATGGGTTTGCCCAGGGGCTCGAAGCAGCCTACCAGCAACCCGCCGGAATCGTCGCGGATATAGAGGTGGCTGTCGTGATCGGAAAGCGTTGGTAGATTACCGCTGATGCCGTCGATCGGGTTGGTCAGCAGGTAGAAGTGTTCGCAGGGCCAGAGCGGGACCTCGACACCCGCCATGGCGGCATTTTCCCGGCTCCACAACCCGGTGCAGATGGCGATGGCATCGCAGTCGATTTCACCGGCGCTGGTTTCCAGCCCGACGACTTTGTTGCCGCGGGTCTTGATACCGGTGACCCCACAGTGTTCGAAGATTTTCGCACCGCGGGCTCGAGCGCCCTTGACCAGCGCCGCGCACAGGTCGGAAGGACCGACGCGCCCGTCTTCGGGTGACCACACGGCGCCGATGACATCATCGGAGTTCATCATCGGCCAGCGCTCGCGCGCCTCGTCAACCGGGATCGAATTTGCGCTGACACCGTACAGTTTCGCCAGCGATTCCTGGCGACGGATGAAACTGAATCGATCCGGGTTGGTGGCGATGGACAGCGAGCCCTCGTTGATCCAGCCGGTGGATTGGCCGGTCTCCGCTTCGAGCGAACTGTAGAGCGATATCGAGTAACGTATCAGGTCGGTCAGGTTGCGGCTGGAACGCAGCGCGCGCACCTGCGCGGCTGAATGCCAGGTGGTGCCCGAGGTCAGTTCATTGCGCTCCAGCAGGATTGCGTCGCTGACACCTGCTTTGGCGAGGTGATAGAGGGTAGAACATCCCATGACGCCGCCGCCAATGACGACGACCGAGGCATGATTTGGCAGGTTCATGGTGTTTACAGGATCTGGCTGAGGAATTCCCGGGTACGCGGATCTTTGGCTTCCTTGAAGAATGTCTCGGGTGGCCCGTGCTCGACGATTACGCCGCGATCGGTGAAGTAAATGTGATCGGCGACTTCGCGCGCAAATCCCATTTCATGAGTTACCAGGATACAGGTCATACCATCCTTCGCCAGATCCTTTATCGCGAGCAGTACCTCGCCAACCGTCTCCGGATCAAGCGCTGCGGTAACCTCGTCGAACAGCATGACATCGGGATTCATCGCCAGCGAGCGTGCGATGGCCACACGCTGCTGCTGGCCACCGGACAATTCGCCGGGGTAGGCATTTTCCTTGCCCACCAGGTTGACGCGCTTGATCAACGCACGAGCGCGTTCTTCAACTTCTGCGGGGGATTGTTTCAACACCTTGATCGGCGCCATCATCACGTTTTCCAATGCAGTCTTGTGTGGAAACAGATTGTATTGCTGGAACACCATGCCAACGTTCTTGCGCAGTTCGAGCTTGTCGAGTTCGGGATCATTCACCTCGATGCCTTCTACCGTGATCGAGCCGCTGTTGATGGGATTGAGCGCATTGATACAGCGGATCAGGGTTGATTTCCCCGAACCTGACGGGCCGATAATGCAGATGACTTCGCCCTGTTTGACGTCCAGGGATACACCCTTCAATACTTCAAGATCACCGAAGGACTTGTGCACATCACGAATCGATACCAACGGTTGATCGGGGGTCCAGTCACTTTTGCTCATTGCAGAGGCTCCAGCATAAAATTATTGTCTGACCACAAATTTCTTTTCCAGGCGAACCGTGAGGCGGGCAATCGGATAACAATAGGCAAAAAAGATAATCAGTGAGAAACCAAAAAACGGTACCAGCAACTCGGGATGATTGTCTTCGGCTTCCATCGCCTGGCGCGACAGCGTAATGATTTCCTCGATGCCCAGTAGCGAGATCAGCGGTGTCGCCATGGTCAAAATGGCATACCAGTTCATCCACGGTGGAATCATGCGTTTGAAACACTGCGGCAGAATCACCAGCCATAAGGTTTGCGCGCGCGAATAAGCGAGTGACTCGGAGGCTTCCCATTGGCCGGTCGGTACCGAAATGATCGCGCCACGTACGATTTCAGAAATATTGGCCATGATCGGCAGGGCGAGGCCAAACACCGCCTTGAGCCAGTCCGGAATCGGGTATACGGTGTCGCCGATAGTGAATTCAAACGGCAGGGCCAGCATGACGATGAACAGCAGAACCAGCCAGGGGGAATTGCGAAAAAGCTGGGTGATGAACCAGCTCGGGACGGAAATCACCCTGATCGGCGATACCTGGCCAAGTCCCAGTAATACGCCGGCGATGGTGCCAACCAGCATGGTCATGAAACTGACCAGCAGATTGAGAACGAAACCCTTGCCGACGATAAACGGCAGCCAGCGCCACAGGGCTTCCAGTGCCTCGCTGAAACTGTAGTTGCTTTGTGCGAGCGCAAGACCCGGCCATAACAGTACGATTGCCGCGAAAATTGCCAGGCTGCGCGGTGAGAAATCCGCCAGCCAATGGCTGAACAACAGATTGTCGGCCTGTCCCCCGGCGTTATAGGTAAAGGGCTTGAGTACCGGGAGATCGGTTTGAGTGGCGCCTGAATTTCCTGCGCGATCAGGAATTTTGTGCCAGCCGCTCATCGGCCGAAACCCGGGATTTTCAGTTTGCGCTCCCAGCGGCTCATGCCCAGCACCAGCACACCCACCAGAAAAAAGTAGGCGAAGAACAGGAACACCATGCAGGCGTTCTGTGCGGTCGAGTAATCGTTGTAGATGCTGATCATCTGGTAAAGCAGTTCCGGCACGGCGATGGCGAGCGCCTGGGTGGTTGTCTTGACCAGGTTGACCAGGTTGTTATTCAGCGCCGGCATGCTGACGCGAAACGCCAGTGGCAGCACGATATAGAGGTAAATCTGCAGGCGGTTCATGCCGAGTGCTTCGGCGGCTTCCTGGGTGGATTCCGGTACCGCTTCGATACCGGCCCTGAAAATCTCGACGTTGAACGCGCCGGCGAAAAAGGACAGGGAAATGATGGCCCAGCCGACATTGGAGATGATCGGCACTTCGAGCCAGCCATCGGGAGAATAGGTAGGGGTAAACTGACCCAGCGCGAAATAGAAGAACAGTAGTTGTACCAGCGGCGGGGTGTTGCGAAAGAACTGAATGTAACCCTGCAACACGAGACGCAGGGTTTTCGAATGCGCGCCCTGTGCCCATGCACCAACCACGCCGATGATAACGCTGCAGATGACGCAGATAATCGACAGTTCGAGCGTCATCCAGAAACCCTCGATTACCCGGGCGGTTTGCGTCGGGTCATAGAGGTAAATGAAATTCCACTTCGGGTGCGTCTGCGCCAGGTCGTAAAAGTATTGCTGGAAAGAATTCATCGTTTGTTATCAGGTGATGGGCCCGATCGCAGCAGGCTGCGATCGGGCGACCTGTAATTACCTTGATGGATTACTGAATCCAGTCTGCAAAGCGCTTGTTCTGATCTTTCAGGTAGCGGGTTGCCTGGATGCCCCACTTCCTTTCCAGCTCGATGAGCTTGCCCGACTGGTGCATGTTGTAAGTCAGCCCCGACATGAAGTTGCCGAAAATACAATCCTTCTCGGCGAGGGGTACTGCAAGGCCCCAGGGGTTATCGTCTTCACTGGCCAGCGGCATTTCATAAGAATCGTAGTTGCCGGAAGACAGGTCGGACATGATGGACGAATCGTCGTAGACCCAGGCGATACACTTCTTGTCGCGCAGTGCCTGCTTGGCCTCGGCATTACCGGTGAAGGCAATAATCTTGGCGCCGTAGCGATCCGCGACTACCTTGTTGTAGAAAGCACCCTGCTTGCCGCAAACCGGCTGGTTGCGAAGATCCTCCCAGCGCTTGATTTTAACCGCCTTGGGCGACATGACATTGGTGCCTGAAGTGTAGTAGTTAGGCTGGGTGATGCCGACGAGCTTGCGACGATCGGCGCGATCGGACATGGTCGCGATCATCATGTCGATCTTTCCGTTTTCGAGGAATTGCATGCGGTTGGATGATTGCACGGCGACCATTTCGAGTTCGACGCCCATGGCGTCGGCAGCGATTTTAGCCATGTCTGCTTCCATGCCGACGATGTTGCCACTGGTGTCGCGATAGCCCCAGGGCTTGTAGTCAGCCTTGACGCCAACCACCATCTTGCCGCGTTTCATGACCTTGTTCCAGCCGTCGTTGGTGCAGCTCATGCCTGCGGCCATGCTGGCGCTGCTAGCGAGAATAAGCGCCGCCGAGGCAGCACTGAGCACAATGGATTTTATGGGTTGCTTCATCGATGTTCTCCTCAGAAGAAAGGTTTTCAATTTAAATGTGGCAGATTGCCGATAATGTTATATTTATTATATATTTGAAATATATTTAACAAATGTAATATAGTCAAGCACAATTGGATTACAACGATACCCAAATGCAGCAGATACTGGAATCTCTTTTTCACCTTGCGCCTACAATGCCGCCGAAACTGAAGGCTGCTGCTCGTGTCATCCTCGACAATCCGAACCTGGTGGCGACTTCCTCGATGCGCGCCCTGGCCAAGCGTTGCGAGGTGACGCCACCGACCATGATCCGGCTGGCGCAGGCGGTCGGCTACGAGAATTACGACAGTTTCCGCCAGGTGTTCCAGGCTAGCGTCAACGAACAGAATTTCGAAAAGCGCGCGGACCGATTGCAGCGTACCTCTGCTGCTGATGGAATAGGTTCCATCGTTGACGAACTCGCCAGTGCCGGGCTCGATAACGTTACCCAGTTTTACCAGGGCCTCGATCTGGATGCCTTATGCAAGGCAGCCGATGCTGTTATCGGTGCACCAAGCGTGCACGTGGTAGGCGCCGGCGGGCTGCACTGGATCGCGTCCTACCTGCATTATGTTGGCAAGATGGCGGTACCGCAGTTGCGCCTGCCGCAGACCAGCGGCAATGGCCTGGTGGAAGATCTGATGTCAGTGGTCCCTGGCGATATCATTTTTTTGATGGCGTATCACCCCTATTCGCGCCACGGCATCGAAGCTGCCGAGTTTGCGCTCTCGCGTGGTGCGCGCCTGGTTTACATGAGTGACAGCAAGGCGGCGCCGCTGGCCGCGCAGGCGGAAGTGCTGTTACTGCAAAAGACGACCAGCCCGCAATTCTTTCCCTCGATGGTGGCAGTGATGTCGGCGCTGGAAACGTTGATCGCGGTGATCGTCGCGCGCAGTGGGGAAAATGCAATAAACAGCATCGGCGAATACGCCGATATTCGCAAGCAAGCCCGGCTTTACATCAGTTGAGGAATTCATGTTACCCATTTCCTGTGTTGCAACGGCGTGTCGTCAATGATGCGCCGTGAAACCGACAGCCTCGGTGAGATCGAGGTGCCTGGCGACAAACTATACGGCAGCAATACCGTGCGTGCGCTGGCAAACTTCCCGATTGCCGGGCGCAAACTTGGCGAAGAGAACGAATTGGTGCGCGCGCTGGCTGAAATCAAGAAGAGTTGTGCTCACGCCAACCTTGCACTGGGAGCGCTCGATGAGAACCTGGTCGATGCCCTGTCCGCCGCCTGCGACGAAATGATCGCCGGCGATCTTAATCAACACCTGCCGGTGCCCTTACTGGAAGGCTCCGGGGGAACTTCCACCAATATGAACGTCAATGAGGTGCTGGCCAACGCCAGCCTGCTCAAACTGGGACAGACGCCAGGGCGTTACGATCTCGTGCATCCCAATGATCACGTCAATTGCGGCCAGTCGACCAACGACGTTGTGCCGAGCGCAATGAAGATTGCCGCTTTCCGGCTGTCGGCGGTCGTGGTGCTGCGTCTGCAGGGCCTGGCGCAGGCGCTGCAACGCAAATCGCTGGAATTTGACGAGGTGTACCGGCTGGGAAGAACCTGCTTGCAGGATGGCCAACCGATGACGCTGGGCCAGGCATTTTCGGGTTACCACGCGGTGATTGAACGCGCCGCCCAGCGGCTTGCCGCGCAGCAACAGCAACTGTTGACCCTGCCACTTGGCGGCACGGCCATCGGCACCGGTCTCGGTGCACGGCCGGGGTTTCGTAGGCGGGTGTTTCAGCGTTTGCGGGAGATCACTGGCCTGGCGACAGAACCGGCTGCTAATCGTTTCGATGGCATGCAGAACCTGGATGAATTCCAGCGCCTGTCCGCAGAACTGGAAACGGCGACCGCCGCGATGGCAAGGATTGCCAGGGATCTGATCCTGCTGTCTTCCGGTCCGGTCGGTGGCCTGGCCGAAATTTCGCTGCCCGCGGTGCAGCCCGGTTCATCGATCATGCCTGGCAAGGTCAACCCGGTGATCCCGATGTCGGTGGTGCAACTGGCGCAGATCGTCCACGGTAATCACTGCTGTATCGCCATGGCCTGCCAGGACGGCATGCTGGAAATCAATCACTATGAACACTCGGTAGCATCGCGGCTGTTCGATTCGCTGCACCGCGTCGCTGAAATTAGCGGCAGCTTTGAGCGGCTTTGCATCGACGGCATCGAGGCAGACGTCGAACGCTCGCTGGCCAACCTGAAAAACTCGTTTGCGCTCGCGACCTGCCTGGTGCCGAAACTCGGCTACACCGAGGTGAGCGCACTGGTCAGGCAGAGTGTCCGCGAGCAGCGTGCGTTCCTGGAAATTGTGCAGCAGCGTGGTTTAATCCAGGCCGGCGACATCGACGACCTGATCAGGGACGCTGTACGCGTCGACGGGTAGCGCTGGCATGCGCCATACGCAGACCATTGTCCAGCAACTCGCCGGTTTCGTGGATGAGCTGTGCCTGCAGCGCATACCGGTCGCCGTCGTGGCCGAAGCGCGGCGCTGTGTGCTGGATACCTTCGGGGTCATGGTCGCGGGTCAGCGTTCAGCGGTTGCACGAAAGGCGCATACCTATGCACGGCGGGTTTTTGCACCGGGAGCTGCATCTATTGTCGGTGGCGAACAGGCTCTGCAGGCCGTGGGTGCAGCTTACGTCAATGCCTGCGCGGGACACGCCTACGATTTCGATGACACCAGTTACACCGGCATCATGCACGGATCTGTGGTGGTATTTCCGGCCGCACTGGCGCTGGCGCAGGAGCAGGGTGCCACTGGCACGGCGTTACTGGAAGCCTTTGTCGCTGGTGTCGAAGTCGAGTATGCAGTGGCTGAATACTGCACCACACACCTGTACTTCAAGGGCTGGTGGACCACCGGCATTTATGGTGCGTTGGGTGCGGCTGCCGCCTGTTCCAGAATTTTGCAACTCGATCGTGCCGGCATCGAGCGAGCATTGTCGCTGGCCTTGTGTAATGCCAGCGGCATCAAGGCGGCATTTGGCAGCGACGCCAAGCCGCTCGGGGTGGGCCTCGTCGCCAGTCAGGGAGTCGCCTGGGCCTTGCAGGCCGAGGCGGGATTGAGTGGGCCGCTGGATGTGTTCGAAAATGAGCGTGGATTCCTCAGGCTCTACAATGACAATCAGCAGGCGGCGGATACGGATCTGCAATTCTTTCAAAGATGGCGACTGACTGACCCCGGCATTCTATTCAAGACGTATCCTGTTTGTTCTGCGGCCCAGGCGGCGATCGAACTATGTGCCTGTCTGCTTCGCGACCACGAGCTCTGTGCCGACCAGGTTTCCCGAATTGTTTGTGAGGTGCCGGAACTGGTGCGCATCAGCCTGGTTTACGATCATCCGGAATCGATTCGCGAGGCGCAGTTTTCGCTGCCGTTTGCATTGGGTTGTATCCTCGCCTTCGGTGAACTCGGGCTGGAACAGCTGGTAGAGAAGACGCTTACCGACTGCAATCTGCACCGGCAGATGCAGAAGATAAGCATGCAGCTGCCCGCTTATCTCGTGGAAGACGACACCCTGCTCACCCGCTGCCCCGAAGCTGCGGGTGTCCGCTTGACGACCATCGACGGTCGTGAGATCGAGGGGTTTCTTGGACGTCCAACCGGTATGCCCGGGAATCCGGTAAGTGATACGGCGCTGCAGGGCAAGTGTTGCCGATGCCTGGTTTACGGCGGTTTCACGCCGGAACAGGCAACACGGCTTGCCGATGCTATCTGGCAACTGGAAAATGTCGAGAATTGCAGACAGTTGGCCGGTTGAAGGCGGACGATTACTCGAACGGCTTGAAGCTGCCCGATTCCCAGTCATAGGCGGACAGTTCGGGAACGGCGATGTCGACGTACCAGCCGTGCAGTTGCAGTTCGCCGGCCTCGACGCGTTCGCGTACCCAGTCGAAGGTGGTGAGGTTTTCCAGCGATACCAGCACGGCATTCTGTTCGCAGGCGCGGGTACGCTCAGCGTCATCCGCTTTGCCCATGGTGGCGAGCACGCGCCGGTGCGCGGCGGCCAGCATCGATACCCAGGGCGAGACATACTTGAAGGAGGTGGTGCCGGGTTGCGCGTCCATCATCAGCTTGATGCCGCCGCAGTGCGCGTGGCCGAGCACTACCAGGTGCCTGACACCGAGCCCGAGCACCGCGAACTCGAGCGCGGCGCTGGTACCGTGGTAGGTGCCTTCTTCTTCCATTGGTGGCACCAGGTTGGCGACGTTGCGCACCACGAACAGGTCGCCGGGATCGGCCTGGAACAATATGGCTGGATCGACGCGCGAATCCGAGCAGGCGATGACGGCCACGTCCGGGCGTTGACCGCGCGTGACCAGGTCCTCGATCAGGCTGCGGCTGTTTTCATAGGAGCCGTCGCGATAGCTCTGGTAGCCCTCTACCAACTTGTCGATACCCGTGGTCATTGTCGTTGCACTCTCATGTCTCCCGTCAAAATGGTAATGGTAGTTTACTGGTACGCCCGCCGTCGATCACAATTACCTGGCCGGTGATAAAGCTCGACGCGTCGCTCGCGAGGTAAACCGCGAGCTGGCCGACGTCTTCGGGTTCGCCGACGCGTCCGGCGGGGTGCATTCTGTGCAGGCCATCCCAGGCGGCCGGCGGATCGTCCTGGGCCTCGATGTAGGCGTCGCTGAGTGCGGAGCGTATCCAGCCTGGCGCGATCGCGTTGACGCGGATTCCGTCCTCACCCAGATCGACTG
>Ga0316189_10006909_pt1 | contig 10787 bp, 8 predicted proteins | sample LowCovwburrow_MG_FD_204930 | JGI IMG/M metagenome (GOLD analysis project Ga0316189, IMG submission 204930) | Coastal sediment microbial communities from Maine, United States - Lowes Cove worm burrow | ecosystem: Environmental > Aquatic > Marine > Coastal > Sediment | place: USA: Maine... | reverse complement strand
GTGCTGGAGAAATGATGAAAGTGATCGTGTCTGGCTGGCAGGAACAGTAAAACAAAAAGGTTTTTCTTTGCTGGATAAACAAGGGATCCTTTCTTTATTAAACAACAAATATTAAGTGATATAGAGATATTTACTATGGACAATATGCATGATGAAAACGAAATACATGAACCACTAGTTAGGTGGATTACCTTTCAGCTGGGCGAAGAAGTTTATGGTGTAGACGTAAAACAGGTGCGTGAAATATTACGAATTAATAATATTTTACCTGTGCCTGGAACACCTGACTATATTTTAGGTATTACGAATATTCGGGGTAACGTTGTCACAGTACTCGATGGGCGAACGCGCATCAATCTACAAATGATCGATACTACTGATGCCTCACGGATGATCGTGCTGGAATCAGGAGACGATGTCGTTGCAGTTGTGGTGGACAATGTTTCAGATGTTCTTGATCTTCCAGAATCGTCGATTGATTCAAATGTGAAGTTGAAGGTAAACAGAGGGTCTAAATATATTAGTGGCGTTGTTACGTATACAGGTGGACTGATAATAATTCTGAGTGCCGAGAGATTCATTACGGAAGATCAATATGACCTGGCAGCAGGTTTCTAAAAACAAAAAATCATCATATTTATTCACTGCTGGCCCGTTAGCTAAATTTTGTCATCCTGGGCGAAGCATAGCGTCGTGGAAGGGTCATAAGCAACCTGCCATACGGGGCCTGCATACAGAGCCTAAGCTCGTTCCATTCCGTTGTGCTGGCATCGTGCCGTTACGAATCACGCCCTGTGATTCGCTATTCATTTTTTTCTCCTGGAAAAATTAGCCGCCCTCCGGCTCAGCTAGCCGTTTAACTTGTCTGAAACAAATTAGTTTCTCCAGTCTGGATAACGGAATTGAGTTAACAGGATAGTACCGTATAAGATTTGGCTCTTGCCGCTTGCCGCTTAGTGTAAAAAAGCGGCAAATAATTGCCGCAATCATGCTCTCGCTAATGCATTAACGATGGAAAAAATCGTACTACAAATATTTACAGTTAGCAGCCGTTTTTTTACCTGTCTCTATTGCCCATAAATACAGTGTATTAAGGGTGCCAGCCCTGATAAGCAGCATCAATCGAGTATTCTGGCATAGCTCTTGCAATTGACTGGTAAACACTAAATTTTCCCAGAAATGATCTGCAGCATGGATCCTGGTTGATAAACAAATGTGGTTACAGTTGGGCGTGTGTAATTAATTTAAAGATTAGACAGGCGATACCGATATAAATACAGGCAATAAAGATTTAGTCCTGGAACGATGGAAGAGAAAAGATGAAACACAGTATTACAACAGCTAACAAAAGCTTATTTAAGTCTGAAGATAATAAATCAGATACTTTATTTTCCTTAAATGATCAAACCTTCTGTGCTTTTAATGCGGCAGCAGGGATGTTTGTTTTGTTTGCTGTATTTTTCTTATTTGTCTTATTAGCACTATTTATTTTTTCATTAGAAACAAACATGTTAGCAGTTACAGTAGTAGCTGCAGTTATATTATCCACTGCGGTATTAATGACAGTGTTAATAACTTCGCATGCTGTCGAAAATGATTATTGAATTAACAGAGAACGGGGAATGATATGAGTTACTCAGGCGAGGCGATACTCGAGAAAAATGTCACAGCACGGGCGAGCAGTCATGTAAATGCTATGCCAACAATGCGTGTTTTAAGTAATAACCGTGCCGCACAGTTTATTCCAGCTTTATTAGGAGTATGTTCAGCAGTTGCGTTATCTATGACTGGCGATTTAATTTCAACAGTTGTCGGTATAAGTATTTTAATTGCAGGCATGGGCTCAGGTTTTTATATAAAAAAGGTGAGTGATAACTCTAAACAGGCCGCGCATACAACGCATGCAGATGAAATGCATCAATTACAGGAATATGTTGAATCACTGGAAAACCTGTGTAGTGAAATGTTGCCAATATTATCTCGCCAAATAGAAAGTTCTAACATACAAACAGAACAAAGTATTAATGAGTTATCGCAAGGTTTTTCAGGATTATCTTCACGGCTTGGTGATGTTATATCTGCCTCAGAATCAAAAAGTAATAATTTAGGTGATGGCCACGGCATAATTAGTTTATTCAGCGAGAGCCAAAGCTCATTGCAAACGGTTATTGATTCTCTTGAGTCGTCCCTTAGTCTAGAAAATCGCCTGCTCAATGAAGTCCAGGGCTTATCAACGCAGGCCGATGAGTTAAACGAAATGGCAGGCGCTGTTGGTCAGATAGCCGATCAGATTAACCTGTTAGCTTTAAACGCTGCGATTGAAGCGGCGCGTGCTGGTGAGCATGGTCGTGGTTTTGCCGTGGTAGCCGATGAAGTTAGAAAACTTGCATCGATGTCAGCTGAAACAGGGCAGCAGATGATTGAGAAAGTCAGCAATATTGGCGCTGCGGTTAACGAGACATTAAAGCAGACTGAAGGTTCTATTGATCACAATCGTAGTGCTGTAGATGACGGAAAAAATACCATTGAATCTGTTTTCTCGCGCCTGCAGGGCACGATTGAAACACTGCAGGATGATAGCTCTTCGCTGCGCTCTGCCGGTGAAGATATTAGAAACCAAATATCCGATGTACTGGTAAGTTTTCAATTTCAGGACAGGGTTTCACAGATTCTAAATAAGGTTCTCAATGATATGGGTACTATGGTGGAAAACGTAAAAGGCAGTCAGACGCAACGTCTGCAAAGTAATATTCTGGTGCCTGTTGATTACCAGGTGCAAATACAGGAAATGCAGAACAGTTACACCACAGAAGAGCAACATCATAATCATTCACAAACACAGGTACATCGCGGTCCTGATATCGCTGAAACAGACCTGACACTTTTTTAAGGGGAGATACAGACATGTCAAAAACAATTATGGTCGTCGACGACTCCTCATCAATCAGGCAAGTAGTAAGCATTGCACTTAAAGGTGCGGGTTACGAAGTAATTGAGGCCTGTGATGGTAAAGACGCATTAGCAAAATTAACAGGGCAGAAAATTCATTTGATTGTCAGTGACGTGAACATGCCAAACCTTGATGGCATTGGCCTGGTTAAACAGGTAAAGCAGCATCCACAGTACAAGTTCACGCCGATCATGATGTTAACCACGGAATCTGGTGACGGCAAGAAACAGGAAGGTAAGGATGCGGGTGCAAAAGCCTGGTTAGTTAAACCATTTCAACCACCTGCGTTATTGTCTGCAGTGGCGAAGCTGGCTTGAACGACTTACTTTGAAGAGTAAATAACTAGATAAATCGGGGAAACGAAAATGGGCATCACGACAAAAAGCGATAAAGATAAATTTTCAGTTTGTATAGATGGCGAGTTAACGATTTATACAGTGCAGGAATATAAAAAATCTCTGCTTGAGAAGTTTTCGGCAGATAAGGCGCTTGAGCTCGATTTGAACGGTGTCGATGAGATCGATACCAGTGGTCTGCAACTACTGGCGGCAATAGCTAAACAATTATCAGAAAATGGCAGTGAAATGAGCATCAGTTCGTTAAGTGATGTCGCAAGAGAAGCCCTGGAGAGCAGTCGCCTGATGGCCGCTATGAAATGTGATGTACAGGTTGAACCATCATGAGCCTTGAAGATACCTTTCGTGAAGAAGCTGATGAGCTACTGGTTGACCTTGAAGCTGCAATGCTTGAGCTGGAGGATCAACCGGATGATGCGGATTGTGTCGACCGCGCATTTCGCGCCATGCATACCATTAAAGGCTCGGGTTCAATGTTCGGCTTTGATAAGCTCGCCGCTTTTACCCATCATTTAGAGAATGCTTTTGATTTAATCCGTAGCGGTGACCTTAAAATTACTAAAGACCTGATCAGCATCAGCCTTGATTCAGGTGATCATATCCGCGCCATGCTTGTTGATAAAGAACCTACAGCAGAACAGGAAGATGATTCTGCAAAATTACTCGAACGTTTAACTTCACTGGTCCCCAATGTTGCTGCCCAGGTCGTATCGAATGACGATGCTGAGAAAAAAGAAAAAATTGAAAGCGGTGGTGCAACAAAAACATTCCGTGTTCGCCTTAATCCCGATGCTGATACTTTTGCTAATGGTATGGATCCTTTACCCATTCTGCGTGAACTGCGTGCGTTGGGCCCATGCCATATCACAACTATCACCAGCGATTTACCTGTACTTGATGAAATGGATGCTGAAAAGTGTTATCTGACATGGGACCTTATCTTGACCACCGATCAGGATGACAACGCTATACAGGATGCCTTTATCTTTGTTCAGGATGACTGGTCCATTGATGTTGAGCTGCTTGATGAAGGCGGTCATTGGTCGGATATCCCTGAAGACAAACCGCTGGGACAAATACTGGTTGAAAAAGGTGATGCAACAATCGAACAAGTTGTACACGCTCAGGCACAGCAGAAAAAAATTGGTGAAATATTAACGGACAGTGAAAATATTGCGCCTGAAAAAGTTAAAGCTGCCCTGGAAGAGCAACAGGTAGTCAGGCAGGTGCACAAACAGCGAAAGGCGAGCGAAGGTGTTGTTAATGTAAAAGTCCCTGCTGACAAACTGGATATCTTAATGGACCTGGTCGGCGAGTTAGTGATTGCACAGGCTCGGCTGAACCAGTCTTCCAGTCAACTACTTGACCCCGGCCTGTTAAATATTACAGAAGATATGGAGCGCCTGACAACGGAATTGCGTGATAACACGTTAGGTTTGCGAATGCTGCCTATTGGTACAACGTTTGGTCGTTTTCGTCGACTGGTGCGTGATTTATCCAACGACCTGGGCAAAAAAATAGAGTTAGTGACCGAAGGTGCAGAAACAGAACTGGATAAAACGGTAATCGATCGTTTAGGTGATCCGCTTGTGCATTTAATTCGAAACAGTATCGATCACGGAATTGAAACGCCGGAACAACGCAAAGCGGCCGGTAAAGGAGAAAAAGGCACGGTGCTGATTTCTGCGGTGCATGCAGAATCACAGGTTGTAATTAGTATTAAAGATGATGGTGCTGGTTTAGATGCTGCAGCAATACGTAAAAAAGCGATTGAACGTGGCGTTATTAGCGAAGAAGAAACACCCACACCTCAGGAGTTATACAACCTGATATTCGATGCTGGATTTTCCACCGCAAAAGTCGTCTCCAATGTTTCCGGACGTGGTGTCGGCATGGATGTTGTCAAACGTTCCATTGAAGCCTTACGTGGAAAAGTGAGTATAGATAGTACACAGGGAAAAGGCAGCATTGTCACGATCGAATTGCCCCTGACACTAGCCATCATAGAAGGCCTGCTCATCCAGGTTAATCGCGAACATTATGTTATTCCATTATCACAGATTGAAGAGTGTATCGAGCTTACAGCAGATGAAGTAGATAACTCGAAAGGCAGTCAATTAATAGATGTACGCGGTGAGCTGGTTCCGTATCTAAGGTTGCGTGAGTGTTTTGGTCACAGCGGAAAGAAACCTGAGATTGAGCAAATTGTTGTTGTGCGCACAGGCGATAAACGTTTTGGCTTTACCGTTGACCAGGTTATTGGACAACACCAAACAGTAATAAAAGCACTAGGAAAAATGTATGACGGCATCAAGGGATTATCCGGCGCTACGATTTTAGGTGATGGTTCTGTCGCTTTGATCCTTGACACGAATGCATTAATTCAAGGTGCGTCATCAGAAAATAAAATACTGCACTGAGCATTAATTAACAAACAATGAAACCATTAAGACAATGAAAATAAACAGGCAAGAACATGAAAATATACAAGACCTTGCTTAAACCTTTAACAGATATAAGTCGGCCGTTATAAATTAAACGTTATAAATCAGCCGTTATAAATCGGCAGTTATAGATACATAAAAACAGGAATGATGAACGCTTTTGCCTTAAACCCATGTTCATCGAATGAACAGGAAACAACTTAATAAATACTGGATATACCAAAGAGGATAAACACATGAAAGTCAATATGCCGGTTACAGATAAAGAAATCGATTTAAAGGAAGGTGATTTATTGGTGACAAAAACAGACACCAAAGGCAGGATCATTTTTTCTAACAAACACTTTACCAAGGTCAGTGGTTTTAGCGAAGCCGAAATGATTGGCAAAAGCCATAACCTGGTGCGTCACCCCGATATGCCTGCCGAGGCGTTTCAGGACCTGTGGGATGATATACAGGCAAACCGACCCTGGACCGGCCTGGTAAAAAACCGTAGCAAGAATGGTGATTTTTACTGGGTTAAGGCCAATGTGATGCCGATTCGTGAAAATGGCATTACTACCGAATACATGTCAGTACGTACGATACCCACGCGCGCCGAAGTAAGCGATGCCGAAGTGTTGTATGAAAAACTGAAAACCGGGGAAGCGAGTCTAAAACCAAACCTCTGGCAGAAAATAAATATACTTAGCCGAACCTCTCTTGGCAAAAAACTTGCTGCGGCAAGTATCACGTTTATGCTGGCCTTAACTGCAGTTCTTACTTTGCTGGTGCTTGAAAGTAGCAAGGCCATTGATATGGCTGAGGGCGAGCTAACAGGTGTAGAGTATATTGCACCGCTACGACAGTTATCATCAGATGTGGCTGCTCACCGTGGCATGACCAATGCGTTGCTTAACGGTAACGAAACTTTTCGCGACAAACTTGCGCTCAAACGTAATGACATAACAAAAGACATACAGGTGATTGAAGAAGCTGATCAACGCCTGGGTGAAAGCCTGAAAACAGGCGATTTATGGCAACAGCTCAAATCCGAGTGGAATAAACTCGGGATAAACGCCGAGCAGTTAGCTGCAGCTGAAAGTTTTTCCAGGCACACCGCTTTAATCAATAACATCATCAGTATGATCGCGCATGTAGGTGATACCTCGAGTTTAATATTGGATCCCGTACTTGACAGTTACTATTTAATGGATGTGATTGTGACAAAAACCCCGGCGTTAATGAATCAGCTGGGTATATTGCGAGGCAAGGGCGCTGGTTTACTGTCATCAGGCAAGATAACAAATGCTCAGAAAATTAACTTAACAAGTATGCATGCAAACATACAAACAGCCATCGATCAAACGATTCGCAGCGTGGCAGTGGCCATTGAAAATAATGCACAACTGGAGCCATTACTAACACCACAGCTTGCAGCGTTTAAGCAATCCAGTTCTGTATTTATGAAAAATGTTGATGATGGATTGTTAAAAGCCGGCACATTAGAGGCTGACGCTTCCGTCTTTTTTGCAGACGGATCAAATGCCATTCAAAAAACGACTGAGCTGTTTAACGCTTCAGAAAAACAGCTGACTGCTTTATTGAATGACCGCATTGGTGATACCTATGCTGAAATGTTCAAGTCAGTTGGTTTTGTCATGTCTCTTGTTTTAATCGCAGTTTTATTGTCAGTGTATGTTTCCCGGTCGATTACCAGAACAACGCGTCAGGTACTTGATGTGTTTGCCAATATCAGCGAAGGAAAATACGATAATGATATCGTGGTGCATACACAGGACGAACTGGGTCAGTTGCTTTACGGGCTCAAAGGATTACAGATACGGATGGGTTATGAACTCAATACTGTCGGTGAAGCAGCCAATGAATCCAGCAGCATCAAAACGGCATTGGACAGAGCCAGCACTAATGTCATGATGGTGGGTGTGGAAGATGAAGTTATCTACATGAATGATGCCATACAGAAGATGTTTGTTGATGTTGAGTCTGCGCTGAAGGAAGTCGTCCCCGGCTTTGATGCCAGCCAGTTGATGGCTAGCAATATCGAAGAGTTCTTTAAGGACATAGGCCATCAGCAGACTTCACTGCAAGCGCTTAAAGATAGCCGTAACGCTGTCGTGAAGGTTGGCAGTTTGACACTGGAGATCACTACCACCCCGGTATTTGCTGAAAGCGGTAAACGCCTGGGCACAGTCGTGGAATGGAACAACCGTACGGAAGAAGTTGGCGTAGAGAACGAAGTCGGCAGCATTGTCGAGGCGGCCGCTAACGGTGACTTCAGTCAGCAGATCAATGAAACCGGTAAAGATGGTTTTTATCTAAAACTGGCCAAAGGCATTAATGAAGTACTGCAAACCACAAGTACTGGTATTGATGATGTCGTCAGGGTGTTACGCGCACTGGCACAGGGTGATCTTACCCAGAGTATTGAGGCAGATTACAAAGGTGTATTCGGCCAGCTCAAAGACGATGTTAACACCACGTCTGAGCGTTTAACCAATGTCATTGGCAAGGTTCACAGTAACAACGACCAGAGTGCTGGTACCGCAACCCAGGTGAGCAGTACCTCACAGGAACTCGGTCAGGGTTCATCCGAGCAGGCGGCTTCCCTGGAAGAAATTTCTTCCTCGATGGAACAGATGTCAGCCAACATTCGCCAGAGTGCAGACAATGCCAGCCAAACCGAGCAGATTGCACAGAAGGCTGCTACAGATGCCGAAGAAAGTGGCCAGGCGGTGAACGAAGCGGTGGGTGCAATGAAAGATATTGCTGAGAAGATCTCGATTATTGAAGAGATTGCCCGCCAGACTAACCTGCTGGCACTGAATGCAGCCATTGAAGCGGCGCGCGCAGGCGAACACGGCAAAGGTTTTGCGGTGGTGGCAGCAGAAGTGCGCAAGCTGGCAGAACGCAGTCAGAAAGCAGCCGGTGAGATTGGTGATTTATCCGGCACTACCGTCACCGTTGCCGAGCAGGCGGGTGACAAACTGCTCAAGCTGGTGCCGGACATTCAGAAAACCGCCGAGCTGGTGCAGGAAATCAGTGTTGCCTCACGTGAGCAGGATACCGGTGCAGAAGAAATCAACAAAGCCATTCAGCAGCTCGACCAGGTGGTTCAGCAGTCGGCAGCATCCGCCGAAGAACTGGCCAGTTCAGCGCAAGAGTTATCGAACCTGGTAGATGACCAGCGCGAAGCGATGAGCTTCTTTTCCCTTGCTGAAGGTTCTGCCGCGCCAGGATCAGAAGATAACACCAGGGAACGTAGAAAAGATCGTTCATCGGGAGCAAAACTGCGGGCGCAGGTAGTCAAGCTGGAAGATAAGGGCAGCCGGGGTGACAGTCAAGCTGACAGCGATGAAGGATATGACTATGACATCGGTAATGACGCAACCAGTAGTGAGTTTGTGAAATATTAGAGATAGCTGAAACGCTGACATGCCTCAGCATGGCAGCCGGAGCAGCAATAAATAATTTATTCGATATGAGACCGATGCTATGAATAACGAGATAAATAACGAGATGCATAATGTAGCGCAAGAGCAACAAAATGCATCGAATGCGGAAGAACCGGTGCAATACCTGACCTTCACGCTTGATGGTGAAGCCTTCGCCACAGAGATAAGCCGGGTGAGAGAGGTGCTTGAATATACGCAGGTAACCCCGGTGCCACGAACACCAGACTACATGCAGGGTGTGATAAACCTTCGTGGCAGCGTAGTACCCGTGGTCGACATGCGCCTGCAATTTGCTATGCCAGCAGGTAAGCAGACGGTTGATACCTGCATCATCATCATTGAAGTCAGTATTGATGGTCAATTATTGGTATTGGGAGCATTGGCAGACTCCGTGCAGGAAGTTATCGATCTTAGAACGGAACAACTGCAACCGGCGCCATCGTTGGGAACAAGAATAAATAATGAATTTATAAGCGCAATGGCTAAGGTTGATGAAGGTTTTGTTATTGTGCTTGATATGGATGAAGTATTTACTATTGATCCTGATGTGTTTTCAAATACAAGTTATAGCTATCAGGATGTTACTGAAACACAAGTGACAGATGCAACTGTAAAAGAAGAACAGCAACAGGACGCGGTTGATAAAACAAACACAGCAGATACTAATACCGCTAAGCAAACAGTTGAAATTGATCTTGATAGTGCAATTGCAAAACATGCAGAATGGAAATTAAAATTTCGTACGGCCATAACTAAGCAGGAGCAACTAGGTGTTACCGAAATAGTCAGGGACGATTGTTGTGTGTTAGGGAAGTGGTTGCATGGTTCGGCTCGGTCTAAATACTCAAGTCTGAATAGTTATATTGAATGCCTGAATAAACATAAGGCGTTTCATGCTGAAGCTGGCAAGGTTGCACAATGTATTAATGATAAAAGATACAGCGAAGCTGAAGCGATGCTTACAAATAACGCCGCATACACACTGGCATCAAAGAATATTGCATCCGCTATTGTCACCTTAAGGAAAGAAACCGGACTGTAAATATATAAAAAATGCAGCCTGAACTACAGCTCGTTACTTAAGTTTTTGGCTAAAGATATCCTTCGGATATGGTCAATGGTTAAGTTGAACGTTAACACGGTTTTAATTTTAAATATTGAGACTGAATAAGGTAAAAGTCACATGAGTCTACAACATGATAAGTTTTTTAATGAATTAAAAGATGCCGTCGAAGAAGATAGATTGCTGCTGCCGTCGCTACCTGAGGTTGCATTAGAAATACGTGCTATCGTTGAATGTGAAAACACAACAACAGAGCAAATAGCAGAGGTATTAAGTCAGGATAGTTCTTTGTCTGCAAGACTGCTTAAAGTGGTGAATAGTCCCTTATATCGCACAAGAAATCCAGTCGATGATTTACATATGGCGGTTACCCGTATGGGAACACAGAAGGTCCGTGATCTGGTCATTAATCTTGCCATGAAGCAAATGTTTCAGCCCACCTCTGAGGTGATGGAAAAACAGTTCAGGAGCGCCTGGAATACATCAGTAGAGGTGGCCGCTATTAGTCAGATGATGTCT
>Ga0316189_10006908_pt1 | contig 10791 bp, 9 predicted proteins | sample LowCovwburrow_MG_FD_204930 | JGI IMG/M metagenome (GOLD analysis project Ga0316189, IMG submission 204930) | Coastal sediment microbial communities from Maine, United States - Lowes Cove worm burrow | ecosystem: Environmental > Aquatic > Marine > Coastal > Sediment | place: USA: Maine... | reverse complement strand
CAGGGTCGCAGGGTCGCAGGGTCGCAGGGTCGCAGGGTCGCCGGACAGGGACCTCCACATCCGGACAGCGGGCCTGCCCGTGTCGACCTGCCCGTGTCGGCCTGCCCGCAGGGGTCTGCTAGGGATCGCCCGGGAAGGTCCGCGAGGCGACCTCGTACTCGTCCCACCAGAGTTCCTCACGCCGATCGGCCTGGCCGAGGCGCGGCTCATCGCCGCCGACGGCGAGTCGGACATACTCGCGCAAGAGCGGCTGAAAATACGGATGAGCGCACTTTTCGATGATCTCCTCGGCGCGGCGATGGGCCGTGCGGACGGAGAGGTTGACCGCGTAGCCCTGCTCGGTCACCACGCACTTGATGTCATGCTCTGTGTGGTCGACATGGCTGACGGTGGGCAGGATGCAGGAGATCGTCCGTCCGTCTCGGAGGCGCCGGATCGAGGGGGTGTGGACGATGCTGATGTAACCATTGCGGAAGAAGTCACCGCTCCCGCCGAGTCCGTTGACGATCCGAGTCCCGCCAATGTGGGTCGAGTTCACATGACCATAGATATCGACCTCGAGCGGCGTATTCATCGCCACGACGTGGAGCCGCGTGATCACCTCGGGGGCGTTCGAGAGCCACATCGGCCGGAGCAGGAGCTTGCCGCGAAGCGCCTGGAGGACCTCTGCGACCCGCTCTGGGCGGGTATCGGCGAGGGAGAGCGCCGTCGAGGAGGCGCCGATGAAACGGTCGGGATCGCTCAGCGCGAGCTCCAGCATCCCCTCCTGGAACACCTCCGTGTAGAAATGCAGGCGTGAGAAGGGCGAGCGCCCGAGCTCGCCGATCACGGCATTGGCGATGTTGCCGACGCCAGACTGGAGCGGCGGCGTCCAGTCGTTCCAGGCGAAGCGCTGCCTGCACTCCATTAAGAAGGCGATCACGTTGCCAGCGATCTGCTGGCAGGTCACATCGCTCGGCTTGAAGATGACCGGATGGTCAGGCTCCTCGGAGGCGACGATCGCGACCACTTTGCTCGAGTCGAAGCGGACATGCGGGCGGCCGACCCGATCGACGACGTTGGTGATCGGGATCGGCCAGCCGATCGCCGGCGGCCGCGGTGGCAGGACGATGTCGTGGACGCCGCTGTAGTCCGGAGAGGCGGTGTTGACCTCGAGGATCACCTTCCGCGCCCGGACCAGGGCCTCGGCGGAGACGCCGACCGAAGAGGTCAGGATGACGCTGCCGTCCCCTAGGATCTTCGACACCTCGACGACGGCGATGTCGATCTCGCCGTAGAAGCCGTTCATGAGGCCGCGCGCGAAGTGCGAGAGATGGACGTCGGTGTAGTCCATCTGGCCGCTAAGGATCCGCTGCCGCGACGCCCGGTTCGACATGTAGGGGCCGCGCCTGGCGATGTAGGGCGCGAGCGGGCTCTCGACCTCGTCGGAGAGCGAAGCGCCGCTGTAGAGCGTGATCGTCGGCCTCTCCTGCCGCTCGGCGAAGGACCGGGCGAGCGCGGCCATCGTCGCCTTGGGCTCGCCGGCCTTGGTGAACCCGCTGATCGCGACCACATCCTCGCTGCCGATGAGCTCGGCGGCGGCCTCCGCAGGCATCACCTTGGCCCGCAGCCCAAGATGATCCACGCGCTGGTTCAAAGCGTCGCTCATCGCAGTCCAGGGGTCCGCCCTAGCGGACTACGAGCACCGAACAGTGGGCGTGGTTGACGACCTTCGCGGCGTTGGTCCCCAAGAGAGCGTCGAGGCCATCGTAGCCGTGGGAGCCGGTGACGATGAGATCGGCGTCGAGCTCCTTGGCGATCGTGCAGACGACCTCCCAGGGCTTGCCGACTCGGCAGTGGATCTCCTTCACCTGCCCCTCTGGGGTGTGCTGGGCGACCTGGCGCAGCTCCTCGATCCCGTGGTTGACGAGGAAGGTCCCGAGATCCTCGCCCCGCAGGGCCCAGGTCAGGGCCGGCAGGTCGAGCGGCACGGTCATCGCCCGGACCAGGTGGAGCTCGCCCCCGACGGCCAACTTCACCGCCCTCGCGAGAACAGCGGGTGCTCGGGTGGAACCATCGAGAGCGGCGATGACCTTCGCATACATGTCGCGGAAGCTACCACGCTCCGCCGAGCTCGGCCCCCTCCGCGCACTACTTGCGTCGGGACTTGATCACGTCGCGGTTCGGCCGCAGGTAGGTGTCGACCTCATCCTCGAGCGTCACCAACCAGCAACCGTCGTTGTCCTCGACCAGGCGAAAGACGGTGCCCGCGACGAGCTTGCCGTCGGCGCTGCGACCCTGACTGCACCCACTGTCGTAAAAGGGCAGTTCTCCCTCGATAAGCGTGTATTTGGCGCCAACGCTGGCCACCGGGGTCTCTGTCGGCATGCCTCGATCACAGGCCGTCGCGACCATCGTCACGATGAGCAGCGTCGGCCAGCCAGGGGAGCGCATCCGTCGCAGATCATAGCAGCTTCCACCCGCAAACGAGCCGCGCGCCGGCGGTCATCGGTCGACCCCTGCCTGCCCTGAAGGTCACTCAAGACCCTGCAGCCGAGGGGGGTGGAGCGCCCTCGCGCTCGCCCTCGATCATCGATCGCCGACGCCTGTAGGCCTCGACCTCGCCGTCGCTCGGCATCAGGGCGAGGATCGACTCCTGAGCCTCGGACTGGGCTGCACTGACCAGACGCGAGAGCACCTCGACCTCATGGATATCGATCGCGGCGCCGTCGATGAAGCGCTGGGCGAGGAGGAGGTCGATGTGCTGGAGCCGGCGCTGGAAGCCGGTGAAGATGGCCAGACGACCCGAGGCTCGCGCGCCCGCGGTCTCGACCAACTTGCCGCGAAAGCCGAGCTTGCCGAGCAGCGAGAAGAGACCACCACCGCCGGCGAGCGCCCACCCCGAATAGGCCTCAACCCCCTCGCCGTAGAGCAGGACCATCCCGAGAACGATCCCGACAAACCCGGTGAGGAAGACCACGACCCACATGCCCACCGCGATCCAGGTCGCCGCCCCATCGCCGACCGCGATCAGCTTGACATGCTCCCGCTGTCGGGCGTCGAGGTCGGCGACCGCCTGACGTCGACTCTCGAGATCCTGACGGCGCGCCTGGACCCGATCGATCGCGACCGACCCGCCGACCTCGATGAGCAAGAGACGGGCGGCCTCCTCACGTTGGTTCACGCCACAGCGGAGGTTGGCGTCGAGGGCCTCGACCACCGCCTTGCGGTTCATGCAGCGCAGGGCGTTCGCCAGCTTGGCCTCCTGCCCGGGGTCGTCGACCAGGATGTCGATCAGACGATCGACCGCCTTCACCGGCCCGAGGAGCCGCTCCAGGGCCTTGGACGCCTCGACGAAGACACCTGCCGCTGGCGAGTCCAGCTCGGCGATCAGCAGATCGGTCTGCGGGATCCCGAGGACACCGAGCGCCCGCACGGCGACCCCGACCAGCTCGTAGTACTCGCGGGAGCGCCGACGGATGACGATGAAGCGCGCCAGGGTCTGCGCTGCCTCAGCAGCCCGCGCGGCGCCGTTGAACTTGCCCATCACCCAGATCGCGTCCCAGGTGAGCGCCGCGAAGGGGGCCTCGTCGACGACCTGCTGGACCAGAGCGAAGGCCTCGGGGAGCGGGACTATCCGCAGGGCCCGCAGCGCCGCCCCCTTCGCCTCGTCGTCGCGCCGGAGGGCCTCACAGCCGGCGTAGGCGTCGGCCGCAGGGAAGGGCTCATCGCCCGCCCCGAGGCACCACAGGAGCGCCTCCCTGGCCGGAGCGCTGTCCTCGTGTTCGGCGAGGATCGCCCAGGCCAACGCCCGCACGAGGAGCTCCTCCTCCGCGTCCTCCGCGATCTCGCGGGCGCGCTTGACCGACCATGGGCGATGCTCGTCGCGGCCGACGGCCTCCGCTAGCGCCCAGTAGCGGACCCAGCGGTTGCCCTCGACCCTTCGGTCGACGAAGCCGTCGAGGAGCGCGAGCGCCTCGAGATCGTCGCCGGTGCAGAGGACCAGCGCCGACACCTGCCACGAGCGCGTCCACGAGCCGGGATGGCCCTCGTCGTCGAGGCGGCGGCGGGACTCCGACTTCAACGACTCGATCAGTCGCGCCCGCAGCGAGGCGAGGCTCTGCACGTCGGTGACCTCGAGGCGCTTGAGCAACCGTCGCCTAGCCTGCTCGCCGCCGTTTGCGAGGACCTCGAGCGCGGACTCAACATCCGGCGCGCCGACCGACACCGCCGGCGAGTTCGTGTGGAGATCCGAGCTCATGGTCTCAGACTAGCGCGACCACCCACCTCTCCGCGAGATCACCCGTGATCGCGCACCATGGGGGGGATCGCGCAGCTCGACGAATCGGCCGCGACGCGGGCAGCGACCGCGGAACGGATCACTCCTCGGCCGGCAGAGCGCGACGACGCCGGCCGCGGCGCTCGCGGAGGGCACCGAGACCACCGCCGAGGAGCGGCCCCCCCAGGACCATCACAAGCCCCTCCAGCGGGTGGGAGCGCAGGGCCTCGACCTGGCCGGCGAGCTCTCCGAAGGCGTCGCTCTTGTCCGCGTCGACCAGGCTCAGCACCGCGAGCGAGAGGCCGCCCCCTGCGACGACGGCGAGGAGCAGCGCGAGCCCGGTCGGCAGGCGCCGCAGCGGCCAGACGAGCCCCCGCAGCACCGGCAGCATCGCCGAGGTCGCGAGAATGTAGGCCGGAAATGAGGCGAGCACAGCGAAGCCGACAAACCAGCTGAGGCGCTGAGCGTCCGGCCAGGCCTCCGGCGGCGTCGGATCAAAGACCCCGATCTCTACGCTCCAGGTCTGGAGAACAAAGAGGCCCAGATAGGTGATCGCCAGGGCCAAAGACCAGCGCACAGGCCCGCTCGGCAGCGCCATCCAGGCCGGAGACCCCTTGCGGCGCGAGTTCAAGCTCAAGCTGCGGTCGAGAAAATAGCCCTCGACAAGGAGGAGCGGGAGCTGACCGCAGAGGAGGCTCGCGTGGACGAAGGCCGGCAACGCCTCATAGAACCGGTCAAAGCGCGAGAGCACGCCCGCGAGGTGGAGCAGCGCCGTGAAGGCGAAGAAGAGCGTCGGCACCCGAACATCACCACGATCGGCCATCACCGGCGATGGTGCCACGCCGACGGCCATAGATCTCCGCCCTCATGCCCTCGATCGGCCGCCGTCGCGGCTCGCTCAGTCGACGTTGCAGCGACCTCGGAGCGTCTCGCGGAGGGTCGTCAGGTCCGCCGCCGAGAGACGCCCGACCTCCGCCGTACCGTTGCAGCGCAGCCTGAGACTGCCGAGCGTGGCAGGATCCGGGCTCGAGATCTGCGCCTCGAGCTCCCCCGCCCGACCGAGCAACTGCGCCTTCCGCGGATCCCCGCGGTGCAGGGCGAAGTGGCCGTCGGCGGTGAAGTCGAGCATGAGCACGCGCCGGCGCATCTGCGCGACCAGGAGGTTGAGCCCGAAGAGCACCATGGCCCAGGTCAAGATCGAGAGCAGGATCCCCGGCAACACCGCGAGCTCGGCCCCGAGGATGAAGAAAGACCCCAGCCCGCCCATGATGAAGATGCCCGGGTTGACGAAGGCGAAGCCCATCCCCCATGGGAGCTGCTCGCGGAGCAGGTCGCCAAGGGGCAGCGCGGCGATGGTCACCCGCGTCTCCTCACCGCCGGCCACCGACACCCGCCGCGAGCGCTTCGCGAGCTTGGCGACGGCGGCCTCGCGCCGACGTCGCTTGCGCGCCTCTTTGTGCTCTTGAGCCCGCCGGAGATCGCGATCGCGGGCGGCGACCAGAGCCCCGAGATCGGCCCCGGGATCGTCGAAGGCAGCGGCCGCGACCGCGTCCGCGAGGGCCTCCAGGGCGGCGCTGGCGTCCGCGTAGCGATCGTCCGGGACCGGCTCGATCAGGCGATCGATGACGTCGAGCACCCCCACCGAGCAGCTCACCCGGCCGCGAAACTCGGGCTTGAGACGCTTGCTCGGGAGGTCCGTCGGCGCGAGCCCGGTCAGGAGGGTGATCATCGTCATCCCGAGCGCGTAGAGATCCGAGCGTGGCTCACCGCTCCCGCGGATGATCTCCGGCGCCATGTAGCCGAAGGTGCCGGCGACCGTCGAGCCTATCGTCGACGCCCGCCCGGCCGCGTCCTTGACGGCGCCGAAGTCGACCAAGCGAACCCCGCCGTCCCGATCGAGGATCAGGTTCGCCGGCTTGATATCGCGGTGGACCACCGGCGGGCTCAGGCCTCCGAGGTACCCGAGCACCTCCAACACCTGCTCGGCTATCGCCACCACCCTCCCCTCCTCGAGGCGGCCCTCCTCCTCGAGCACCCGGTCGAGCGACCTCCCGGGCGCCAGCTCCTGGATCAGGAGCCCGGCGCGCTCGGCCTCGATCGGCAGGAAGTCGATGTAGTTGGGGATCCGCGGGTGGTCCAGACGCTCGAGCGTCGCCGCCTCGCGCTCGAAGAGCTCGACGCTCTTCCAGTCGTCGACATGCCGCAGGTCGAGCTCCTTGATCGCGACCTCAACCCCGCGGGCGTCACGGGCCGCATAGGTCGTGCCAAAGCCCCCTCGCCCGAGCACTCGTTCGATGACGTAGTTGCCGGCGATCCGCTCGCCGCGGCCTGAGAGACGTGCCACGGCCCATCATACAGACCTGACGATGCTGCGCCGCCCAGGGGAGCCGCTCGACGATGAACCTGCGCACGCTCGCGCAGAGGCTCCACCGTCGCCTCTACGCTGTTGTTCCGCGTCCGAAGGGGTCCCGTCCCGCTCTCGTCCCGACGCCGCGGGCGAGCCGGACAAAGCGAGCCGAAGCGCGGAGCGTACGATGCTCACCACCGCCCCCCAAACGCGCATGTTGGAGCGCCTCGGCGCCGGAGCAATATGCATAGTGTGCAACGCTACGATCCCCCCTCCAGCGCCGCAGGACCACGCCCTGCCTTCCCAACCCAGCGGAGGTCAGCAGCTCAGCTCAGGAACACGTGGAGCCCCGGCTCCTCACCGTTGCCGCCGGGATCATCGATCGCCCAGACAATCCCCGCCCGGCACCAATCCCGAGCGAGCGCGTCGATGTCGACATACGGGCGGAGCCAGTCCGAGATCGACTCGCCAGCGATGACCTCACGGACGTAGTCGCTGATGCTGGCGTACTTGCCCCGATAGGCCGCGAGCGCCTCTTCGACCTGCTCCGGGGCGTCGATGAAGCGATCGCGCAGATAGTGGAGCAGGCGACGCGGCGGCGTCTTTCGCTGGCTGAGGTCGCCAAGATCGATGTCGAGCTCCTCGACCCGGCGCTGACCCTCGACCTTGGCGGTCTCCGTTGGAGCGGCGTCGATGTCGACCTCAACGTCGACGATCTCGATCTCGACCGGCAGTCCATCTCCGACCGCGGCCTCGCCCCTCTTCGTCGAGGGCTCGACGATCTCCTGAAGCTCGGCGGCGTCGAGCTCGACGAGCCCGTCGTCGTCGTCCTCGTCGTCGTCCTCGTCGTCAAAGCCGACGCCGACGCCGACGGCCAGCTCCGGGAGCGGTCGTAGAGCCTCCGAGACCAGCGAAGTGAGGGCCGAGCCCTCCTCATCCCACGGCGGCGGCGGCGGGACGAGCGGCTGCGAACCGGCGCTGATCTGAACGCCCGTTTGCCGCGAGCTCCGCTCGGCGAGGGCGTCTTCGTCAGGCAGCTCCTTGACGAAGTCAGGCGCCGCCTCTTTGTTGACGATCTCGTCGGGATCCAAATGGAGCACCCGGATCCGGGAGGTCTGTTCATCTCGGGCGCGGCTGATCTCCATATGCGTTGAAGAACTCAGACTCGTTCCCTTCTGCTCCATTAACGCACTTCTAGCACTCGCTCGGACCGGACGGCCAGTCCGAAGATGTCCCCAAGAGCGGGTATTTGCCGACAGGGCGAGCCGCGCACTTTGCGCATCGATCACGTTGAGGAGCGCGCCTTGGTGTAACCTCGGCAGCGAGCGAGCCGGAGCACACGATGAATCCCGAGTTCTCCTACAACTTCGACCCCTACGTCCCCCTCCTCGACCCGGACTCCTTCTCAGACCCGGCCTTCTACCGAGAGCTCGAGAAGATCGGCTACCGGCAGGTGCTCCTCGGCGGGACCGGCTCCGCCGGCCTGGTCGATGTGATCCGCTCGATCAAGAAAGAGACCAACCTCTCGGTCGTCCTCTACCCCGCCGGCCCCGACTCGGTCTGCCCCGCCGATGTCATCCTGATGCCGGATGTCATGAACTCGAACTCCCACTTCGCGCGGCCCTTCGGCTCGGGCTCAGTGGCGACGGCGATGAACATCCTCAAGCAGGACCTGCCCTTCCTGCCGATCGCCTACATGATCCTCGGCAACTCGACCGCGCGCTGGTACTTCGACGCGTTCCTCCTGCCCTCGCCGAAGATCATCCTCGGCTACGCGATGTACGCCCGGATGGTCGGCTACCGCTACCTCGCCCTCGACTACGAGGACCCGACGATCAGCATCAGCGACAAGCTCATCGCAGCGCTTCGCGAGATCCCAGACCTCCACCTCGTCGTCTCCGACGAGTTCAGCCCGGCCTCAGCCGCCGCCGCCCTGGCCCTCGGCGTACAGACAGCGATCACCCCCTCGGACATCTTTGAAGACGCCAGCGACCCGCTGGCCCTGGCGGCAGAATTCTACGATCGGCTGCTGAGGAACATTTGAACCCGCCCATCAAGCCCCCGGCACCGCGAGGCTCGGCCTCGGAGTCCCTCGCCGGGACGTCGATGGTCCACCTGCTGAGCCGCCCGATCCTCGGCGGCGGGGTGGTGATAAAGCCCCTCCCGCCCGCGCAGCGGATGCTCGAGATCTTCGGCGGCGCGATCCTCATCGGCTCGACCGCGGCCGCCGTCGGAGCCTTCTACATCACCCTCTCGGTGGTCTTCCCCCCAGGCGCGCTCGCCTTCTTCCTGAGCGCGCTCGCCATCGCCGTCACCGCCTCGATCGGCTTTTGCTACCTCGGCCACCTCCGCTTGACCAAGCACCTGCGACAGTGGCTCGACGATCCCGGCGAAGGCGTCGATCCCACGGCCTGGCGGGAGGCGCTCAACTACCCCGTGTTCCTCTCGCTGACCGTGGGCATCGCCGCCCTCTTCGTCAGCTCTGCGGTCGCGATCGCCACCGGGTTCTACGCCGGGAGCGTCACGCTCGCGCTGCACACCGCGGTCGGCGGCCTCCTCGCGGCGCTCCTCGACGCGATCTTCGCCTGGCTCTTCACCGACTACCGGGTCCGCGACATCCTCCAGGGCATGTCGGGCCGCGACCCGAGCTTGCCGGTCTCGGGCGACGGGATTATCCGCCTCGGGCTCGGCTCGAAGATGGCCATCGTCATCGTCGGCGTCTCGGTCGTCGGGGCCGCGGTCGCCGGCACACTCGCCTTCCGCGGCGCCGAGGCGGCGGTCGCCAGCGGTGACACCTCGGGCCTCGCCCTCAAGATCCTGGCGGTCACCGTCGCCGGCCTCGCAGTCTCGCTCAGCGGCTGCCTCCTGGTCGCCCGTCACATCACAGGTCCCCTCGAGGAGCTGACCTTGATGCTCTCCGAGCTGATGCCCGAGAGCTACGGCAACCGAGCCCTGCCGCGAAACAGCGACGAGGCAGGCCAGCTCATGGCCGCCGTCAACCAGATGCTCGGCGGCCTCGAGGAGCGCGAGTTCATCAAGGACGCCTTCGGCCGCTACGTCAACCGCCAGGTCTCCGACATCGTCCTCCAGGGCGGGCTCGACCTCGGCGGTGAGCTCCTCGACATCACCGTCTTGATGACCGACATCCGCGACTTCACGCCGATGACCGAGAACCTCCCGCCGGCGAAGCTAGTCAAGCTGCTCAACCGCTACTTCACGACGATGGTCGAGGAGTGCGTCGAGCAGGGCGGGATGGTCGACAAGTTCATCGGCGACGCGATCATGGTGGTCTTCGGCGCGCCCGTCCGCCTCGCCCCAGAGGAGTCCGCGCTGCGGGCCGTGCGGGCGGCGATCGGCATGCGTCGTCGCCTCATCGCCCTCAACGAAGAGCTCGTCGCCGAGGGCATGGCCCCGCTGCGCACTGGGATCGGGATCCATACCGGCGAGGCAATCGCCGGCAACATCGGCGCCCCGCAGCGCCTCGACTACACAGTCATCGGCGACTCGGTGAACGTCTGCGCCCGGATCGAGTCGACCTGCAAGCTGCTCGGCCAAGAGATCCTGATCTCCGAGGTGACCCGCGGCCTCCTCGGCGACCGGGCGATCGTCAGCGAGCCCTACGACATCCAGCTCAAGGGCAAGTCCCAGAGCACCCGTATCCTCGCGCTGCTCGACCTCGACGAGGAGAGGCAGGGCCCCGAGGGCCCCGAGGGCTCCGAGCCCAGCGACCCGTCCGCGACCAAGACGGACGGGACGACCAACGCTCGGTAGACGGCACCCCTCCGACCTGCCGCTGTCGACCTGACACCGCCAAACTCGCACCTCCTGACACCGCCCGCCGAGCACCGCCGATCTGACACCGCCGCACTCGCACCTCCGAGCGGCCTCCCTCCAAGCTGAGACTGCAAAAGCACCACCGCCGATCCGCCTCCCCCGCTCCCCCGTTCAGCCTCCGCCGCTCCCCCGCTCCGCCCTTCAGCCAACCGCCCTTCAGCCAACCGCCGCTCCCCCGCTCCGCCTCCCCCGATCCGCCGTTCAGCCTCCGCCGCTCCCCGCTCCGCCCTTCAGCCAACCGCCCTTCAGCCAACCGCCGCTCCCCCGCTCCGCCTCCCCCGATCCGCCAACCGCCGCTCCCCCGATCAGCCTCCGCCGAGGTACGCCGCGAGCTCGGCGAGGAAGCGGCGCT
>Ga0316189_10006907_pt1 | contig 10793 bp, 6 predicted proteins | sample LowCovwburrow_MG_FD_204930 | JGI IMG/M metagenome (GOLD analysis project Ga0316189, IMG submission 204930) | Coastal sediment microbial communities from Maine, United States - Lowes Cove worm burrow | ecosystem: Environmental > Aquatic > Marine > Coastal > Sediment | place: USA: Maine... | reverse complement strand
AGTAGAGTCCGTTCTCGAACGCTGCTCGGGGCTCTTCGCCAGGGGGGGAGGCTCCTCGCTCGCTCTGCGACGGCGGCTTCGAGCGCGAAGGACTTGGGGGAGGGGCGGAGGTTGAGGCGAAGGCCGGTCGGTGCTTGAGCTCCGTCCCAAAGGGCCCGAGCCAGACCGACTGGAGCGCATGCTGAGCATGATGGCGGAGACGCAGAACAGGATGGCGGAGTCTCAGGCGAGGACAGCTGAGCTACATGCAAAGTTCGCGCTCCGCACCCAAGAGGCCGAGGAGAGGCAGCGGCGTGCAATTCAGGAGTCTTCAGCGCTGCACGTGCAGCTGGTCGGCAGCCTCTCCGAACAGATTGACGAGCGCTTCACCCGCATCGAGAAAGCTCAAGCGTCAGCGGAGCCGGTGGCGCTAACCGTACAGGAGCAGCTCTCACAACAGCTCCTTGAGCTCGTTCAGGTGGGCATGGTGCTGGGGAAGAAGTTCTTGGAGGAGAAGATCAATGAATGATGCTGGGCCGAAAGGGGGGCTGGGGCAACTTAGGAGCGGGTGGTGGTGTGGAGCTCGACAGGCCGCCTGCAAGACTTGGGACGATGGTGTAGGTCGTTTCGTCGTTGCGTGCTTGATCCGTCGGAGTCCGTGAAGAGATGGCCGTGCATCCATTACTCAAGATCGTCGGTCAGGCTCTCTTAATCACTGCGGAGCATCGGGTAAACGAGGCTGTTGCGCGCGGCCGGGGAGGCGTGGAGCCAGAGGCTACGGTTGAGGAAAGAGTCATGGCCTGGGTCGAGAGGCAGGCCGAGTCGAGCCCCAAGGTGGATGCCACGGTCGACATGTCGGGTGCGTCGGACTCAGCGAGCAGGGCGGACTTGGGGGGAGCGGTGGATAAGGAGGACGTGGTCGACAGGGAGGACTGCGAGGACCTTGAGGACTTCGAGGACTTCGAGGACCTTGAGGACTTCGAGGATGACTTCTGGGTCGACACGGATTACGTGGAGGAACTCGCCGCCAGGCGGGCTGCCGCCGAGGAGGCTGCGAAGGCCCCTGCCGCCGAGGAGGCTGCGAAGGCCCCTGACGCCGCGCAGGCTGCCCCGGTACACGAAACCATCGCTCGGCCGCCTGTGGCGACTGATCCGGCCGTAGGGAGTACGTTGGGCGAGACGACGGAGGCCGCGGCGACCGAGCCTGAGACGATGGAGGCTGCGACGGGGGCCTTGGGCGTTCGCGCGAGAACGGAGCACGATGCGATCGGTGAGGCCGCGAACGAGGATCCGTTCCTTGGGTTCGTACGATGGGTCGAAGCGTTCATCCCTGTCGCTCCTGGTCTCGGCGTGGAAGCCCCTGCGGCGCCTGCCGTGAAGCCTACGGAGCCTGCCAGAGACCACACCACGGCTGCTCAGAACACCACCGCCTCCGCAGCGCTGCCGACGGACACTGCGCCGACTACACGCACCGGAGGGGGTGCCTCGGACATCGACCTCTCCATGGTCTCCGCTCCCACTACGAGCACCAAACTCATCACGAACATCGAGCCGATAGCGAACAAGGAGCCACCGATGAACACGGAGCCGCCGACAGACACGGCGTCGCCGACAGACACGGCATCGCCGACAGCCACGGAGCCGCCGATGGCGACCACGGAGTCGCCGACGAAGACCAAGCCGCCGTCGAACACTAAGCCGGAGCCGTCGGTGGCGAACACGGAGCCGACGACGAACACCGGGCCGACGACGAACACGGAGCCGACGACGGAGGCCGCGCTCGAGTCAGCAACGCATCGCGAGCTGTGTGATCGGATCAGCCTCCTAGAGCTTGAATTGCTCTCTCAGAAGGCTTTGCAAGGTCACCTTGCCCGAGGTTTGGAGGAACTCAAGGGCGCAGCGCCGGATGACATCGCAACCCTCGTCGATGACCGTGTCTCGTCGGCGGTTAACGAGCGTATGGTCGACATCGCGTCACGGATCGATCAAAGTCTCGCCGCCGTCATGGCTCAAGTCATCCCCCCCCTCGTCGCGGAGCAAGTTGATGCTCGCATGGCGGAGTTCGAGGCTCGGGCGACTTCGCTGGTTGAGGAGCGCATCGCGAGTGTTGAGGCGCTGATCGAGGCCGAGGCTACGAAGCGAACCCAGTCACAGAGAGCCCTCGTGAAGAAGCTCAACAGACGCAAGGATCGACTCGTCGAGCACCTGTCGAGCCTTGACGAACGACTGAACACTGGGCCCGTGGAGGAAGACCCCTCGGCAGGCGAGGTCACTGCCTCCTCTGCTCCTTCGGCCAGAGTGCCTCGCCCAGGGATGTTGTACCCCCTCTTCGAGCCCGTCGAGGTGCTGCCCGAAGACGGAATCTATGACTATGGAGATGAGGATGGTGAAGAGGAGGAGGATGAGGACAGCGAGATGGGGGAGCCCCTAGATAGGGGCCACGCCTAGATCTTCGCCCGGTCGAGCCCCGGGTGGACGGGGGAGCCGCGCTGATATCGATCCCAGGAACGCCGGAGATGGGTCGATCCCGGCGTGGGCGGGGGAGCCGGGCACTCGTCCTCGCTGCCGCCCTTGAGGCCAGTCTCGTAGGCGCGCTGCGCTTCTCGCCATGCCCCGGGGATCTTCATCTCTTGGAGGAGCTGTCCTCTCCCCTGGACAGCAGCGTATTTGAACACGGCGTTCAGGTGCACCACTGCCTTGTCATGAAGCGCGGGGTTGGACTTGTCGTCGGCGGACCTCAGTTTGTCGACGAACGCCCGGCGACCAAAGCCTCTCGTCCTGCGTCGATGTGGGGTCGGCCGACGCCGTGATCTCATCGAGAACGCTCGATCGCCGAGTCGGCGTGTTAGCGTGCGGCGAAGACTAACCCGTGAACGTCGATCCCATACGCCGGCTTTTACTCGCCGAGGACCTGGCCCGACGGAGACGATCATCGGAGCCCCGACGCTACGTGGGCGCCCAACGATGCGCCCGTATCGACCCGAACCCGCACCAGATTGACGCGGTGATGTTCGCCCTTGGTCGGGTCCGCGAGGGGGGGTGCATTTTGGCCGACGAGGTAGGCCTAGGAAAGACCATTGAAGCCGGGCTCGTGATCGCGCAGTTGCAGGCCGAGGGGGTTCGCCGGGTCCTGCTGGTCGCGCCCAAGCCGCTGGTGGGGCAGTGGCGAAACGAATTGCACGACCTGTTCGCGATCAACGCGGTCGAGGGGCACGCGGGCGAGGGCGGGTTCGAGGGGGATGGGGTGTTCCTGGTTGGGCGCGAGTTCGTCGGGACCGATGCGGGCAGTAAGGCGCTAGCTCAGGCGCGACCATTCGAGTTGTGCGTGGTCGACGAGGCTCACGAGGTGTTCGCGGCCATCTACAAGCGCTTCGACAGCTCAGGCGCCTACGACCCGAGTTCGAAGCACGCCAAGACAGCCGGCCGGCTGCGCGACCTGCTCCTGCGCGATCAAGTGCCGGTGCTGCTACTAACGGCCACACCGATCCAAAACTCGCTCGCCGAGCTGTGGGGTCTGGTCCAGTTCGTCGACCCGACCGGGACCCTGCTCGGCGATCTGGCCACGTTTCGGAAGATGTTTTGCGATGGCGACGACCGAGAACTCGTCGCTGGGCTCGAGCTCGAGCTGAAGCAGCGGATGAGCGTGGTGGTCAAGCGGACCTTGCGGCGACAGGCCCAGGAATTCATGAAGCGGCCGTTCGTCGCCCGCCGGACTCGGTTGTTCGAATACGAGATGAGTCCCGCCGAACAACGGCTCTACAACGACGTCACTGAGTACCTGCTGCAACCGCGGCTGTGTGCGTTTCGGGGCCGGCAGCGAAGGCTGCTGCTGATCGGGTTTCACCGGCGCATGGCGTCCTCGCACCGGGCGCTCGCGGTCAGCCTCGACAAGGTCGCGGCTCGACTGAGGCTGATGCTCGATGGCGGTGACGACGAGGGCTGGGGCGCGCTCGACGAGTTTCAGGCTGACCTCGAGGATCACGATGAAGCCGACACCCACGATCTCGTGACCGAGGACGCGCCGCCGACTACCGACGCGATCGCGGCCGAACTCGCGCTGATCGAGGGCTTCGCTGCGCAGGCGCGCGAGCTCGACCTGCAACACGACAGCAAGGCGCACGCGCTGATCCAGGCGGCTCGGGTCGCGCTCGATCGTGAGCGCAAGGGCGAAGCCACGGGCAAGCTGGTGATCTTCACCGAGTCGCTGACCACTCAGGAGTACATCCGCGATCTGCTGTTGGATTCGCGGCTGGTCGATATCGGCGGGATCACCTTATTTCGTGGGACCAACGACGGACCGCGAGCCCAGCAGGCGCTCGACCGCTGGATTGATGAGGTCGGTTGTCGGGGCAGGTCGCAGCCCAGCCGCGACGTCTGCGTTCGACTCGCTCTGGTCCACGAGTTTCGAACCCGTTCGCGGATCTTTATCTCGACCGAGGCGGGGGCGAAGGGGCTCAATCTGCAGTTTTGTGACACGCTGGTCAACTACGACCTGCCCTGGAACCCGCAGCGGATCGAACAACGGATCGGCCGCTGCCATCGCTACGGGCAGGAGCGCGACGTCACCGTCATTAACTTCCTGGCTCGCGGCAACGAGGCTCAGCGGCTGACCTTCGAGATCCTCAGCCAGAAGCTCGAGCTGTTCGGGACTGTGCTCGATGCCTCGGACACGGTGCTCCACGCAGCCGGCGCGACGGCCTCGGAGAGCTTGGCCGGGGCGTTGTCGGCCGACTTCGAGACTACGCTGCGACGCATCTACGAGCGGGCCCGCAGCGTCGGCGAGATCGAAGACGAAATCCGGGGGCTGCGCCAGTCCATGGGCGACCGCAAGGCCGACTTCGAGGCGGTCTACAAGCGGACCGCGGGCTTGATCGAGACGGCGTTTGACGAGGACGTCCAGAGGGTGTTTCGGGGACTCGAGACCATCGTGCCCTGCGCCCTCGATCAGTTCGACGCGGACATCGAGCAGATCGTTGTCGGCTACCTGCGCGCGCGCGGGATCGCATTCGAGCACACCCGGATCGACGGGGCGACTCAGCTCGACGTGCCCGCGTCGACGGCATTGCCAGCTGCGCTCGGCGAGGGGCTCACGCTGATCATTGGGGAGCCCCCGGATCGCAAGCACTCGGAGCCGGTGCATCTCGGCCATCCGCTGGTCCAGGCCGCGATCACTGACGCCCGGTTGGCGGTCGCCGAGGTGACGGCGGTGATCATCGTGGTGCCCGAGCACGCGACTGCCCGCGTCCAGGCGCTCGTCGGAAAGAAGGGCCGTCTGGCGATGCTGCGCGTGCGCTACGGCGGGTTCGAGCCGGTCGAGCTCATCATGCCAATCTTGGTCGCGGACGGGGTGTTGGTCGACCTCGACCTCGCCCGCGAGGTGTTCGAGTTGGCGAGCTTCGAGACTTGCCCGGCGATCGGGATCGGGGTCGCTGACGAGGATCTCGATGACGCGATCGACGAGGCCATGTTCACCCTCGAGCAGGAGGTTGGGGTCGCCGAGGAGCATGCGTTCAAGATCGCGATGCAGCGACTCGAACGCTACATCGACGATCGCGTGCTGGTGCTCGAGCGTTCGCGTTCGGCCTCGGCCGAGCGGCTCGCCGCGACCCGCGAGCGCTACGACACAGCCGTCGGCGCGGCCAAGCGCACTTCGATCGAGAAGACCTTGCAGCGGCTAGAGGGCGAGGCCCAGATGGCCGAGGCCCAGATGGCCAAGCTCCGCGCCCGCGACGACGAGACCTATCAGGCCTGGCGAACACGGGCGTACGGACGTCGCTACGAGGCCCCCGAGTGGACGGTGATCTTGGACGTGGAGTTTGTAATCGATGAACGAGGAGGATGACGACGTGGCCCTCAAGTTCGTACACACCGCCGACTGGCACCTTGGCAAGGATTTCCCGAGCTTCGACGAGGCCGACCGCAAGCGGTTGACCCGTGCGCGACTCGAGGTCCTCGACCGGGTGTTTGGGCTGGCGGCGCGGCATCAGGTCGATGCGGTGCTGTGTGCGGGTGATCTGTTCGACGGGCCGTCGCCGTCGCGCGATTGGTGGGAGGGGCTCGGCAACAAGCTGCTCGCGCTCAACTGGGGGAGCACGCGTCGGGTATTCCTGCTGCCGGGCAACCACGACCCGCTGACGCCCACCTCGGTCTACGCGCCGTCCCACCCGTTTCGCCAGATGCTGCCGGCATGGGTCGAGGTGATCGAGCAAGACAATCAGGAGATTCGGCTGAGCGACGAGGCCGTGCTCTATGCGTCACCGTGCCGGAGTCAGACCGGCCAGGATGATCTGGCGATGGTGCTGCCCGAGCGACAGTCCAGCGATGATCGCATTCGCATCGGCATGGTTCACGGGTCGACCTTCGACATGGATGGCTACCAGACCAGCTTTCCGATCTCCAAGGACGCTGCGGTTCGGCGCGGGTTCGACTACTTGGCGATCGGCGACACCCACAGTTTTCGCCGGGTCCCGCGGGACGCGAGGGTGCCAACCGTCTACCCGAGCGCGCCGGAGCCGACCAACTTCGGCGAGACTAACTCGGGCTATGTGGCGCTGGTGTTCGTGCGTCGCACTGGTCGTAAACCGTTGATTCGACAAGAGCGGGTCGCCCGCTGGACCTGGCGCGATCACACTTGCCGCTCGCTCGCGGAACTCGAGAGCCTCCGCCACGAGTCGCTCGCTAGCCACGTTGTCCGATTGACCCTCGACATGGCGTTGCCGGCCCCTGGCTACGCGCGTGCCGAGCAGCTGGTCCGCGAGATGAAGGGCACTGAGGCGGTCCACGGCACAGTCGGCATTTTGCAGGTCGACGTCACCGGCCTCGACCTCGATGTCACTGATATCGAGCTGGCGTTCGAGGGGGCGCCCGAGGTGCTGCGCAAGACGGCCCAGCGGCTGCGAGCGGTCACCGGCGAGCGGTCACCGACAGCCCGACGGGCCCTGTACCACCTCTACCGGTTGACCCGAGAGGTCGGGCGATGAGGCTTCAGCGGCTCACGGTCAAACACCTGCGCTGCGTCGAGCAGGCCGCGATCAAGTTCGGCCCGGGCTTGAACGTGTTGTTCGGCGAGAACGACATCGGCAAGTCGACGCTCGCCCAGGCGATCCGGGCCGCACTGCTGTTGCCGCACACCTCGTCGGCGGGGACGGCCCTTCACTCCTGGGTCGGTGGCCCCAACCCCTCGGTCGAGCTCACGTTTTCGACCAAGCCCGGGGCATTCTGGCAGGTGGCCAAAACCTTCGGCAGTCCCGGGTCCTCGGAGCTGCGCTTCTCCAAAGACGACAGCAGCTACGAGCACAGCGCGAAGGGCCGCAAGGTTGACGGGGAGCTGCGCGAGCTGCTGAAGTGGGGGATCCGTGGGCCTGGGGGGCACGGTGCCCCCAAAGGATTGCCTGCGAGCTTCCTGAGTCACGCGTTGCTCGGCGAGCAGGTCTCGATCACCAAGCTGTTTGAGGTCAGCCTCGAGGATGACAGCAACGACTCGGCGCGTACGATCCTCGAAGGCGCGCTGTCGGCCATGGCTCAGGACCCTGTGTTCAAGGCGGTCCTCGAATGCGCGCAGGTCAAGGTCAACGAGGCGTTCACGGCCACAGGCAAACGCAAGACCGGGAAGAAGTCGCCCTACCATCGGATGGGACAGCGGATCCGCGAACTCCAAGACCAGCTCGCGCGTGAGCGAGATGCGGTCGACAAGTCGGACCGCGCCCGGCAGGAGCTGGTTTCGGCGAACGAGAGGCTGAACGAGGCCCGCCAAGCCCTCGTAGTCGCCAAGGCCAAGGCTACCGAGGTCTCACAGCGAACCAAGCTCGCTGGTGAGCTGGACAGCGCTCAAGAACGGGTGAAGGTGGCGACCCAATGGGTGAGAGAGATCGAAGATTTCGCGGCCGGGGTCGATACCGCGACCCAGGCGCTCGATCAGCTCCGCACCGATCATAAAGCGTTGGTTGCGACCTGTGAGGCCCAGGAGCTGGCGCTTGCGTCTGCCCAGACCACGCTCAGCCAGGCCCAGCTGCGACTCGTGCAAAGCCAGAGTCAGGAGGGCGACCACGACCGGACGTTGCGGATTGCCAACGCGCGACGCGAGGTGGCCGAGCTGGAGACCCTGTACTCGGCGGTCACTCTGCGGTTGCAGGAAGCCCGCAAGGCGGCCGCCGCCCGGGTGACCATGGCGGAGGCCAGTGCGGCCTGCAGCGCCGCCCAGGGTCGATTCTCGCAGGCGGAGTCCGCCGTCGATCAGGCCCGCACCAAGCTCGCCGCCACCCAAGAGCACCTGACTCAGTTGCAGGAACTCAATCGGCTCGCGCGAGTGCGCGAGGCCCAGCAGTTGGTCCAAGCCGCACGCGAGGCCGCGGTCGAACGCCAAGCACGGATCGATGCGGCCGCTGCGGCCAGCTGCGAGGCCGCCCAGGTCCAGGCCCAGGTCGACGCGATGCGGCTGCCCGACGAGCACACGTTCACGGCCCTGCAAACGTTGGACCGGGATCTCCAGGTCGCGCTCGCGCAGGTCTCTGTTGGTATGGCCGCGACCCTGAGCCCGACCTCCAAGCTCGAGATCAGGCTAGCGACCGACGACGGACCCCCGCGGACGGTCGAGGTCAGCGAGCCAACGACCGTGGAGGCTGACCGCGTGGTCGAGCTGTTGATCGCCGGGGTCGGCCAACTGCGGGTCGTTGTGGGCAACGCCCATCAGCGCCAGCGCGCGGAGTTGCTGCGCCAGCGTTGGACCACGGAGGCCACCCCAGTGCTCGAGATGGCTGGCGCAGTCGACCTCGCCAGCCTGCGAGCGCTGCTGGACGACCAGGCCCGACTGGTGACCGAAGCCGAGCGCTTGCGAGAGCAGGCGAGTTCGGCCAATGGCGATGCCGAGGACCTGCGAGTTCGTGCGGCCCAGCTCGCCAGTGACGAGGCCAAGTTGCTCGAGTGTGAGTCCGGGTTGAGCACAGGCGACCGCGTGCGTGTCGAGGCTCGTGCTGCCGGCTTGGGACCTCGGTGGATGGAGGATCTCGAAGCCCGGATCGCCAGCGCCGACAAGTCTTTGCGCGCCGATCAACAGGCGGTCCAGCAGCATACTGATCTATTGCATCGCGCTGCGACCGAGTTGGCGACCCTCAGGGAGCGCGAGGCGGCCGCTCGCCGATCCTTCGACGACCTCGGCAATCTTGGCGATCTCGGCAGTCATGGGGTGGTCGAACCGGCGAAGCTCGAGTCGGTCGCCGACCTCCAGGCTCGCTCCGAGCGACTCGCTAACGACCTCGCCGCCAGACGGGTCGAACTGCAGACCCTGTCCGAACAGGGCAGCCGTGAACTCGCCGATTCCGAGGCCGCGGTCACCGCTGCCAAGCAAGCTGTCGAGGTCCATAATGACCAACTCCAGGCCATCCAAGATCGGGCCAGGACCACCCACGACAAGGTCATCGCCGCCGATTCTCGGCTGACCGAGCGACGCAGACGGCTCGCGGCCATGGAACTCGATGCCGCCCTCGAACAGGCTAGCGCCGCGAAGGCACAGCTCGCCGCGCTCCCGCGCCCCCAATCAGGCTTGCAGCCGGGCGAGGCTGATCTGGCCGAGGCCGCCGTCCTGGCTGCGACCGACGCCGTCGAGGGCCTCACAGTCAAAGCCGCCGCCGCTCAGGGGGCGTTCGAGCAGCTTGGTGGAGAGGTCGCGCGCGAGGAACTCAACGCGACCAGCGAAGCCCACGTCCACGCCAAACGCGAGGAACTCGAGCTCGAACTCGATTTCGATGCCTACAAGTTGCTCGCCGAGACCCTGCGCGAGGTCGAGAACACCGAGGGCGCCCATCTGGGCGAAAGGCTCGGTAAGGACGTCAGCGATCGCTTCCGCGACCTGACCGGCTACCGCTATGGCGACGTGTCGCTTGACGCTCACCTGCGCACTCGCGGGATCGCGGTCGCCGGCGCCGACCGGGACCTCGGCGAGTTGTCGTCGGGCACCCAAGACCAGCTGGCCACAGTGCTGCGCCTGACCATCGCCGAGCAGCTTGGTACTGCGCTGATCCTCGACGATCACCTGGCCCAGACCCATCGGCGACGGGCCGCGTGGTTCTCGGCGGTGCTGCAAAAGGCGGCCGACCACATTCAGATCATCGTGCTCACCGCCCGGTCTGAGGACTACCTTGCGGCCGAGCAGATCGCGGTTGTGGAGGACACGCGGGACTTCGCCGGTGGGTCGATCCGGGCGATCAACATGGACCGGGTCATCCAACGGGTGAGCTATGGCGGTGCGGGCTCGTGAAGCTCCGCAGTCCAGAGATCAAGAAGCTTGGGGGGGTGAGTCCACTCCGATCTTGAAGGCAACGCCTGACCGTCCGTGCCGTGTGCTGAGCACAGCCAAATCCGTGACGCACCCGTGCCACGCCCGTGCCAAATCCCGCGTACTCACACGTCCAAGCGCGTGCACTGCGCGAGAACAAAAAGCCCCCTTTCGGGGGCTTGGGAGGGAACAGAGCGGCGTTTTCGTTGTGTGGGTTGGACTTCGGGTTTGGTGCGGGTCCTCTACGTCGGCTAACCGACAATGCCCGCGAAGACACTATGATCAATAGACCAAAGCACGAGCATATTCGCTCGTGAGGGATCCGTGACGCGGCGGCGCCTCGAGCAGGCTGATCGCCGTCTTGAGGGCGCTCGGCGCCAGGTGCATGTAGCGATCGGTGGTGCTCGAGTGGACATGCCCCGCGAGCTCTTGGATCGCTTTCGGTGACGGTCGCCTACGCAGAGCGGTTGAGCCAATTGCGCGCCAAACAGAAGAAAATGGTGAGTGTCGGAACGGCCCTCCATACGCCCAAAGACTGGATTGT
>Ga0316189_10006905_pt1 | contig 10795 bp, 8 predicted proteins | sample LowCovwburrow_MG_FD_204930 | JGI IMG/M metagenome (GOLD analysis project Ga0316189, IMG submission 204930) | Coastal sediment microbial communities from Maine, United States - Lowes Cove worm burrow | ecosystem: Environmental > Aquatic > Marine > Coastal > Sediment | place: USA: Maine... | reverse complement strand
ATAAAGGATGAATATAACATAGGTGGCAGAGGTATTCTGCGACTAGAAACAGCGGATGGTAACTATGATCATGAATTTGATTTCAATCTTGAGTTACAGGAAATTCCGTTTTAAATATGTATAACAAATCGTTCAACGGCGCCCTTCGGGCCCGGACCTCCAAAAGCCTGCAGCTTTTTCCGGCCCGTTAACGAAGCGTTATGCGTCCAAGGAGATAGCATGAAACAACAGGGAAAGTTAACCTTCTTTTGTGGGAAGATGGGAGCTGGAAAATCAACGAAGTCAAAAGTTCTCGCAGTTGAAAGTAACGCATTGCTTATATCCGAAGACGAGTGGTTATCAGCACACTTTCCAAACCAAATTAAGACGTTCGACGACTATTTAAAACTATCAATTCTCATTAAACCTTTTATTAAATCACATGTGCAAAGTATCTTGAGTACAGGCACCAGTGTAGTAATGGACTTTCCAGCTAATACAGTTGTACAACGCGAATGGTTCAAGAGACTTTGCTCTGAAATCGGTTGTGACCATGAGCTTATATTTATCGATTTAACTGATGAGCAATGTCTATCTCAAATCGCCAACCGTCGTGTTGAGCAACCAGAACGAGCACAATTTGACACAAAAGAAGTGTTTACCCATATCACAAAGTTTTTTGAATCTCCTACTGACGGTGAAGAACTTAAAATCGTGTATGTGGCTGAAAACGCATAACTCACAAAGTAAAAGGGGGCGCTTCTTTTTTATTGGATATAAGAGCAGGTGACGATGGATAAATCAGCGAAATTCTGGGACAGGATCGCGGAGAAGTATGCTAATGATCCGATTGCCGATGAGGATTCGTATCAGAAGAAGCTGAAGATCACGCAGGGCTATTTCACGCCGGAGATGGAGGTGCTGGAGCTGGCTTGTGGCACAGGCTCGACTGCCATTGTTCATGCTCCTTATGTGAAGCATATCCGGGCTACCGATATCTCGACGGAGATGCTGCGAATCGCCAAAGCCAGAGCGGATGCAGCTGGCATTACCAATATCACCTTTGAGTGCTCGTCGATTGATGGTCTGAAAGTGCTGGACGAAAGTCTGGATGCGGTGATGGCGCACAGCATTCTGCATCTGCTGGAAAACAGGGATGAGGTTATCGCCCGGGTATTCAGGATGCTCAAACCGGGTGGTCTGTTCATCAGCAGCACGATCTGTATGAACGATGCGATGTGGTTTCTCAAGCCGGTTATACCGGTCATGCATTTTTTCGGAAAGGCACCAGAGGTCGTGAAGTTTTTCACTGTGAAAGAGCTGCTGAATAGTATTGCCGATACAGGATTTGAGATTGAATACCAGTGGCAGCCCGGCAAGAGCAAGGCTGCGTTTATTGTGGCGAAAAAGGGCGGCTAGGAGTCGGTTCATCACTGCTGCAGCAGTGCGTTAAACCCGATTGAAGAACCTGCTATTTCTTGGGCATATACAGATCAGTAATCGTACCTTCAAAAGCTTCGGCGGCCATGGCGATTGTTTCCGACAGGGTCGGATGCGGATGGATGGTTAAGGCAATATCGTCGGCATCAGCGCCCATTTCGATAGCCAGTGCAGCTTCGGCAATCAGATCACCGGCACCGGGGCCGACTATGCCTGCACCAAGCAGGCGTTTACTGTCCGGATCGAACAGCAATTTGGTGATACCTTCATTGCGGCCAAGGCTTAGTGAGCGGCCGGATGCAGCCCAGGGGAATACGCCTGTTTCATAAGCCGTACCGGATTTTTTTGCTTCCAGTTCAGTCAGGCCCACCCAGGCCACTTCCGGATCAGTGTAAGCCACAGATGGAATTACTGTCGCCTCAAAACCACTTTTCAAACCAGCTGCAACTTCGGCAGCCACTTTTCCTTCGTGCACGGCTTTGTGCGCCAACATGGGCTGACCGACAACATCACCGATAGCAAATATATGTGGTTTGTTAGAGCGCTGCTGCTTATCTACGGGAATAAATCCATCTTCGTCGATACTAATTCCAGCTTTTGCGGCATCCAGTGCTCCGGCATTGGGAGTCCGGCCCACGGCAACCAGAATGGCATCGAACTGCATCTGCTGTGTGCCTTTGGCGTTACTCACAGACACATTCAGATCATCACCGGCTTCCACCTTTTCCACGCGTGTAGATGCCAGCACTTTTTCAAACTGCCTGCCCACTAATCTGCTCAGCGGTTTAACCAGATCAGGATCAGCCCCCGGAATCAACTGCGGCTGCATTTCTACCACGGTCACTTTACTGCCCAGCCGCTGATAAACCGTAGCCATTTCCAGGCCGATAATGCCACCACCAATCACCAGCAGTCTGTCCGGTATACTGTTCAGCGCCAGCGCACCGGTGCTATCAAAAATTCGCGGATCATCAGGCATGCCGGGAATTCTTATCGAAGCAGAACCGGCTGCAATAATGACCTGCTCAAATGCCAGTGTAGTCTCGCTGCCATCATCAGCAGTAATAGACACGCTGCGATCAGATTCGAAATGCGCCATGCCCTGTACTACATTCACATTGCGCTGTTTGGCCAGTGCTTTCAGGCCACCGGTGAGTTTTTTAACGATGCCGTCTTTCCACTGGCGCAAGGCATTGATATCGATTTCAGGGCTGGAGAAACGGATGCCGTGTTTAGCCATGGATTCAGCTTCGTGAATAACTTTGGCAGCATGCAATAATGCTTTGGAAGGGATACATCCGACATTAAGGCATACGCCACCCAGACTCGCATGCCGTTCTACCAACGTCACATCCATACCCAGATCAGCGGCACGAAAAGCGGCAGTATAACCACCGGGGCCTGCACCAATGACCAGCAGCCCTGTGTTGCTATCGGCTTTAACAGTAGCCTGGACGGCTTCAGATTTAGTTACTACTTTGGCAGCATCCGAAATGGCAGTCGTTACTATTTCAGTTTTTCCATCTGTTTCCTGCTGCTCCGCAGGAATCAGAGCGATAATCACACTGCCCTGTGAAACCCGGTCACCCGGTTTGATATACACATCGGTGACGGAACCTGCCATCGGGGCTGGCACATCCATGCTGGCCTTGTCACTTTCCAGCGTAATCAGCGCATCCTCAAGCTGAACTTCATCACCCGGTGCGACATGCACTTCAATGACTTCAATGTCATTAAAATCACCAATATCCGGTACTGTAATGTCGATACTGTTACTCATGAAATATCCCTTATCCGTTTCAATTGTCTTAAGTGCAAACTGCCCCAAGATTCACATACTGCAAGTATATGCTACAGCAGCAAGCGGCGGATATCGCCCAGCACATCAGCCAGATGGACTACAAAACGGGCAGCCTGAGCACCATCAATAACCCGGTGATCATAGGACAGATCAAGCGGCAGCATTAAGCGTGGCTGGAATTCTGAACCATCCCAAACCGGTTTCATGGCTGCACGTGTCACACCCAGAATTGCCACCTCCGGTGCATTGACGATAGGCGTAAATGCCGTGCCACCAATGCCACCCAGACTGGAAATGGTGAAACTACCGCCCTGCAACTGGGCCGGACTCAGTTTGCCATCACGCGCCTTTTTGCTGATTTCACCCATTTCCACTGCCAGTTCAATAATGCCTTTCTGATCAACATCCCGAATCACTGGCACCATCAGGCCGCCCGGCGTATCAACAGCAATGCCGATATGGAAATATTTCTTCAGCACCAGTTGTTCGCCATCAGCTGTCAGTGAGCTGTTGAACTGTGGAAATGCCTTTAAGCTGTAAACCAGTGCTTTCAGAATAAAGGCCAGTGAAGTCAATCGGGCGCCACGTTCAAGAACCTCACCTTTCATACGCTGCCGGAAAGCCTCCAGCTCAGTGATATCGGCCTCATCATGATGCGTAACGTGCGGAATACCCAGCCATGCACGATGCAGGTGTGGACCTGAAATTTTCTTGATGCGCGGCAGGGTACTATATTCGATATCGCCAAACTTACTGAAATCCTGATCGGCCATGGCAGGCAGGCTGAATCCATCCTGTTTGCAGCCGGGCGATTGCATGCGGTGTTTGATGAAATGCTTCACATCCTCACGGGTAATCCGCCCCTTGGAACCGCTGCCCCTGATCTCCTGCAGTTCAGCGCCCAGTTCGCGGGCAAAACGGCGAACCGAAGGGCTGGCATGTGTGGATGCTGTGCCGGAGCGCTCAACCGGTGGCGGCAAAGTGGGCGGTGGCGAATGTACAACCGTCTCTTCCACTTCTTCTTCCACTTCTTCTTCCACTATCGCTTCGAGTTTATCTTCACTTGCCGGAGGCGTTTTCTCCACAGCCGCAGGCGCTATGTCCTCACTACTGCCTGCTGTGGTTTCCAGCACAACGATCTCACTGCCTTCGTGCACTTTATCGCCGACAGCAACGAGCACCTGGCTAATTGTACCAGCCTGATCTGTGGGCACATCCATAGTCGCCTTGTCACTTTCCAGCGTCAAAAGCGGGTCATCAATATTAATCTGGTCGCCGGGCTTAACGAGAATTTCTATAACCTCAACAGCGTCAAAATCGCCGATATCGGGAACCTTGATTGTAATTGTGTCTGCCATATTCTTCTCCTAGGCCTCCAACGGGTTTGCTTTATCGGGATTAACATCATATAGCTTGATCGCCTCGCTGACAGTAGACAGCGGGATGGCCTGCTCATCAGCCAACGCTTTCAGCGTACGGATAACAATGTTGAAACGATCAACCTCGAAAAACTGGCGCAATTCCTGACGCGCATCGCTACGCCCGAAACCGTCTGTGCCAAGTACTGAGTAGCTTTGCGGCAAAAATTCCCGGATCTGGTCGGCATAGGCGCGGATATAATCCGTGGCGGCAATAATCGGACCGGGCCGCTTATGGAAGCATTTTTTCACGTGGGAGATACGTGGTTCTTCTTCCGGATGCAGGGTGTTCCAGCGTTCACAATCGATGGCTTCACGGGCCAGTTCGTTAAAACTGGTCGCGCTCCAGATATTCGCATCAATGCCGAAATCGTTATCCAGCAGCTCAGCTGCAGCTATCACTTCACGCAATATGGTGCCGCCACCTATGAGCTCAACTACTGGCTTCTTCTTGCTGCGTTTAGGAGCCTTGCGGAATTGATACAAGCCTTTGATGATATCATCTTCCACACCCTTCGGCAGCGCAGGGTGACTGTAGTTTTCATTCATCACTGTCACGTAGAAGAATATTTTTTCATGATCGACAAACATGCGCTGCATGCCGGACTGAATAATCACAGCCAGTTCATAGGCAAAAGTCGGATCATAAGACACACAGTTGGGAATGGTCGATGCCAGCACCATGCCGGTGCCGTCCTGATGTTGCAGTCCTTCTCCGGCCAGAGATGTTCTTCCGGCCGTGCCGCCGATCAGGAATCCACGAGTCTGAATATCACCGGCAGCCCAGGCCAGATCACCAACACGCTGGAAACCAAACATGGAATAGCAGATATAAAACGGCACGACGGTTACAGCACTGTTGGAGTAAGCTGTGGCAGCCGCCATCCAGGATGACATGGCACCGGATTCGTTGATGCCTTCCTGTAACACCTGGCCATCACGGTCTTCACGGTAGTACAGCATCTGATCCGCATCTTCGGGCGTATACAACTGGCTCGATGGCGCATAAATCCCCAGTTGGCGGAATAACCCTTCCATGCCAAAGGTGCGCGCCTCATCCGGTACGATGGGCACAATGCGGTTGCCGATTTCCTTGTCCCTGGTCAGGGCAGTAAGGATACGAACAAAAGCCATGGTGGTGGAAAATGTGCGTTCACCACTGTCACCAAGCAGTGCTTTAAATGTCGACAGCGGCGGAATTTTCAGCTCCTCGCACGCTGTACGGCGGCTCGGCAGGTAACCGCCCAGTGCCTGCCGGTGTTTGCGCATATATTGCATTTCCGGACTGTTTTCATCAGGCCGGTAAAATGGAATCTCTTCCAACTGCTCATTGGACAGAGGAACTTTAAACCTGTCGCGGAACTCTATCAGCGAATCACGCCCCATATTTTTCTGCGAATGGGTGGTGTTCTGCCCTTCACCGGATGTGCCCATGCCATAACCCTTAACTGTTTTGGCCAGAATCACGGTCGGCTGCCCACCATGCGCAACAGCTTCGGCATAAGCTGCATAAACCTTGTGCGGATCATGGCCACCACGGTTCAGGCGCCAGATATCAGTATCGGACATATTGGCCACCATGGCCTTTAATTCCGGATATTTGCCGAAGAAATGCTCACGGGTATAAGCGCCACCCTTAGCCTTAAACGCCTGATACTCACCGTCCACGGCTTCTTCCATGCGTTTACGCAACAGCCCCTTGGTATCGCGTGCCAGCAATGGATCCCAGTAACTACCCCAGATCAGTTTAATGACATTCCAGTCCGCACCACGGAATGCGCCTTCCAGCTCCTGAATAATCTTGCCATTACCCCGGACCGGACCGTCCAGGCGCTGCAGGTTACAGTTCACAACAAAAATCAAATTATCGAGGTTTTCACGTCCGGCCAGTGAAATTGCACCCATGGTTTCCGGTTCATCGCTTTCACCATCACCGAGGAAACACCAAACCTTGCGGCCGGATGTATCTGCCAGTCCACGGTTATGCAGGTATTTGAGGAAACGCGCCTGATAAATGGCCTGAATCGGCCCCAGACCCATGGATACGGTAGGGAACTGCCAGAAATCGGGCATGAGCCATGGATGGGGATAGGAAGACAACCCCTTACCACCGGCTTCCCTGCGATAGTTTTTCAGATCATCTTCCTGCAAGCGGCCTTCAAGGAAGGCGCGGGCATAAATGCCGGGTGCAGAATGACCCTGGAAAAAGACCAGATCACCGCCGTGCTTTGCACTGGGCGCATGCCAGAAATGATTGAAGCCGACATCATATAAGGTGGCAATAGAAGCAAAACTGGCAATGTGCCCGCCAATACCATCGCTTTCTTTATTGGCGCGCATCACCATGGCCATGGCATTCCAGCGAATCAAGGCATGGATTCTCCTCTCCAGTTCAGGATCGCCAGGGGTACGCTGCTCACGCGAGGCGGGAATGGTATTGATATAGGCAGTATGGGGATTAAATGGAATATGTGTGCCTGCGCGGTGTGCCTCATCAATCAGGGCTTCCAACAGAAAATGCGCCCGCTCTCCTCCCTCACGCTCCAACACGCTATTCAGGCTATCCAGCCATTCACTGGTTTCTATCGGATCAATATCAATCGGCTTGCTCTGTTCAGGCATCTATTTCTCCATTTCGCTTGACTGTGATGAGTACAAGCTTTTGGTCGCAGTTTGAGTTGATAAGCTTTCAAACACAGTTACAACCCAGCGACAGTCAGTTAGGCAGCATGATCAATGCCAGTTGCGAGGCCCAATGCTTTAAAGACGAGTATTCTAGTCCTGATTTTAGGCCATAACAACGTGAATAATATTATGGGTATTTTTTCGGTTACTTTTTATAACACATATATAGCCCCAAAAAATCCATCTCCAGCCTGTGCACACACGTCGTTTCAAAGAGCCTTGCTTCTGATCAAACATGCAATGCCAATTTGATGTATGCTTCGCCCCAACCCACCAATACAGATATAGGTTCTATACAAAAATGATTAATTTAAAACCAAACAGTTCAACATTCGAAATCTCACCGCAGAAAAGAACGCGGGTGCCGGTAGTTCATCAGTTCTGGAGAATATCCATCGCTTTCGGTCTGCTTATCGGTTTTCCCACGGGTCTGTATCTCTGGCTGCAACTAACCGGCCAGATCGAACCTGTAGAGGCCTATGCTTATTTGGCAAATCTACATGCAACAAGTCAGCTGATTGTCTTTTTCGGCCTGTTTATTCTGGGTTTCGTTTATACCGCCGGCTATCACCTCAATGGCGGTCAAGCCAGACCCATCAAGCAGATTTTCTGGGTGTTACCCGCCATTGCTGTCGGCTACATCCTGTACCTGATTCCGCCTGTTATGGTGCTGGGCAAGTTGCTTATGTCGGCCTCTTTCGCCTATACCGGACTGATGATGCTTGGCGCAGCCAAAGAAGGGGGATTCTCCAAACCGGCAATTACCGCTCTGTGCCTGCCCGGACTGATTACTTTTGCGGCGGCCCCATGGCTACAGCTCACAGATATTACAGTCGCCTTTTTCGTCGTAATGACCGGGCCATTTTTCTTCGTCCTGATGGCAGGACTGCAGCTGATTCCCAATGTCATGAAAGGTAATCGATTAGAGGGCTGCCCCAGCTGGCTTTTCGTTTTTCTAATCATCACAGCCTATCTATTGGCTGCTTATAGCACATTCTTCGGTGCAGTGAGCATGATACTTATAACCCTGCCTTTCATGCTGGCTGTGATCGTATATCTGAAATACGTGGATATCTTCAAGGCATTAAATCATTGTGGCCCCACATCCCTGTCCATTGCCTTCATCGCCGGATTCTCGTGGTTTTTTGCCACCATGATTCTGCTTGCCATCCACGGTGAGACATTCATGGAAAATGCCTTGCACCTGATTATTCTGGGGCAGGTCATGACCCATGTTATTGCAGTCGGGGCCAGAGTGATCGGTTTTTTCTCCGGCGATTATGCCATCAGCGATGCAAATCTGACCAAGCTGGTACTGCTCTGGCAGTTGGTGCCATTTACCCGGGGCCTGGATGCAATCATAGATTTTCCTTCCGGCACCGCCTGGATCACCACAGCGGTAACAGTTGCGGTTGTGCTGCCCTGGTCTATGCTGGTGCTGGCCAGAATCCGTAAGGTTTAGGCAAACAAAGCAGCACGGCTGTCACCTTTTTGCTTCAGAATCGGCCACTGTAAATACGGAGTCTCCATATGGACGAGACTGAATATCAGCAAAACCTTAAGTCATTCAAAGACTTATCTTCGGCATTCTTCCCGACCAGTGTAATCCTGTGTGCCATCGAACTTGAACTGTTTACGAATCTGGATGCAGAACCAGCGAGTGTCACAACACTTGCCAATAAGCTGGCACTGGATTCAGCGGCCCTTGAAAAATTGTTAACCGGGCTGGTCTCTCTGGGGTATCTGGAGCACGAAGGTAATCTCTACCGCAATACAGCATTTTCATCCCGCGCTCTGGTTCGCGGCAAAACGGATTATGAGGGTGACAGTGCCTTGATGAGCCTGTGGTTCATGCGGCAAATGTCAGGCTTGAGCGAAACTGTACGCCGTGGACATGGGCCGGATACATTCGAGAACGAGGTGTGTGAATCCAGCGATAAAGCGCGCCAGTTAACGCATGCTATGGATCAGATCTCACGCCAATACACGACCGGACTGGTTGAACACATCGATATGAAGGGGATCCGCCGCATTCTGGATGTGGCAGGTGCAGCCGGCAGCTTTGCCATGGCGCTGGTACAGGGACATGATGATGTGACAGCTACCGTTCTGGAATTGCCTCATGTCGCAGCCCAGGCCAGAGAACTGATTGCCCAGCGCGGCATGCAGGATCGCGTTGAAGTCCGGGAAGGTGATTTCCGGGAAGATTCATTTGGAGCAGGCTATGATCTAATCTTCTGTTCCAACATTTTCCATCTCTGCAACACAGAACTGTGTTACACACTGATCAAAAAGGCCGCTGCCTCACTGAACCCCGGCGGCAGGCTGGTGATCAAAGATATGATCCCCGAAATAGGGAAACCCATGCCGCAGTACATGGCCATGTTTTCAACACTCATGCCTGCAATTTCCCACGGCGGCAAACTGCATGATGAAGCTGCCTATACAGAGTGGTGTATCGCAGCGGGTTTCGATGAACCAGAACGCATAAACTGCTGGGAACGCTCTTCCCTGCTGATCGCCCGTAAGCCGCTCTGACCCGAATCGCGGACAAGTCAGCACAGGTATTGGTGACTGTCTCAAACCAGCCAGCACCGGACATTTATTTTCGAGCATGTTGATAAAAGATCAGGCCAATTTTATTTTAGGCTCTCAAAATAATTCATGTTTTGTGTCACAGTCGAAACAATCTAGCGGGCATTCCCAAACATCCAAATGTTCTTCGGAAACTTGTTTTTTGCAACCTTCCGTAACATTAGGCAGCGGTCCATGTTCATGGCAGTTAGCCATGGAATTTGCTATATATTCTACTTCCACTGGATTAAATGGTTTGGCAATGTATTGACATGCTCGCTTGCCTAAAGCAACTCTCTCTTCTGAATAACCGGATATCACAACAAATTTCTGTTTAGGATAATATTCCCTTATCTCTTTAATCATTTCAAAACCTGACATCTTCGGCATGCGGACATCAGTAAGAATAGCAATAGGACGCTGGTAATCAGAGCACTTCATATAATCCAGGTATTCAACAGGGCAGGAAAAGCCTTTGACGTCATGGCCAAGGGAAGAAATTAACTCGGTCAAAACATCACGTATCATTAATTCATCATCTACTATATGAAACATGCCCATAACACCTTGGGTTCAAAAATAACCCTAGAATATAAAGGCCTTTTTTTTATTATGTCTATGATATATAAGAATCTAATGAGATTTATTGCAAAAGAAATCAATAAATCCATATTTGGTCGTGATGAGTTAGCATAAACGATAGATATCGCATTTTGGCCGAAAGTTGCCTGTAACGATCTGTGTAAAATGGCCGAAGCTAGAGACTCGACTGTGCAATGATACCAGCTGGATTATATGCAGTTGGTATGTCTATAGATATTTTAATTTGATGCTTCACATTGACCGGGGAATATGGGGCCTTAGAATCGGGAGCTCTTTTGGTGAAACAGGGGCAAGG
>Ga0316189_10006903_pt1 | contig 10798 bp, 12 predicted proteins | sample LowCovwburrow_MG_FD_204930 | JGI IMG/M metagenome (GOLD analysis project Ga0316189, IMG submission 204930) | Coastal sediment microbial communities from Maine, United States - Lowes Cove worm burrow | ecosystem: Environmental > Aquatic > Marine > Coastal > Sediment | place: USA: Maine... | reverse complement strand
TCGGGTTGTGGTCCTTTCTCGCGGCAATGGCGCATGGTGCAGGCCTCATGCTTGTGCCCATCTATCTGGGCATCTGCAAAACGATTGAAACCAATCAGGGTCACGCAGCGGCAGATACACTTATCAGCGGCAATATCGGCATCGCGGCACTTGTCGCAGTGCTGCACACTCTGGCGATGACCACCGCCGGTGGCGTTCTGGCTGTTGGCGTCTACCATTGGTTAGGATTGAAATTTCTGTCCAAAAGCTGGTTCAACCTTGATCTGGTATGGGCCCTGAGCCTTGTACTGGTGGGCGTTCTGTCTTTGTTAACGGTCCACTGACGCTGTTCTCAACGAAATCATGCACGCCATTTGAACGGGTCTATTCCGCTGATGACTGTATACTGTCAAGGCCAAGGCACATTTCCCAAGCTTGCACGAATCGCAATAATATGCACCCTCTCAGGTGGAATTATTTGTTGGGGCATTATTATGACGTGTTTACTACGGCGGTTTTATGCCGTCTGTTTAACCACTACGTTTGCAGCCTGCATGGCATCACAAGCCACAGCAGCAACACTTATTATAGACGGAATTGAGTTTGTTGACGGGGAAGCCGCTTTCGCCGATGAGCTGGTTGAATTGAGCTTCGGTACGCCGCCACCAACCTCAACTAACTTTCTTGATGGCACGAGTGCGCTCGGCGTACCCGACTACACAGGCGGCAGCAATGGAACGGGATCTGTTTCGCTTGGAAACGGCGGTTTCATTATCTTGAAGTTTACCGACAATGTGCTGACCACCAGCGGAACAGACAGCGACGATCTGTTCGTATTCGAAGTTGGCCCAAGCGTTGAAAGAACAGCCGTAGAGATCGGTACAGCAGCAGGGACTTTCTATAGCGTCGGCGATGTCGCGGGATCCTTGTCGTCAATCGACATTGATGCTTTCGACTTGGGTGGCAATACCGAGTTCACTTTTGTGAAACTGACAGATTCATTTTTTACTGGTGAGGCCGGCGGCACAGTCGGTGCCGATATCGATGCTGTCGGCGCGATCAGTTCGCGGCTCGTGACAGACGACCCTGACGACGATCAAGATGATAACGGTATAAACCCCGTTCCGCTTCCCGCCACAGGTATCTTGTTGATTGCCGGGTTAGCGGGGCTGACGGCGATGCGCCGCAGAAAGTAACTGCTCCGCACGGGTACTAATTGTTGGAAAACGGCACCGTGTCGACGGTGCCGTGTTCTGAAGATGGCTTAGGTCTGCAAGCTACTCAGGATCAGTGTTAAAGATCAGCCGCTCGTTACAAGGCGCAACGCGCAAGATATTCGTACTGCCCGGAACGTTGAACGGTAGGCCCGCTGTCACGACAATCTGGTCGTCCTCACCGGCATATCCCTGGTCGCGGGCCGCGCGCGCCGACGCAACAACCGCTTGCTTAAAGCGCTCAAGCTCTTCGGTTAAAATACAGTTGGTGCCCCAAGTCAGGGTCAAACGCCGCGCGGTCCTGAGTACAGACGTCATGACGATGATCGGAACCCGAGGTCTTTCACGCGCGACCAATGCGGCCGTCGTCCCGCTTTGTGAAAAACAGCAGATCGCTTTGATGTTCGTTGTTTCCGCAATTTCGCGCGCCGCAGACACGATCCCATCCGCGACAGTGGCGCCTTTCGTCTCGCGGGACGCTTCGATAATCTGGGTGTAGGTTGGATCCTGTTCAACTTCGATCGCTACGTTATTCATCGTTGTGACCGCTTCGATCGGGTAATCACCGGCGGCGGATTCTGCTGACAGCATGACGGCATCGGCGCCTTCATAGATGGCCGTTGCAACGTCTGACACTTCGGCTCGCGTTGGCATCGGGCTTTCGATCATGCTTTCCATCATCTGGGTTGCCACGATCACCGGCTTGGCCGCACGTCTGCATTTACGCACCAGCCGTTTCTGGATGGGCGGCACATTCTGTACCGGCAATTCGACGCCCAGATCGCCACGGGCCACCATGATACCATCACTGACAGCCAGAATTTCGTCAAAGTTGTTCACGGCAGCGGGCTTTTCAATCTTGCTCAGGATCGCAGCCCTTCCGTTCGCGAGATTTGAAGCCTCCAGCACATCTTCGGCCCTTTGGACGAAACTCAGCGCCAGCCAGTCAACGCCGAGCTCGCATACAAATTCCAGATCCTTGCGGTCCTTGTCCGATAAAGCGGCAAGCGGCAAAACCACATCAGGAACATTGACGCCCTTGCGATTGGAAATCACACCACCGGCAATGACTGTGCAATTTGCGTGACTTTCGCTGCAGTCGTTTACCTTCAAACGAATCTTGCCATCATTTACCAACAGCGACGAACCCGGCTTTAGGGCTTGAAAAATCTCGGGATGGGGAAGGTTCACGCGGGTTACATCACCCACCGCCGTATCAAGATCCAAACGGAACGCTGCGCCATCCTCGAGCATTTCTCCATCGTCGTTGGCAAAAACACCAACACGCAATTTAGGGCCCTGCAAATCTGCCAGAATACAAATGTTCGACCCTGTATCTGCTTCGATTTTGCGAATTATCGCATGTCGCTCTCGCATTTCGTCATGTGTCCCGTGGCTCATATTAAGCCGGAACACATCCGCACCCGCTTCATGCAGAGCGCGGATCATCTTGTAATCACTTGATGCCGGACCCAGCGTAGCGACGATTTTTACATTGCGATGGCGTCTCATGACGATCCTGTCCTTTTTTCTAATGTTAACGCTAACAGTTACCTGTGCTTATCCTACAATATGCCTGAATGTGCAACTCCTTCGCGCTGTAGTCGGTATATTTGAAATCTTGATGACATGGCATAGACCTTGACTGCAACGGTTGACAGCCCTTCCACGAACACCAATCTGTCAAACAAGTGTCAAAAGGAGCCAGACATGCCAACGCAAACCGAAATTGAACTACAGGCCGCCGCTTTCCGCAGACTTCAGAAGCACCTGATGGAAGACCGCACTGACGTGCAAAACATCGATATGATGAACCTTGCCGGTTTCTGCCGGAATTGTCTCAGCCGATGGTATCAGGAAGCAGCCGCCGAAAAGGGCATCGAGATGTCAAAAGACGAAGCGCGCGAGCTTTACTATGGAATGACGATGGCGGAGTGGAAAGCGAACTACCAGACCGAAGCCACAGGCGACCAGCAAAAGGCTTTTGAGAAATCCTTTGCGGAAAACGTCGGCAAGAGCTGATAACCCATTGGTACGCGGGAAAGTTTCAGAACAGGTAAAGGCACAACCAATCTGCCGTAAGCGCGGGTTTGTCCGCACCTTCAATCTCGACGGAGACCGCGAACCGTAGCATCCATCCAGTGCCCCGGGGGCTCGCATCGCTCAGGGTGAAATGCCCGCGTATGCGCGCACCGCCCGGCACCGGAGCGATAAAGCGAATACGGTCGAACCCATAGTTAAGAGATGCCGTTTCACCCGGCATGGCTGGCAGTACCTGATACGACATGGCCGACAGCATAGACAGCGTCAGAAACCCATGTGCGACCGTTCCGTCAAACCCGGCATCCCTGCCTGCGGCGGCATCAAGGTGAATGGGCTGCCAATCTTCGGTGACATCGGCAAAAGCATCAATCTGCTCTTGCCGTACCTCAAACCACTCTGACGACCCGATTGGTTGCCCGATAGACTGCAACAGGTTTTCGCGGCTCAGCACCCGTTACACCGCGGCTTTGAGGCTTTCTTCAAGGTAGATCTCGCGCAGGCGAGGTGCGACACGGCCCGGCACGCCTTCTCCCAAAGCGACGCCGTCAATCTCGACAACGGGCATAACAAAGGTACTGGCAGATGTGATGAACGCCTCATCCGCTGCTTTTGCCTCGTCGATGGTAAAGTTGCGTTCTTCCACTTCCATTTGCGCCTCTTGCGCAAAGCGCAACACCGCCGCGCGGGTAATGCCGTGTAAAATGTCGTTGGACAGCGCGCGCGTGATAATCTTGTTGCCCTTGATGATATAAGCGTTGTTGGACGTGCCTTCGGTGACAAATCCATCCTCGATCATCCATGCGTCGTCGGCACCGGCTTTTTTGGCCATCATCTTGCCCATGGACGGGTAGAGCAGCTGAACCGTTTTGATATCGCGACGGCCCCAGCGAATATCTTCGATGCTGATGACCTTCATGCCCTTTTTCGCGGCAGGGCTATCGGCCAGACCTGGTTTATTCTGGGTAAACAGCACAATCGTTGGCTCAGTTTCGTCAGGGTCGGGAAAGGCAAAGTCACGATCCCCCGGCGCACCACGCGTTATTTGCAAATACACCATGCCTTCGTCGATGGCGTTTGTGCGGACCAGTTCGCGGTGCACTTCCAACAAGTTATCCTTGGAGATCGGATTGCGCATGTCTAACGCATCAAGAGACCGCTGCAACCGGACCGCATGACCTTCAAAGTCAATCAGTTTGCCGCCCAAAACAGACGTTACCTCGTAGACCCCGTCCGCCATCAGAAACCCACGGTCAAAAATAGAGACGGTTGCCTCGTTCTCCGGCAGATATTCGCCGTTCACGTACACTGTGCGCATGGTCATCCCCACAACTCCTTTTCGGGCGGATAAACACCCTTTTCGTCAAACTTCAACGGCGTCTCACGATCCTCGGCCAACAAAAGTGGTCCATCCAGATCAGTCACCAGCGCACCTTGCGCGACCAGGGTTGCCGGTGCCATCGCAAGGCTGGATCCCACCATACACCCGACCATGACATCATATCCCAAAGCTGTCCCCTCGCTACGCAAGGCTAACGCCTCGGTCAAGCCGCCGGTTTTGTCCAGCTTGATGTTAATGACGTCATACTTGCCCTTCAACGCAGGCAAACTGGCGCGGTCGTGGCAGCTTTCATCGGCACAAACCGGGACAGGACGCGTCATGCCCAGCAGTGCGTCGTCCTCTCCGGCAGGTAAAGGCTGCTCTACAAGTTCCACGCCCAATCGCACCAAATGCGGCGCCAGGTCGGCGTAAACCTCAGCCGTCCAGCCTTCGTTTGCATCCACAATAATGCGTGAAGCGGGCGCACCGGCGCGTACCGCCTCCAGACGCGGCATATCATCGGGGGTGCCCAACTTGATCTTTAACAGCGGACGGTGCGCGTTTTCCGCCGCCTGCGCGCGCATTTTGTCAGGCGAGGCCAGAGATAGAGTATAGGCTGTGATCTCGGGGCGCGGCATGGCCAGGCCCGCCAGTTCCCACACGCGCAAACCGGCGCGCTTTGCTTCCAGATCCCAAAGCGCGCAGTCGACCGCATTGCGTGCCGCACCCGCCGGCAACAGATCGTATAGTCCCGCGCGCGAAAACGTCGACGGCAATCCTTTGATCTCTGACGTCACACTATCCAGTGTTTCACCATACCGCGCGTAGGGCACACATTCACCCCAACCCGCATGATCCCCATCCGTAATCCGTACCGTCAGCACCTGAGCTTCAGAACGCGATCCACGGCTGATCGTAAACACCTGTGCGAGCTGGAAAACATCGCGCGATACCTCAATCTGCATACATGCCCCTTCTTGACCCAACTGTCGTTCTGTCCGCTCTCAAAGTGCCTGCAGTGCAGCGGCCAACCGGTCTGCACCATGCCGGAAGGGATCAAGCGTGGGCAAGCCCAAACGGGCTTCGACTTCGGCGCAGTAGCTCGCAGCCTCTTCCTCGGACAGGTGTTGGGTGTTGATAGACACGCCCACGACCTGACAGCCAGGGTTTGCAACGCGCGCCAACTGCAAGGTGATATCACGAACCGATTCAATTGTGGGCACCGCGAAGTCAGGCAGGCCGCGCATGTGTTTCCGCGTCGGTTCATGACACAGGATAAGCGCGTCAGGCTGCCCGCCATGGATCAGCGCCAGTGTCACACCCGAATACGACACGTGAAAGATGCTGCCCTGCCCTTCGATGATATCCCAGTGATCAGGATCATTGTCCGGCGTCAGATACTCGACCGATCCGGCCATGAAATCAGCGATTACCGCATCCAGCGGAATGCCTGAACCGGTGATCAGAATACCGGTCTGGCCCGTGGCACGAAACGTGCTTTTCATGCCGCGTTCGCGCATCGATGCATCCAACGCCAATGCCGTGTACATCTTACCGGCAGAGCAGTCGGTGCCAACCGCCAGCACCCTTTTGCCCGTGCGCTTGACCCCGGTTGCAATCGGATACGCAACCGTCGGAACACGCACATCATGCAGGGTACGGCCATGAACCTGCGCTGCGGCGACAAGTTCGCCTTCATCGCGCAAAAGGTTGTGCAGCCCGCTTGCAATGTCAAATCCGGCTTCCAGTGCCTCGACCAACACCGCGCGCCATTCCGCACTTATGTATCCGCCCCTATTGGCCACACCGATCACGACCGTTTTTGCACCAGCGGCTTTCGCCTGTTCCAGCGACATATCCTGAAGCCCGACATCGGCTTTGCATCCCGGCATCCGGTACTGCCCCACAGCATTCTCAGGACGCCAATCCTTGATGCCTTGTGCTACTTTGGCCGCCAGCTGGTCAGGCGCATCTCCGAGAAACAAAAGGTATGGTGTCTCAATCATCGGTCCGGTCTCCTTATCGTATTTCGTCGAATTTCACCGATTTTTCACGCAATCACATCTCATTCTTCCATCTATGTAACGGTTTTGCGCTAAATAATTCGAACAAATTTAAAAAATGGCGAATAATTAAGCGTGCGGCCTTACCATAAAGCTGCAAAGATGCTGCGCATGCGAAATGCACTTGCAGCATCTTGCGCAATTTAATAACAGACAGGCAATACCTGATGAAATATTATTACTCAAAGAGGTCCCTATGAGTTTTCGCATCCAGCCCACTGCCCCTGCTCGTCCAAACCGATGCCAGCTTTTCGGCCCGGGCTCACGGCCTGCCATCTTTGAAAAGATGGCATCCTCGGCTGCAGACGTTATAAACCTCGACCTTGAAGACAGCGTTGCGCCCAGTGACAAGGACAGCGCGCGCGCAAATGTCATAAAAGCCATCTCGGATGTGGAATGGGGAAGCAAAACGCTTTCCGTGCGGATCAATGGTCTGGACACACCCTATTGGTACAAAGATGTCGTCGACCTACTGGAACAGTCAGGCGACCGGCTTGACCAGATCATGATCCCCAAAGTGGGCTGCGCCGGAGACATCTACGCAGTGGACGCTTTGGTCACTGCAATTGAAACAGCCAAGGGCCGCAACAATAAGATAACGTTCGAGGTCATCATCGAATCAGCCGCAGGTATCGCCCATGTGGAAGAGATCGCGGCAGCCTCCCCCCGCATGGCCGCGATGAGCCTTGGTGCGGCTGATTTTGCGGCCTCGATGGGTATGCAGACGACCGGCATCGGCGGCACACAGGAAAACTATTACATGCTGCGTGAGGGTCAGAAATACTGGTCCGATCCATGGCACTGGGCGCAGACAGCGATTGTTGCGGCGTGCCGCACGCACGGCGTTTTACCCGTAGACGGACCGTTCGGTGATTTCTCGGATGACGAAGGGTTCCGCGCGCAGGCCTACCGGTCTGCAACGTTAGGCATGGTCGGCAAATGGGCGATCCACCCCAAGCAGATTGCTCTTGCCAACGATGTATTCACACCGTCACAAGAGGCCATCACCGAAGCCCGCGAAATCCTGGCTGCGATGGAAACCGCAAAAGCCAACGGAGAGGGCGCGACCGTCTACAAAGGACGGCTTGTCGATATCGCCTCTATCAAACAGGCCGAAGTGATCGTGCGCCAGTCGGAAATGATTTCAGGATAACGCAAGGTTGATTTGCTAAACGCCAGAGGGTGGCGCAATGAACGGGTATCCAAAGGAGCCCGCCTTGCATGCGCCATCTGCTTTTTGCCATTGTGTTGATCTGCGCGACGCCGACCTTTGCGGGCGACCTTGAGCCCCGCGCCGGATGGGTTGTTATCAAAACGGACAAAGCGCATACGGCGCTGACCGCAGACCTCAAAAACGCGGTTAAAGCGCACAAAATGGGAGTGGTGACCCAGGCCAGCCCGACTGCGACGGCCCGAAATCGCGGCATCGACATCCCGGAAAACCGCGTCATTGGCGTATTTAATAACGATTTCGCGGTGAAAATTCTGGCAACCTCGACCGCAGCCATGATCGAAGCCCCGATCCGCTTTTACATCACCGAGCACACAGACGGCAGCGCTACTCTGGCCTATAAAATACCCTCGAAAGTCTTTGCGCCCTACTACAACGAAGGTGGCGACGCGCTGAAAAATCTGGTTGCTGAATTGGATCGCACGTTTACAGGCATCGCCCAAGATGCGATCCGCTAGATGCCAAGTCTCTGATGCTGCTCTGAGGCGCACAAACCGCAGATCACCTCAGGCGCGTTCGTCTTTGGGCGACCCCATGACCACATAGGACGTAATCGAACTAACCTGAGGCATCGCGCCCAGAATATCGGTGTGAAACAGTTTGTACGCAGACAGGTCCGCGCATTCAACGCGCAGCAGGTATTCAATTGATCCCGTGACGTTATGGCATTCGCGCACCTGTTCGGCGCGCGAGATCGACCGCTCAAACGCTTCTTGGCTGGCTTTTGAATGGTCCCGCAAGCCGACGCCGATATAAGCCGCGAACCCACTGCCCATTGCCGTGCGATCCAGCACCGCCCGATAGCCCTTGATAAGCCCTGACCGCTCAAGCTCTTGGACACGTCGCAGACAGGCCGATGGTGACAACCCGACACGATCGGCCAATTCTATATTGCTGATCCGCCCGTACATGGTGAGCTGACGCAATATTTGCTCATCTTTTTGGTCAATATCCGCCATATATTGCATAAATACCCTTCTCAAGACGTAAAAAGCAACATCTCTCGGCCATAACAGCACTATTCATTGCCACATGATGATTGAAACACTCACCGCACTCGCAACTTTTGCATTTGTCAGCTCTGTCACGCCGGGGCCGAATAACCTTATGCTCATGGCCTCAGGCGCCAACTACGGGTTTGCCCGCTCTGTGCCGCACATGCTTGGTATCGCAATCGGGTTTACACTGATGATCGTGCTGGTGGGCGCAGGGCTGGTCCAGCTTTTTGATGCGTGGCCGCTCAGCTACACAATTCTAAAGGTCTTGTCGGTCGCCTACATGACGTGGCTGGCATGGAAAATCGCAAGGGCAGCACCCGCAGCAAAGGCACAAGCCACAGGCACCCCGCTTACCTTTGTCCAAGCCGCAGCATTCCAATGGGTCAACCCGAAAGCCTGGGCCATGGCGCTGACCGCCTTGTCGGTTTACGCAACCAACGCAAGTTTGACAGCCTTTGCATTGGTCGCGCTGGTATTTGGTCTGGTGAACCTGCCATCTATCGCGCTGTGGACCGTTATGGGCCAACAGATGGCACGGTTCCTGACCAACCCCGTACGTCTGCGGGCATTTAACTGGACGATGGCGGCTTTGCTGATTGCGTCCCTTTATCCGGTACTCTGGCCATCGTGATCGATTGCATTGCCGTGCAATGCCAGCCATATAGAAGAGGTTCAAGCGGAGTGATCGATGACACAATATATGGATTTCGAAAAACCCCTCGCCGAGATTGAGGGCAAGGCCGAAGAGCTACGCGCGCTCGCGCGCTCGAATGCCGAGATGGACGTCGCAGAAGAGGCCTCAGCGCTGGACAGCAAAGCGCAAGCGATGCTTACGGATTTGTACAAGTCGCTCACGCCATGGCGTAAATGCCAGGTCGCTCGCCATCCCGAGCGCCCCCATTGTCAGGACTACATCGACGCGCTTTTCCAAGAATATACGCCGCTGGCAGGTGACCGCAATTTTGCCGACGACCACGCCGTGATGGGCGGGCTTGCGCGTCTTGACGACAGACCGGTTATGGTGATCGGGCACGAAAAGGGCAATGACACCAAGTCCCGCATTGAACGCAATTTCGGCATGGCGCGGCCTGAAGGTTATCGCAAGGCAATCCGCCTGATGGAGATGGCCCACCGCTTTGGGTTGCCGGTCGTCACACTTGTCGACACGCCCGGCGCATACCCCGGTAAAGGCGCTGAAGAGCGCGGCCAATCCGAAGCCATTGCGCGTTCTACAGAAAAGTGTCTGCAGATCGGTGTGCCTTTGGTATCCGTTGTCATAGGCGAAGGAGGATCCGGTGGCGCGGTTGCGTTTGCGACGGCAAACCGTGTCGCGATGCTGGAACATTCGGTCTATTCGGTCATTAGCCCCGAAGGTTGTGCGTCAATCCTGTGGAAAGACGCCGAGAAAATGCGCGAAGCCGCCGAAGCCCTGCGTCTCACCGCACAGGACCTCAAGAAACTAGGCGTCGTTGACCGGATCATCCCCGAGCCCTTGGGCGGCGCACATCGCGATGCGCAATCGGCGATCCAATCGGTAGGGCGCGCGATCTCGGGCATGATTGACGAGCTTTCTGAAAAAAAGCCTGCCGCGTTGATTAAAGACCGGCGCGAAAAGTTTCTGGAGCTTGGCAATGTCGGCCTGGCGGCCTGAACGCTTCAGCTCGCCAACATCCGTAAACCTTGCGTGACGTCGGTACGGACCGCCAGCCTTAGGCCCGGTTCGTCGCCTGCCCGCAGCGCTGCGATGATAAGCCGGTGGTATTGCGGCGGCTCTTTGCGGCGCAGCTTGCCATAAAGCGCGCGCATCGTAGGCCCCATTTGCAACCAGACCGTTTCCGCCATCGCCAGCATCGCCGGCGCTTGCGCGCGCAAATACAAGGTACGGTGAAATTCCAGATTGGTTCGGATGTAGCTAACGGCATCACGGTGGGCCACGGCCTCTGCCACAGTCG
>Ga0316189_10006902_pt1 | contig 10799 bp, 10 predicted proteins | sample LowCovwburrow_MG_FD_204930 | JGI IMG/M metagenome (GOLD analysis project Ga0316189, IMG submission 204930) | Coastal sediment microbial communities from Maine, United States - Lowes Cove worm burrow | ecosystem: Environmental > Aquatic > Marine > Coastal > Sediment | place: USA: Maine... | reverse complement strand
GAGACCTTTGGCCCAACCAGTTCAGTGCGGCGGTACTCCATGCCCTCACCCAAGGCTTCTTTGACTTTCGCAACCGCAGCCGATTGTGCTTTTTCACCACCCTCTTGTGCTTGCAGACGGATCAAGATGTCGTCCGCAGCACCAAATTCTTGCAATTCAACAGAGCCAAGGCCCAAGCCTTTGAGTGTATCGCGCATGGCCCCGATTTGACCGGGCTTGTCGGTTTTGACCTCGATCATGATCCCACCGGTAAAGTCGATGCCGTAGTTCATGCCCTTAGAGGTAAATACGCCGATGCTCGACAAAACCAAAATGGCTGAAAAGACGAAAAAGATCAGACGCCGACCAAGGAAGTCGAAGTTGGGATGATCGGGAAGAAGTTTAAAACGAGCCATAGATCTTATTCCCTAAAAATTCAAAGTGGTTGGACGCGCGCGACGCAACCAAGTTGCAACCAACAAACGCGTCACCCAAATGGCGGTAAACATGGATGAAAGGATACCAATTGCCAAGGTCACGGCAAAACCTTGAACCGGGCCTGAGCCAAAGGCGAACAACAAAGTCGCCGCGATCAAGGTGGTGACGTTGGCATCAATAATCGTCACAAACGCGCGTTTATACCCCGCGTCCACAGCCGACATGACTTTACGTCCGGCCTTAAGCTCTTCGCGGATGCGTTCAAACACCAACACGTTAGCATCCACGGCCATACCGATGGTCAACACAATGCCCGCGATGCCCGGCAACGTCAGCGTGGCCTGTAACATCGACAACAGGGCCGTAATAATCACCATGTTCATGATCAAGGCCACATCGGCATACAAACCAAAACGTCCGTAATATATAGCCATAAAGATAATCACGCCGATCAGACCAATGATCGATGCCGTTTTACCGGCCGAGATTGAATCCGCACCCAATCCCGGACCAACAGAGCGTTCTTCCAAAATTGTCAATGGCGCTGGCAAAGCACCTGCACGCAACAAAAGTGACAAGTCATTGGCTTCGGCGACGCTAAAGCTGCCGCTGATTTGGCCCGTACCGCCCAAAATAGGTTCACGAATAACCGGGGCTGACAAAACCTTGCCATCCAAAACAATCGCAAACGGCTTGTTGACGTTTTTCATGGTGACGTTGCCAAAGCGTTTCGCTCCGACCGTATCAAAGCGGAAGTTCACCACGGGCTGATTATCGCGGGCATCAAAGCCAGCAGAGGAATCAATTAAGGTATCGCCGCCGACCATCACACGCTTTTTCACCAAATAGCGGCGCGGGCGACCTGTGGAATCAATTTCGTCTTGGGAAGGCAAAAACATGGTGCCCGGCGGAACTCGTCCAGACAAGGCATCGGCCATAGAGGCTTTTTCATCCAACAGATGGAACGTCAGTTTCGCGGTTTTACCCAACAGACGTTTAAGACGTTCAGGATCATCCAACCCCGGAACCTGGACCAAAATGCGATCATCGCCTTGGCGAACAATGGTCGGTTCGCGAACACCCGTTTCATCAATACGCCGACGAACGATTTCAATGGATTGATCAACGGCTGCGATGGAACGATCTTTTTGAGTCTTTTCCAGCATCACCATCGTGATAACACCCGCATCCGATAGGTTGGTTTCATAACCGACATCAAGGGCGCGAATTTTGTCGTAGGCCGCTTGCGCTTGCGCTGGGTCTTTGATTCTAACCGACACACCATTGCGAATAAGGCCAAGTCCCGAATAGCGGGTTTTATCTTTACGCAGCTCTGAACGAATGGAATCGACAAGACCTTGCAAACGCTCGTTAATGACAACGCCCACTTCGACTTCCAGCAACATGTGCGAGCCGCCCTGCAAATCAAGGCCCAAATTGACCTGTTTTGAGGGCACCCACCCCGGCAAGCCTTCCGCACCAGAACGGTCCAGTAGGTTTGGTGACGCGAAAGCCAGACCAAGGGCGCAAAGCCCAATGATCAACGTGACCTTCCAAGTTTCAAACTTAAGCATGCCGAGCGGTCCTTTTAGGGGTTAGGCATTTAGAACAGATGAGCGAACTAGTCTTTCAGCAGCTTTTTCAAGCCACCTTTTTTTGCGCCTTTGTCTTCAGCGCCATCGGCTTGGGCGACTTCGGCTTCATCAACATCGCTGCTATCGGCTTCATCAGCGTCATCTTTTTCAGAGGCTTTATCGGCGGCTTCTGGCTTAGCGATCACGCTCGACACCAATCCACGGTCAACGCGGACTTTGACGCCATCGGCGATTTCAACTTTCAGCTCACCATCGCTGATGACCTTAACGACAGTCCCCAAAATGCCGCCACCGGTTACAATCCGGTCTCCGCGACGGATTGAACCCAACATTTCTCTATGCATCTTTTGCTTTTTTTGCTGTGGACGGATCAACAGGAAATAGAAAACACCAAAGATCAAAACCAATGGCATCATGGATTCAAACAAACCGGCTTGGGGGGCAGCCCCAGCGGCTTGAGCAAATGCGGGTGAAATCAACATAGAACACTCCTTGGGCCAACGCTTACCGTTAGCCAATTTCAAATTATACGCGGAATATAGCCTCCCCAGACTGTTATGCAAACGTATCTGTGCGCTTTTCTTCATTTGCTATGCATTGACGGCTAAAAAGTGACCCTATACGCTCATATCCATGACAAATAATGAACTCACCCCCGTTTTAGAACGTATCGCCGACGCTCTGGAACGCATTAGCCCCCAAGCCCCGACGGCCCCGAAACTTGAAGATTCGGATGCTTTTGTGTGGCAAGCCCATACGGGCACCCTTTCCCCGGTTGGCGTTGTGAACCGCGTTCCCTTTGATTTGTTAAAGGGCATTGATCAGCAAGCCGCAACTTTACGCGATAATTCACGCCAGTTCGCCTTAGGATATTCAGCGAATAACGCACTTTTGTGGGGGGCACGGGGCACGGGGAAAAGCTCTCTTGTCAAGGCTGTGCATGCCGCACTCAACATAGAGACACCGTCCTGCCTCATGCTGGTCGAAATCCACCGAGAAGACATTCCAACCCTGCCGAACCTATTGGATATTTTAAAACAGTGCGAACGGCGCACGATCTTGTTTTGCGATGACTTATCGTTTGATCAAGACGATAGCTCCTACAAGTCTCTCAAAGCTGTTCTTGACGGCGGTATCGAAGGTCGCCCTGACAATGTTATTTTCTACGCCACCTCAAATCGCCGACACCTCATGCCGCGTGACATGATCGACAACGAAAAATCAACGGCCATTAACCCTTCAGAAGCCGTCGAAGAAAAGGTCTCGCTCAGTGATCGATTTGGATTGTGGTTAGGCTTTCACAACTTAGATCAAGACACCTATTTCGCCATCGTAAAAGGTTATGTTGATTGTTATAACTTAAAGATCAGCCCCAAAGACATGCGTGCACAAGCCTTAGAATGGTCCATGACCAGAGGTGCGCGGTCTGGCCGTGTCGCTTGGCAATTCATTCAAGACTTAGCGGGAAAGCAAAAGAAATCTCTAAACCTCACCCGTGAATAATGCTAGAACACGGTTAACAAACATTCTAAAATGTTTTAACCCGAAAATAAATAAGGCCAAAAAAATGGCAAATATTCTAACAATTGACGACAATGCCTTGGCACTCGAAGCAATGAAAATCCTGCTTGAAGAAAGTGGCCATGACGTTGTGACGGCGACGAATGGCGATGAGGGTATTCGAAAAGTTTCTCAAGATACTTTCGATCTCGTCATCACCGACCTGATCATGCCGGGCAAAGAAGGCTTAGAAACCCTTCAAGAAATCAAAAACGGCTATCCAGAAACCAAAGTCATCGTTATTTCCGGTGGCGGACGGTCTTCACCGGACCTGTATCTTGAATCTGCTGTGAATTTTGGAGCTGACGACACGCTTGCCAAGCCGTTCTCTGCGAAAGAGTTACTCGGAAGTATTGATAAGCTTCTTAACTAAGTTCAAAAGGCCCACAGACGAGGGCACTTTTAACGCCAAGTTTCAAGTCACCAAGCCCGTCTACAAGCCGTTCCGGGCCGATCAGTACATCGACGATTTGCCCGGAATAGCGAATGGCTGTGTCGCGCATCATGCCCATCATCGGCCAACCCCAGAGTGCCGACACGCTAACGCCATCTTGAACGAAATGTGGCTCGGTCAAAAAGCTGCAACTGATGACGGCTTCGACAGGGCTTCTGTTGGTTGGACTGCCTCCGACCAAATCGATGACAACGGATTGATTTGGGATTAAGTCTTTAAGGTGTTCGTTGCTGATCAGAAAATTCTTACCCCGTAACTCTGCAGGCTGTTCCGCACCATTAACAACGATGTCCGCATTTTTCAGCCAAAAATCAATACGCCCTTTTGCCGTTTGAGCCCGTCCCAAAACATGCACACTTTTGAGGCCCTGCGTATGTAATTCATGCAAAGCCCCTTGCCCAACATTGCCATACCCCAAGACAACCGCCTTGGCCTTTGCAAGGTCTAGGTTTGGCTTATTCTCTTTAAGCAAATCGACGCCATATCGTGCCCCGGCTTGCCCGGTTTCATGCAAACACTGAATACGCCGCAAGCCAAATTGGGCCGGGGGGTGTGTTTGTCGATAGGCCGCAATCGCATCTGCGCCTTGTTTTTTTTCAAATTCATGCAGATCAAATAGGTGCGTACCGTTGTCTTTTAATTTAGAAAGAATACCGTGCTGGTCCTCAAAGTTTAGGCCATCGTAAAAATAAAGGGCGTTATCGCCAACGGCATCAAGTTCATCAAAAGAAAGCGTTGGCTGCAGCACTTGCAAGGACCGAGGGTTTCTGTTGCCACAACGCCTAACAGCGCCACGCAAACGTTCGCTCCAGCCTAAAATGCGCACCCGCAAACCACCGACAGTATTTTCTTCAAAGAACGGTCTTAAGGCCTCGGCCATGGCGACACGGGCCAAAATGGCGTTGTCCGTATTAACCTTGGGCGACTCATTGATTTCTTCCATTGCGATGACATTTATTTTTCGATCTTGCAACAACTGGGCGCGATCAGGATATGAATGAAAGTGGGCCATGCAAAACAAGGAACACCCTTCGCGCATCTCTTCAACAGACGCCATCGAAGGGCCTTTGAATTTGATGATCAGTTCTTTGTCTTGGTAAATGTGATTTGACGTTTGCAGGACCGCACCATTCTGTTCGTATTCGTCATCAAAAAAACCAACGCCCTCTCCCGCTCCATGCTCGACATATACGGTCAGCCCGGCTTGGGTCAGTCGTCCAACGTCTTTTGGCACCAAGGCCACGCGCCGCTCCAAGCCCCCCGGATTTTCCGGGGACTCAATTTCTCTGGCCAAGGTGATTGATGAAAATGGTTTATTTTGAGGTGTCATATGAAGTCTCAATCATTGTAGCCAAAGGCTTTAATATAGGGGGCAAGCACACCTTCAATAGGGGCCAGATGTTTTTTGTATCTTCGCCAGCGCCCACTGGCGCGCGTATGCAATTTTTCACCGATTTGGCTATAACTGGGCGTTACGATATGGCCTTCTTGAGCACGGTCTTGATAGTTTTTAATTTCATCAACCCAATCCAACCCCATGAAATCCAACACGGGCGATACGGTGCCTTCCATGTCTTTGACCAAGTCTTCATAGCGAAATTCGATCCAAGACATTGGCAGTTCTTCTTTTTGACGTACCCAAAGGCTCATAATCCTGTCATAAACCCAAGCCGTGTTTTCTAAGGTCAGGAAATTTGCCAAAGCGTGCGTTTGAGCAAAGTTCTGCATGAAGTTGCTTAGACATACATCACGAGGATCGCGAAGCGCAGTGACAACCCTTGCCCTTGGGAACAAGCGCAGACCTAGGTCCAACAAATGGATGTTCAAGGGCATTTTATCGATCAGAAGACGATGCCCGACCCCGCCCGTAATACTTTCGGCCTCTCTCCAAAACTGCGTCCGCAACCGTTCTAAGGTGACCTCACCAAGTTCGTTAAATGAAACGGATAACTCCACATGACCAGCAATTTTTTCCAGTGGGCTTTCTTCATTCGTGGTGACTACACCGGGATGTTTTGACAACATTTGCTCAAAAAGTGTGGTTCCCGAACGCGGAAAACCAACGAAGAATATCAGATTCTGCTCGGAGGTCTGCGTGGAGGTCTGCGTGGACAAAACCAGCGGTCCTTCGTCCAGTCGATCATGAGCAAAGTTTACAATGGCTTGGAATTTAGAAGGATCTATTCGGTGGCGCAACGCATCTGCATGTTCGAGAGCATTTGCCTTTTCATAAGCCGCGAAGGCTTCATCAGAACGCTGTGCACTTTCCAAGGCTCGGGCGTAAACGTAAAGCGTCTCAATCTTCAACAAATCATCTTCTTCTCTCTCGATGAGAGGTTTAAGGCGGGCCAAAGCCTTTCCTGTTTGCTGATAGCGAAGATCAATTATTGCGCCAAATAGATTAGCGTCAGGATTATCTGGTTGCTGTGCCAAGGCTTTATTTATGCACTTTTGAGCCCTACTCAATGAATTTTGCCGTTCCAATATGACCGATAACTGCAATAATCCCTTGAAGTTTTCCGGGTCAAGCTTCAACATTTTATCGAGATATCTTTTGGCCTTATCATTTAAATGCTTCTTAGCAAGCACAACACTTGCATTGAGCAAGGCTTTCACATGGTTCGGTTCGATTTTTAAGACGTCATCAAATTGCCTCAAGGCGGACTGATCTAGCTCTAGCCCCATCAATACATTGCCCAAATTAAATTGTGCATTGATATAACTTGGGTCCAAACTCAACGCTTTTTCAAGCACTGTTTTTGCCTCATTGAAACGTTCCAGCTCACAAAGTGCCCCACCTAGATTGGTTAAACATTTAACGTGATCTGGCTCTCGTTCTAAGGTCTTTTTGAAAAAGGGTTCTGCTAAATCAGGATGGCCGGACTGTAATTGGACCACCCCCAAAAGATGCCAAGGCTCGGCTAGGTCCGGGTCGGACTTCGTTAACTTTCGATACGTAACGCAAGCCTCTTCAAACTGCCCTTGGCGGTGAAGGTTTATGGCGTGTTCGAGTTCCGTTTCACTCATCAGATCACATCAAGTACTTGTGTGGGTCTACGGCGTTAGAGCCTTTACGCAATTCGAAATGCAGCTGCGGCGTGGTGACTGATCCTGTGGACCCAACCTTGGAAATATTTTGGCCGCGCGCAACCTTGTCACCGCGTTTGACCAATAACGTATCATTGTGGGCATAAGCCGTGACCCAGCCGCCATCATGCTTAATCAGCAACAAATTCCCAAACCCACGAATTTCATTACCCGCATAGGCGACCACGCCATTTTCAGAAGCCTTAACCGTCGTGCCACGGGCGGCTGCGATGTTCACGCCATCGTTTTGCAGGCCCTTTTCTTTGGAGCCGTAATTCGACAAAATACGACCTTGTAACGGCCAAGAAAATTTACCACCTGAACGTGCCGGGGGTTGAGGGACTTGAGCCTTGGGTTTTGCCGTCGGCTTGGATGTAATAGTCTTAGAGGGCTTTGGATTGCTTTGAGGCTTGACCCACAGCGTTGATTTAGGACGGCTTGCCACTTGAACATTAGCAGCCCCATCACCAGACCTTGGGATGCGAAGCTTTTGCCCCGGAAAAATCGTATACGGCGGACGAAGGCCGTTGATGCGCGCAAGGGTAAAGGTGTCGGCTCGATAACGCTTGGCGATCAAGGCTATGTATTCGCCGCCCTGCACCGTATGAATGCGCCCTTGCGGCAGTTTCAAGCGTTGCCCGACGGTCAATTCATAAGGGGGCGTCAAGCCATTGGCATCTATCACGTCACGCGGCGATAGCTTGTGACGTCGGGCAATGGAATACACCGTATCGCCACGCCCCACCGTTACGGCGGTGGCATTGATAAAAGCATCATTGCCATACGCCCGTGGCGCATTGGTTGAACGCGGTCCGCGGGCATCGTTAGAAATAGAAGCCCAGCCGCACGCCGACACCGTCAAGACGGCAACCAGCGCGAAAGCGCGCGAGATCAAACGTGCGGAATCGAATTTCATAGAAGAGATTATGCAGGGTGCCTCAAGCTTCATCAATGCTCTGATACCTCACCTTCGACAAAAGGGACAAAACGAACCCAACCAAGGTCGCTGATTTCGGGACCTTCGGGGGTTCGGATCACCTTGACCAAACGCTGATCGTGCTGATCATCACCGACCGGAACCACCATAATGCCGCCCATGCAAAGTTGTTCGATCAGAACCGGTGGAATATCGATCGCCGCCGCCGTGACAATGATGCGATCAAAGGGAGCCTGTTGGGTCCAGCCCTTTGATCCATCCCCCAAACGGGTTGTAATGTTGGGGATGCGCAGTTGGGCAAAGCGGTCTTCGGCTTCGTGCAGCAAACCTTTGTGGCGTTCAATGGTGTACAAACGACGACACAGCGGGGCCAACACGGCGGCTTGATAGCCTGATCCCGTGCCAATTTCTAACACTTTCGATCGATCATTGAGTTCCAACGCTTGTGTCATCAAGGCCACCACATGCGGCTGGCTTACCGTTTGATGATAGCCAATGGGCAACGCCAAGTTTTCGTAAGCACTTTTTTGAAAAGCCTGAGGCACGAACATCTCACGCGGCAAGGCTTCCATGACGTCGATCAGTTTTTCATCTGTAATCCCGTTTTGACGCAATTCCAAAATCAATTGCATGGCGCGGGGATCGCGTTCGGGAGCAGGAGCGTTCATTCAAATGCCCCCTTCAATGATTTGACCATACCTGTGTGGGTGAGGTCCAAGCCCAACGGCGTGACGGAAACGGCGTTTCGGCTGACCGCTTCTAGGTCCGTTCCAGGGCGCGAGCGGTCTTGGTCGCGTTGCGCACCGATCCAGAAATAAGGCCGTCCGCGCGGATCAATGCCTTCTAACAATTCACAGCCAATTTTCCGTCGCCCCTGTCGGGTGGACTCAATCCCCGTTACGTCTTTTGCTAAACAATCAGGGATATTGACGTTGAGCAAAACACCACGGGGGAACTTCAAGCCTGAGACTTGTTTCATGACGTTGGCAACCGTTTCTTCAGCCGCTTTCCAATGAGACTTTGCCCCATCGGGGGTCACTAAGGAAAAGGCTATGGAGGGAATGCCCAACAATGTGCCTTCCATCGCCGCCGCAACGGTGCCGGAATAGGTCACGTCTTCACCCAAATTGCCGCCGCGGTTAATGCCGGACAAAACGATGTCTGGACGACAATCTTTCATCACGTGCTGGACACCCAAAAGCACCGCATCGGTGGGTGTGCCGTTAATCGCATGTTTAGTCTTGGAAATTTTACGAATGCTCAAAGGGGTGCGCAGCGTCAAAGAATGCCCAGCGGCACTTTGTTCTGTTTCTGGGGCAATCACCCAAACTTCACCCGCGATGCGTTTTAAGACGCGTTCCAACGCCTTTATCCCCGGCGCATCAATGCCGTCATCGTTGGAAATCAGCACCCGGGCTGATTTTAAATCGGGGACCCGATCACGCATTGGGCTCAATAACCTTTTGCCCAGCCATATACGGAACCAAAACATCTGGAATGGTGATGGTGCCGTCTTCGTTTTGGTAATTTTCCATCACCGCAACCATGCACCGTCCAACCGCCAAACCAGAACCGTTCAACGTATTGACAAATTCCGGCTTCTTTTGACCTTCGCGTTTAAACCGCGCGTTCATACGCCGGGCTTGGAAGTCACGGGTGTTGGAACAGCTGGAAATTTCACGATAGGTATTTTGCCCCGGCAACCACACTTCGATATCAAAGGTCTTCACCGCACCAAAGCCCAAGTCCCCTGTACACAAAGCGACGGTACGATAAGGGATGTCGAGACGCTGCAAGATGTCTTCGGCACAGCCCGTCATACGGTCAAGCTCGGCGTCTGAATCTTCGGGGCGCGTGATGGTGACCATTTCAACTTTGGTGAACTGGTGCTGACGGATCATGCCGCGCGTGTCTTTTCCCGCAGACCCCGCTTCGGACCGAAAGCACCACGTCTTTGCGGTAAAGCGCGCCGGTAAATCTTTTTCTTCCACCGTTTCGCCAGCTGCAATATTGGTCAGCGGAACTTCGGCTGTTGGAATCAGGTAGTAGTCGTCTTCGGTGTGGAAAAGGTCTTCGGAAAACTTTGGCAATTGTCCGGTGCCGAACAAGGCATTGTCTTTCACCAGTGCCGGCGGATTAACTTCCATATAGCCGTTGTCCATGGTCTGCACATCCAACATAAAGTTCGCCAAGGACCGTTCCAAACGCGCCAACTGTCCGGTCAGCAAGACAAAGCGTGCACCCGACATTTTCGCGGCAACTTCAAAGTCCATCTGGCCCAAGCCTTCACCCAAGTCGACGTGGTCTTTTGGTTCGAATTCAAAAGCGGCAGGCACGCCCCATTTGTGGACTTCGACGTTGTCATCTTCGTCATTGCCATCGGGGACGCCATCATCGGGAATATTGGGGATCGTTGCCAAAAGCGCGTTGAGCTCTTCGGTTTTCGCTCGGGCTTCGACTTCAGCTTCGGCCTGAGCGGCCTTGGATTTAGAGACCTGTTCGATCAGGTCCGCCGCGTCTTCGCCTTTGGCTTTGCGCATGCCGATTTCTTTGGCGGCCTTGTTGCGTTCGGCCTGAATTTCTTGGGCACGGGTTTCAATCTCACGACGGTCTTTGTCCAGCTCAATGATCTGGGCGCTCATGGGCTCAACCTTGCGGCGTTTGAGTCCCGCGTCGAAAGCTTCGGGATTGTCGCGGATTTTGCGAATATCGTGCATATTTCAATCGGGCTGGCGTTAAGCCGCTCCGT
>Ga0316189_10006901_pt1 | contig 10799 bp, 6 predicted proteins | sample LowCovwburrow_MG_FD_204930 | JGI IMG/M metagenome (GOLD analysis project Ga0316189, IMG submission 204930) | Coastal sediment microbial communities from Maine, United States - Lowes Cove worm burrow | ecosystem: Environmental > Aquatic > Marine > Coastal > Sediment | place: USA: Maine... | reverse complement strand
TGAAGCCACTTTCGGATGTCGACGAACTTGCCGGCCACGGCAGCGGCGGCAGCCATCTCCGGGCTCACCAGGTGGGTACGCCCGCCTTTTCCCTGCCGACCCTCAAAATTCCGGTTGGATGTTGACGCACATCGCTGTTGGGGGCGCAGCTGGTCCGGGTTCATTCCCAAGCACATGCTGCATCCGGCATAGCGCCATTGGGCGCCGGCCGCCTTGAAGATCCCGTCCAATCCTTCAGCTTCAGCTTGCTTACGAATCTGGTCGGAACCCGGTACCACCAGCAGTTCAACATGATCGGCCTTTTTTCTACCATCCAAAATAGCCGCCGCCTGGCGCAAATCTTCAATGCGGGAATTGGTGCAACTTCCAATAAAAACGACATCCACGGAAACATCTGTCAGCTTTACACCGGGGGTCAGCCCCATGTACGCTAAGGCACTTTCCACATCTGTTCGGCTATAGCCTGCGGCGGAATCCGGTGCGGGCACGGATTGGTCGATATCGATGACCATACCGGGATTGGTCCCCCAGGTAATTTGCGGCACAATACGACTCACATCGATGGTCAGGGACCGGTCAAATTCGGCGTCCGCATCACTTGGAAGGGTTTGCCAGTATGCCATGGCGCGTTCAAGCTTTTCCCCCTGGGGCAGGTAGGGGCGCTTCTTTCGGGTCATATATTCGAAGGTCGTTTCATCAGGGGCGATCATGCCGGCTCGGGCACCGGCTTCGATGCTCATATTGCAAATGGTCATGCGAGCTTCCATGGAAAGTGCGCGCACGGCCTCGCCGCAATATTCCAGCACATGCCCGGACCCTCCGGCCGTGCCCATCTTGCCGATCATTTTCAAGACCATGTCCTTGGAAAAAACATGGGGGGCCGGGCGACCGCTAAACTCGACCCGATAGGTGCCGGGCTTACGCTGCACCAAGGTTTGAGTCACCAGCACGTGCTCCACCTCGGAGGTCCCGATGCCAAAGGCCAGTGCTCCGAAGGCACCGTGGGTCGATGTATGAGAGTCCCCGCAGACGATGGTGAGTCCGGGGACGGTGATCCCCAATTCCGGCCCGATAATATGCACAATTCCCTGGTACTCATGCCCCAAATCAAAAAGCTTGATACCGGCTTCTTCGCAGTTTTTTCTCATTGCAACCACCTGAGCTCTGGATACCGGGTCCTTAATATCCAGACGATCTTCAGTGGTGGGTACATTGTGATCCATGGTTGCAAAGGCAAGTTCAGGTGCACGGACTTTTCGACCTGCAAGCCGCACACCTTCAAAAGCCTGGGGACTGGTTACCTCGTGCACGAGATGGCGGTCGATATATAGCAGCGAGGAACTATCTTCAAGCTCCCGCACCACATGTTTGGTCCAGATTTTTTCAAACAGCGTTTTTCCCATGTCTTCCCCTTTAAAAATTTCGGAACTATGACCAATAAAAAGGTAGTTTAAAGGTTGCCAAAAGTTCTTGAAAGTCTCGGCCCTGGAGTACTGGAGTGATAGAGTATTGGGGTGATGAAAAAAAAGACATCAATCCTTTCGTCATTACTCCAACACTCCGAAATCAATTGAAATAAAATCTCCCACGATGGATCACCTTCTTTTGGGTTATAAATCCCGGGTATTTCAAGTCTACGGCAGTTTCATTTGAAATAAAATGGCACTAAAACACGCCCAAGTCAAGTAATCGAATCAAAATGTAGAAAATAAAGAAAACGTGGTTATATTGGTTTTTATCATTTTAGCGTAATCTGTCAAAAGCGAATCGCCGTGAATAGCCGGCGATATTTTCTGCCTGACAAACCGCGATCTAACGAACCACTCGTAAGGCAGAAGCAATTCAGACCCCAATGTTGCAACATTAGGGTGAATCCACCGTCAGCCGGACGTGAGTCACGTTCGAAAAGTTAAGGAAGATATAGAAAATGAAAGGCACAGAGTTGGTCCTCAAGGCACTCAAAGACAAGGGCGTCAAGTATATTTTCGGCTACACCGGCGGCGCCATTATGCCGATTTTTGACGAGATGGAAAAACAAAAATGTTTCAAATTCATCATGTCGCGACATGAGCAGGGCGCTGCGTTCATGGCCCAGGGAATATCGCGCGGATCCGTGGGAACCTCCCATCCTCGAACCGGTGTCTGTATGGCAACATCAGGCCCCGGTGCCATGAATCTGGTGACGGGAATTGCCGACGCCATCATGGATTCCGTTCCGCTGCTTGCGATCACCGGTCAGGTACCTACCGGGGTGATCGCGACGGATGCCTTTCAGGAAAGTGATGTGGTCGGCGTGATGATGCCCCTGACCAAGCAGACATATATGCCTCTGACCGTGAATGAGCTCGAAGAAACCGTTCACGAAGCCATGTATGTGGCCTTAACCGGTCGGGGAGGGCCTGTGATTATCGACATCCCTAAAGATATTCAACTTCAGGAAACAGACAGCACCTATCACTTTGATCCTGATAAATACCAGCCGGATCTGCCGGGCTTTTTTTATTCACCGGTTCCGGATCGCAACCAGATCAGAAAAGCGGTTGAATTGATCAACAGAAGTGAGCGGCCGATCATCCTCTGCGGCCACGGCGTTGTCACCAGCAATGCCGGCCAAAATCTTCAAAAGTTTGCTGAAAAAGCCCGCATACCTTTTGCGTTTACCCTGCACGGAATATCGGCAGCTCCCATCGACCATCCACTGAGCCTCGGTATGGTCGGGATGCATGGCACCGTGGAAGCAAATCGCGCCTTGCTGAACACCGACTTGATTATTTCTTTCGGCATGCGTTTTGATGACAGGGTGACGGGCAACCTGGATGTTTTCGGCGGCGATGCCGGGGTCATCCACGTTGAGATCGACCCTTCCGAGATCGATAAAAATGTCAAAACATCGGTTGCCATCAACGCCGACACGGGGGAAGTGCTCAATCTACTGGCGCGGGATCCTGAAATTGTTGCCAAACCGCGTCGGATTTGGTTCGAACAAATCGATGCCTACCGATCTGAAATCGCGGAGGCCTTACAAGAGGAGATTGAGGCCGGCGTCGGACGGGAGGGCCAACTCTTAATGAAAAGCATCGTCAGCAAATTGTCCGACCTGACAGAAGGCAAAGATATCATCGTCGCCGATGTCGGGCAGCACCAAATGATACTGGCCCGGTTTTATAATTATCAAACCGCCAACAGCTGGTTTACTTCCGGCGGTGCCGGTACCATGGGATGCGCTCTGCCCATGGCCATCGGCGTTAAGTTGGCCCGACCCAATGAGCGTGTGTGGTCCGTCAGTGGGGATGGGGGATTTCAGATGAACATTCAGGAACTTGGCGCAATTATGGAACATGGTGTCGATGTCAAGATTCTATTGATGAACAATGGTTACCTGGGAATGGTTCGGCAGTGGCAAACCCTGTTTTACGATGGCCGCTATGCCGGAACCCCGATGAAAAATCCTGATTTCGGGGCCATTGCGGGTGCCTACCGGATCCCCTACTTACAGGTAACCGAGCTGGATCAAGTGGCTGATGCCATAAAAACGGCGGCCGAGCACGAAGGCGCTTTTATGGTGGAATTTTTGTGTGACCCCAGTGAGATTGTTTTGCCGATGGTGCCGGCCGGCGGCGGCATTGCAGACATGATTGTATCCAGATAAACGGGAGGAAAAATGGTGACCGAAACGCATACAACAAGACGTGCCATCCTGATCTTTACGCTGAACCGCTCCGGCGTTCTCAACAAAATCGCCAGCCTGATTCGCAGAAAGATGAGAAATGTCGATACCATCACGGCATGTGCAACCCAGCAGCCCGGTATTAGCCGAATGACCATCACCCTGCGGGAGGATAGCGACGACAAGACGCTCCAGGTAATTAAGCAAATAGAAAAAATAACCGAAGTTATCTCTGCCAAGGAATTGGACGTCGATCAGAGTTTCTGGCGGGAGGTGGCGATTGTAAAATTTGAGGCGGATGGTGCCCATCTTGAGCAACTTGGTAAAAACCATGCCTTTGAAATACTTGTCCGTCAAAACAACGAAGTATGTGTTGCGCAGGTAGCGGGAACCTCCCAAGTAGTAGATGATTTCATGCGGGAAATCGGGGAGGAAAAAATCATAGAGGTGGCGCGCTCCGGATTTACGGCGATGGAAAAGTAAGAAGGATGAAGAAAAACCGGTGAATCAATATAATCAAAACGAAATTAAACGCAGACGGACGTTTGGCATTATCAGCCATCCTGATGCCGGCAAAACCACCCTGACGGAGAAACTCCTCCTGTTCGGCGGAGCGATCCAACAAGCCGGTGCTGTTAAGGCCAGGCATGCCGCCCGACATGCCACCAGTGACTGGATGTCTATTGAAAAGGAGCGCGGCATTTCCGTTACTACTTCCGTCATGAAATTCAACTACCGGGATTTCGAGATTAACCTTCTCGACACGCCCGGCCATCAGGATTTTTCAGAAGATACCTACCGGGTGTTGACCGCCGTGGACAGCACCCTGATGGTGATTGACAATGCAAAGGGGGTGGAACCTCAGACCGAAAAACTCATGGAGGTCTGCAGGATGCGCAATACCCCGATTATGACATTCATCAACAAACTTGACCGCGAGGGAATGGCGCCGCTGGATATTCTCAGTGACATAGAAGATAAGCTGCAGATCGAATGTACACCACTTTCCTGGCCGATCGGCATGGGTAAACGCTTTAAAGGTGTGTATAACCTTTTTCACAAACAGCTGCATCTTTTCAGGCCCGGCAGGGATACGCTCGGACCTCAGGGGATTGTGATTCAGGATCTTTCGGATCCCACCTTGGATGAACTTCTGGGCAGCCAGGCGGATGAACTGCGGGGTGATATCGAGCTGATTGAGGGTGCGGCAAATCCGTTTGAGATGAATGATTTTCTAAAGGGGAGCCAGACACCCGTTTTTTTTGGCAGTGCCATCAACAACTTCGGCGTCAAAGAGATGCTGGATGCATTTGTCGAAATGGCCCCCCAACCCGGGTCACGAGCCGCCGTCTCCCGTGAGGTTTCGCCCTACGAGAAATCATTTTCGGGTTTTGCGTTTAAAATACAAGCCAATATGAACCCTGCCCACCGGGACAGAATTGCTTTTATCAGGATTTGTTCCGGAAAATTTACCAGGGGGATGAAAGTCGTTCACCACAGGCTTGGAAAAGAAGTCGCCTTTGCCAATGCAACCATCTTCATGGCCCAGGACAGGGAGAACGTGGCGGAAGCGTTCCCGGGGGATATTATTGGTATCCATAACCACGGGACCATAAAAATCGGAGACACGTTTACGGAAAAAGAATGTTTAAAATTCAGCGGCATCCCGAATTTTGCTCCTGAACATTTCAGACGGGTTCGCCTGAAAAATCCGCTAAAGGCCAAACACCTTCAGAAAGGATTGATTCAGCTTTCGGAGGAAGGCGCTGTTCAGTTTTTCAAACCTCTGTTGGGAAACGGTTATATCCTGGGGGCGGTCGGTATCCTCCAGTTTGACGTCACCGTTGCCCGGCTCAAAGCAGAATATGGTGTCGATGCTGCATATGAACAGGTGGATTTTTCTGTGGCCCGTTGGATCGAAGTCGACGACCGAAAAAAAATAGCTGAATTTGAAAAAAAGAACATGGCCAACCTGGCAAGAGATGCGCAAGGTCGCCTGTCCTTTCTGACAACCAGTGAATGGCAGTTGGATTTTTGCATGAAAGAATGGCCGGATATAAAGTTTTTCAAAACACGGGATATAAATTGAAACCAAGGTTGAGCGGTTCAGCGTTCACGGTTCCCGGTTAAAGCAACTTAGCTGGTCTCCAACAATCGTATTACGTATAAATCGGGTCGAATTCAATTTCCTAAGGTTCAGCAAAGCAATCAGCATGACCGAAAATGAGAGGGACACTTTATGGCCATAGTCGGTATGCGGGATGTGAGCTGGGGATTCGGTGGTCTCCCGCTGCTGGATAATATAACGCTTCAAATTGAAAAAGGCGACCGCATATGCATAGTCGGCCGCAACGGCGTGGGAAAGTCTACCATGCTGAAGCTTATCAGCCGCGAGCTGATTCCCGACAGCGGTGAAGTCTGGCGTCAGCAGGGTATCACCATCGCAGCCCTTGAACAGGACGTTCCGCCGGGATTTGATGGCACAATCTTCGAAGTTGTGGCCGAAGGGCTCGGTGAAACGGGCAAGGCGCTGGCCGAGCACCATCGGATCAGCAGGCGCTCCGAGGCCGATATCAACACCGAATCGGCGAAAAGACGGGATGAACTCCAGCATGTGCTGGATTCCGGCGGCGGGTGGGCGCTTTTAAATCAAATCGAGAACGTTCTGTCGCGAACCCGGCTGAACCCTGAGGATATGTTCGCCGATCTTTCAGCGGGTATGAAACGGCGCACGCTTTTTGCGCGCGCGCTGGCATCCAATCCGGACCTTCTTCTGCTAGACGAACCCACCAACCATCTGGATATCGATACCATCATTTGGATGGAATCGTATATCCTGCGCCACGTAAAAACCCTGCTCTTTGTTACCCATGATCGGGCTTTTCTGAAAAATATCGCCGGCGGAATCATGGAACTGGATCGCGGTCGGCTGGTTTCCTATGACTGCAATTTCGAAACGTACGTAAAACGAAGACAGGCTGCCTTAGAGGCCGAAGAAAAGCAAGACGGGGTGTTCGACAAAAAACTCTCTCAGGAGGAAGCCTGGATTAGAAAAGGCATCAAAGGCCGCAGAACCAGAAACGAAGGACGCGTTCGAAGCCTGGAAAAGATGCGCGCAGCCTATCGGGCGCGTCGCGGAAAAATCGGAGACGTCAGGCTACAGGCCCAGGAAGCCGAACGGACCGGGAAGCTTGTCATCGAGGCCAAAGCAGTGAGTTTTTCCTATCAACAAACCCCTATCGTTCGCGATCTTTCCACCGTCATCATGCGCGGGGACAAAGTGGGTATCATCGGTCCCAATGGTGTCGGCAAGACCACCCTGCTGAGAATCCTTTTAAAGGAAATTAGCCCGGAGGCAGGCAGTGTCCGTCACGGTACCCATCTCCAGATAGCCTATTTTGACCAGCTCCGGGGTCAGTTGGATGAGCAAAAGACCGTTCTGGAAAATATTGCCGAAGGTAACGATTTTATCATTTTTAATGGTCAAAAACGCCATGTAATCAGCCACCTTCATGATTTTCTCTTCTCACCGGACAGATGCCGCACGCCGGTTTATGTTCTTTCGGGTGGGGAAAGAAACAGACTGATGCTGGCAAAACTTTTCACCAGGCCAGCCAATGTGCTGGTGATGGACGAACCCACCAACGATCTCGATGCGGAAACCCTGGAGCTTTTAGAGGAGCTTCTTCTCGAATATCGGGGGACCCTTTTGCTGATCAGCCATGACCGAGCTTTTTTAAACAATGTGGTCACAAGCACCATCGTTTTTGAGGGAGACGGACGGGTGGCCGAATACGCCGGTGGGTATGATGACTGGTTGATCCAAAAACCTAAAAGAAATGACCCGCCCTTGCCTCAAAAAAATGACGGCAATAAAATCCGTCAAAAACCAAAGCCCCACAAACCGGCAAAGTTAGGGTATATGCAAAAACGGGAACTCAATGATCTGCCCCGCAAGCTCGACACCCTGGAGTCCAGGCAAAAAGAATTATATGAGGCCATGTCCGATCCCTTGTTTTACAAAAAAGACAAAGGGGAGATTTCCCGGATGAAAGCGAATCTCGATCGTTTGGAAAATGAAATCGAGGCCACATATCTTCGCTGGGAAGAACTTGAAAACATCGAGGACCGTGGGTGATCGCCGTATATGAGACTTCGAGTAGCCGAACGGCGAAGCGCAGAACAGCAGAATCTCGAAGGGTCGTTTCGCTCACCCCTATATGTTCCCATATTCGCTTCGTAAACCGCCTTTTAAATGCTGAAGGACGAAAATCCACCATCGATCGGTACGACCGCACCGGTGACAAATTGTGATGCCCCGGACAGGAGCCAAATTACGGTGCCTAACAACTCTTCGGGTTTTCCGTAACGCCTCATAGGGGTGTGTGCCATGACCTGGCGGGCCCGCGGGGTGAGTTCGCCCGTCTCCGGGTCGATGTGCAGGAACTTCAGCTGCTCCGTCATCAGAAAGCCTGGAGAAATGGCATTCACACGAATACCGACATGCGCCAGATGCACCGCCAGCCAGCGGGTAAAGTTGCTGACCGCCGCTTTAGCGGCCGAATAGGCGGCAACCTTTGTCAGAGGTGTCAGCGCACTCATGGAAGATATGTTTAACACCGTCCCGGCATGCTTGGGCTTGGATATCATGCCCCGGGCGAAGATTTTGGTTGGCAGGAATGTCCCCATGAAATTCAAATCAAAGACCTTGCGAAACCCTTCGATTTCCAGATCAAAAAGACTCCTGATATCCGGATTGCCGATATCCTCGAACTCCATAAACTCATTGGCGGTGCTGCCTTTGGGATGATTGCCGCCGGCACCGTTGATCAGAATATCGGGGGTCTCCCACTGCCCGGATATTTCGGCCAAGCAGTCTTTCAGGTTAGCCTCGTCCAGTACATCGCACTGGAATGCTCGGGCGATGCCGCCGTTTTCAACGATGACCTTTTCTCTGCAGAAGGCATGTTCCCGGTGAACATCCAGGATCGCCACTTTAACGCCAAGGTCAGCCAGCGCCTCGGCCATGACGCCGCACAGTTCACCGCCGCCGCCGGTGACTGCCGCTACACGACCCTCTAATCCAAAAAGTTGATTCAAATTGATTTTCATGACTAGTTTCCCGATACCTTTTGCTACAGGTAGTTGCTTGAGTCATAATAGTAATTTCTTCGTAATTTTTATACAACAAATTTATATATTTTTAGGATATATTTTGATGCTTGATGGTTAAATGCTTGTCGAACCAAATTAACTAATTGAAAATCAACGAATTAGATGCTAAACGAGGGGCATCATAGGGTCTTGGAGGAGGCGTTGTATGAAGATTGCCGTCATGTCGGATGTACATGGTAACCTGGAAGCCTTGGATGCCGTCTTAGAAGATGTATACAGCCAAAGGATCGAGAAAATTGTCTGCATCGGAGATTTGATCGGATACGGACCCAATCCCGAGGAGGTGATTCAAAAGATTCGCCAGATCGATGTTTGCTGTACCATGGGTAATCATGAACTCGGCATCTTGTTCAAGCTGGAAAGAAAATGGTTCAATCCCAAAGTGAGGAAAAACTTAAGCCTGACGGAGAAATTGTTAAGCCCCGGCAGTCTTGACTTTATTGCTGGCCTGCCCAATACCCACACCCTGAACAACAGCCTCTTCGTGCATGGCTTCCCACCGGCTTCCGTCAAAACCTACTTATTTGAAAAAGATACCGATGAGATTGCTAGATGGTTTCTGGCTCCAGGGCCAAAGCTGACGTTTGTGGGGCACACCCATGATTTAGAGCTGGTGGCCTGGGATGGCCGTAGGGCTGATCGTAATCCGTTACGTCAAGATCGGGTGGTGATGGATAAATCCAAATATATCATCAATGTGGGCAGTGTCGGTCAGCCTCGTGACGGTGACAATCGCGCCAAGTATGTGATCTGGGATCCGGTTGAAGGAAACATCGAGGTGCGCTTCGTACCCTACGATATCCAGACCACCGTGGACAAGATTATGGAGCGCGGTTTTCCTGAATATAATGCTTCGAGGCTGTGGTAAGGATAGATCATGCATATTGGACCTTACAAGGTGTTGGGAAGACTAGGGCGCGGCGGCATGGGGAGCGTCTACAAGGTGCTGCGGGAGGATTTGGGGCGTATCATGGCCCTGAAGGTGCTGCAGCCCCGGGAGATTTTGGAAACCATCCTCGGAGCGGAAGAGGTCCGGTCTCGTTTCATTCACGAAGCCCGGGTCATGGCGGCTCGCGATCACCGCAATGTTGCTGCTGTCTGGGATCTGGGCGACACGGGCGATACGTTGTTCATGGCCATGGAGTACTATTGCATGAACCTCGGCACACTGATCGGCGAATCCTATATCGTTGAAAAACCCAGCCGTTCCCTGCCCCCCCTCACGGCCCTGGATTACACCCGTCAGACCCTGGCGGGCTTGGCCTGCCTGCACCAGGCTGGCATCATCCACCGGGATATCAAACCCTTCAACCTCATGCTCACCGGCGACGGCTGTATCAAAATTATCGATTTGGGGTTATCCAAGGTCCGTGGAGAGGTTCAGTTCACTCCACGGGCGCTCAAGGTAGGTTCACCATACTATGCCGCTCCGGAACAGGAAAGCAACCCGGAAGAGGTGGATGGTCGCGCAGATCTCTACTCCGTCGGTGTCCTCCTCCATCGGCTTTCTACGGGATTGCTGCCCCAGGAGGACGGGAGACCGGTCGAGCACCCCCTTTTGAGCCGGATTTGGCAGGATTTTTTCCACCGTGCCCTGGCCGCCGGTGCCCAAGATCGCTTTACAGATGTATGGCAGATGGCGGAGGCCCTTGATGAACTGGAGAGGGATTGGCTGTCCCGACAGGAGGCCGGATGCATGCTGGAAGAGGCCAAGGATGCGGTTGCCGTCCCGGGTCCGTCAGGTCTGCGGAACCAGGCAATTAAGACAGGGGTCCGGGACAAGGCTCCCTTTGAGTTTTTGGATTCGCTTTTTCGCCCGGAGACCTATCGAATAAATGACTTTTCATTCCTGCCCGCTGGTGTTTTCGACCGATCCAGCGGTCTGACCTGGGCATCCCTGATTTCACACCTGCCCATGGCCTGGCATGAAACCGGCGAATATCTGGCAGCGCTCAAC
>Ga0316189_10006900_pt1 | contig 10800 bp, 13 predicted proteins | sample LowCovwburrow_MG_FD_204930 | JGI IMG/M metagenome (GOLD analysis project Ga0316189, IMG submission 204930) | Coastal sediment microbial communities from Maine, United States - Lowes Cove worm burrow | ecosystem: Environmental > Aquatic > Marine > Coastal > Sediment | place: USA: Maine... | reverse complement strand
AATAGCAAAACACCACCGTTTTTGGATGTACCTGCTAGGTTGGCGTGGCGTATGGCATCACCTGAGCGGTCCACGCCGGGGCCTTTGCCGTACCACATTGCAAAGACACCATCATGTTTGCCGTCGCCACGCAGTTCGGCCTGTTGGGTGCCCCATATGGCAGTGGCGGCGATGTCTTCGTTCAGGCCCGCCTCAAAAATTACCTGTGCTTCGGTTAGCCGTTTTTTCGCATGGCCGAATTGCAGATCCAGCCCGCCAAGCGGTGAGCCGCGATAGCCACTGATATAACCGCCCGTGTCCAGCCCGCTATCACGGTCGATTTTTGCCTGCATCAGGCACAGCCGCACAAGGGCCTGCGTACCGGAAGTGTAAATTCGGGTCTTGGTCAGGTCGAATTTGTCGTCGAGTTGGGTGTCAAAAAGAGTCATGATGGCAGATTACAGACAGAGTGCGGAACGGCAAGGGCTAAGCTTTGCGAAAGCTTAGGATATGGGCCTTGTCAGCAGCGTGTTCATGGGCTTTGCCCGCATAAATCGGGACTGTGTGAATTTCAGGGGCGGTGATCTTGCCCGCGTGTTGCAAGCTGTCCAAAAACGCGGCGAAACCCCGTGCTTTGAAATGTACGGCACTGACTGTGATGCAGACCAGGCCACCTGTCTTTAACATTGCAAGCAGGTTTCCTAAATCGTTCGGCCCCAAATGGCCCAGCGTGAAAGTGCCAACGGATATAAGTGCGCCATAATCGTTTGGATAGGCTTCCAGCGGTTGTTTCAGGTTGGCATTGTAAAGATTGCGGTACAGCTGTTTTTGGCGGGCTTTATCCAGCATTTCAGTGGAAATATCGTATCCGTCAATAACGTCTTTGGACAGACCTAGTGCTTGGGCGGCAAGCCCTGTGCCGCAGCCGATGTCGGCAATTGGAATATCCCGTTCAGTTGCTATTTCGTGGAAAACCTTCGCAAGCGCTTTGGGTGTATTATATCCCATCGCATCGGCAAATCCCGCATCGTAATGGGCTGCGAAGTCTTTGTAATAAGCAATGTTGTCCTGTTCGTCTTGCAGGTTATAGGCACCCTCTAACAATTCGGTCGGATTTTTGGTCATCTCAGCTGGACGATAAAATCTTTACCCAGCCCATGCACTAAATCATGCGGGCGGATGATCACGGATTTGGTGCCTTTCGGTATTTTCACGCCTGACAATGAACGGGTAAAGGGCTGTTCATTCACATGCGGGTGGGCCAGTACGCGGTAGCCCAGTTTCGTGCCATCCACTAGGTACACCCCCCAGCCGTCAGCATAATGTTCCCAGCCTGTATCGGCGTGCTTTATCGCGACGTTGAACCGCCATGTGTCGCCTGATTTGATGGCATCAACATTTACCACGCGGGGGGAATCGGCCAGGGCAGATGTGGCGAAAAGCAGAGCGATCGGGACTGTGAGGCTGAATTTCATGGTAAAACCTTTGTGTTTTTGAACACAATAGCACTATTTTTGCGTTTTGCCATTTCACATGTGCGTGGAAGGGGTTATAGCCCGCCCGTTCCCGATGGGAACATGTCCAAACTTTAACTTTAGGAGACCTGAACATGGGTTACCGTATTGTCGTCGTGGGTGCCACTGGCAACGTAGGCCGCGAAATGCTGAATATTCTGGAGGAACGTCAGTTCCCAATCGATGAGATTGCCGTGCTTGCAAGCCGCAATTCATTGGGAACGGAATGCAGCTTTGGTGACAAGACGTTGAAGACGGAAGATTTGGACACTTTCGATTTCACGGGTTGGGATATGGCTTTGTTCGCTGTGGGTTCCGATGCGACCAAAAAATATGCGCCCATAGCGGCTGCCGCCGGTTGTGTCGTGATCGATAATTCATCGCTGTATCGCTATGATCCGGATGTGCCTTTGATCGTGCCGGAATGTAACCCGGAAGCGATTATGGATTATTCCAAAAAGAATATCATCGCCAACCCGAACTGTTCAACGGCACAAATGGTTGTGGCTTTGAAGCCTTTACATGATCGTGCGAAAATAAAACGCGTTGTGGTGTCGACTTATCAATCCGTATCGGGTTCCGGAAAAGCCGCGATTGACGAGCTGTGGAACCAGACCAAAGGCAGATATGTACCGGGTCAAGAAGTTGCGGCATCGGTTTACCCAAAAGATATCGCGTTTAATGTGATCCCGCATATTGACGTATTTATGGAAGACGGCACCACCAAAGAAGAATGGAAAATGGTGGCGGAAACCAAGAAGATTATCGACAAATCGATCAAGGTGACGGCCACGTGTGTGCGGGTTCCGGTTTTTGTTGGTCACTCGGAAGCCATAAACATCGAGTTTGAAGAACATTTGGACGAAGATGAAGCGCGTGATATTTTGCGTGAAGCACCGGGTATTATGGTGATCGATAAGCGTGAAGACGGTGGTTATATGACGCCGGCGGAATGTGTAGGCGAGTATGCCACATATATCAGCCGCATCCGTCAGGACAGTACGATTGATAATGGCATCAACCTATGGTGTGTATCTGACAACCTGCGCAAAGGGGCTGCATTGAATGCGGTTCAAATCGCGGAATTGCTGGGCCGCAAGGTTTTGAAGAAAGGCTGACACGCCTTAAATTGCCGGAATTTTAAAGGGGCCGACTGGCCCCTTTTTTATTGTGAAAACGACAAAAGCATGAGGTGGGTAAAGCCCATCCTACACTTGTTCAAACATACCGCTTGTGGGATTATACGCCTCCAGTCCACCGCCACGTATATCCATCCACAAACCGTGCAGGGCCAGTTCTTCGGTTTCGACCCTGTCTTTGACAAAGGGGAAGGTCATCAGGTTTTCCAATGAAACCAGAACACATTCGTGTTCAAGTGCGCTGATTTGTTCTTCGCGTGTGCCGCCTTTGGCTGCAACGCGTTCATAACCTTCGCGCAGGATGTCCATCCAACGGCCAACAAAGCTGGTAGCCTCTTCCAGCTCGGGGGCATTGCCGGAACACATATCATGACAGCCTTTGACCCCGCCGCAATGCGAATGGCCGATGACCATGATGTTGGTGATGCCCAAAGCGGTGACAGCGTATTCCACTGCGGCCGACGTGCCGTGATGGTCGCCATCGGGCGAAAACTTGGGCACCAGATTGGCGATATTGCGGTGGATAAAAAACTCACCCGTTTCGGCGCCGAATACGGATGTGACATGCATACGGCTATCACAGCACGAGATGACCATCGTGCGCGGATGCTGGCCACTGTCAACCAGTTTGGCGAACCATGCCTTGTTTTCCTGAAACTGCGTTGCACGCCAGCCGTGGTATCGGTTTAACAGAAATGAGGGTAAGGGTTTGATGTGTTTCATACTGTGGCGCTCTTCCTAAAGTCGTTCTAATTTTCCTAGATTTGTTCGCAGAATACAAGGGTCGCGAACGGTTTGGTTAGTATTTCTTTCTTCATCATAGGGTAGCTTTGTTACGGGACAACCAAGAGTGGTGAAAATATGGCAGAAATATTCGTGTTTCGTTCCGATGAGGCGCCAAAGTTGAATTATCGGGCAATTCACACTTTATTTGCGGAATTGGGTTTGGAACAGGGCCTGTGTGTTTTTGAACGTATTTTGCACGAAGTATCCGACAGGTTATGTCAACTGGAACTGGCCATAAATGAAGGGAACATCAGAACAGTCAGGTATGCTGCAAGCCGTTTGCGCACGCTTGGTCCGCAAATCGGATTGGAATGTCTGGCCTATATTGCAGGGGAGATAATCGATGTGATCGCGCGTGAAGATATGAATGCGTTGCCCGTGATATGCCACCGGATGATATGCTTGGGCGAAGTCTGTATGTTTCAGTTGTCTAGCTTGCCACGGGTTTTGGACGACCGATAAATGCTTTGGCTTGAAGCATGGGGGAAATCGGGTAGGATTGCCTGAAAAAAGCAGGAGTCCCCGATGCCCCCGAAATTTGCAGGCAAAACCCAAAAAGCAATTCCAATAGATTTTATTGCCTCGGACAGGTTGAAAGTGTGGCTAAAAGCAAAACCCGAAACGCTTCAGGCATGGGTTGACGGTTCCGGGTTTACTGCAGCACTTGGGCAGGTTTTGACGGTACCGAATTCGAGCGGAAAAATTGAACGGGTTTTGGCCGGTTGGGGCACTGAGAGCACCCGCGCGCGCGGGCGGTACTGGGCGGCATCCGTGGCTGCTAAATTACCGAAAGGTGTTTATGAGTTCGGTGCGGGCTTGAAAAAATCCGAATTGGATGAGGCCAGTCTTTCATGGCTTTTGGCGCAATATGCGTTTGATCGTTATAAAATAAAATCCGGTGCTGTGGCAAAGCTGAAACCGGCTAAGGGTGTTGATGTAAAGCGGTTGGAAATTCTGGCGGCGGGGGAATTTATGACCCGCGATTTGATCAACGTGCCTGCATCCGATATGGGGCCGGAAGCGCTGGAAGCGGCATTTCGCGAGCTGGGTAAAAATTATGGGGCACAAGTTTCGGTTACCAAGGGTGTTGCCCTTTTGAAAAAGAATTTTCCGATGATTCACGCGGTCGGCCGGGCATCTGATCAGGCACCGCGTTTGTTGGATATGGTCTGGGGTAAGGCGAACCATCCGAAAGTGACCCTTGTGGGCAAGGGCGTGTGTTTTGATACGGGTGGCCTGAATATCAAACCGGGATCATCAATGGGGTTGATGAAAAAAGACATGGGCGGTTCGGCTACGGTGATGGGGCTTGCGCAAATGATTATGGCTTTGAAACTGAAGGTGCGTTTGCGCGTGCTTGTCCCCGCGGTTGAAAATTCAATATCGGCGGGTGCATTTCGACCGCAGGACGTTTTGACCTCGCGCAAGGGCTTAACTGTTGAGGTGAACAATACCGATGCCGAAGGGCGGCTGGTTCTGGCGGATGCGTTGGCCTATGCGGATGAAGAAAAGCCTGATTTCATTGTGTGTATGGCGACATTAACGGGGGCGGCACGCGTGGCGCTTGGGCCTGATGTGCCGCCGTTTTTCACCGATAATGACAAACTGGCTGCGGATATTTCCAAAGCGTCGAAAAATCAGGCAGATCCTTTGTGGCGTTTGCCATTCTGGGATCCTTATGAACCAGTAATCGAGCCTGATGTGGCAGATTTGGACAATGCGCCCGCAGGTGGATTTGGCGGGGCCATTACGGCCGCACTGTTCTTGCGGCGATTTGTAGAAGATGCGGCGGATTTTGTGCATCTTGACCTTTATGGCTGGACACCCGTTGCACAACCGGGCCGCACCAAGGGTGGTGCCTGCCAGTCGGCGCGGGCAATATTACAGGTGATTGAGGATCGTTATGTCTGAGCTCCACCGCATTAATATCCCCGTTGCAAATTTGCTGGATAATGAAGGTGGTGCGCTGGACCGTCAGATGCTATTTGGCGAAGGTTTTCATGTTTTGAAAACCCGGAACGGTTGGGCTGAGGGATACAGGCATTCGGACGGGTATAATGGATATATTGCCGTTGAAGCCCTTGCCGATTGGGTGGAACCCACAAACCGTGTCAGTGATCTGGGTGCACATGTTTATCTTGCGCCCGACATAAAAACTGTACCGGTGATGCATTTGCCTTATCAGGCGGATGTGGCGGTTGTTGGGGAAGACGGCCCATTTTTGAAACTTACGGGTGGCGGTTATGTGCATAAACAACAACTTGAAAACCTGACAGATTTAGAACCTGATTATGTGCGTACGGCGGAACGGTTTATGGGAATCCCGTATCTTTGGGGCGGTAATTCGCAATATGGTATAGATTGTTCCGGCCTGATTTCCGCCGGATTGAAGGGTGCGGGTTACAAATGTGCCGCAGACAGTGCAGATCAGGAGGCCACATTGGGTGTGTTTTTGAATGATGAAAATGCGCTACAACGCGGCGATTTGATTTTCTGGAAAGGCCATGTGGGGTTTATGGTTTCATCTACGCATTTATTGCATGCAAACGGTTATCACATGAAAGTGATGCTTGAGCCATTGGCGCAGGCAGAAACGCGTATATTGGCCATGGATGGCGGTGCTGTGACATCACGCAAGCGGATAATGATAGAATAACTAATCAACCACCCGAATCATTTTGCGTTCCAACACGCGCAACACGGACTTTAGATCATGGCCACGCTTCAGGATACGCCCGTCCATACCGATCACAGCATACATGCCCTGCTTTGCCGAAAGCTTGGGACATTTTTCCACACGGTAGATCGGATGTTCTGCGGTGCGCCTGAAAATGGAAAAGATAGCGACATCTTTTAACGGGGATATTCCGTAATCACGCCATTCACCGGCTGCAACCATACGACCGTAAAGCGACATGATCAGCGCAAGCTCTGCCCTGTGAAAGTGGATGGGAAGCTTTTGATGGCTCTTTGAAGCGTGGTGAACATCCTGAAACATAGTCTAAGTCTGCGGGTTTCAGAGAGTGAAAGCAAGTATCTTAAGTTGACGTTAACGTAAGCCCCCCTTTTTCACCATATTCGTAACAATTGAAGGATATTACTTGTGGCTGAATACTATTTGTTAATAGGAACCCGTGAGTCACGAGTAGATCGGCGCTGTCTGAAAAGACGGGGTAATATTTATTTTAGAGTCACTATAACATGCTGCATATTACAGGTAGGTACTTAAGGTGGTTAATTTGCACTTTTTTGATAAAGCCTAAGAATCGCCATATTCATTCCCATGTATTGCCGTGTTTCACAGTCAAATGAAACGGGTAGCTAGCAATCAGCTTCCCTCGGTACCATGGCTTTTTTGCCCCCACCTTAGTTCATGGTATCGAGGACTACACCTTTCCCTTTTTCTTGATATTGACGAATGTACCTTATTGGTCTTTTGTGTCGCTTGCATCTTAAGGAGTAAGATATGCGCGATTTTCAACATCCCGGTCGGTCCCCCGTTTATGCCACAAACGGTATCTGTGCCACGTCCCACCCTTTGGCGGCTAAAACGGCTGTGCAAATTCTGGAAAGTGGCGGTAATGCCGTGGATGCAGCTATTGCCGCTGCTGTTTTGTTGGGCATTTGTGAGCCGCAAATGACGGGAATTGGAGGGGATTGTTTTATTTTGCTGTCTCCGGGCGGCTCGGATGAGGTTATTGCTTTGAACGGTTCCGGTCGTGCGCCTGCAGGTCTATCGGCGGAAACAATGCGTGCGGCGGGCCATAAAACCGTGCCGGTACAGAGTGTGGAAGCCGTGACTATTCCGGGTGCGATTGACGCTTTTTGCCAGTTGTCAAAAGATTATGGCAAACTAGGAATAGCCACTCTTTTGGCACCTGCGATTTATTATGCAAAGGCAGGTGTTTCCGTGGCACCACGGGTTGCGTTTGACTGGAAGCTGGCAGAGGGCAGGTTACAGGGTGACGCAAAGAAGTTCTATTTGCTTGATGGCAAAGCACCGAATGTCGGGCAGGTTTTTCGCGCCTCGAATCAGGCAGAGGTTTTGGAACGTATCGCTCTTGAGGGGCGTCGCGGGTATTATGAAGGTGAAGTTGCGGAAGATATGGTTACATCTTTGAATGCGCTGGGTGGGGTGCATACGCTGGATGATTTTGCGGATACCGCGTGTGAATATACCACGCCAGTTTCCGGTGAATACAAAGGTACGGAATTGGTCGAGCATCCACCGAACGGGCAAGGTGCCACGGCGATTTTGATGAATAATATTCTAACGCAGTTCGATATTGCCGGAATGGAGCCATATGGTGCGGAACGTGCACATATCGAGGCTGAAGCGGCAAAGCTGGCCTATGATGCCCGCAACCGATTTATCGCCGATCCTGATCAAACGACGCGGCTTGATCATATGTTATCGCAAGATACAGCGGATGCTTTAGCCGTTTTAATTGATCCGAAACATGCGATGGCGTCGGCTGCTCAGGCCAGTGAAAACGTGCATAAAGACACGGTTTATCTGACTGTGGTGGACAAAGATCAGATGTCGGTTTCCTTGATCTATTCGATTTATAATAGCTTCGGTTCGGGTCTGGCGTCATCCAAGTTCGGGATAAACTTTCAAAACCGTGGCAGCGGTTTTACCCTACAAAAGGATCACCCGAATGAAGCGATGGGCGGGCGTCGGCCGATGCATACAATCATTCCCGGAATGCTGCGCAAGGATGGTAAGGTCATCATGCCGTTTGGTGTGATGGGTGGGGCTTATCAATCCTGTGGGCATGCGCGATTTATGTCAAATATGCTTGATTTCGGTATGGACGCGCAAACGGCCATAGATGCACCGCGCTGCTTTGATGATGGAGCAGTGATGAATGTGGAGCGCGGTTATAGTGATGCCGTCCGGACTGAACTGGCTGATATGGGGCATAATGTGGCAATACCCGAAGGGCCTATTGGCGGGGCACAATCCATATTGATCAATCATGAAACGGGTGTTTTGGAAGGTGCATCCGATGCCCGCAAGGATGGTTGCGCATTGGGGTATTGACCCGACAACGTTTTGCGTCGGTATCGGATATTTGACTTAGATTGAATGCAAGACGCTTTAGTTCATCTGCACTTCAAGCTGGTATTGGCCATTGTTCGTGCGGATGAACAGATCTTCGACTTCCGGGTGTTCAATGGGTTTGCCGGTATCGTCCATCATAAGGTTTTGTTCTGAAACATATGCCACATAATAGGACGATTCGTTTTCGGCCAAAAGGTGATAAAATGGCTGCTCTTTGTTTGGGCGCATATCTTCAGGGATGGATTCCCACCATTCTTCCGAGTTGGAAAATTGTGGATCCACGTCAAATATCACACCGCGGAACGGATGCTTTTTATGACGGACAACGGTCCCGATCCCATATTTTGCGTTTACTTGTAACATTGTTTGCCTCGAATCCCCAAATTCTAGCTTGCATCTAATTGTTTATAAGACAATGAGTCTAGAAAGTTGACATAAAAATCAACAAAAAACAGGGAAACAGTCTGTGAACTTATTAACAACAGTGTTGCAAATTGTTGCCCCCGTCTTTCTTTTAGCCTTGATCGGATTTGTCTGGGTTAAGCGCGGGCATGAGTATCGCGTTGCCTTTGTTACGCAATTGGCGATGACCTTTTCGGTGCCGTGTCTGATCTTTGTGGCGCTGATGAAAGCCGAAATAGATCGCAACGCATTGGCGGCGACATTTGTAGCAGCCTGCGTGGCCTATTTGGCGGTTACAGTCGTCTTTACCATTGTTATGAAAGTGATGCGTTTGAATATGCGCACATATCTGGCACCGCTTATTTTCGGCAACACGGGCAATTTGGGTTTACCGTTGGCATTATTCGCCTTTGGAGAGGCCGGGTTAAGTTATGCGATCATCATTTTTGCAGTGATGGCGGTTTATTCGTTTTCATTTGGTGTCTGGCTGGTTTCCGGTGGCGGATCTTTGGTGAAAGTCGTCAAAGAACCGCTGGTTGGGGCCACTTTGCTGGGGGCGTTGTTTCTGTATAACGGGTGGGAAACGCCTGTATGGTTGACCAACACGCTGGAACTGGTCGGTCAAATGGCCATCCCGTTGATGTTGATCACGTTGGGTGTTGCACTGGCGCGGTTGAAGGCGGACAGTTTTGGGCGTGCATTCGGGCTATCCTTGTTCAAGGTGGTGATTTGTGTAGGTCTGGCCTGGGCGACGGGAATGTATTTTGAACTGGAACCTGTCGCATTGGCCGTACTGGTCATGCAGGTTTCCACGCCTGTTGCTGTTACCTCTTACCTATTGGCCGAGAAATATGGTGCCGATGCGGGTGAGGTTGCGGGCCTTGTCGTGGTTTCAACGCTTCTGTCCGTTATCACAATCCCGATAACATTGGCGTTTTTTGTCTAAACATTTGGACCGTTTTCGATTAAGATGCACGCAAAGACCAGCGAAAGACTGGATAGAGAGCAGATGAAAAAAATATTTTTACTGATAACCGCAATGATATTAGTGTCTTGTTCGGGCGGGGGCGAAGGCCCTCCGCGTAATCTGGATAATGCCTGTTCGATGAAGTCACAACGTCCCGGATGGTTTAACGCTATGGATAAAGCCGAACGCAAATGGGGTGTTCCCACGCCTGTATTTCTGGCTGCAATTTATCAGGAGTCTAAATTCAATCCCGGTGCAAGAACCCCGTATCGTTACGCTTTGGGCGTAATCCCAATGGGCCGCCAATCATCCGCTTATGGTTATTCACAGGCACTGGACGCCACATGGGCCGAATATAAGCGCGATGCGGGTGGTTTTGGGGCAAAGCGCAACAATTTTGAAGATTCCGTCGATTTCATGGGCTGGTATATGGATAAAAGCGAACGGCGCAACGGTATTTCAAAGTATGACATGTATAACCAGTACTTGGCTTATCACGATGGACATACAGGATATGCACGCGGAACGTATCGCAAGAAAGCATGGTTAATGCGTATCGCTAATGATGTTGAAGCGCGTGCGATCATGTATCAGGAACAACTTAGAACCTGCGGTTAGTACTTATCTGTCCGAGGTTGGTCCAATATCAACCGCGATCTGGTCTATGTCGAACAGGCTTTCGGGCAGATAAACCTGCTTATTCAAGCTTCCTAAAACCACGGTTGTCCGTTGGCCTGACTGATCCGTCACAACCCATTCGCGCAGCGCTATTGGGTCTGCGGAAAAGACAAGTTGAATGTTGCCATAATCAGGGTGTTTGGGGTCTTGTGCGGTCACTTTCGTTAAAGGCCCTTCTTCGACATGGGCGATAATCATACCGCTTGTCCTTAGATTCAGATCCTTTTTCAAGATGACCCCCAAAGGAGTTCTGCCAATTGGAAAGCC
>Ga0316189_10006899_pt1 | contig 10801 bp, 3 predicted proteins | sample LowCovwburrow_MG_FD_204930 | JGI IMG/M metagenome (GOLD analysis project Ga0316189, IMG submission 204930) | Coastal sediment microbial communities from Maine, United States - Lowes Cove worm burrow | ecosystem: Environmental > Aquatic > Marine > Coastal > Sediment | place: USA: Maine... | reverse complement strand
AGATGGGCCTGCTTGGCCGCGTCGACTTGCACCTCGGCCACGGCGGTGAGGCTGTGACGGCGGCGCCGTATGGACGAGCCAAAGCTCCACTGTGTCCCGCTCGGCAGCTTCATGGCATGGAGCGCGACGCAGGCTTCGTCGGTGCAATCTCGCTGCACGTACAACGCATCGCCATCGCGGCGAACCGTATACAGCCGCCCCGACTTGGTCTCGAAGAACGCCTCGAGGCCCTCGCCGCGAAACGTACCCATCTCGGGCGAGGGGGACTGCCCCGCCACCCGGGTCACGTAACCGCCAAGCTCGACCAACAAGCCGCCGTTACCGCCCACTGCAAAGTCGTGCCCATGGTCGTCGAATCGCTGCTCGGCCTCGTACTGCTGCGGGACCCAGCGACGCTTGCCCCGCAACCGCATGAGGCGGATCTCTTGAGAATCACCGCTGTCGGATCTGTCGCGCACATCGACCCTTTTGTCGCGGGTCTCAATATGCCAAGCGTTCTTGGGCCAATAGCCCATGATCGTGTGCGGGGTCGCTTCGATCTCCTTGCGGAGCACGAGTGCACCCTGGTGATTGACGTCGTGGTAGCCCGATGCGGACTTGGCGAGCACGCCTCCGAGCAATGGTTGCAGCGTAAGAGGCTCGCTGGGTGTGGCGACCGTACGCCAAGGAGCAGGTGCAGCCGCTGCTTCCACTTTTTTCACAGGTACAACGCGAGCCTCCGCCACGACGGGTGCGGCGATCGTGCCGCCGCTCTCGGAGCCGCCGCCCTCAGAACCAGCGCCCCCGGAGCTCCCACCTTCCGGGTCACTTTCTTCCGCGCCGCCCGTCCCGCCCGTCCCCTTGCTGGCAGGGTCGGGCTCTGGTGGTGCTGCGATCGCTGGCGCTCCCGTGGAGCCCTTGGCCTCCTGGACCGCGGCAGGCTCCGGCGACGCGGGCTTGGCGGTCTTGTCCGCGGGTGCCTGTTTGGCTGGCTTGGCCGTCGCTGATTTTGACTTGGGCTGGGCCGGCTTGCCGGCCGGCGGTTCGCCACACGCGGCCAAGCAACACAGGACGACGGTGAGGGGCAGCGCGCGAGTCATCGCCGTCGACGGTAGCAGACAACCCGTGTCCCCAGGACCCAACCGCACAAACGCGGTGGGCCCGAATTCACGGGCGGTTAGGCGACCGTGACGTCATCGCATAGGTACACGTCTTGAATCGTGTTGAGCAGCTTCACACCCTCGGCGATTGGACGCTGGAATGCTTTGCGGCCCGAGATCAAGCCGCATCCGCCCGCGCGCTTGTTGACCACTGCGGTCACGGCTGCGTCGGAGAAGTCGTTGCTTCCCGAGGCGCCGCCGCTGTTGATCAGGCCCATGCGGCCCATGTAGCAGTTGGCGACTTGGTAGCGGCACAGGTCGATCGGGTGATCGGTCGTCAGCTCGCTGTAGATCCGCTCATCGAGCTTTCCGTACGACGAGTTGCCCGTGTTGAGGGCCTTGAATCCGCCGTTTCGCTCGGGGAGCTTCTGCTTGATGATGTCAGCACCCAGCGTGACGCCGAGGTGGTTGGCCTGACCGGTGAGGTCGGCGGACACATGGTGGTCTTGGCCGTCGACCTTGAACGCCGAGTTGCGTAGGTAACACCAAAGGACGGTGGCCATGCCCAGCTCGTGGGCTTGTTGGAACATGGCGCCGACTTGCTCGATCTGTCGTGTCGCGTCATCGCTGCCGAAGTAGATCGTTGCCCCGACGCCCGTTGCACCCATGTTCCAGGCTTGCTGCATTGTCCCGTACATTCGTTGCTCGAATGTATTGGGGTACGTCAGCAGCTGATTGTGATTGAATTTCACAATGAACGGGATCTTATGTGCGTACTTGCGCGCCACGGATCCAAGCACACCAAACGTGCTGGCAACCGCATTGCAGCCGCCCTCGATCGCGAGTTTGACGATGTTCTCGGAGTCGAAGTAGTCGGGGTTCTTCGCGAACGAAGCGCCGCCAGAGTGCTCGATGCCTTGGTCGACGGGGAGGATCGACATGTACCCCGTGCCGCCGAGTCGACCGTGGCCGTACAGCGCCTGCAGCGAGCGCAGCGTCTGTGGGTTGCGGTCGGAGCCAACGAAGCAATCGTCCACGTGCGTCGGAGACGGGAGGTGGAGACGCTCCGAAGCAATGCCGTTGCACTTGTGGTCGAGGAGGAAAGCGGCCTTGTCCCCCAGTAGCGTTTGGATCTCTTCGAACTGCCCCATGATCGAGGCCGACAATACAGCGCTGGTAGGGCATCGGGGAGGCCTCTTGCGGGGCGCCAGCACACGCCCGCGACAGTCCCCATCGCGTTGCGAACGAACTTTCGTGCCGCCGGGATCCGCCGTCGAACCTGCACGTCCAAAACCGACGAAACCTCGGCGCGCGGGTCGATTCCGTGAGCTTCCGCGCGGTCCTATTCTGACCGCTCCATGCCACGAAGCGGCCGCGACAATCGCGGAATCCTGGTGGACTGCCCGATCCTGACTCGCGAGTAGACGGCGAAGCCACGGCCGCGGTTGGCCGACCCTTATCGACTCGTCAGAAGGCAAACCCTCAAGGCGCGCGGAGGGACGTGTGGGACGTCCAACAGGGCACCCGGCGGTGTGCTTCGCATCGGTTGTGACGGCTTGAGGGATCCCGTAGCACCGACACTTCTTTGTCGAGGCACCCATGGCATTCGGGAGAGGCACAACAACGGAGCCCATCGGGCGATGGAGGGGCGATGCGTCCCACTTGGAGTCGGATCCAGAGGCGGTCGGGGCGCTGCTCCACGCTGTGCAGACTCCGTTGTTCGCAGTGCAGCACGAGGGCGGAGTCGCGTTCACGGACAGTGGTGAAGTCACCGTCGGGGGCGCGGACGAGACGGGATTACCGTTGCTTGCGTGGGCGCCAGCCGGGCCCGCACGACAGCTGGGCGACGCAAGCTTCACGCGCTCGCACGGATTGAAGCTCAACTATGTGGCGGGGGCGATGGCTGGCGGAATCGCTTCGGTCGAGCTCGTCAAGTCAATGGCGCGCGCGGGCATGCTGGGGGTGTTCGGCGCCGCGGGCTTGGATCTCGATACCGTCGAGGCGGCGCTTGTGCGTCTGTCGACAGACCTGTTCGACCGACCGTGGGCGGCAAACCTGATCCACAGCCCCTACGAGCCCGCGCTCGAGAATGGGATCGTCGATCTGTATCTGCGCCGCGGGGTGCAGCTGATCTCTGCGTCCGCCTACCTCGATCTGACGCTGCCGCTGCTTCGGTATCGGCTGCACGGTCTCCATCGCGCGCCCGACGGGACGGTGGTTGCGCTCAACCGCGTGCTGGCGAAAGTCTCGCGGGTCGAGGTCGCCGAGAAGTTCCTGTCGCCGCCGCCGCCTGCGATGCTGCGCGCGCTTGTCGAGTCTGGAGCGATCACCGCCGAGACGGCAGCGCTGGCCGCCCACATCGCAGTGGCCGATGACCTGATCGTCGAGGCCGACTCGGGCGGCCATACCGACAATCGTCCGGCGTTGACGCTACTGCCCACGATGCTCGGGCTGCGCGACCGGATGGCGGCGCTGCACGACTTTCCGACGACGCCGCGAGTGGGTGCGGCGGGCGGAATCGGAACCCCTGCCGCGGCCGCAGCCGCGTTCTCAATGGGGGCGGCGTTTGTGGTCACGGGCACCGTCAACCAGGCGTGTCGGGAAGCGGGGACGTCCGACACGGTTCGCGCGATGCTGGCCGACGCACGCCAAGCGGACGTGACGATGGCCCCAGCGGCAGACATGTTCGAGATGGGCGTGGAGCTGCAGGTGCTGCGACGCGGCACGCTGTTCCCGATGCGCGCGCGCAAGCTGTGGGAGCTGTACCGGACGCATCCGTCGCTCGAAGCGATCGACGCCGCAGAGCGGAAGAAGCTCGAACAATCGATCTTCCGCGCCAGCACCGACGAGGTATGGGCCCAGACGCAGAGCTTTTGGCAGGCGCGTGACCCGGGGCAGCTCGAGCGCGCCGGGGCAGATCCAAAGCACCGCATGGCGCTGTGCTTTCGCTGGTACCTGGGTCAGACCTCCCGCTGGGCCACGAGCGGTGTCGAGGACCGTAAGGCCGACTATCAAGTCTGGTGCGGTCCGGCGATTGGCGCGTTCAATGAGTGGACGCGCGGGAGCTGCCTCGAGCCGTGGGAGGCCAGACGCGTCGTGCCCGTGGCGCTCAACCTCATGCACAGCGCTGCAGTCCTGACGCGGGTAAACAACCTGACCGCGCAGGGGCTGGCGTTACCAACCCAAGCCGTCGACGTGCAGCCGCAGCCCGTCGGCGCGCTCGAGGAGTTCGCACAATGACCGAGAAAGCCCAAACCGCGACCCCACTGGCGATTGTTGGCATCGGCTGCCTGTTCCCCAAGGCGGGTGACCTGGAAGCGTACTGGGCGAATCTTCGCGATGGCGTGGACGCGATCACCGAGGTGCCGCCATCGCACTGGGATCCGGCGGACTACTTCGACCCCGATCCCGCCTCGCCCGACAAGGTCTACGCCGCACGCGGCGGTTTCTTGGGATCGGTCGAGATCGACCCCATGGAGATGGGGATTGCCCCGCGCGACATCGAGGCGACCGACACGACACAGCTGCTGGCACTCCACGTTGCTGCAGCCGCGCTTGCGGATGCCGGCTACGGCCCAGGAGGAAAGTCGTTTGATCGCGAGCGTGCGTCGGTCGTTCTCGGGGTCACGGGCGCGCTCGAGCTTGTGATCCCCCTCGGGGCACGCTTGGGCCATCCGATCTGGCGACGTGCCCTGCGCGATGCGGGCGTCGATACCGAAACGGCCGACGATGTCGTCGAGCGGATCTCGGAGCAGTACGTGCCGTGGCAGGAGAACTCGTTTCCGGGCCTGCTCGGTAACGTTGCGGCCGGGCGCATCGCCAACCGGCTCGATCTCCACGGGACCAACTGCGTCGTCGATGCGGCCTGCGCCTCTTCGTTGTCGGCGCTGCACTTGGCCGCGCTCGAGCTCGAGTCGGGGCGCGCCGACATCGTGCTCGCGGGTGGCGTTGACACGTTCAACGACGTGTTCATGTACACGTGCTTCTCCAAGACGCCCGCGTTGTCCAAGAACGGCAACGCGCGCCCGTTTGATCGCGACGCGGATGGGACGATCCTCGGCGAAGGGGTCGGCATCGTGGCGCTCAAGCGGCTCGACGCGGCCCAGCGCGATGGTGACCGCGTGTATGCGGTCGTGCGGGGCATTGGCTCGTCCAGCGACGGCAAGGGCCAGGCGATCTATGCGCCCAGCTCCGAAGGTCAAGCGCGAGCGTTGCGGCGGGCCTACGCCCTGGCCGACGTAGAGCCAGAGTCGATCGGTCTGGTTGAAGGCCACGGCACGGGAACCAAAGTCGGCGACGCGATGGAGATCCAGGGCCTCGCGTCGGTGTTCGATCCCGATGGCGACGCCAAGCAGCCGTGGTGCGCACTCGGCTCAGTCAAGTCGATGATCGGCCACACCAAGGCGGCGGCTGGGGTTGCGGGCCTCATCAAGGCCGCGATGGCGCTGCACCATCGCGTCTTGCCGCCGACGTTGAAGGTTGATGTCCCCAACGAGGTTGTCGCGCCTGGGGCCACGCCGTTTCACATCAACGCCAACAAGCGACCGTGGATCCCCCCGAGCGGTCATCCGCGGCGTGCGGGCGTGAGCGCGTTTGGGTTTGGCGGCAGCAACTTCCACGCCGTATTGGAAGAAGCCGACGCCGTGCAGCCCGCGATCGCGTGGGATGGTCGCACGCAGGTGATGGCGTTCTCCGCGGCTTCACGCACGGAACTCTGCAGTCAGCTGGATGCGTTTGTCATGCCTGAGAGCTGGCCCGACATCCGTGCCGCATCGGCCCAGAGCCGGGAAGAATTCGACCCCACCGCGCAGTGTCGGGTCACTCTGCTCGTCACGATCGACGACACCGATCGCGGCAAGCGACTCAAGACGGCAGCGGCGTCGATCCAACAGGACACGCGGTCGCGCTGGTCGTTGCCCAACGGCACGGCGTTTGGTGAGGGCCCGGCGGCGGGCTCTGTCGCGGCACTGTTTCCCGGGCAGGGCGCCCAAAAGGTGGACATGCTGCGCGATCTGGCGTGCCAGTCGCGGGTCTTTCAGGACGCGATGTTCGCCGTGCTCGCCGACGCCCCCGATGTCGCGTCGGCGGTCTACCCACCCCATGCGTTTGATGACGCCGAGCGCGAGGCGCAGCGGGCCAGCCTGACGGCGACCGATGTGGCCCAGCCCGCGCTGGGTGCGGTGAGCGTTGCCGGTTGGCGCGTGCTCGAGTCACTTGGCGTTGAGGTCGACGCTGCGGTGGGCCACAGCTACGGCGAGCTCTCGGCGCTTTGTGTTGCGGGCGCGCTGTCGGAGGCATCCCTCGGCACGCTGTCGCAGCGGCGCGGCGCACTGATGGCGGAGGGCACAGGCGATCGCGGCAGCATGCTCGCCGTTTTCGCGACCGAGGCAGAGCTCGCCGCTGAGATCGAGCGCGGCGGCTGGTCGGATCTGACGATCGCGAATCACAACGGACCCAAGCAGCATGTGCTGTCTGGCCCGACCGCGGCCATCGACCGTGCCGAAGCCGGTCTCAAAGCGCAGGGCATCCGCGCGCGCCGACTTTCGGTCGCCGCCGCGTTTCATAGCCCGTTGGTGGCGTCGGCACGGGCGCCGTTTTCGAAGGCGCTCGAAGCCGAGGCGTTTTCGCCGCCTCGTTTTCCGGTCTACGCGAACACGACCGCGAAACCCTACGGCGCTGACGAGGCTGATGCCCGCGAGCTCTTGGCCGAGCAGTTGGTCTCGTCCGTCCAGTTCGTGCGGTGTGTCCAAGCGATGCTCGCCGATGGCGTGCGCACGTTTGTGGAGGTCGGCCCCGGTCGCCGACTCTGCGGACTTGTGGCCGAGATAGCCGGCGATGAGGCACAGGTCGTGGCGCTCGATGCCTCGACAGGTCGGCGGCCAGCCATGGTCGACCTCGCGATCACGGTCGCCTCACTCGCAGCGTGGGGTCACTCGGTTCAACTGACGGCGTGGGACCCCCAGCCGTTGCGAGACGCGACTCCCAAGAGCCGACGACTGACGCTTCCGGTCTGCGGCGCCAATGCGCGGCCACAGGTTCAACCCCGGCCCCCGCGACCCCAGCCCGTCCCCACTCCCCGCGAGCCCGTAATGAGCACCCACGCACAGCAAGCCCCCGTTCAGCCCGCGCCCGCTCCAACCGCGCCCGTCGCTCCCGCGCCGTCTGCCGTCTCGGCTGCGCCAACCGTGGTCGCCCCCGCCGCGCCGACTCCAGCCGTGGGCACTGCGGACCCGGCCGCACTCGCGGTCGCGTTGCAGGCAGCGCAGGCAAACCTTGCGGGGCTGATGCGTCTCCAAGAGCAGACGGCGGAGCTTCACCGTCGCTTCTTGGAGGGGCAGCAACACGCCACGCACGCATTTGGGCAGCTGGTGGCGCAGCAGCAGTCACTCATGAACGGCGCGGGTCCCTCGATGCTTGGAGTCGCGCCGCCGATGTCCCCTGTGGCGGCGATGCCTCCTATTGCGGCGATGCCCCCGATGGCGGCGATGCCCCCTGTGGCGGCCGCGCCCGTGCCGGTTGCGGTGGCAGCCGTGCCGGTTGTCGCAGCGCCCGTCGCCGCAGTGCCCGTGCCGCCGACACCTGTGATCGCGGCGGTGCCGACAACGGTTCAGCCAGCATCGGCCGTCCCCGAGGCCACCTCGCCGACGCCAGCCGCGGCGTCCAACGTTGCCGAGACTCTGCTGGCTCTGGTCGCAGAGAAGACCGGCTATCCCGTGGAGATGCTCGAGCTGTCCATGGGTTTGGACGCGGACCTCGGCATCGACTCCATCAAGCGCGTCGAGATTCTGTCCGGGCTGCGCGAGCGCCTGCCCGGGGCTCGGGTTGTGGGTCCCGAGCAGCTGGGGCAGCTGCAGACACTCGGCGAGATCGTCGACTACCTCACCGAGGGGGCAGCGGAGCCCGTCGCGGCTGCGCCAAGCGCTTCACCGCGTGAGCAGCCGGCCGCGCCCGCGGTGTCGGCCATCGCCGAGACGCTCCTGGCTGTGGTCGCCGAGAAGACCGGATACCCAACGGAGATGCTCGAGCTGTCGATGGGGCTCGACGCCGATCTCGGGATCGACTCGATCAAGCGCGTCGAGATCCTATCGGTGCTGCGAGAGCGACTGCCGTCGGCCCCTGTGATCGGGCCCGAACAGCTCGGCACTCTGGGGACGCTGGGCGAGATCGTCACCTTCCTCGGCGGTGATGCGGCGCAAGCCCCCGCTCAACCCGCTGCGACCAGGTCAGCGCCGACACCAGCGCCCGCAGCCGCGGCGCCCGTGGCCAAGCTCTCGGGCGCGAGCAAGCTGGATCGCTACGAGGTTCGCTGGAGCGATGGCGTCACCCTCGGGGGGCGTAAGCCCGAGCCCAGCGGCGCCGTGATCGTCACGGGCCCCGATGCGCTTGGTAGCCGGGTGGGGCAGTCGATCGCCAAACACGGCGTGCCCGTCGTGGTGCAGCCATGGGGTCAGCCTCTGCCCGCCAAGTTCGGTGGGTTGGTGATCGTTGCGCCCGCCGAGCCCGACGATGCATTTGTCCGGGCTGCGTTTGCGCTCGTGCGGGACGCCGCCACGACGCTGCGCTCCGCCAACGGGTGGTTGGCTGCCGTGTCTCGGATGGGCGGTGACTTCGGGGTGACCGGCGCCGAGCCGCGGCAGGAGCCGCGCGCAGGCTCATTGGCAGGCCTCGTCAAAACGCTTGCGCGTGAGTGGCCCGAGGTCGTTGCGCACGCGCTGGACCTTCCGATCGACCCAAGCGACGCGATCACAGACGCCGTCATCGATGCCGCGCTTGCAGGCGGGCCGATCGAGATCGGGCACGCGGGCAATCTCGGGACGCTGGAGCTTGTCGCCGCCGCACCCGAGGGCGCGGGCGTGCAGCTGAGTGCAGACGATGTTGTGTTGGTGACAGGTGGTGCGCGTGGCGTGACCGCGGCGGTCGCTATCGAGATGGCGCGCAATGGTGGACCGTCGATGGTGCTTGTCGGCCGCTCCGCGCCGCCCGCTGAGGAGCCCGCCTGGCTGGCCCCGCTGGCGGACGAAGCAGCGATCAAACGAGCGTTGATCGAGCGAGCGACTGGGCCTGCGAGCCCGCGTGCGCTGTCGCGTGAGTGTGCCGGGTTGCTCGCTGCGCGAGAGATTCGCGCGACGCTGAAGACCATCGAGTCCCTCGGGACGACCGTCCGATACCGCTCGGTGGATGTGCGCGACGCCGCCGCGGTGACGGCACTCGTACAGGAGACCGCGACCGAAGTTGGGCCCGTCACCGCGCTTGTGCACGGCGCAGGCGTCCTGGCGGATAAGCAGTTCGTCGACAAGACCGATGAGGACTTCGACCGCGTCTACGGGACCAAGGTCGAGGGGGCTGTGAACCTGCTCGCCGCGCTCAAGGATGCGCCGCTGCGCGCTGTCGCGTTCTTCAGCTCCTCGACCGCGCGCTTTGGTCGTCGCGGGCAGGCCGACTACGCGATGGCCAACGAGGTGCTCAACAAGCTGGCGGCGCGGCTGCGGGCGGATCGCCCGCAGGTTCGCACCGTCGCGATGGGGTGGGGACCTTGGGCCGGCGGCATGGTCACCTCCGCGCTCGCGGCCATGTTCCGCGATGAGGGGGTTGCCACCATCGGGCTCGAAGCGGGCGCTCGCCTCATGGTCGACGAGCTCGCATCGGCGGGCCCCACGGAGGTCGTGGTCGTCGGCGCTGGGTCGCAGCTCGAGGGCGTGAAGGCAAAAACGATTTCAAAAACGACCTCGGCGATCCCCGAGTACCCGACCGTTTTCGAGCGGGACGTCGCGGTCGACGACCATCCTTTCTTGGCGTCCCATGTGGTTGGCGGCAAGGCCGTGCTGCCCACGGTGATGATTCTGGAGTGGTTTGCCCACGCTGGCTTGGCGGAGCATCCGGGACTGCACTTTGCTGGGGTCGATGACCTTCGGATCTTTCGCGGCATTCGACTCGGTCGTTCCGATCGGCTGCTCGTGCGGGTCGAGGCGGGTCCGGCCGTCAAGACAGACGGTGAGTTCGTGGTGCCCGTGGCGCTGTGCTCGGGCGGGAACAACGGGCACCGAGTCGTGCACGCGCAGGCACAGGTCGTGCTGTCGGTGGCCGCGCAGCGGGCTCCCGATGCCTCACTCCCTGTCCTGCCTGCATTCGCGAACTCGGCGGACCAAGTCTACGACGGCACGCTGTTCCATGGCGCGGATTTCCACGGCATCGAGGCCATCGATGGCATGGCCGACGAGGGCGTCGTCCTCCGCGCCCGCGCGGCACCCAACCCGCGTGAGTGGATGACGACCCCCGTTCGCCGCCGCTGGGTCGCCGACCCGCTCGCTGTCGACAGTGGGCTGCAGGCCGTCATCGTGTGGACATCCACTCACGCGGGCGCGGCGTCGCTTCCCAACCGCCTCGGACGCTTTCGTCAGTTCCGCAGCTTCCCCGACAAGGGCGTGCGGATCGGAGTGCGGGTGACCCGGCAAGGGACCAATGCTGCGGTCGCGGAGCTCGACTGGGTCGATGAGGCGGGCGCGCTCGTCGCTCGACTCACGGACTGCGAGTACACGCTCGACGCTGGCCTCCAAGCCGCGTTTGGCCGCAACCGCGTGGAGTAACAACGGATGCCCGCACCTTCGACCGGACCCACGCCCATCGCGATCGTCGCGATGGGGGCCGCACTGCCCGGCGCCTCGTCGCCCGAGGCGTTGTGGCCGATCGTGGAGCAGGGACGCGACATGGTGCGAGCGGTGTCT
>Ga0316189_10006898_pt1 | contig 10802 bp, 7 predicted proteins | sample LowCovwburrow_MG_FD_204930 | JGI IMG/M metagenome (GOLD analysis project Ga0316189, IMG submission 204930) | Coastal sediment microbial communities from Maine, United States - Lowes Cove worm burrow | ecosystem: Environmental > Aquatic > Marine > Coastal > Sediment | place: USA: Maine... | reverse complement strand
GACTGTTTTTGCGATCCGAAATGCATATTGCATATTTTGGGGTTAAAACTTTCGTATTCGGCCATATTGGTAAAATAGCCTGGGACGAATTTGGTAAAATAAATGAGGATTCCACAAAGGGCAAATCCTCCTTTTGGATAAACTACTTGCCGATGGTATGGTTGGCAGAAGCTATTACGAGAAGACAGTAGGCCCCCTAAGACAGCAGCTTCAGATGCTTGAGAAAGACTGAATCCCAGTTTCGTCAACATGTGAACGATCCTCATCGAACCTGCCTGCAATGGCCTGACGAGAGGGGATGCAGGTTGAATACATCTGGGAGTATCCAGTCGCAAAGCAACCGGGTGACAGCTTCTCAAGGGGTTATAGCCGAATGGGTTGGGGTTGGGTTTTTTTCCACACTATCGCGGGTTTTCCCCCTAATTTCCAATGTCTTTCTCCACATGTCTGAATAAACCTGGCCCTTTTTTGACCACCGAGCTAAAAGCCTTGCCTACCAAGAGATTGAGCGCCTGCTCTCGCAGTGTTTTTTTGTCCCCTTCTGGCCCGCATTTTGCATTTCGGAAAGGGGGCACATGGCCCGTCCTTTTTTTTGAGCCGGCGGGATCTAGCCGGAATTTTTTTCGTCAAAGATTCAGAACAGACCGAGGTCGACACGGTTCTTCATCAAGGATGTAAAACCTTCCATTTTTAAAGAAATTCTCTTAAACGATTTCCCTTGTGTCACGTGGTGGAGGCAAGAAATGAACCAAATTATTGATCCGAATTCAACAACCGCCAGTTCCATTCACCCCTCAGAAACTGACGACCCTGATCAACCCTCAACAAAAGCAACCCAGATCAAGAACATAGGCTGGCGTGTTACATTCGCCGCTATGGGCATTAATTTAACGCTGGGAATCTTGTATACCTGGAGCGTTATCAGCAAACGGGTACCGGCTGAGTGGAATTGGAGCGAATCCGATAAATCCTGGCCATATGCGATTGCCTGTCTCGTTTTTTCCCTTGTCATGGTGCCCGCGGGCAGACTGCAAGATCGGATCGGACCTCGTTTTGTCGCCACCCTGGGCGGCATTCTCGTGGGCATCGGCCTTTTTATCGCCGGTTTATCTACCTCACCCTGGGGTTACATCTTTGGCTTCGGAATTTTCATGGGTGCGGGTATTGGCTTTGGGTATGCCTCGGCCACGCCACCCGCAGTAAAGTGGTTCCCGGCTGCCAAAACGGGCCTGATCGCGGGAATTGTGGTCTCCGGTTTCGGTCTGGCCTCGGTCTACGCCGCTCCTCTCGCCAAGTGGCTGGCCCTTAATTACGGCCTACAAAATACGGTACAGATTCTGGGTGTCTCCTTCCTAATTGTGGTAGTTGGCCTGGCCCAACTTCTCAAATCACCGCCCGCAGGCTATTGTCCGGCAACGACTGAGGCTGTCGGCACGCCGCAAACCTCGACCGTTAACTACACCCCCGGAGAGATGTTGAGAACGCCGCAATTCTACCTGATCTGGTTTATGTACGCCTGTGGCGCTGGCGCGGGTTTGATGGTTATTGCCAAGTTGGCCATGATCGCGAAAGAACAGGCCGGACTAGAGTTGGGTTTTGTTCTGGTTGCCGTCCTGGCGCTGGGCAACGGGGCGGGCCGTGTAGTCGCCGGTGTCTTTAGTGACCGCTTTGGCCGCACGAAAACCCTATTCAGCTGTTTTGTCATGCAGGGTCTACTGATCCTCATTTTGTCCCAGGCCGTTCCGGGTAGCTTCCTGGCCAAGACGGTTCCGCTCAGCCTGATTTCGGCCCTGATCGGGGCCAATTACGGTGCGAACCTTACCTTGTTCCCCTCTTTGACCAAAGACTTCTATGGCCTAAAGAATTTCGGTATCAACTATGGCCTCGTATTTACCTCTTGGGGGGTGGGTGGCTTTATGTTGGCTCTGCTGGCCGGAAAACTGTACGACATCTATCAGTCCTTCTCGCTCGCCTATTATGGGGCAACCATGCTCCTCCTGGTGGCGGCAGTCATGACCTTCCTGGTGAAAACGCCGAATCGGAAAGAGGTCGCCAGACCTGTTCCTCCCGTGCACTCCCTTCACCACCATCATGCTTAGGTTTCAAAGCTGAAAGAGGACACCCCTATCGGGTGTCCTTTATGGCCTTTTGGAAAAATTCAGAGAAGCCAAAAATGTGAAGAGCACGGTGCCCGTAAGCGTAACGAGCGGGTTCCACGGCCAGGAAAGTGGGTAAACCGGTTGCCAGGAATCGATAAACGCAATCTTGGTAAACGGCAACAGGCTGGCCATACCCAGCAGTGCGCCAATAAATAAGGCCTTGGGATGGGTGCGAGGCCAGAAAAAAGCGAAGAGGAAGAGACCAAGCAGTGGTCCGATGAACAGGGACGTAAAGAAGAGCGCAGTGGTGAGCAGTGATTGCTCGCCCGCCACACAGACAAAGGCGGCAAGCGTGCCGGCCACGCCCCAGACAACCACATAGAGGCGAGTGAGTTTTAGCAGACCGGCCTCGTCTAAAGACCGAGTTTTCGCCACAGGGAGCAGGTCCTTGACCGTGGTATTGGCGAGAGCGGTTATGCCCGAATCGAGCGAACTCATGGCTGCCGCAAAGATGGCGGCAACCAGCAGGCCGGTGAGGCCGTTGGGCAGGATCTCGAGAATGAAGAAAGGAAAGACCCGATTGATATTGGTTCCTTCCGGCAGGTTTGCCACATGGGCGACCTGGAAATAGGCGAAAAGCGAGGCGCCCACCCAAAAGAAAAGCAATGCCACCGCCAAACCAAGTACAGCCGAGAGAAGCGAGGAGCGATTGGCGCTAGAGGCATCCGGGCAAGACATATAGCGTTGAACGAATTGTTGGTCGCAGCCGCGGATGGCCACTTCGAAGACGGTATAGACAATACCAGCGGAGAGCAGAGTTCGGGCATTACTCGGATCAATGCTGGCATCAAACCATTTGGTCTTGCCCGCATTGGCCGCGAGTTCAGCCATCTCGGCGAAGGAACCGATGCCGGTCGCGCAGTAGTACAGGGCCACAAGGCCGCCCCCAAAAAGGACAATAAATTGCAAGACATCGGTCCAGACCACGGCGCGCAGACCACCGAACCAGGTATAGGCAATGGCCAACACCGCAGTTGCAGTGATCGAGAAAAAGATGTTAATGCCAAAAACTTCCGCCAGCACCAGCGCGGGACCATACAGGAGAATGCCGGTTCGCAACAGCAGGTGGAGGGAGTAAAAGGAAGCGGCCAGAACTCGAATCGGGCGCGAAAATCGTTTCTCCAAAATTTCGTAGGCAGACTCTACCTTGAGGGCTTGGAAACGCGGAATAAAGACAACGCCAATTATTGCGATAGCAGCGAAGACACCAAAGTTACACATGAGATAGGTCATATTCGTGGCATAGGCATCTGCGGGATTGCCTAGAAAGGTGGTGGCGCTGACAGAGGTCGCGATCAGAGAGATGCCGATCGCCCACCAGGGCATCTGACCTCCACCAAACATGTAGTCGGAGAAGTTGTTGTTGCGCTTGGCAAAGTACAAACCAATGGCCAGTACCACCGCCAGATAGCCCAATAAAGCGAGTAGATCCAAGCTGCTGAACATAGAGCACCTCCGAGGATCGTCATTCTAGCGGGATCTTCCCTGCCTGTCTAGATGGACAACCCTGCACCCAGCGGCGAAGGGCGGGTTTTAAATGACCGGCCTTCTACACTGGTAACCCAAACCAATCGACAGGTAGAGTGCTATGTACATGATCGGAGCGCTACGGCTGAGCAAGACAGTCCTAAATTCTGTAGCCCCTGAAATGCCCTCAATCGCCATGACATGGTTGTGACCCGAGCTGGCCCGGCATTCTGCATCGTACTGCTTCAGGGTCGGGCTTTATCGCGGAAAGCGACGGTTTGAAAAGAGTGACCCGTTACCAGGCCAGGTCCAATCAGATGGGCCAACAACAACCGATTTTCATAGGGAACCCTTTCGGTTTTTTCCGCCTTGGGGGTCCAGGCGAAGGTTAAGGTCTGTTTGCCGGTCTTACCGTGAATCGCCGGGTCCCAGCGAAAGGGAACCTTGCCCACGTGGGCCAGGTACTCCATGAGCAGGCCCGTCTCTTGTTCGTCCAGAACCACCTCGAAGTCTCGAGGTTTCTGAAAGCTCAAGTCGGACCAAACCAGGTCCAAGGACACGCGGTGACGGCCCGGAGCGACACCGTCTGCTTCGATGCGAATGGGGCCCAGTGACAAGTCGGGCGGTGCCTGGTAGCGGAGTAATGGAGCTGTGGGCTGTTCTGTGGCAGCGACTTGCAGAACCGCGCCCGGACCGGCGGAAAACAGCCGTTCACCAATCCATCCCGCCAGTGCATGGGTTATTCGAAAAGACCCTCCGGGTGCCATGCGAACGATGACCTCTGCGGTTTTGCCGATCAAAACCTCATCAAGCATTTCTTCCTGCCGGGCTTCACCATCCACCAGAATTTCCAGAGGTTTGCCCTCGAAGGTCACAGAAAGAATCGGCAATTTTTTGAGAAAGCGGCCCTGGGGCCGGGTTTCGCTAAAACGTTGTTCGATCTCAACCAGATAGTAATTCAACAGGTTGGTCTGATAGTCTGGCCTGCGCTTGTAAACAATCGGCAACGGGTAGTAAACCCCCGACTCCCGGGGCCGAATGGTTAATGTCTGACCCGCGCCGAGAGAGAGTCGCGGGGGTGCCATATAGGCTGGTGAGGGCGTATATTTCGGTGGCGCACGCCGGTAGATGCTCTGCAGATACGACCAGCTATAGCCCACATTGTCAATGCCATCGGGAAGTTTGGCCGCGACCACATCTTCAAAGGACATGGGTTTCCCAAAAAGCGCGCTGAAATCGACTCGGTGTTGTGGGTCATACAGTTGCCATTTGCCGTCCACCAACGCTTCAATCATGACATGGTTGGGCAGCGACACCACCCGTGTGTCTATACCGGCAAACCGCCATAAATTGCCGAGAAAGCGGGCCTGTTCACCACAGAAACCAAAGCCATAACCATAAATCAGCTCTCGCAGGCCCACCGCCACCTGGGCATCCCAGGGCGTGAAGCTGCGCTCTGCGAAGCGGAACAATTCGCTTGCTCTTTCGGACGGGTTCAAGCCGGGCGGAAGCGGGGGGGGGTCAAAAATGGAGGTTCCATGAACCAACACGTCCAACTCGCTGAGCGGGCCGGTGAGTTCAAGCGCAATGAGATGTTTGTCCAAGACAGAGTGCGCCGTTTTGGGGGTCTCCTCGGCAGCGATTACAAGCCATGAACCCAACAGGAGCAAAACCCAGATACCCAGTCTCATAGCGTGCCTCCCACCGTTACCAGCAACCGCATTCTAAAACACCGCCAATCCAGGTGCAAGCGAGGGATGCTTTTGTGGGTGTTGCGTTTTCCACATGACCTTGAAACTGGAATTTGGTGAAGGAAGAAGGGTTGAGGAGAAGGGGGTTTTGAAAAATTGCGGATCTGTGCGACAGCTGCAGCGTTTGAGCTATAATATGTATAACCTGAAGGGAGATGTCTGATGAAGATCTTTGTCACCGGGGCATCCTCGGAAATTGGGAAAAAACTGGTTGCACAACTCGCCCACCTGGGTCATCAAATGACCTGCCTGAGCCGAGACCCCACCTACGAATGCGAACACGCAACCGTGGTTTGCGGGAACCTGCTCGATACCGCAAGCTGGCAAGACCATTTAGCCCATATGGATGCCGTACTCCACGTGGCTGGCGTCACCCATTCCGACGACCCTCAGGCTTATTACCGGGTCAATACTGAAGCCGGTTTCCAGCTGCTTCTTCAGGCTCAGAAACAAGGCGCACGGCGCTTTGTCTTTATCAGCACCCGTGCTGTTGGACCCAGTGGTGGTGCCTATGCCGATTCCAAGTACCGCATGGAACAATTCCTGATGGCTTCAGAACTTGACTGGGTCATTCTGCGGCCTGCCGAAGTGTACGGCATCGGCAAGGAGGAGGGCATCAACGCCTTGATCGAGATGGTGCGCAACAAACGCTTCCTACCCATGGCGGGTCGCGGTTCCTACACCGTTGCCCCGGTCCATCTGGACGATGTGGTACAGGCCATTGTGGCGACCTTCTCCGCGCCTGGAGTGAACCGCGTAACCTTTACTCTTTGTGGACCCGAATCGTTCAGCATGCGAGACTTCATCCGTTTCCTTTGCCATCACTATGGCTTGAAAAGGGTTTTGGTTCCCATACCCTTACCCTTGCTGCGGCTAATCGTGGCCTGTAAATCGTTTCTGCCACTGCCCTTCAATATTACTCCTGATCAGATCCCACGGCTCCTGCTCGACAAGCAGACCGATTGGATCCCAGCCCGTGAGGCGCTTGGTTTTGTCCCCGCCTCCATCCGTGACCGTTTGCCTGGAGGACCCGTTTGAAAGAACGCCTGCTACCTGCACTGCTGCTCGCTTATTGTTCCTTTTTGATCATTTATAACTCCCTGGGCCACCCCCTCGCCCTTGATTCGTTTTGGCACCTCCAGACCGGCGCCGATTTGATAACCAAAGGCTGGTCGCCTTTTGTGGACCACTACAGTTTCTCCTATGAAGGCGAGTCCATCAGCTTTAATCCCTATCCTTTCCAGGTGCTGCTCTACTTTTTTTGTCGAATTTTTGGTACCTTGCTGGGCTTCCAGCTCTTCAAAGTTTTCGCTTGGCTGCTGCCCCTACTTTTCCTTTTTATTGCCTTGTACCGACGCTCTGCCGGTTTTTGGGCCTACCTCTTCTTCCTGCCCCTCGTGACCGGCTTCTTTCTCTATCGCAACGTTGTCCGACCCGAGTTACTCAGTTTCAGCTTTGTCTTCGTGTGTCTGGTGCTTGTGCTACGCGCTCGTGCTGAACTGACGGTTCGCAATGGGGGCGCCCTGGCTTTGTTGCTGATTTTGTGGGCGAACTACCATACCTCCTCCGTGTTTGGGTACATGATCATCGGGCTCTTCTATGTGGAAATGGGATTGAACCTCTTGATCGCGCGCACCCGCGACATCAAGGTTTGGGCACGCTGGTTCCTCTTGGGCATGCTTGCCCTGTTTGTCGGTTTTCTCAACCCCACCTTCTACCACCCATTGTTGTCTGCAATCGGGTTTCCCGCAGAGTGGCACCAGTATATCGGCGAGTATGCGGCCATGGACATCTCCGGGCTACCCCAGTTCATTGTGTTTTTCTGGTTCCTGTTGCCTGGCTTTGCCCTGGTACTTGGCATTCGTCGCCATTATGCCTTCGCCGCGCTGCTGGTGTTTCTATGTTATATGGGCACTCAGAACAACCGCTTCATTTCAATTACCGCCTTTATCGCTCTGGCCATGGCCGCATTACTGCACATAGAGATGCTTGAACTGAGACCGAGGCTGAACAAAGTATTGCTCGGCGTGGGGATCGTGCTCTATGTAGCCATGCTGGGCCTGGTGGGAAAGGAAAGTTGGCAACACGTCTTCGGCCAGGAAATCGCCCACGAATTTTGGAGTTCGCGCTATCCCGTTGATGTGACCGAGCAGATGCGCGCCGATGGGGCCCAGGGAAGGGTGTTTTCCACCTACGGTCTCGGCGGCTATCTAATCCATCGACTCAGTCCAGATGTCAAGGTCTTCATCGATGGCCGTACCCATATCCTCTACCCGCTTGAACATATGGAAGAATTTGTGGCCGCCGCTAAGTCAAGCCAGGCGCTGAGCCAACTGGCCGAAAGTAAAGGCATCAACCACATTGTTCTGCCCAGTACCAATGCCTATTTGTCCCTGGCGAAAGGGCTCAAAGACTTTCAAATGTCCTTTATCGGTGAGAGCTTTTTCCTCTACTCGCGGGACAAAGGTCGCTTCCATGTGAGCGGACAGCTGATGCTGCAGCCACACTGTTGGGACGTGCGTCTGCTGCCGGAATTGAACCGCGAATTCGAGCAAGGCTATGACCTGTTGCCCGACAAATCACCGCTCAAGCCCATGCTGGAAATGGTTGGCGCCTACGCCAAAAGCAGCGACCCGTCACTGTTCCTCAAAAACCCTCGTTACCAAAAAAGCGAGTTCGATATTGTCAAACGACTCGCCGCCTTCATGGCTATTGACCTTCATCGCTACCAAATGGCCGTCTCCTATCTAGGGTCGATCAAAGAGATGAAGGTCGATGACTTCCTCGTGGCCGCGATTCTTTTCACCGAAATGCAATCGGAGGCCATGGCGGATCAAGTACTGGTCACGGCATGGAGCAAGAAGGAACGCTTCAATGACCAGCAAAAGAAGATCTTGCTGGCCGTGCTCGAACGAATAACTCAAAAAATTCCTGAACCCACTTTCCCGGCCGAAGACTGGTCTGTCCTTCGGAAAGAGCAGTCCGGACCGTTGCCAAATTTGATGGATTTTGCACGAGGAGGCGACTGTAATTTGTTACCTCATTAAAAAACAATAACGGCGTTAGCCTTTTTCCTTGACAACTATTTATGACAGCGCTAGCATTAAAAATGAAAATTGATTCATTGCATACATACATGCATTTGTTCTTTGTGGGAGGAATAGGGTTCCTCCCTTTTTTTTCATACCCGATATTGACTGCGGATTTATCTCTGGTTATTCTCGAAGAAATCGAAGTCAATACTCAGAGCAGCCGAGAAGATCACCGCTTTTTGGGCGATGCTCCAGTTCTTCTTACCGAAATCGAGCATAAAATTGTCCGCATCGGTCAGGTATTCCTGGGCAAACCCGCTCCATTTCTTGGTGATCACGGCCTGCTGGTTTCCTGCCTGATCGAGGACGGGAAAAGTCCACAAACGCCACATTGGGCTCTTGATGGTGGCAAAAACATTGCCTCGTTCATCCCGTAAATCATAGCGTTTGTAGATCAGGCCAAAGCGACGATGCACACTGCCGAGTCGCACGCCATCTGGCGTAACCACCTCCATGTCGGAGAAGAGGAAGAAGAAGTTTCGCGAGAGTTCCAAGGCAATATCATTGCTGCGTTGGATATAGACCTTGATTTTTAATGGTCGATGAGAGCCAAGCAGGAGCCGCGTCAGCGCGTTGACAAACCCGTAGCTTTCCTCGTAGACAAAACCAATCTGGCGGTTACCCATCTCCTTGATAAAGTACTGATTGGCCTGTTCCCAATTGACCAGAATTTCCCACCAATGGATGGCATGCTGCTGAATGAAGAGGTGCTCCTGATCTCGCAGCAATATTTGGATGGAAGGATCGAGATCTTGCTCCCTGTTCCGATGCGGACGGCTTGGGCGCTGTCGATATTTCGCGAATATTATACCGCAGGCCTCGCACTCCTGTGTGTTTGACTGGCGATGACCGCATTTTGGGCACTGCATGAATCACTCCTCGCACGCGGTGAGCCGTTCGGGTCAGCCAAGCCTGATATTGTAGACAGCCTCGTATTGGAAGCCCTGATCATCACCGGCAACCGGAACAAGAAACACGGGCAACTCGTCTACGCCGTCCTTGTGTAAGACGTAGGTGGCCTGTTCGAGGCGTGGTTCAAGTGGCCCATCAAAGAGCAGGGAAAAGAATTCGAAGCCCGATGGTCCATTCTCTCGCTTTTCTATTCTCTTGAGAAACAAGTCGGTGGGAGAACCATCCTGGGCTTGTGTTTTGAAGTTCTGGCCCTCGAACGGCTTAAAGAATTCATAGTTGATGGGACCTGCCATTTTGCGGCTCCTTGATGATTATCGCTAAGATCTAAAAACCCAACCAGTATACCAGATAAAGAACAACCCTTTTCAAAAACCTCTACCATTTAGGGTCATGAAGCCGGCCTGAACAACTGGATAGGGAAGCGGTTTCTGGTCATGGGAATTTTTTTAAAACTTTTTGAGCCATTTCGTGTCAAAAATCCGCATGTATGGGTGAAGAGCTTCCTGCGGAGTTCTTCTCTCACGGCGTTTGACCCTTTGGCCGGGGTACAAATGCTGGCACAAACGATCCGGTCGCGGGGGACACATGTCTCTCAGACCTTTTGCCCCCCTGGTATACTCCACCAGGGGGGCACTTTTCTCGCGCACGCCAACAGGAGAGTCGCGCGTCGTTCGTGCTCGATACTTTTAACCGATGGATTGAGACCGAGGCTTTTCTTTGAACAGATACGGTCAATTCGACCCGCTAGGTGTATCTTTTCCGTTAAAACTTGAAGCACCAAAAAATATCCCCCTGGAGCGTGTGAAACACTCCAGGGGGGAGAAAAGGAGAGAGGTTTTCAAAAAGGACTGATTCCATTTCAGTCACTCTTCTGCTAGCAATGCTCGTGCCACATCTATTTGTCCGTCTGTTAAAGGCTGCCTGAGTGTCAGGCGGAAAGCAAAAAACCCAGTCGTAGTAACGGTTTTCCTGATGCGGGCAAAAACACAAAGATTCGTTGGAGACACGGGTCGGCAAACCGGGCATGCGAAACAGGACCGTCTTTGTCTCAGAGACGTGCATCAACTGCTGCCGAAGCAGCAAGGTAAGAGAAAAACGTGCCAGGCCATGGGAGGCAGCTTATTCACTCCCCGCCTTGTTTTTATTTGGCACAGGGCTGCTCGGCTTCAGAACAGGTGATTCCAGTGTCTGTCTCCACGGAGGTGAACAGCTTTTTGTGAGGACCATCACAGGCCACCTAAGGCTCTGTCTCCTCATGAGGTTACAGCAAAATGCCACCGACTTAAACCAAGGCCATCGTGGTCGTTTCCCGGGTGAGATCCTGCTTCTCACCCGGGATCGGGTCACTTGCTTAATGCTTGTAGATCTGGCCTTCCTTCATTACAAAAGTTACCTGTTCCATGGTCTGGATATTCTTCGTG
>Ga0316189_10006897_pt1 | contig 10803 bp, 11 predicted proteins | sample LowCovwburrow_MG_FD_204930 | JGI IMG/M metagenome (GOLD analysis project Ga0316189, IMG submission 204930) | Coastal sediment microbial communities from Maine, United States - Lowes Cove worm burrow | ecosystem: Environmental > Aquatic > Marine > Coastal > Sediment | place: USA: Maine... | reverse complement strand
GAGGGAGGTTCTGAAGCAGACCACTTCAAAATCTTAGGCATACTTTATTGGAAAGAGTATTTGTGGGCCCACTTTTTGGCGCTAATTGGTTTTGCAATTGGAGCAGGAGCATTTTATTTCTCTTTATATCAAGCAAGACTTATTCCTCTAATATTATCTGCCTGGGGCATAGTGGCAGTTACGATTGTGTTCGTTGTAACCTGGTTACAAATCTTCGACATCAATGTGAGTTTCGCCTTTTACATTCAAAATGGCGTGTTCATGATATTTTTAGTATTGTGGCTACTAGTGAAAGGATTTAATCCTGCCAGGGTCGATTCCGAGATTGAAAACTAATCGGGAATTTATCCATTACGAAAAGGCTTCAATATCAATCCTTCGATGTGCTGAAAGCAAAAGCTTGATATCATATTTCATTGATGAATCAGTAGAGAAGTATCGTTCGTTCATCTTTAGAATTCCTATCTATTTCATTTAGGTCAATCGTAACTCAGCCCATGCCCAAACGGAAACAGCGGATTTTCCGAATCATACGGAACATCTTCCAATTGCTTTTCCACTGCTTCCTGTGAGGATGGCATCTCAAAGGGAAGCTTCCCGGTTGGATTGAATTTTCCGAAAACAATATCCAGGAAGACATCATCATCAGTGCCAAAATCTGCCAACAGCCCTGAGCTTTCTGCTGCAATTTCCGGTATCACAGCTGGTCGTTCCAGGGTGATACCAACCACTGATGGCTTCAGACTGATCAGGTTCATAATTTCTGCTTTTTCCTCATTGTTGAAATAGAGTCTTCCCTGATGGAAAAACTGCTCCAGAAAATAATCATCACGTGGTTCGAATGGGGTTGGAATCCGTTTGAGGATTACCTCGGCATCGTCGGGGCTGGAAACCACTTCTCCATAGTTTGCAGCCAATCCCTCATCAATGCCTTCAACGAATATTTTAGTTCCATCTTTTAAGGGGAGGATATTGTCATTTTTTAACAGTACGACCGACTTTCTTTGTGCTTCTTTGCCCTTAGCTACAAATTCAGGATTACCACAAACTTCAGTTGCCTTACTCTCATCCACAAAGGGGTTATCAAAAAGTCCTAACCGAAACTTGTCCCTCAAAAGCCTTCTGATAGAGACATCAATCCGGTCTTCACTGATCATTCCCTTCTCAACTAATTCAACGATCAATTCAGGAGAAGCTTCACCGCCAAATTGGTCGCAGCCGGCATCCAAAACTTTTTTAGTCCTTTCCAGGGGAGTGAGATCTTCCACGCCCCAGTATCTTCCGGTATCCACACCACCGTCATTAATGATATTCCAGTCGGTGCAGATCACTCCATCAAATCCATATTTTTCCCTCAACATCCCGGTAATGATTTCTTTGTTGAAAGCAAAAGCCACGTCTTCGCCAGTTTGCCCTACCGGAATGCCATAGTAGGGCATCATCTGGGCAGTCTTGGCCGGAAAGGCTCCTTTTTCAAAAGGTATGATGTGATAGTCGAAATTATTGCCGGGATAGGCCTGTTCTTTTCCGTAGGGAAAATGAGGGTCTTCGCCATCCAATTGTGGGCCACCACCTGAGAAATGTTTGGTCATACAGGCCACGCTATTTACCCCTAAAGGATCACCCTGGAAACCGAGGACGTAGGCTTTAGTCATTTGCGAAGAGAGCTCAGCATCTTCTCCAAAAGTGCCACTAATGCGGCCCCAACGAGGCTCGGTGGCCAGATCGGCCATGGGGTGCAATGCTAATCGAATCCCAACGGAGGTGTATTCCTGCCTGGCAATGTCAGCAAACTCCCGGACCAGGACAGTATCCCTGGTGGCAGCCAGACCTAATGCGGTTGGCCATTTCGAAAAAGCTGCCGTAAATATATTAGCGCCCGGATTTTCCCCCGGTCCGTGCCTGGGGTCTGTAGCCACAGTAACGGGTATTCCTAGACGGGTCTTCTCAGCCATTTTTTGAATGCTGTTGTTCCACCTGGCCAATACCTCAGCCGGAAGTGACTGGACTGAATTAAAGTGGTTCATCTTTCGGCCAGCAACCATGTCAGCGGTTTTTGGCAGGATGAATGACATTATCATATTCAATGGCGTTGTGGACAGGAATGGCTTTTCCATTGTTGTCCCGTCTTCATTCATGCCAACCATAGTGATGAACATCATCCCGGCTTTCTCCTCAAGGGTCATTTGTGAAAGCACATCGTCAATGCGGTTATCAATAGAGTCCCGTTTGTCCTCGTAACTATCCAATGCCCCATTTTTGTTGAGATCCCGGAAAGTGATTCCATCAATAGTTAGGGTTGGCGCTTCTTCACCAAGCAGGCCCAGGTATTCATCGGCCTGGTTCGACCATTTTATCTGAAAATAGGCGTAGGCAATAATCGCTACCACGGCAATTACTGCAATAAAGAGAACGAATGCTTTTAAGAATTTTTTCATGGTGGCTGATGGATTAAACTAAATACAATGATAACATTTTTGGCAGGGTTTAAAAGCCTTATTCCTTAAGGCAAAAGCCTCTCCGATGTGATTCAGGGGGAATGGAATTAATAAATTTGTATTTTTGTAATACTCTATTAATAAAATGGATACTAAAGTTTTGTTTGGTTTTTTGGTTCATAAAAAGCAACCGGTTCCCATTTCAAGTGTACCAGAAAAATTTAAAAAGGATTTGGATAACTTCATGTTCGGGAAGACCATTACTAAAACAAAGGATGGGTTCGCATACTATCCAGTCGATTTCAATGAGTGGGTTTCCAAGGTTATCACCCAAGGCCTGGGTTATGACATTGATTTGAAAAGACCATAACATGCCGGACAACCAATTGTCCCTTAAGCAAAAGTATTTCAACTTAAAAGCTATAGAATGGGACAAAGCCACTCGTGAAAAATTAATAGAGGATTTCACTTACCACAGCACAAAAATCGAAGGCCTACAATTAAACTATGGGGAAACAATCGAATTCCTGCGGTCAGGTATTGTAAAGAAAAACACTGGCCTAAAGGACATAAGCGATTTGAGCAATCATAGGGAAGTACTAAAGATGGTCTTCGCCTCTTACAATGACCTTGCCCTAAACAATTCCACAATCTGCCTAATACATGGAATTTTGATGAAAGACAGGGCTCAATGGGGTGGATATGATGTGATTATTGGTGGTCCGGGGAAGTTTAAATTCGAAAATAATTTTGGATTGAGAGGAGATGGCAGTTACAAAGAATACATGGATTGGGAAAGGGCGCCCATTGAATTGGAACATTTGTGCAAACAGACCAATGAACAATTACATTCAGGAAAATCAGTAGACACAGAAATAATCAACCGATTTCATTACCTGTTCATAAATGAAATCCACCCTTTTGGAGATGGAAACGGACGTATGGCAAGGTTGCTGCACAATCTGCTTTTGCTTAAAAAAGGATACCCTGTGGTGGTGATCAAAGACGACCAAAAACATACCTACATCACCGCACTGATAGAGCAGGAAAGAAATCCCAAAGGAAATGCGTTTAACAAGTTTATGGACGAACAACTTGAAGTGGCTATAGAAAACGCTATCGCCAAAAGGAAGGATGGGAATAACTAATTTCAAAATAGTACATAGTGATCATTTAATATCTTCAGGTTTGGTTTGATCAAAAATTTAGGCCAATGAAAACACAATTCATAACTGACCAACTCCATAAAAATAGAAATGTATTTCAGGGACTTTTGGAAAATGTACCAAAAGAAGTTTATCTCTGGAGGCCCTCACCGAAAAAATGGTGTCTGCTGGAAATCGTTTGTCATTTATTTGATGAAGAGAGGGAAGACTTCAAGGCCCGTGTGAAGCATACATTAGAAACTCCTGATGAGAAGATGGCTCCAATTGACCCGGTTGGTTGGGTAAAGAAGCGCAATTACATCGGTGAGGATTTTGACCAAAAGTTAACCGACTTTCTCATTGAGAGAGACATCTCCGTTGAGTGGTTGCGATCACTCTCAACGCCGAAGTGGGAAAACATCTCCAACCATCCAAAACTTGGCCCTATAACCGCTGGTACATTCCTGGCCTCCTGGCTGGCCCATGACTACCTGCATTTCCGGCAGATCACGAAATTGAAATATGACTATTTGGAGAGTATTGGGGGTGATGTGGGGTATGCGGGAGGTTGGTGAAATTTCTCCTCTTTTTACATTTCTACTATGGTTTTATTAAGAGCCGTAAGAACTATAATGCCTTCTAAACATTTCTTCATACACATCGGCTTGATCATTCACGTGATTTGATCTAAACGCCCTTACCAGTTCATTCAAAGCGTAAAGGTTCTTTTGAACTTCCATTTGATTAATTGATTCTTTTTCAAAATAATACGTTAGCAATACGTCTGCCCTTGTTCCTATTTTTTGGGCAATATCTACTGCCAATTCTTTTTCGCTAAGACGAAGAAGGAGATCAACATATTGAGCTACAGCAAGATCATATTGAATCGCCTCATCGGGAATTACTTCTAAAGATCGGTGCAATGAATCTTTTGCATCCTGGATTTCTCCTTGTTCAATTAAAGCCTCGGCCAGATGGAGAAAACTTGACCTATGATTTAATGCAAACTGCTTATAATATTCTGTGTTATAAGTATCCGGATCTTGCAGACCTCTCCAGGAATATTTGTTCATCATATTATCAAACATAGCATCAGTATTGACCAGCATCCTCGTTGGGTCAGGGTTTCTGACAGGCATTAATCGATAAGTCTCACCTTCCATCACCATAAAAGGCTTGAAATCCATGTTAATACTGTTTAGCGAAGTATAGTTGAAGTAAATGGGTCGTTCCCAATTGTTGCTATCCAGTAAGTCTAGGATCATGAGATCTTTTTTCTCAAGAACCCTGCCTTTCAAGCTCCAATCCATTCTTTCGACTATTAAGTGCTTTAGTGATTCAGGAATAAAGCCCATTTCTAAAACACTGGCGACATCCACATTCAAATACATACTTTTTGCAGGAACTGAATTATTGGTACCCAAACTATGTGGTATTTGTATTCCGGGATGTTCTTTGTGAATAAGTTTCAGAAATTGCTCAAGATTAATTGATCCCTTGACGTTTGGGTTCTCAACGATTGGAAGGTAATCATTCAAACCTCCCTGCCTGTAGTGTTTGTTTTCTAAGCCAAATGGTAATGGTTCAGAATCATTAGAGTTCCGCCTCATTTGATTAATGTACCAATCAGTGTTGAAATAGCTCAGAACAACTACTCTAACATCAGTCCTAAATCCCTCAACTTCCTGGGCATACCAGAGCGGAAAGGTGTCATTGTCTCCTCCTGTAAATAAAATAGCATTCGGGGCGCATGATGCTAAAATATTTTTAGCTGAATCAGTAGAAAAGTAGCGACCAGATCGATCATGGTCGTCCCAATTTTCGATGGCCATTATAAAAGGGACGGTCATACATAATGCTGCTGTCAAGCCAATGGAAGCTTGACCGCTTTTAAGAAACCTTTGTATTAGAGTATAAATGCCAAAAACACCAAATCCCAGCCAGATAGCAAACGCATAATAAGAGCCAGCGTAGATGTAATCACGCTCACGAGGTTCTGCTGGAGGAGCGTTTAGGTAAAGAACAAGTGCAGCACCGGTAAAGAAGAAAAGAACGGCAACAACTAAAAAGTTTTTGGGATCACGTTTAGCCTGAAAAAACAAACCAGTTAGTCCAAGGATTAGTGGAATCATGAAATAATTATTTCTTGCTTTATTTTTTGCCAGCTCCTCCGGGACATTCTCAAATGTGTCGAATATGCCCATCCAACTGGCATCTTTTACGTCACTTTCTCTACCTGCAAAATTCCACATGAAATAACGCATGTACATATGGCCTAATTGATAAGTGAACAAGAATTGCAGATTATCAATAAAATCCGGCTTTTGCCCCGGCCTTAATCCCATCACTTGTTGATAATGTGAAACATGATTTGGCGAAGTGCTGTACACCCTTGGCAGGAAAGTCTTCCCTTTTGAATCGAACACTGGCTCAAATTGATAATCAGTAATTTCATATTCCTCAACTCCCTTAGTATAAACGGGGTCACCTTTGACTTGATCAACCAAATCAGTGGTAAAGTATTGACCGTATAAAAGGGGCCTGCTGCCATATTGATCCCTGTTTAAATAGGAAACAAAGCTCATCACATCATCAGGACTGCTCTCATTTATAGGTGGGTTATAATTGGAACGTATTACGATGACAGTGTATGAAGAATAGCCGATCAAAATAAAAGCTAAACAAGTTAACGCAGTATTTAATGTCGCTTTGTTGTGTCTGATGGAATACGCAATGCCATAAACAAGACCAGCACTGAGAAGAGCTATAATGAATACAACTCCAGTACCGAAGGGTAGACTGAAGCTGTTCACAAACAATATCTCGAATTTACTTACCAGACTAGGTATACCCGGGATAATCCCCAACATGATCGTTATGATAATTAGCCCCGCACAAGCCATATATTTTAGTATGCCCCACCATGTAGTATTGGCATGTCGTTTATAATAAATAATTAATGCCAACGCTGGAATTGCAACCAGATTAAGAAGGTGGACACCAATTGATAAACCAATCATGTAGGCGATTAATATTAACCATCGATTTCTGCCGGCCTCGTCAGGAATAAGTTCCCATTTAAGAATTGCCCAAAAAACAAAAGCTGTGAAAAATGATGACATTGCATACACTTCAGCTTCAACAGCAGAAACCCAAAAAGTATCTGAAAATGTGTACCCCAAAGCACCCACCACTCCTGCGATCATCAGCAAAAAGGTTTGCTCTTTTGATTCTGTGCCAGGGAGTATTGAATAGAATTTTCTTCCTAATTGAGTAATCGTCCAGAATAAAAATAATATGGTGAAACCACTACAGAGAACACTCACCATGTTGACCCAATAGGCAACTTGCTCAACATCTCCAAAAGCCGCAAATGAGAACATTCGTCCAATCAACATATATAATGGCGCTCCTGGCGGATGAGGGACTTCCAACTTGTAAGAGGTAGCAATGAATTCACCACTATCCCAGAAACTTGCTGTTGGTTCTATGGTTAAAGTGTAAACTAAAGTTGCTATTCCAAATACTACCCAACCCGTCAGATTATTAATTTTCTTGTATGAAATCATCTTAAACAATTCTGTGGAATTTGAAGTTAACAAATAATGAATAACTGAGTAGTTATCATCACTAAGAATTTGGACAACCTAAAGGTACTTCAGTTGAATAGGATTTGGATGGTTCACCGTAGTAGCTATAAAATATGCGGCTAATATGCCGAAAGAATGCACTGGCTGGCCCATGACTACCTGCATTTCCGGCAGATCACGAAATTGAAATATGACTATTTGGAGAGTATTGGGGGTGATGTGGGGTATGCGGGAGGTTGGTGAGAAGTCTGGAATTCATAATTACAAGGTATTTAATCAAGACAATAAAAAGCCCCAATTCCATTCCATAGAACCGGGGCTTTTAATTTATATCGAATTCTCGTCTTCTGCGTTTGGTGCTTCTATATCATCGCCATGATCGTGGTGATGATATTTTTCATGATCATGCCAATCATGGTAATGACCACCATGATGATGCCAATCTTTTGGCCCAACAAAAGCTACAAGACTTCCAAAAGTGACAACTGCTGTCACTACTATTATTAAGAATTTTGATGTCCTTTTCATATCTAATTTGATTTGTGTTCTGTCTGATTTCTGTAGTCGCAACCACGACCAAATTTTTCTTTGAACTCCGAGTATTCGTCGTCGCTCATCGACCGGATTTTATCAGCATAATTCCAGCCATAAGGCCCGTAATACCTACGACGCCTGAACCACCCAAAAATGAGCGTCATGACCAGCAGGAAAAAGATCACCTTTCCAATGAAAAAGAAAGGCAGGTAATAAAGGGCCGTACCTAACAACAGGCCGACCAGAACGTGTTTTAAGATTTGATTTCTCATCTTCTTAGTATTTTAAGTTTTACATCTACCTAAGAAGACGGGCGTCTTGAGAAATTACTTTAAATGAAAAATGAAAGAGGTGAAAATGAGGTAGGCTCCATGGGCCTTGAGCAAAATGCGTTAAGAAATTCAAGCTGTGGAACGGTTAAAAATACTTGTGTTTGACCGTAGGGAGTTTCAAGGATTTTCAGTGTAACAGCTTGAATTTTAGCCTTTTTGCTCACAGCCCTTGATTTCTTTGCTCACTTTCTTCATCAAGGAAGAAAGTGAGAGCCCGCCTGGCTCAAAGGCATTAGAATAATAATTAAGAAAACCCCAATAATGAATTGTTAAACAGGTTATTCTATTGATGAATCAATGTTGATTATATAATCCTGGAATTAAGAATTTTTATGTTCGGCACCGATTTTTCCACTCCTGCTTCAATTTATCACGCTCTTCATCACTCATACCCTTCCATTTGTCACGCCATCTCCCCCATCTCCCGGGACCGCGGCGCATAGAAGAGCCAAACCGAAAACCACCAACCAAAATCCTCATAAGTATTAGGAGGGCCATAGCCTGCAGGTAGGTTAATTGACCGACCCCCATGGTTGGAGCTACAGAAAAGTTCCAAAGAAACATCACTACCCAGGAAAGGGCAAGTGCTCCAAGAACAACAAAAAAGACGATACCAAAACCTTTTCTCCTCATGCTCATATCAAAAGTATTTAGTGTCTCTAAGAAAACAGCCCTTTTTTTATAAAATGAATTATTATGGATGAGATTTTCATTTTCTTTCTATGAGCTGATGCCTTAGTATCAATCGATTAGAAAAAAATGGAAAGATCCCCATAAGAATCATTTTTAATTTAGGTGTGTTTTCTTTGAGACACTTTTAAATCATCAATTATTTAGTTCATCATACAGCCCCTTCAATTTCTTGCGCAAATGCTGTACGGCATATCTTTTTCTTGAAATCACTGTTTTCAAATTTTCACCACTCTTATCAGCAATTTCCTGCAATGTTTCATCCTCTAATTCATTCCGGATAAACACATTCCGTTGATTTTCTGGTAGCTCATTTAAAGCCCCCATCAGCTCCTCCCAAAACATTTCCCTGAAAAAGAGTTCTTCGGGTGAATCAGTGTCTTCAATTAGATATTCGAAAACTTCTCCTAATCCGCTCTCGTCTAAATCTCTGTCAGCCAAAAGTGAATGGTCCTTCTTTCTAAACTGGTCTGTGATTTTATTTCTGGCTACGCGATACAACCATCCACTGATATTCTCGATATCGTCCAGATCCAGTATCCTGCTTAGCTGGTACCAGACCTCCTGCAAAATATCTTCTGCTTCCTCCTGAGAACGTACCCTCCCGCGTATGAAGCCAAAGAGGTTAGTTCCATACTCCTTAATAGTGGAGAGAATGTTGGAAGGTTGTTTCACGAAAACAGATTTTCGCCAATTTCGATACCCCACGAGAGCCTTCTCAAAAGACTACTTGAAGTAAAAAGGCGCTCAAGACCAAATATAGGATTAATACCATCTTTGATGGCCATTCATTGAGAAACCTACTTCCCACTCAGAGTCCCTTTCAGGAGACTCTGAGTAAGAGCCAATATCATCAAATACCATTATATTTAATTTTCATGGCCACTCATCAAAAGTATAGTGATCTAGATGAAACCTACTTTATCACATTTACCTGCTATGAATGGCTCAATCTTTTTGAAATCACCAAATTGTACAGCTATTTCGAAAAGTGGTTCGACTACCTGAATTCCAAGAATGCCTTGCTTTTGTCTTACGTAATAATGCCAAACCATTTCCACGGCGTAATTCATCTTAACTCCGATTGTGATATATCCCTCAATAAACTTGTTGGAAATGGTAAAAGGTTTTTAGCTTATGAAATAGTGAGCCGCCTTAAGAAAAACGGCAATTCAGAGCTCTTGAATAGATTATGTAAAGGGGTTCAAACCAATGAAAAAAGCAAGAATAAACAGCACCAGATATTCAGGTTGTCGTTTGATGCTAAGGCATGCTATAGTCTTGAAATGATGGAACAAAAGATTGATTACATCCATCATAATCCGGTTGCCGGTAAATGGGAATTGGTGAACGATTGGACGGACTATCCATATTCTTCCGCTGCATATTATGAACTGGGGCTGGAGAATAAATGGATAACTGATTATAGGGATGTATTTTAAGTTATGATGATCTCAGAGTCCCCTACGGGAGACTCTGAGCGGGGGTCATGGAATATAGTGAACAACTGGGGGACTATCCATATTCATCTGCTGCCTTTTACAAACTGGGACATGAGAATAAGTGGATTATATGGTCTCAGAGTCCCCTGCGGGAGACTCTGAGCGAGGGTTATTTGATGCTAAAGCATGCTATAGTCTTGAAATGATTGAACAAAAAATTGATTACATCCATCATAACCCTGTTTCTGGAAAATGGAATTTGGTGAATGATTGGACTGAATATCCACATTCTTCAGCGGGATTTTATGAGCTGGGAAGGGAGAATAAGTGGGTGACTGATTATCGGGATGTCATTTAGGGGGAGGTCTCAGAGGCATTTAGGTGTGTGGTCTCAGAGTCCACTGCGGGAGACTCTGAGCGAGGGTTGTACCCTGGAAGTACATTTTTAAGTTACTTTGCCAGAATTACCAAATTGGAGATTGCAATAATGACTGAAGAGAAGTTCGACTCATATAAAGGAAAATATCTGTCATATTTTGCCGCAATTGAAACACTTATTCAATCGCTAATAGCCCATTCTTTCGTGTCAAATAATTTGTTGAGAGGCGAATTGATGGGGTTAATAATTGAGC
>Ga0316189_10006896_pt1 | contig 10803 bp, 4 predicted proteins | sample LowCovwburrow_MG_FD_204930 | JGI IMG/M metagenome (GOLD analysis project Ga0316189, IMG submission 204930) | Coastal sediment microbial communities from Maine, United States - Lowes Cove worm burrow | ecosystem: Environmental > Aquatic > Marine > Coastal > Sediment | place: USA: Maine... | reverse complement strand
TGTCTCGTTCTTTTCCTTCTCCGAGGCGTGAATGGCGGCCTCGATGCGCTCCAGGGTAGAGAACTGAAAACCCTTCCAGGTACGCAGGACATAGTATTCAATGTCTTCCACATCCGGGCACAGCAGTTGCAGCGCCTCGGCGCAACGGGTGCGCTGTTCCGTCAGTGTGGCCGTGCTCCTGTCCAATTCCGCCTTGTCTGCGGCCAGGCGTTTGGCCGTTTCCCGATGCTCGCCGATGCGTTGATTACAGTCATCCATCTCTGTTTCGGCCTGTTTTACTTCCCGTTGCACTTTGCTGATCTGCCGCTCCAACTGATCAAGTCCTTGCTCTGCGATCAGGCGGCGCATCTGGGTCAGCCGGGTTTCACCGGCTTTCAACTCGCCAACCAACTCGGCCAGATCAGCCCGTGCCGAGACCAGATTGGCCTGTTGGTATTCCTTAGTCAGCGCGAATTTCTCCAGTTCCCCGATCCTGGCGGTGAGGTCGGCGCGCAAGCTGCGCGTTTTCTGGGTGAAACGGTCCAGCCCCGCAATGGCTTCGGTTGAGACCTTGCGCTGCTTGTCTAAAGCCCGCCAACTGGCTTTTAAGTCTTTGATCTCGGCCCGTTGCCGTCGGCATGCCTCTTCCCAGGCCCGGCGGCGGGCCTCGGCCCCAATCAGACTCGCCGGTTTGGGATCGAGCCGGCGCAAATGCGCCCTGAAGTCAAGGACCGGATAATCCGCATCGCGGATCACGTGGGGTTCGCGATGGGCGCTCATCTCTGCGGCCAACAGGGTCAAGGGGATCGGGTCGGTCAGGTCGAAAGTGTCGCGGATCCATTGGGGCAAGTCATCAATGCCGAGCTGTTCATGGCTCAACGGCAGCTCGGGGAAAACGGGAAAGAGCACCTGCTGCGCCCGGGTGAATTCGTCTCGGTCCACCACCAACATGCCCAGGATGCTGGGGCCGATAAAGGTCTCAACTTCTGCGGCCGTCTTCTTGCGAATAGCCGGTTTCCAGGTCAGTAACTCGTACAGAGGGCGGGCTTGGATCATATGATCGGCCAGCAGACGGCGTGCTCGGGCCACCTCGGGGATCTCCTCTTCCTGGTGGTCCAACAGGCGCTTCAGCTCTGACTCGGCGTCGTTCAAGCGGCGATCCAGGTCGCCGATTTGTGCGTCCAACTGGACGCGCTGTTCCAGGTAGTTGTCGCGAAAGGAGGCGGCCTCTTGCAAAAGGGGTTCCACGCGAGGTGGTTGGGGCAATTCGCCGGCCTTGCCCCGGGTTTGCTCGTCCAGGTACTGGAATAACGGCGTCAGGCTAAAGGGCAGACTGAAAGCGGCGAGTTCCTTCCTTGCCGAGGCGCAGGTTTTGGTAAACAGGGCATGGCTTGCCTCTATTTCGCGGGCAAGCTCAGCGGCTTCTTTCTCCATGGCCTTGAGCGCTGTCTTACGCCGGTTTCTGCGGTCTGTCAGGTCGGTTACCTGGCTGGCCAGGTCTTTTTCCTGGCGAACCAGGCCGGCCTTGTCTTTGGCCTTCAGGTCATCCAGGCGCCTGGCCGCCCGGTCGCGGGCCTGTCTTTTTCCTGCGAGAACGGTTTCTTCCGCCTCCAGGTCAGAGCGCGCCTCTTCCTGACGTTTGCTCAGGGCTTCCGCCTTGCGAGCCAACACACCCAGATGGTAGTGGCATTTGAGCCACTCGTAGCGCGCGATTTCCTCGTGTTTGGCGCCGATTTTATCGCGTAGATCTGCCAGCTCCTTCAGGTAGGCAGCCTTCTCTGCCAGTTTGCGTAACTCGTTTTGGGCGCCTTCCAAATCGAGCAGGCCATCGATCAGGCGTTCGAAAACGTCGGTTCGCGGTTCCGGTAACAGGCGCACAAATAACTCGTGGTAATCGGCGGAACGGGAGACGATTTCGCGGTAGGCCTTGCCCATGGACAGCAGCCGGCTGATATCCGGGAAACTTTCCTCACCGCCGAAGATGCGGCGGGCCAGTTCTTTTTTGTAGCCGCCCATATTGTAGATACCGGCGTTGGCACCCATCAACTTCTTCAGCTCCAGCTTGTTACAGGGCCGGGAGCCACCCAGGTCGGTCATCAGGAAGGGAATGTCCTCCAGGGCTTTGTTCTCCACGATGCCCCATTGGCTGATACGTTCTTCCATGGATGAGGTGGTCATGCCGATGCCTATGGTCAACAGCTTGCCGCGCGGGTTGGCCAATTCCAGGGCGGCATAGGTCACGCCCCCGCTCTTGTACAGCGGCCCCGTATCGGCGTTGTAGCGCATGACGATACCTTGCGCAGTCCGGCCCCTGGCTCTACGACCGGCGACGCGAGCCGCCGCATTTAATTCCAGGTCGCCGCCGGTGAGCACGTAGTGGATGGCGTCGAGAATCGTGGTCTTGCCAGATCCGTTGTCGCCCAATAGGAAGAGGTGGCCCTTGAGTTCAATGGTCTCATTTTCGATATTGTGGAACTTGAGTAGTCGAATACGCTTGATGACGTAGCGATCCTTGTCCTCGTGACCTGCCAGCCTCATGACTCTTTCTCCGCGCTTGCAATGTATTGGCTCAGGGCGGTAGTATTGTAGTGGTAGAGGGCAGGCAACGCCTCGTAAATGGTATCGTCGTTGCCGACCAGTTCATCGGGCGGCACGGGAACCTTGTCCAAGAATCGGAAACGTTCCAGCTTGGGCATGATAGGACCCAGGGCCCTGCCGCGCACGTATTCGCCCGTGTACTTCTTGTCGCCGTTAAACAGTTCGTGGAAGCGGCGGTGGGTATACTCCAACAAATCGCCGTAGCGGAAGCGCAGGTTCTGCTTCTCGTCCACGGTCATGGCCTGTTCGTCGATTTGCTTCTCGAAGAATTCGAGTAGGGCCATAAAGGCAATGGCTTCGTCTCGGCGCGTGAAATCGAAGATGTCGCGATTGGCCGGCGTGATGGCCTTGTTGTGCCATTGGTCCTTGTAGACGCGGGCGCACTTGCCGTCCAGGTGCAGCTTCCAGCCGTAGAGTCGTTCATAGAACTTCTCAAAGACCCGCTTGTGGCGATTGAGGAAATAAAACAAGGTCTCGTTATCTGTTTTGTAGAAGTAGGGCGCTTCAACCAGATAGTTCAATAACTCGCGCACTTTATCGCCGTGGCGATTGGCCAGTTGTTCCAAAGAATCGCTCACTTTTTCCAGACCTCCAGCTCACCATAAGACAAGGCCTGCTCGCCGATTTGGGTGGTTACCTTCTCGTCGCGAGCGGCCAGGCCATAACCGATCCGGCCCAATTTGCGACCCCTGCTCAGCAGTCCGGCTCGGGCCAGGGCCAACAGCCGGGGGAAATCGTCGAATTCGCTGTACGCTCCGCCGGAAACCGGCAGCGGTCCGGGTTGACCATGCATGACGGTTGTTTCCAGCCAGCGCTTCAGACGCTCCAAGCGGGCTTGTTCCATTGTTTGGGTGGGTTGCGCACCCGGTTTGCGCTCACCCATGTAGTTCTTGGCGGGCTGCTTTAGTTTTCTGGTGACCGTGCGGGGTTTGGGGGGATCGGCCTTCTCGCCCTCGTTCCAATCGTGTTGGTCGAAGCGACCGTGAGCCGAGGAAATCAAGGCCCGAAAGAAGGCGTGCGGCACCTGGTCCTCGTCGAGCCGAGACAACTCCCACATGCGGTCGCTCAGATCTTCCATGCGATGGTTCTTGCGTTCCATTTCGCGCAGGTGGGCGTACATCTTGCGCAGAGCGTTTAGAGACGAAGTGTCCAGGCGACGACAGGTACGGTCCAAGAAGCCGCCTTCGCGGTAGAATTCGTTGAGACGGGCCACCACCTTCACGGGCTGAATGGTGTTGCGGCGAATGAGGTGAGGCGCCTTGCGTCGCTCGGTTTCCATGATCTCGAAGACCTTTTCCATCTTGTGGAGATACCCCTGGAGCCGGTCGAGTTGGGTGTTGATGCCATGTCTGAGACCCCGCACCTGGCGGAGGAAGCGCTCCACGTAGGCTTCCAGCTCGGAGAGGATTTGTTTCACATCGTCAAGGTCATAGGTCAGGGTAACAAAAGCCAGCAGCCGAGCATTTAACTCGCTCAGCCCGGAATTAATGGCGGTGGTCATCTCGTCCAGTTTGAAGAGCTGGTAAAGAATGCGCCGCGCTTCTTCCTCACCGGCCGAGTCGGCCCGAAAGACATGCAGTAGACGCAGCAACTCGCGCAAGGTGCCGCTCACGTCTTCAAGCTGGTTGCGGGCATCGGCGCCGCCGCCTTCCAGGTCGTCCTGCAGGCGTTCCTCCAGCCAGATAAGGAAAGCCAGGGTCTCGCCGGTCAGGCAATAGCGGTACTTCTTCTTGCGGTTGTCCTTATAACCGCGAATCCGCTGTTTCTCAATGCGCGAGGTGATCAACAGCCATTCGGTCAGCTGGTTCAGGTCGATGCGGAACTGATCACCGCTGTAGGATTCGCCAGCGAAGATCTCTTGGGCGCTGACCACGGCCTCATAGAGATCTTCGTAGAGGGGCTCCAGTTCGTGCTCACCGCGGAACAAGCGCATGCGGTAGAGGATGTTAATGTAGTAAACGGCCCGATCCGCTACCAGTAACTGGCCCAGCGCGGACTCGCGATTGACGGTCAGGTGGGAGGCCAGTCCGGCCTCGAAGCAACTGATCGGATCATCGCCGAAGAGGTCTTTTACGTCCATAGGTGGGTCCATTATCCTTGAATTCCCGTGCCAACGCCCTTCCCAATTCTGGGATACTCAACCCTAAACCTCCTGGTGAGTGCTGTCAACCCACTGGGAAAGGATAAGTTTAGTGCTTTTTGTTGTAAGGACTCTTCACAAAAGGCTTGTTTTTTGAAACAAGACTCTTTTCACCGCTTTTGGTGCCACCCTTCGGCGGAGCCCCGCTTGTCCCAGTACCGTTCATGCATGTAGCGATTCAACGCTCAAGCACAATAATCAGGTCTCCCTGCTTCAGGGTTTCTTCGGCGGAATTTCCAAAGGAAGCAGCACCGCGAAGGTGGTTCCCTGGTCGCTGCTTTCCTCCACCTTGAGACGCCCACCGTGGGCCTTGATAATACCGTATGAAATAGAGAGCCCCAGTCCGGTTCCATCAAATTCTTTCTTTGTTGTGAAAAACGGCTCGAAGATGCGGTTGCGGATGTCCATGGGTATGCCGCAACCTGAGTCCTGAATGCGAATCACGCCCCATGATTCTTGGATGCTGGTACGGATCGTTAAAGTGCCAGGCCCATCCGGATCAGGTTCCTCTGCGATGATCGCTTGACAGGCATTCACGATCAGGTTCATGAAGACCTGATTGATCTCACCGCGGTCACAGGGCAGACGCATTTCGTCTTGATAGTCCTCTACAAAGGCAACCTGCTCTTTGAACTTGGGGCGCACAAGGGCCAGAGTAGATTGAAGGCATTCCTTCACATCTGTCAACCGGCTCCGGTCTCTTACCTGCTGGGAAAAAATTCGTAAATGGCCGACAATCTCGATGATCCGCTGGGTGCCGTCCACAATCGTGCGCACATTCTGGAAAAGCGGCGCCATCTCTTCTTCGAATGCTTCGACAACCTCCTTTTCCACGTCATCACCAGCCAGACGGAAGAGGAACTCACGGAACAAATCGAGTTGGATCTGTAGGTTCTGAGCGCTGATACGAACAAAACTGGTAGGGTTGTTAATCTCGTGTCCGATACCGGCTGTCAGGGTGCCCAGCGAAGCCATCTTGTCGTGCAACAACAACTGCTCCTGAGTGCGGGCCAGGGTCTTGCTTTGTTCATCCTTCTGTCTGTCCGCTTCGCGCAGGGCCCAGGTCACACGCCGTTCGTTCTCCAATTGACGATGCTTGCGCGCCAGTTTCCTTGCTTGTAGACGCTGGTACCAGAAAATCATGGCGGCAATCGCCACGACATACATCAGATTGGCCCAGTCGGACCGCCAAAAAGGCGGTGTAATGGTAACGGCCACCTCGGCCCACTCCTCTGGCCAGGGGTTGCCTCGCGTGGCGGCTTGAACCTGGAAATGGTAGCTGCCGCCGTACAGATTCGTATAGGTGGCCCTCCGGTTCGTGTAATCAGAAACGATCCAATCTTTTAAGCCGTCGAGCCGATAACGGTAACGGGTTTGTCTGGGGTTGGCAAAATGGGGTGCGGCAAAAGAAAAACTGAACATATCCTCGTACGAAAAGATCAGGCTTTGCACGGTAGTGATAGAAGTCTTCAGGGGACCGTGTTGACTGGGCCACACCGGCTTGTTTTCGATACGCAGGCCGGTTAACAAGGCTCTGGGCGAGGGTTCCTTTTCGAGGTGGTCCGGAAAAAAAAAGGTCAACCCGTCAATGCCACCGAAGAGAAGCTGGCCATCGGCCCTACGCCAACGCGACCCCGGTTTGAACTCGTTGGCTTGAAGCCCATCGTGCTGATCGAAATTGACGAATGTTTGATCTTGCGGATCAAAACGGGCCAGACCCTGATTGGTGCTCACCCAAAGAAAACCTGCATCATCGGGGAGTATGGCCTGGATAACGCCATTGGGCAGCCCCTCCTCCTTCCTGTAGACCTGGAAAGAAGCAGAATCGGGATCAAACCGATTAAGACCATCCTGCGTGCCCACCCAAAGGGCTCCTGCAAATTCGCAGAGTGCGTAAACCCATTCGTCACTCAAGCCCTCATTCACGCCAAAATGGGTCACATGATCGGGACCTTGATCGATTCGATTCAGCCCCTCGCGTGCGGTTCCCGCCCACACTCTGCCCGAGCTGTCTTCCAGAATACAGTAGACCGTCCTGAAACCCGGCTGGCCCGGATCTGTGGGACGAAACCGTTCAAAACGCACGCCTGCAGCTGGTGCTTGCCCCAATCGGGTTCCCCGAAAAAAACCTTCACCGTCTGTACCCACCCACAGGTTCTCGTTCCGGTCCTCGGTCATGCTCAGGATACGTCTTCGAACCTGGCCGGGTTGATTGTAGGGGAGTCTCTCAACACTGGTTCTGTCTGGCTGAATACGGTTCAGACCCCGCATGACCGTTCCCACCCAAAGAACACTGTGACGATCTTCATAAAGCACCGTTATCTCATTTTCGCTGAGACTGTTCCTGGTTTCAGGGTCATGGACGAACCTGAGCGGTGAGGCATCACTGTCCGGGTCAAAACGGTCCAGGCCATTTTGGGTTCCAATCCAGAGATACCCTTGTCGATCTTCGAGCAAGGCGGCAACCCCGTTCCCACTTAAACCCTTCGCATCATCGGGAAAATAGCGTGCGTGCCCAAATTGAAAGGAGAGCGGGGAAAAATAATCCGCACCCGCACCTGTCCCAATCCAAAGAAGCCCGTCTCGGTCCAGGCAGAGCGCCCGGGTTCGGTTGTGGCCCAACCCCCCCGGATCGGTTGGATCATGGCGGTAGTTGATAAAATGCTGATTTTCCCGATCAAAGCGTTGAATGCCCGTACCAGTCGCTAGCCAGACAATGTTGTTCCGGTCTTGGCAGATAGCGCGTATTTCGTTGCTCTTGCTGTCCAAACCTTCGCCAAACCGGAAGCGTCTATAACTCTTTCGATCAGGGCCGTAGCGCACTACGCCACCACGCCAGGTGCCTGCCCACAGAAAGCCCTCGTGGTCCTCAAAAAGAGACCAACAACTGTTGTTGTTGCCATCACTTGGAAGCATGTTCGTAAAGCGGCCCTGAAGTTGTTCGTCCATCAGGCTCAGGCCATAATTGGAGCCCACCCAAATACGGCCTGCACTATCCTCGAAGACAGTTGAAATATCAAATCCGTCCTCACTTACAGCACCGGGTTGAGCTTTTGGGTAGTGTTTGCTTTCTCCATTTGGATCAAGCCGATACAACCCCCCGTGACCCACGGCAAACCACAGACGTCCCCCGCGATCTTCGATGATGGCAGTGATCGCCTTGTCTATATGAGCTAAGGCATGGCCCGCCTGTTTCCTAAAGCGGACAAATCTCTCGCTTGAGGGGTCATACCGATTCACGCCACCGGCTTCCGTACCAACCCAGATATGGCCTTGTCTGTCCTCGCAGAGAGATCGAACCGTACTGCCCGATAGGGAATGAGGGTCTCCTGTTTCCGGACGGAAAATGCGGAATTCATAACCGTCGAAACGGTTGAGCCCATCAGATGTACCCAGCCACATGAACCCGTTTCTGTCCTGTAGCAGACAATAGACATCGCTTTGAGAAAGGCCATCCTTCACGGTGAGGTGGTTAAATCGCAAATGGCGGGTTTGAGAGAGGACAGGTGAGGAGATTGCCATATAAGCAAAAACCAGCAATCCGATGCGATACGCCAGCCCGCCCGTGAAAACAAACATTGTTTTTCTTGGAATCGTAGAGGAAATCATGAAGTGTCCTGGTTGAGGAGCTTTGAAAGCCTGATGGGCAAGCCCGCATGCCATATCGTCACTATTCACGAAAAACTAAACCTAGCTGATTCACTAAACTGCCGGGAAATACCGACAGCCATCGTGTTCAAAAGAATCACCATCTTATCAGGGTTGGCCTATTTATGTCGATACAAACCCGGTACGATTCCAACAAAGGGGCCTTGGGGAGGCCTCATTCCTTCAATGAAAGACTTTGTCCATCGGCCAGCAGCAGCTTGAGTCCGGTTTCTGATAGGACCACGGCGACAGGCACACTTCTTAGCGGAGTCAACGGATTATGCCGCCCAGCGCCTCGGGTAGGATCTAGTACAAAATAGGCAGTTCGGGTTAAAACAATCAGTCGATTATCCGCTTGAACGGGCAGAACCTGAAAAAGGGGATCGATGCCCAAGCGCGGTGAGCCGCTGGCCGATGTTTCCATCTGAAACCGAACGGGCAAGGGAGACAATGCGAATGAACGTTTCACGAGCCTGTTCTCCGCTACCCGGATGAAATGGGCCTGAACCGGGACCTTACCAGAATCCCAGCTGTTTAATGCATCGGAAAAACCATCGGCGAAACTGAATAACCAACAGCCGTCGTTCACGGACCACGCGGGGCTATGACGGCTGAGATCAGGAATACTGATATGGTGAATAAATGAGGGGTTGTCGACATGTGACAAGGCGAGTCGGCCCTTCTTGGGCGCGTTTAACCACAGCAGGTTATCGGCCGCCTTGACAGGCACGAGCCTCTTGGACAATTGTTTCTCGGTGCGTTGTGCTCTGGCCAGGTTAAATAAGATGAGCTGGCCGGTTTTCCCTTGGTAAATGGATAGGGTTGAGCCCACTTGAATGGCATTGGGAACCAGCAGATTGAGACCAACCCGCGAGCCAAGCGCGGTTTTAGGGGGAGTTAGCTCACTCCAGGCGGGCGCCGCGATGCGCAGCCAGGCCCCCTCGTAGAACAGGACCAGGCCCTCTACCTCGAAAAAGGCCGGCAGGAATATATTCGCAAGTGGGGTTTTCAACACCAATCCGCCGGGATCCGGCAGAACATATTCGCCTCCCGTGGCAAATGGGTAGAAAAAGGTATGTTCGTCCCGTGTGAAGAGCACTCCGGTGCCACTTGCCGTGAGTAGGCGTCCAGGCCGATTGATCTGCTTGCTGCCGGCTTTGTCCACCTGCAGCACGGTAAATGTCTCACTGCGGCTTGAGACGCGATAAGAACCCAGTTCCATCCAATGGGTTTCGGCCGCAATGAGAAGAAGGCAGATGATCATTGTTGCAAGACCTCCACCCGCCAATCCCCTGCTTGGGGGTGACAAACCAACAACACCTCTGGCAGGTTGACAAATGCTTCTGTCGCTCCGCTCAACCTGACTGGTTTCGCGGCCAGAGCGCCTGTCGCATCGCTGAAAAAAGCTCGAACCCCGCGCTTTTCGTCGACAACGACAAGATCACCGTAACCATCGGAGTTGTAATCGGTGACCCAAGTAACGCCAAAGGATTTGCGCGGTTTGGACGTCGATTTCTTCATTTTAAAAGAGAGGCGATTGGCCACATGCCATTCCCCACGGCGACGTAAGAGCAGCGTGCATTGAAATTCGGTGTTCCCAGCGATGGCGTTCCACAGTTGCGTGCGAACCCGATTAGAAACGGTGAGTACGAACAAACGAGAAAGATCAGCGCGGCGATCCATACCGAAACGGGCCAGGATCCCGCTGCCAGAGATAGCTTGCGGGCCCTCGCCAACCTTCCATCCGAAGCCCTTGAGCTCGCCCCGTTTTCCGCCGTACACCAGCCAGTCCGGCGATTCGCCATCAACAGGCAGGGCCACGGCTTGTTCCATGGAGTTCAGTTCGGGAAAGGGTTGGGTGCTGAGCGGGGAGCGCTGCACTGGCGACCAGACACGAAGCCCCTCATCGACCATCCACATCAGCTCCTGACTCGAAGACTGAACCAATGGGTTCATTAGGGCGACCTCGTCTCCGAAGGTCAAAGCTTCCGAGGTTGCGGTTTGAAAACCGATTCCCCCCTCGGTGAGCGCAATCACGTTACAAAGACCATCGTGAAAAAAGACCAGGTAGGGCGAGTTGTTTAAGCCCACCACCTGGGCATACAAGGGCGGGCCGTGTGGCACATAGGGTTGCGCAGGCGACCAGAAACGCCGTGTCTGCACCAGGCCTGCCTGGGAAGGTCGATAGGCTGCGATGTGCCTCGGCGTCACAGCAAGCAACTCGTTGCTGTCCGGGTGGACGGCAAGGTAGAGACTCCCTTCGGGAGGTGAGATCGGCTCGGCCTTTCCCGCTGCAACATACCACAAGCTGGGCAAGGTGCCATCGCTCTTGCGTACCAACCAGAAAGCGTCCTTGCCGCCACCAAGGGAAAAGATGGGTTTTTCATCTCCCGGAAAGCGCCAATGATCTCCAAAACTCAGCATACAAAACAACAACC
>Ga0316189_10006894_pt1 | contig 10806 bp, 8 predicted proteins | sample LowCovwburrow_MG_FD_204930 | JGI IMG/M metagenome (GOLD analysis project Ga0316189, IMG submission 204930) | Coastal sediment microbial communities from Maine, United States - Lowes Cove worm burrow | ecosystem: Environmental > Aquatic > Marine > Coastal > Sediment | place: USA: Maine... | reverse complement strand
GGGCTGGACTGCAGGCAGTGGAACTGCACAACATGCTTTTCGTTATCGCCGGACGCTCTCCGAAAGATACGGATATTCCGCGTGACAGCCTCATTCACGGTGATGTCTGGGTCAGTCATGACCTCGGGGTGAACTGGATGGAATTGCTCGAGGATGCGGAGGCTGCCGGTCTGTGGCGCAACCGTGCCTACTTCGAAGCAGTCACGCAAGGCAACCATATGTACATCCTCGGTGGCCAGAACTTTGTCACGCAACCCGCGCCGCCGTTTTTTTGCGATGCATGGCCACCGCAGTTGGGGCCTTGCCCCGAATTCATCACCGCCTCTGATTTCTTTAACGACGTCTGGCGCAGCACAGATGGTGTTAACTGGCAGGAAATGACCAGCGATGCGCCCTGGGAAGCACGCGCCGGTTTAAGCGCCGCCAGCTTTAAGGGACGACTCTGGGTGATGGCCGGCTCTCAAAATGATGATGCATCGATCGGCGGCCTGGACCGCAAGTTCTTCAATGATGTGTGGTATTCGCAAGACGGCAGTCAATGGCACGCGGCGACAATGGATGCACCCTGGGAAGCTCGTGCCGGGGGCGTAGTACTGGTCAAGGGCGGGTGGCTGTATCTGCTGGGTGGCGAGAAAGGTTTCACTGATCCGGCGGACTATTTCAATGATGTCTGGCGCACCAGGGACGGCAAACACTGGGAGCTTGTAACAGATAACGCCGGTTGGTCACCGCGTCCCGGTCACAAGTGCTCGGTACTGGACAACCATTTCGTCTGCATGGGTGGTTTCGGTATTCCATTCAACCCAATGGACATTTGGGTCAGCAAAAACGGTGCGAACTGGAGCAAGGTGAGTGACTCACCCTGGAATGCCATGTCCCCTGATGACATACGTTACGATTTTGACATGCTCACTGTGAAAGGCGGTATGGGTGGGCTGAAGCCCTCGATTTTCACCTTTGGCGGTGATCGTGAAACGTTCATTCTACCGCCCGAAGTGAATTTCTTCCGTGTTGAAAATGATGTTTGGCGTTACAGCCCGATGGAATAGCCGGGCAGAAAACACAGGGAGCCTGTATTTGCCGTGAACAATGCAGTGGTGGTCACAGATGTTCACCCTTTTCCGCCGTGCGGGCTGAAATCCAGTGTTTCCGTGTTGGAGCTAAAATGACCGTATAGAGCCCAAACCGGGATCGACCGCTTCCAGTTCAAGCCGAAAGTTTCCGGCATTAAGGGACATATCTCAGATGGATTGCCAGTTCAACCCATCGAGACAACAAGCATGAAAACGTTCTGCTGGTGTTTGAAAGCCCGGTGTCTTTTGCGAAGCCAGCATACGGCAGATCAAATACTGGATACGGTCCGCCAGTTACTATTATTACGCATCAGCAGCACGGATCAAGAACACAACCGGGAAAAACAGGCCGCGACAGGTGATCAGGGTTCAACCCTGGGCTAGGCACCTGCGAGTGCTTCATCACCAGCATGCAGACGGCGGAAATTTCCATAATCTTGCAGTGAAATATCTGGCAAGCTTTACATCATGGTGTGTGCAGCCGTCGCCTTACGTCCTTTCCCGCTTGCCTGATCACCACGCTTGCTGCACTAATTTGTAGATAACCTGTTGATATTAAATTGCTAAGCTGATCCTGCCGGAGAATGCAAATCTTCCCGGGAGATGGAATACTTGAATAGCGTCACTATTTTGACGTAGGATAGGAAAACAATCTGACGTTTTCACGTGTCGGCCGGCCAGCCCCCCCCTTCACGTCAATAATAATCAAACACATAAGCAACAAAAATAGATGCAAGGATGAGGTGATTTCATGAAGGCAAGCATTTCAATGCTGACTAAATTTGCGGCAGCTACTGCCATGACGCTGTTTCTGGCTGCGTGCGGTAGTGGCGGTGGCAGCGGCGGTGGCGGTGGTAATTCAGGTGGCACAGCTGCAGCACCTGCCGGTGTAACCCTGCGGCTCACCGACGCCAAGGTAAACTCGCTTGAAGCGGTCTGGGTGACGTTCACCGAGGTGACGTTCCAGCCGTCCGATGGGCGCGACCGGTTTACACATGTGTTTGATGAACCGATAACGGTTGAACTCACCCAGCTTGCCGGTGGTGGTGAGGTCATGCTGCTGGAAGAATATCCGCTGGCGCCCGGTGATTATGAGTGGATGCGACTGGCAGTTCTCTCAGGTGAAGATAATGTTGATAAAACCTACGTGGTCGAGGACTTGACGGAAGGTGGCGGCATCTTCCCCCTGAAGTGCCCGAGTTGTGCAAAAGAGCAAAGTGGCCTGAAACTCAAATGGCCGAAGGACAGCACCTGGGAAACAGAGGGTTGGGTGGACTTCACGGTAGATTTTGATGTGCGCCAGTCCATTACCCTGGCCAAACCCAACGCCGGGCCGAACAAGAAATATATCCTCAAACCCGTACTGCAAATCCTGACAACCGAACTGGCCAGTACCTATATCCACGGCATGGTCATTGATGTCGGCCTGACAGACCCAACGACTCGTGAAGACTGCGTGGTTTATGTGTATGAAGGTCAGCGCAGCGCGGTAACACCGGATGACTACTGCAGCCTGGATTTTGAAGGTGCAGACTGTGACGCTGTGCGCGGGGATACGGCACTGACAACAGCAACCGTGGATCTTGACGACGCGACTGGTGATTACCTGTACAGGAGCATGTTCCTCTACCCGGGTTTCTATACAGTGGCGCTGACATGCGAAGATGATGCTGCAGATACAGAGGAGAACCCGACCTTTATCGGCGAGACCAGTTTCTATGCAGATAGCGTGGCAAACGGTGCCGAGCATGATTTCAGGCTGGCCGATATTGAGCTGACCCTGAGCAAGGAACTGACAACAGACGACAGCCCCTACGAAGAGGATGACGAAATCAGATACAGCTACAGCGTTGGCAACGACAGCGCAGCGGACGCGGATGGCGTTGTTGGTCCGGTGACTGTATTGGATGATAAAGCCGAGGTTAGCTGTGAGGATGTGAATACTGTTGGCAACAATGACGATAACCTGGATCCGGGTGAGGCGGTTAACTGTACGTCCAGCTACACGGTAACCCGTACCGATGCCCAGGCTGGCAGTGTGACCAACACGGCAACTGCCTCGATGGGCAGCACCAGCTCCAATACAGCCATGCTAACTGTCGACACCAGTACCACACCTGTACTGGTCATCGACAAGTCGGGCGAGCTGGATGATACGTTCGCTGAAGGTCAGGTGATCCGCTACAGCTTCGAAGCGGCCAACAAGGGTAATGTTGATTTAACCAACGTCGAGATTTCCGATGCGCTGCCAGGACTGGGCGAGCTAAGCTGCACACCAGCCCGGCAGGTTGCAGTACTGGCGATCGACGCAGTAATCAACTGTGAAGCGTCTTATACAATCAGTGCGCAGGATGTAAACAACGGTTCGGTCAGCAACACGGCCAGCGCCCTGTCCAGCGAAATCGGAACCGTGGACAGCAACCAGGTGGTGCTGCCAGCACCTTAATTGCCAGCTGACTGGCTGCAAACAATAAAAAACCGGCTTCGGCCGGTTTTTTATTGTTTACAGGCAGACTGCCCGTGCGCACAGCACTTCTGTACCCCGTCAGCCTGAGATAGAATGCTTGCTGGCAAGCATTGTTATTTTAATGTCCAGTGCAACCTTGACTCGACCGGGCAAGTTACACCGGGTGGCACTATAAAGCGGTAGTTATTCGTCATTCCTGGTGGCGAGGGAACTGATGTTGAGGCTGAACCGGAGGAATCTCCCGCGTGCACGGCACAGGCATATACTGAACAGCAATCGGTACTGATGCTACCGGCAACCAATAAATGGCAGACACTCTGGAGATATCATTGATGACAAATACAAAACGCATTTGTGTAAAAGACGTTATGAAGACAGGATACGGCAGCATTAACGGTGGGGAGACCATCAAGGATGCCCTTAGCGAGATGAAGCGGTTGCAAACCAATGTTCTGGTCGTCAACAAAAGGGACGAAAATGACGAGTACGGTCTCATATTGTCATCAGATATTGCGCGCCAGGTGCTGGCCAAGGATAGGGCTCCAGGCCGTGTAAATGTGTATGAAGTCATGACCAAACCAGTCGTCTGCATCGACCCCGACATGGACATCCGTTATTGTTCGCGCCTCATGTCCTCGCTGAACCTGTCGCGCATCCTGGTCGTAAAGGATAGAACCGTTCTTGGCACGGTGAGTCCGAATGCCCTGATACTGGATGGCTTGACTGCAATCGAGCTGGACGATTGATCACCTTGATTTCGCAGGGTGAAGACACCCTGTGATTCTGCCCTGCCCGGGCGTACCGACATGCCACCCGTCCGGATTGGCGTTTTGCAAGGTTGCGCCCTGACCGGACTATTGCCGGTTTTCCTCGTCGGGCTGCAAACATAGTCGCTCAGCTGCAGGAGAGATAATGTAGTCGTGCTCTTTACCTTTGCAGATACCTGCTCCATGCAGGTCGGAACGACGATAAGCATATACAATGCTGCTTCAGTTATTTCCCGAGCGCAGCAGTGTGTTGGCACGTTGACCAAAGCCGCCTTCCAGGTAGGCAGTAAACTCGTCCCGCAGTTCCGGATGTTGCAGTGCAAACTCCACGGTTGCCTGCAGATAGCCCAGCTTGTTGCCGCAATCGTAACGTTTGCCTTCAAAACGGTAGGCCAGCACCTGCTCTTCATGCAGCAGGTTTTCAATCGCGTCGGTTAACTGGATTTCACCGCCGGCACCGCGCGGGATGGTTTTGAGATGCCTGAAGATGGCAGCAGTCAGTACGTAACGCCCGACTACCGCGAGATTCGAGCGGGCCACTTCCGGAGCCGGTTTCTCGACGATATTCTTGACATGGGTAATCCGCCCCTCTGACACTTCCGGATCAACGATGCCGTATTTATGTGTTTCCTCTGCGGGCACTTCCTCGACGCCAAGGATGCTGCACTGGTGCTCATCAAACACGGTCAGCATTTGCCCAAGCACACAGTTGCCACCGCAGTTGATCAGATCGTCCGCAAGAATAACAGCGAACGGCTCATCACCTACAACCGGCTGCGCACATAGCACGGCATGTCCAAGACCCAATGCTTCGGGCTGGCGTACATACACACAGGTCACATTGGATGGCACGACTTCCCGCACAATCTTGAGCAATTCTGTTTTGCCTTTCTTCTCAAGCTCGGCTTCGAGTTCGTAATTCTTGTCAAAATGATCCTCAATGGCACGCTTGCTGCTACTGGTAACAAAAATCAGTTCTTCTATGCCGGCATTGACGGCCTCTTCTGCCGCGTACTGAATGAGCGGCTTGTCCACTACCGTCAGCATTTCCTTTGGATTTGCCTTGGTGGCCGGCAGAAAGCGTGTCCCCAGACCGGCAACCGGAAAAACTGCCTTTTTAACTGTTGTATTCATAACGTATTTTGAATTCCTGTAGCGGCAAATATTAGCATGTCAGTTTTCCTGAACCCGATCGTAGACATCTTCAAAACGTACAATATCATCCTCGCCCAGGTAGCCTCCAGATTGTATCTCGATAACTTCCAAGGGTATATTACCCGGATTTTCGAGGCGATGCTTTTCGCCCATGGGAATATAGGTGGATTCATTCTCATGCAGAATAAACACCTGTTCGCCACAGGTCACCTGCGCAGTTCCCTTTACTACCACCCAGTGTTCTGCCCGATGGTGATGCATCTGCAGGGATAATTGCGCACCTGGCTTTACCGACAGGCGTTTCACCTGGAAACGCGGACCGGCATCAATACCCTCGTAAGAACCCCATGGCCGGTACACCTGGCGATGCATTATGTGTTCATCGCGGCCGCATTCTTTCAGGCGGTTCACAATCGCCTTCACATCCTGTGCCTTGTCCTTGTTGGCAACCAGTACCGCATCGGCTGTCTCAATCACGATGATATTCTCCAGACCTACCGTTGCCAGGCAGCGATGCTGCGCAACCAGAAAGGCATTACGGGTATCCTCTGCAATAACATCGCCCTGGATCACATTTCCATCCTCGTCACGCGGGCAGACATTCCAGAGTGCTGACCAGGCACCAACATCTGACCAGCCTGCACTGAGCGGCACGACAACGGCCCGATCGGTCTTTTCCATCACCGCGTAATCGATAGAGTCGCCAGGACTGGACAAAAAGTCGGTTGCATTGACCCTGAAAAAATCGGCGTCCTGCTTGCCCTGCGTCACGGCCTTGCGACAAGCCGAAAGAATTTCCGGGCAGTACCTGCCTATCTCGTCGAGCCAGCGATCAGCACGCATCAGGAAAATACCGCTATTCCAGTAATAGTCGCCTTCACTGATATATTTTTCGGCTGTTTCAATATCCGGCTTCTCGACGAATTTGGCAACAGCATAGGCCGAGGTACCGGAGATCTCTGCGTCACGCTTGATATAACCGTAACCGGTCTCGGCTGCATCCGGAACGATACCGAAGGTCACCAGTGCACCCTGCTCCGCATTGACCCCGCCCTGCCCGACCGCCTCGACAAAATGTTGCGGCTCCGTCATCACGTGATCTGCCGGCATCACCACCATCATGGCATCCGGGTCCTGCTTGACCAGGTACAATGCTGCCAGCGTCAGCGCAGGCGCCGTATTTCGGCCTTCGGGTTCAAGGATGATCGTAGCGGGTTTTTTACCCAGTAAAGCGACCTGCTCTGCGACCAGAAACCGATGCTCTTCGTTACAGACATACACGGCATCACCGATGCCCTCGATGTCATCGAGACGGTTGGCCGTTTCCTGCAGCAATGTATTGTCCGAAAACAGCGGTAGCAAGGGTTTTGGGTAATGTTCGCGTGACATTGGCCACAAGCGAGAGCCCGAACCGCCAGATAGAATAACCGGGTAAAGTGCCATAGAAAGCTTTTCCTGTTAATTATAAGTGCCAAGCAAGAGAGCGTACTGAATCCCTATAATAGTCGACTATCACCCGGGAATATTAAATTGTTTTCCGACACGCGCCATTAATTCGTAGCGCATGACGACAGACAACATTCAACACAGGAAATCGACCTGCAAACCTGCAAGCCGGGCGGAGAAAATTCATATCTTATTGTTATATATGTATATTTTTTAGAAATAAAAGCCCGGCGTCGCCAATAATCCGGCAACACAGGAGCAGAACGGCAACAACCCGGACAGAAACATCCGGATTGTTGCCCGCACAAGATTATTCCTTTGCAGGGACCGCCACAGTCAGATTCGCACGGTTCTTGTCGATGGTCGCAGCACCGATACCCCGCACATTGGCCAAATCATCGACACTGCTGAACGGACCATTCGCATCGCGATAGGCCACGATGCTGGCCGCCTTGCTCTCGCCGACACCGTCAATGGCGCTCGCCAGCACACTGGCACTGGCGGTATTGATATCAACCACCGCTGCCTGCACCTGTATTGATAGCAGCATTACCAGAAGTAAAAAGAATTTTCCTAAATGTTTCATAGCTGTCTCCTTTCATGTGAGTTCTTCCCTGTAGAGCTGATTTATGTCATTGCAAACCGGTTGTAACAACAACCTCGCAATCACAACAGGGAAGATGCCGGAAAGGCCGCTCAGTTCAAAGCGGACAGGTCTGAATTTATCGTCCGTAAAACACTGACGGGGTCGTCAGCCCGGGTAACCGGCCGACCAATAACGAGGTAACTGGAACCGGCACTGATTGCATCCACCGGCGTCATAACGCGACGCTGATCATCGGCCTGGCTGCCGGCCGGCCGGATACCCGGCGTCACCAGGCTGAAATCTTTACCCAGTCGCTCCCTGAGCATGCCGGTCTCGCGTGAAGAACACACCACGCCGTCAAGTCCGCACTGATACGCCAGGCTCGCCAGTCGCAACACATTATCCTGTGGCGAACCGGACAGGCCGACCGCCGCCAGATCGTTCTCATCCATGCTCGTTAATATGGTAACCGCTATCAGCTGCGGTGCATGCGACCCGCACTGCACACCTTCACGCGCCGCCTGCAACATTCTTTCACCACCTTGCGCGTGTACGTTAACCATCCATACGCCAAGGTCAGCCGCTGCGTGACAGGCACTTGCCACCGTGTTGGGTATATCGTGGAATTTAAGGTCAAGAAACACGTCGAAACCACGCCCAACCAGCGCCTCTACCAGCTGCGGACCGGCACGGGTAAACAACTCCTTGCCCACCTTGAGGCGGCACAGATCGGGCGTAAGGTCCTCAACCAGTTGCAGCGCAGTAGCCGCATCCGGGTAATCCAGCGCGACAATAACCCGCGATCCCGTAACCTCATGCAACGTCATTGGCAACACCTCCCGCGCCTGTTTCCGTCAAGCTATTCACCATCCACACCATGAATCGGTTTAACCGTATTCCAGTGCTTGCAACCGGGGCATTGCCAGTGCAAGGCCTTGCCGCAGAAGCCGCAGTCGTGGCATTTATACACTGGCTTGTTTTCCAGCAAATGCTCTGTCAGGTTTTTAAGTATCTTCAGATTTGCCTGCGCGGTACCTTCCGCACGTGACAGGTTAAAATCGATCAGCCGCGAAAGTCCCCGCATTGAAGGACGCTTGCCCAGCTCTCCGGCAATAAAATCAGCCGCCGACTCATTACCGTTCTGATGGTTCATGATGTCGGCCAGCGCCAGCACCGGTGAGATGCCGGGGTAACGGGTAGTCGCACGCTGCAGGTAATCAATCATGGCATCAATGGTACCCAAGCGGGTATGACAGGTCTGCATATCATCAAGAATTTCAGGCAGCAGTTCGATGTCACGTTCGGCGACCTGCTCGAATGACTCGAGGGCCAGCTGATATTCTTCACGGTGCAGGGCAATATTCCCCTGGATCAGACGGGCACGGGCACAGTGCGGATCATACTCACTGGCTTTTTTCAGCAACCTGCCAGTCTCTTCAACATCTTCCCGGGCACGGGCATTTTCGGCCAGCTCACAATAGAACTGTGCAATCACCGAACGTGCCGACTGGTCTCCGACAAATCCCATCTGGTCAGCGATAAGGATGGCGTTATCCCAGTCTTTTTCCTGCTGGTAAATATCCAGCAGCAACGGTAATACGCTGGACAGGTGGACGTTGTTTTCAATCAGTTCCTTGAACAGCCTCTCGGCACGGTCAAACAGCCCGGCTTTCATGTAATCCTGGCCAAGCTCAAGCACGGCATCGGTACGCTGTTCGTTACTTAATGATGTGCGCGCAATCAGGTTCTGATGAATACGGATAGCGCTGTCGACTTCACCGCGCTTTCTGAACAGATTTCCCAGCGCCATGTGTGTCTCGACCGTATCACTGTTAACTTCCAGCATACGGATAAAGACGTCAATCGCCATGTCCTGCTGTTCGTTGAGCATGTAATTGAGGCCCTTGATGTAGTCAGAGCCAAGCATGGAATCCGAGCAGTTACCGGTCCGGCCCTTGCCGCGAAGCGCAGCAAACCAGCCAAAAGCGGCGGCAACAGGTAACAACAACCAGAGTAAATCCTGCATTAAAGTCGTTTCCCGCGCACATGAAAGGGAAAGCTACTGGCAAGCAGTCGGAGCGACAGCGTAAACCCGGCAACGAAACGTGTCTGCGCGTCAGTAACAGTCAACCGGTCTGGCCACCCTGTTCAGGTAGCCAGACCGGATATACCGCACGGAGTCAGTCAAACAGGCTGAATGACCTGGTCTAGAACAGTTCTTTTTCCCGGGCCAGCCCGGCATTAACACGTTCCCTGAGCTCCTTGCCCGGTTTGAAATGCGGCACATGCTTCGCAGCCAGCGCCACAGATTCACCGGTCTTCGGATTCCTGCCAATACGCGGCGGACGATAATGCAGGGAGAAACTGCCAAACCCCCTGATCTCGATTCGCTGTCCGCTAGACAGTGCCCAGCTCATTTGCTCAAGCAGGCTCTTGACAGCCAGCTCGATATCCTTGTGGTTAAGATGGCTGTTCTTAGCCGCAAGTATCTCGATCAATTCAGACTTTGTCATTTTTTCACCAATCCGGATCAGGTTGTCCGTTCCAGTAAACCCAACGAAATTGCCATAGCCCCCTAAGGCGACTGACTAACCCTCGTCTCCATTCATGTGCTGCTTGAGCACATCCCCAAGATTTGTAGTTGCTTCTGCAGAACCGGAACCGTAGTCCTGCATCATGCTCTTCTCTTCATCCGTATCCTTGGCTTTCACAGACAACATGATTGCACGGCTCTTGCGATCGACACCCATGAACTTGGCCTCAACCTCTTCGCCGACAGTCAGGATGGTTCGTGCATCTTCAATCCGGTCACGTGACAGTTCGGAGGCACGCAGGGTGCCTTCTATGCCGTCGCCCAGGTCAATGATTGCTGCCTTGGCGTCGACTTCCTTAACGGTACCTTTAACAAAGCTGCCCTTGGCATTCTCGGCAACAAAGTTTGAGAACGGATCTTTTTCAAGCTGCTTGATACCCAGCGAGATACGCTCACGCTCAGGATCAACCGACAGTACCACCGCTTCAATCTCGTCGCCCTTGGTAAAGGCGCGTACCGCATCTTCGCCGGGTTCATGCCAGGAAATATCAGACAGATGCACCAGGCCGTCAATCTCACCATCCAGCCCGATGAAGATACCGAAGTCGGTAATCGATTTAATAGTGCCCTTGACGAGGTCACCCTTGTTGCGGGTCGCGCCAAATTCATCCCACGGATTCGGGAAGCACTGCTTGATACCCAGTGAAATGCGGCGGCGTTCTTCATCAATATCCAGCACCGTGACTTCAACTTCCTGGCCGATGTGAACCACTTTCGCC
>Ga0316189_10006891_pt1 | contig 10807 bp, 9 predicted proteins | sample LowCovwburrow_MG_FD_204930 | JGI IMG/M metagenome (GOLD analysis project Ga0316189, IMG submission 204930) | Coastal sediment microbial communities from Maine, United States - Lowes Cove worm burrow | ecosystem: Environmental > Aquatic > Marine > Coastal > Sediment | place: USA: Maine... | reverse complement strand
GCTGGACGACGCATGAGTTTTCTTGGAGCAATGATGAACAAGCAGCAAAGGGACTTCCGCATGGAACGCCGGAGGAAAGGGACAATGCGATTCACAAGGTTGGCGCTCGCGCTGCCGTTGGTGGCGCTGATGACGACGGCCTGGGCGCAGGATGCCTCTGTCGAACTTGAGTCGATAGAGTTCTCCGCTCAGAGCGGCGAGCGAGTGGCTGTCTATCTGCGTCTGAACGGCCCGGCACCCGAGCCTATGAGCTTCGCGATCGACTCACCCGCGAGGATCTCGCTCGATCTGCCCGCGACCGGTCTTGCGACCGAAACGCGTCGCACCGTGGTCAAGGAAGGCCCGCTCGACACCGTGATGCTCGCCGAGGCCCAGGGGCGCACCCGCGTAGTCCTCAACATGGACTACATGGTGCCCTACACCACGCGTGTCGACGGCAATACGATTGTCGTAATGCTCGGCGAGAGCGACTCGAGCGAGCCGACGCCGACCTTCACGGCCAAGCAGTCGCAGCGTCCGCCGGCAGCCCCCGGCAGTCGCATTGTCAGCGACATCGACTTCCGTCGCAGCGCGGACGGTGCTGGTCGCGTTGTCGTCGATCTCAGCGACCCGACCACCATCGTCGATCTGCAGCGTCAGGCGAACAACGTCATCGTGGACTTCCGCGAAACGGACCTGCCTGCCGAGCTGCGCCGTCGTCTGGATGTCCTCGACTTCGCGACGCCTGTGACAACCGTGGACACGATTCGGGCCGGCGAAGGCACGCGTCTGATCATTGCCGCCACCGGCGACTTCGAACACTACGCGTACCAGGCCGACAACCAGTTCACGATCGAAGTGCGCAAGACAGTGCAGGAAGATCCCGAGGACCTCGGCGTCTACGACGAGGCCAAGGAATACTCGGGCCAGCGTCTCACCCTGAACTTCCAGGACATTGAGACCCGGGCCGTGCTGCAGCTGCTGGCCGAGGTCAGCGGCCTGAACATGGTCGTCAGCGACACCGTTGCCGGCAACCTGACGCTGCGTCTTCGCAACGTCCCCTGGGATCAGGCCCTGGATATCGTTCTTGCGACCCGCGGCCTCGACATGCGCCAGGTGGATAACGTGATTCTCGTGGCTCCCGCGCCGGAAATCGCGGCCCGCGAGAAGCAGGATCTCGAGTCACGCCAGGAGATTCAGCAGCTGGCGCCGCTGCTCTCCGATTTCATCCAGGTTAACTACGCGAAGGCCTCGGATCTCGCCAACATTCTCGAGTCGGGCGGTGGTGCGAACACCTCGCTCCTGTCCGAACGCGGCACCGTGACGATCGACGAGCGGACCAACACCCTGCTTGTCTACGACACGGCCGACCGCCTCGGTGACATCCGCCGGCTGGTCCAGACTCTGGATATTCCGGTGAAGCAGGTGCTCATCGAATCGCGCATCGTTGTCGTCAATGACGACTACAGCCGTGACCTCGGCGTGCGCATGGGCGTGACCTACGTCGACGAGCGCAACGACGGGCTGATTTCGATGACGGGTTCCGGCCAGGGTTCCGACACGATCGTCCAGTCCGGTATCGATAATCTGAACAACTCGGGTTCGATCTCGCCGGTCGAAGTTCCGGGCATCCAGGATCGTTACGGCGTCAACCTGCCGATCGACAACCCGGCCGGCCGCGTGGCGCTCGCGATTCTCGATTCCGACTATCTGATCGATCTCGAGCTGCAGGCCGCCCAGTCGGAAGGCCGCGGCGAGATCGTCTCGACACCGCGCGTCATCACCGCCAATCAGAAAGAGGCGACGATCGAGCAGGGCGTCGAGATCCCGTTCCAGGAGGCGGCTTCGAGCGGCGCCACGACGACCCAGTTCAAGAAGGCCGTGCTGAGCCTGCGGGTCACACCGCAGATCACGCCTGACGAACGGATCATCATGGATCTGCAGGTGAATCAGGACAACGTCGGTGAGTTCGTACCGAGCGCCACCGGCGGTCTTGTCCCGAGTATCGATACCCGTTCTGTCGTTACCCAGGTTCTCGTGAATGACGGGGAAACGGTGGTGTTGGGCGGTATCTTCGAGACCGAGCGCCGCGAAACGGAAAACAAGGTGCCGGTGCTGGGTGATCTTCCCGGGGTGGGGAGACTCTTCAAGAGCACGAACAACGTGTCCAACAAGTCTGAGCTGCTGATCTTCGTTACGCCGAAGATCCTGCGGGAAGGCAGCAACATCTACTAACGGGCGACGGACTCCACAAGGATTGGGATTGAACTATGAATAACAGGACCTTTCTCCCGCGGTTGATGGCGCTGGTGGCGCTGACCGGACTCGCTTTGGCGGGCTGCGGCAGCGACAACTCCATCACTGACCCGGATAACGCCGGTGACACCGGCGACACGGTTGACGTGGCGACCCTCACGCTGATTTCCAGCGGCGTGTCGTTGAACTCGGACAACGTCACGCCGCTGACGATCTCAGCCATCGTTCGTGACCGCAACAACAATGTGGTCGAGGGTGCGACGGTCGTCTTCGGCACCGACTCGGGTGCGCTGACGGTGATCAATTCGGTAACGGATGCCAGCGGTGTAGCCCAGGCTGATCTGGGAACTGCCGGTAATCCGACCAACCGGCCGATTACGGTGAATGCGAACAGCTCGGGCCGTGACGACACCCTGCAGGTCAATGTTGTCGGGACGACGCTGGTGATCAGCGGTCCGCCGACAGTCGTGCAGGGCGATACACCGACCTACACAGTACGTCTGCAGGACGGCGGCGGCAGGGGTCTTCCGGGCGAGGTGATCGATCTGACGTCGGCCGCCGGCAATCCGCTCTCTGCATCGGATGTCGTTACCAACTCCGAAGGCGAGGTCCAGTTCACGCTGAGCGCCGACGTGGGCGGCAGCGACACGCTGACTGCGACCGGGCTTGGCCTGGTCACGGTGCTGGACATCGATGTCAGCAGCGACAGCTTCCGTTTCCTTGCGCCTTCCGACGACGGCACCGAGGTCAATATTGATACCGACGAGTCGCTCATTGTCGAGTGGCTGGTAGATGGTCAGCCGCAGTCGGGCACCGTCGAGTTCTTCACGACCCGCGGCACGCTGAGTGCGCCGAGCGCGACCTTGGACGCCAACGGCCGTGCTGCGGTCGACATCACGTCCAACACGGCCGGCCCTTCAGTGGTGTCCGCCGCCGTGATCGGCGGGCCGAGCACGCAGCGCGCGCTTGAGTTCATCGCCGTCACGCCGACTCAGATCTCCGCCCAGGCCAGCCGCTTCAGCGTTGGCCCCGGCGAGCAGAGTACGGTGACGGCCACCATTCGCGACATCAACGACAATCCCGTCAAGAATGCGCTGGTCAGCTTCGTTCTCGAGGACGTGACCGGTGGCTCGATATCGGTTGCGGCGGCCCAGACGGACAGCGCTGGCCGCGCCGAGACGGTTTACACGGCTGGCCAGACCACCAGCGCAACCGACGGTGTGAAAATAACGGCGAGTGTCGCCAACGGCACCGTCAGCGATACGGTCGGTCTGACCGTCGCGCGCCGCGAGGTGTTCATTAGCATCGGCACCGGCAACGACATAGAGGAGCCCAGCACCGCGGACTACAAGAAAGAGTTCTCGGTTCGGGTCACCGACAGTCAGGGTGTCGGCGTCGAAGGCGCCCAGGTCCAGGTCAGCGTCGTTTCGAAGGAGTACTGGAAGGGCTTCTACGTGATCGACGATTCGATCAACCAGTGGGTCGTCGTGCGCACGTCGCTTGACGACACGACCGGTGCATCCGCCGCCTGTCGCGACGAGGACATCAACCGCAACGGTATCCTCGACGTTGATCCGGTCGATCCGGATGATCTGTCGCTGCCGACCAACGAGGACAAGAACGGCAACCGCCTGATCGACGCCGGCAACGTCGCGTCTGTCTCCCCGGGCACCCTCAGCACCGACGCAGCGGGCCTGGCCATCGTCGATCTGACCTATGCCCAGGAGTTCGCGAACTGGGTCGTGGTCACGCTCGAGGCCCGGACCTCGGTCGCCGGTACGGAGTTCCTCGAGACGCAGGACTTCCTGCTCTCGGCCTCCGTGCCCGACCTGACGCCTCCTGGTTCACCGCCGGGTGGCACGGTCGGCCGTTACGGCATGAGCGACACCTGCAGCGATACGCTGTAGTCAACACCCAAAGGAAGCCCCCGGGCTTTCGGAAAAAGGCCGGCCTTGCGCCGGCCTTTTTTTTGGCCTCGCGACCCGGGCGAATACCGTCGGTGACAGCCCAACGGAGAAACGGGTCTGGCGCGTGCAGTATCATCGACCGACGATGATCAACGAACGCAGCATTTTCCTCGTCGGCCCGATGGGTGCCGGCAAGTCGGCCGTCGGGCGGCAACTGGCCCGGCGTCTCCATCGGGATTTTCATGACGCCGACTCCGAGATTGAGGAGCGCACTGGCGTCGACATCCCGTTCATCTTCGAGAAGGAGGGTGAGGAGGGGTTCCGTCGGCGAGAGTGCCGGATCGTCGAGGAACTGACGGCATTCCCGGGCATCGTTCTGGCCACTGGCGGTGGTGTCGTAACGAACGCCGAGAACCGGCGCGCGCTGGCGAGCCGGGGCATGGTGGTGTATCTGCATACGACGGTGGCGCAGCAACTCGCGCGCACGCGACATTCCAGAAATCGCCCGCTGCTGGAGACCGAGGACCCCGAGGCCCGCCTGCGATCCTTAATGGAGGAGCGCGAGCCGCTCTACCGGGAACTCGCCGATATCGTGGTCGAAACCGACGGCCGCAAGGTCGGCGACGTCGTCGACGAGATTCGCCGCTGTCTGGAAGACGAGGCACAAACATGAGCGGGGCCGGGCATGTTCTGGAAGTTGGTCTCGGCGATCGCAGCTATCCCATCCACATCGGCGAGGCTCTGCTGACTCGTGCCGACCTGCTGTTGCCCGCGCTGGCGGGCCGCGACGTGCTGATCGTCACCGACGAAAACGTTGCGCCGCTATATCTCGAAGCCCTGACGGGAAGCCTCAGCGAGTCCGGGGGGCGGGCGTCGCCGGCGGGGCGGGTCAAGACGGCTGTATTGCCTGCGGGCGAGGCGACAAAGAGTTTCGACCAGTTCGCCCGGCTGATGGATCGGCTGGCGGACAACGGCTTCAACCGCGATGCGACCCTGATCGCCCTTGGCGGCGGTGTCGTCGGAGACCTCGCCGGGTTTGCCGCCGCGTGCTACCAGCGAGGTATCGCTTTCATCCAGGTGCCGACGACGCTGCTCGCCCAGGTTGATTCATCGGTCGGTGGCAAGACGGCCATCAACCACCCTCGCGGCAAGAATCTCGTGGGTGCGTTCTACCAGCCTCGCCTGGTTCTGGCCGACGTTGGCTGTCTGAAGACGCTGGAAGTGCGCGAATATCGCGCCGGGTTGGCCGAAGTCGTGAAATACGGTGCGGGACTCGACCGCGACTTTTTCGGCTGGCTGGAGGCCCACCGCCCGGCACTCGAATCGCGCACGCCCGAGACGCTCATCGAAACCGTCCGGCGCTGCTGTGAACTGAAGGCCGAGGTCGTCGCCGAGGATGAGCTGGAGGCCGGCCGCCGCGCCCTGCTGAATCTCGGCCATACCTTTGGCCACGGTATCGAAGCTGGCATGGGCTACGGCGAGTGGCTGCACGGCGAGGCCGTGGCCGCGGGCATGGTCATGGCCGCGGACCTGTCGGTCGCGCTCGGGCGTCTCGACGCCGTGGACGCCGCGCGGCTGCGGGCCTTGCTCGACGGGCTGGGTCTGCCGATTGCGCCGCCCCGAATCGGCGCAAGCCGCCTTGCTGCCCTCATGCAAATGGACAAGAAAGTCGCGGCAGGCAAACTCCGGTTCGTGCTGTTCAACGGTCTCGGGCATTCGGCTGTGGTTGACGATGTTCCGGTCGAGGCACTAAACGAGGTGTTGGCTGCGGCCGATGACTCCCTTGCCGGCTGAGTTCGGCAGGCGCGCGAGCGGGTGGGATCCCGACCGCGGGCTGGCGCCCTGGGCCGTGCACCAGAAGACGTCCCCGGGCCGGCTCGTGAGCGAACCGCCGCCCACGCATCGCAGCGAGTTTCAGCGCGATCGCGACCGGATCATTCACGCCTCGAGTTTCAGGCGGCTCGTCTACAAGACCCAGGTTTTCGTCAATCACGAGGGTGACCTGTACCGGACCCGGCTCACCCATTCGCTCGAAGTCGCACAGATCGCCCGCACGGTAGCCGGCGCCCTCGGCCTGAACGAGTATCTCGTGGAGGCCGTCTGTCTTGCGCACGATCTAGGCCACACCCCCTTCGGCCACGCGGGCCAGGACGCCCTCAATCGCTGCATGGCGGCGCATGGGGGCTTCGAACACAATCTTCAGTCGCTGCGCGTCGTTGACGAGCTCGAGCGCAAGTACGCCCACTTCGACGGGCTGAATCTGATGTTCGAGACGCGCGAAGGCATTCTCAAACACTGCCCGGCGGATCGCGCCGCCAAGCTCGGCGAGCTCGGACGGCGCTTTCTGGAGGGCCTCCAGCCCAGCCTGGAGGCCCAACTCGCCAACGTGGCCGATTCCATCGCCTATACCAGCCACGACGTCGATGACGGCCTGCGGGCCGGTTTGCTGGAAATTGACGGTCTCCGGGAAGTGCCCTTTTTCGACCGACTCTACGGGGACGTCACGAGTCGCTATCCCGGTCTGGCGGGCCGCCGACTGATCTATGAGATCGTCCGCGAGATGATCGGCCGCTTTGTCGACGATCTGATCGGCGAGACCCAGCGGCGTCTCGAAGCGGCCGCGCCGGCCGACGTCGCAGCGGTCCGCGCCGGCGGGCGTCGGCTGGCCGCCTTCAGTCCGGACATCGCGACCGGCCACCGCGACATGAAGCGCTATCTTCTCGAAGGACTTTATCGTCACGAACGCGTCCTCGTGATGACCCGTCGCGCCGACCGGATCGTGACCGCCCTGTTCCAGGCCTATGAGCGGGATCCGGCGCTGCTGCCCGCCGAGGTTGCCGCCATGGCCGCTGCCAGGGAAACGGCCTCCGGGGCGAGCGGCCGCGCCCGCGTGATCGCGGACTATATCGCGGGCATGACCGACCGCTACGCGATCAGCCAGCACGAACAGATGGATAGCCCGGACCCGCCTTAGGGCCGCCCCCGCCCCGTGCTAGAATCCGGCGCGCTTGAGCACCGGGAGGCACGATGAACAGAACGACTATCCCCGCTGACGAACGGCTGATCTTCGCCATGGATGTGCCCGACGCAGATCGCGCGCGCAGCCTCGCGACCGAACTCGGCGATTCGGTGAAGTTCTACAAGCTCGGCCTCGAGCTGATGATGGCCGGCGGCTACTTCGAGCTGTTGGACTGGCTGGTCGAACGCGACAAGCGCGTCTTCGTCGACCTGAAGTTTTTCGACGTGCCTGCAACTGTCGGGCGCGCCGTCTCGCGGCTCACCGATCGCGGCGTGAGCTTCGCGACCGTGCATGGCAATCAGTCCATCATGGAGGCGGCCGCTCAGGCGAAGGGTGACGTCAAGATTCTCGCCGTCACCGTGTTGACGAGCCTCGACCGGGGCGATCTGGACGATCTCGGTTTCGACTGTGACGTCGGCGAGCTCGTGCTGTCGCGTGCGCGTCGCGCGCTGGAGGCCGGCTGCGATGGCGTCGTGTCATCGGGCCTGGAGGCGCCGCGGCTCAGAGAGGCGATCGACCCCCGCCTGCTGGTCGTCACGCCGGGCATCCGGCCGGTGGACAATCGGCCGACCGACGATCAGAAGCGGGTCGTCAGTGTCGAACAGGCGTTCATCAATGGTGCCGACCACATCGTCGTCGGCCGCCCGATCCGGGACGCGGAGAGCCCGCGCGCGGCGGCGGAGGCGATTCAGCAGACAATCGCCGGGGTTTTTGCCTGACATGACTGACCTGAAGAACGACCGACTGCTACGGGCCTACCTTCGCCAGCCGACCGATCGCACGCCGGTCTGGATGATGCGCCAGGCCGGCCGCTATCTGCCCGAGTACCGCAAGCTCCGGGCCGAGGCCGGCAGCTTCATGGGGCTGGCGACCCAGCCGGAGCTGGCCTGCGAAGTGACCTTGCAGCCGCTCGAGCGCTACCCGCTGGACGGGGCGATTCTGTTCTCGGACATCCTCACCGTTCCTGACGCCATGGGGCTCGGCCTGCGGTTCGAAACAGGCGAGGGCCCGCGCTTCGATCGCCCCGTGCGGGATGAGGCCGCCGTCGCGGGCCTGCCGTCGATCGAGCCTGAGGAACAACTCGGTTACGTCATGGATGCGGTTCGCCTGATCCGCCGCGAGCTCGACGGCCGGGTGCCACTGATCGGATTCTCGGGCAGTCCCTGGACTGTCGCGACCTACATGGTCGAAGGCGGCAGCAGCCGGACGTTCCCGATCATCAAACGCATGGCCTACGAGCGGCCGGATCTGCTCCATCGCCTGCTCGATCATCTGACGACGGCTACCGTGGCCTACCTGAACGCCCAGGTCGCCGCGGGCGCCCAGGCCATCATGGTCTTCGATACCTGGGGCAGTGTGCTCACGCCGGCGGTTTACCGGGCGTTTTCTCTGGCCTACCTGCAGCGCATCGTGAACGAAGTAACGCGCGAGGCCGACGGCCGCCGCGTCCCGGTCGTGCTGTTTACCAAGGGCGCCGGGCCGCTGCTGGACGTGATGTCGACGACGGGCTGCGACGCGCTCGGCGTTGACTGGACCACGGATCTCGCAGACGCCCGCGTATTCACCCAGGATCGTGTCGCGCTCCAGGGGAATCTCGATCCGTCGGTCCTGCTCGCGGGACCCGCGGTGATCCGGGAAGAGGTCGCTCGCGTTCTCGAGAGCTATGGGCGCGGTCCGGGGCATGTCTTCAATCTCGGCCACGGCATCACGCCGGAGGTCGATCCGGACCATGCCGGCGCGATGATCGAGGCCGTCGTCGAACTAAGCCCCGCCTACCACGCGGGCGACTGAGCCGGCCGCGCCAGCATCGGCCCCGGGGTGCGCCCAGTTCGCCCCCGGCTCGTCGTTGAGGACCGCCTCCATGACGGCGAACTCCCGCGCCATGATCGCGTCGAGGAACTCGTCTGCCCCCTTCATGTGGCGAAACGCCTGGAAGCCGTGCTCGATGAATTGATGCAACGCCGTCAGGCCGGCGAGCTGGGCCGGTTTTCGGGACAGGAGGACGGTGTTATAGACCAGCGAGCGATGCACGACGTTATCCAGATCACGACCAATCAGGCCAATGAGTTCGATCTGGTAGCGACGTTCCGCGACGTTGTCGCAGCGGCGGTACGCAGCCGCATACTCGGCGGCGGTAATGGGCTCGCCCGGCGTCTTGTCCGCGTAGAGCTGTCGGCACAGCGCGATATCCAGCTCCTGGGTCAGCGCGTGCATTTCGATGCCCAGCGCAAACGACTGCATGGCGCGGACGGGCATCATTCGGGTCATCAGCGGGTAGACCCGCTCCATGCCCTCGTCCCGCGGCGTGTAGTCCCGATCGCCGTAAAGGTCGGACAGGAAAAATGTCACGGCCGGACGGTAGCGCGGGTCCGCGAAGAAGGAACGATGCGTGTAGGCCAGGCGGGCCGACTGCCAGCTTGCGAGCTGCTGGTGGTTCGGCTTCAGGGCCCCGGCGACCGCGATCCGGGCGCGGGAATCCCGGCACCGGTGCATCAGCTCCAGGATGACCTGAGCCAGTTTCTTGCGCTCCGGACGGGTGCTCATGGCCCGAATTTTACCGCCGTCCGGGGTCTGTGAGCCATCCGGGTGCACGACCCGGCCGGGACTGCACCGAATGAGGCTGTGTCTCCACCCCCCGCGGCAGGATCTCTTATATGTGACAAATAGAGCATATAAGGTTCTTATTTCTCATCCTTGGTCCGGCCCCGTGGTGCAAAGCAGCAAAAAACGCCCTGCGATGGTATGATCTTTATATGTGCCAACGCTAATCGACGCCCCGGATCGGAACAGTCGAGCGACGTTGATGTGCCCTTCCAGAGGAATGCAGTTATGAGCACCCAGAACAAGACTCGCGCCAAATCGAACGGCGCGGCCAGTGAGCATTCACTCGCCATCGGAATCCGGGACTCCGCTAACAGGATCTGGTTGGCCGGCCTCGGTGCTTACGCGAAGGCGGGCGAAGAGGGAACGCGAGTCTTCGACAGTCTCGTTGCGCTGGGTGAGCGGGTCGAGACAAGCGCCCGGGAGCAGGTTTATCGCCCGATTCGGGCGGCCGAGAGCAAGGCCAGCGAGGTTCGTGAAACGGCCAGCGGTACCCTCGGGCAACTGCAGCTCGTCTTCGAGCGCCGCGTCGCGAAGATCCTCAACGCCCTTCAAATCCCCACCAGCCGGGACATTGACGATCTGAGCCAGCGGGTCGAGGAACTGACCGTTGCGCTCGATCGGATGGAGCGTCGTGTTGCGGCATCGCGTTCGAAAACCGGCACGCGCGTCGGCAAGACCGCCACCAAGACCGCCACCAAGACCGCTACCAAGCCCGCCGGCGCGAAACCGGGGGCGAAGCGAGCGTCCGCTTCCACGCGGTCGCCGAGGGCTCGTTCCACGACGCGCCGCGCATCGACGGCAAAGTCCGCCGGAGCGCCGCGGGCGCAGGGTTAACGCGTGGCGGACGCGACTGGAAAACCGAACGGCAAGGCCGTGAATCACCCGGGCCGCAAGATCGGTCTGGCCCTCGCGGGTGGCGGACCGCTCGGCGGTATCTATGAGATCGGCGCGTTAATCGCCCTGAACGAAGCCATCGAGGGCTTCGATTTCTCTGACGCGGATGTCTACGTCGGCGTCAGTGCCGGTGCGCTCGTCGCATCGC
>Ga0316189_10006890_pt1 | contig 10807 bp, 10 predicted proteins | sample LowCovwburrow_MG_FD_204930 | JGI IMG/M metagenome (GOLD analysis project Ga0316189, IMG submission 204930) | Coastal sediment microbial communities from Maine, United States - Lowes Cove worm burrow | ecosystem: Environmental > Aquatic > Marine > Coastal > Sediment | place: USA: Maine... | reverse complement strand
CGGCTATCAATATACAATGACGATTTAATTCAGCTTGTTATAGGATCCACTTACAAATATACAATTGACAGAAGGCGGGAATGAAAAACCAGTAATAAAGTTGAACTTTCAATCATGCAGAGGATATAAAACTCTCCACAACTACATCCGGCTTCATTTGCCTGTTTCAGGCTTTTCAAAATGACCATGGCGGCCGGCTCCTTTTGCAAATCGGCCAGCGCCGGAACCGGCCTCTTTTTCCAGAGACCGCAGACCGTGGCTAAATTCATTGGCCATGGCCTTCTCAAACGGCAGGTCGAATTGCTCGATGGCCGACATACGGTCTCCCCGCAGGCATATCTGGGGAAAGGCGGCTATCTGATGGGCAAGCTTTACGGCGGATTGCCTGGCTTTACCTTTTGGGACAACCCGATTGACCAACCCCATCTGCAACGCTTCGTGTGCTTCAACCGGTCTGCCGGTCAAAATGAGATCGAGCGCACGACTCAAACCGATCAGCCTTGGAAGACGAACCGTACCGCCGTCAATCAAGGGAACACCCCAGCGTCTGCAAAACACTCCCAGCACCGCATCTTCTTCCATGACTCTCAGATCACACCAGAGCGCCAGTTCGAGACCGCCGGCCACTGCATAGCCGGTGATGGCGGCGATGACCGGTTTGCTCAGCCGCATGCGGGTAGGGCCCATGGGGCCGTCACCTGCAGGTTCCACTCGGTTGGGTTTACCCTCCGCGATTTTTTTTAAATCCGCTCCGGCGCAGAACTGGCCCTGATCTCCGGAAAATACCGCCACCCTTGCTGCTTTATCATTCTCAAAGGAACGAAAAGCATCCGCCAGTTCATTTGCGGTTTGACGGTCAACCGCATTGCGGACCTCGGGCCGACTTAAGACGATTGTGGTCAGCGGTCCGTCTTTTTCGACATATACCGTCATGGTGGCCTCCTTTTTCTGAAATTGGTACCCCAATTGAGTAAAACTCAATTGATGAGGTATTTGGTATTGGGTAACAGGTACTGGCTTAGGGAATTTTTTCCGATTTCTATATTTCACTATACAAAGATATAAAAAATTTACGGCAATTTTAGATAAACACCAGTACCGTTAAACCAGCTTGCCCCCGTCACAGACGATACAGGTGCCGGTCGTGTATGAAGCCGCATCGGAAACAAGATAGAGAACAGCGCCGGCCATTTCACCAGGCTGCGCGTGTCTGCCCAACGGGATTTGTCGAATTGCAGTTTTGTAGATTGATTCATTTTTAATGAGGGCTTCCGAAAAATGCGTTTGCGTCAAACCCGGGAGCAAGGCATTGACCCGAATATTTTTAACGGCAAGTTCTTTGGCGAAGGCTTTGGTCATGGAAATCAATCCAGCCTTGGTAATGGAATATATTCCCTGCATCGGTATCGGCCGGACACCATTGATGGAGGCCACATTGACGATGGCACCTCCCTGGGATGCTTCAATCAGCCGGGCTGCGTGCTGGGTGATGAAAAAAGGGCCTTTGAGGTTGACCTCATTGGTTTTGTCCCAAGCTCTCTCATCGGCATCGAGCATATCTCCGAAATAGGGATTGGTAGCCGCGTTGTTAATAAGAATGTCCAGCCGGCCGGAGGTGTTTTTAACTTTTTCGAATAACTCCTTTATCTCATTCAGATTTCCGGTATGGCAGGCAATGGCTTCAGCCTGGCCGTCCTTTCGCTCTATTTTATCTTTGACAGCCTGCAGGCTGTCCAGCTTGCGGCTGACCAGAATGCAGCGGGCACCATATTCTGCCAATGTCAAAGCGATCGCTTCCCCAATTCCCCTGCTGGCACCGGTTATCAGGGCGATTTTGTTTTCCAGTGAAAAATTAACCATGCCGGCCTCCTCATTCTCAGCTCATATTCTCAGTTAAAATGATAACCATTCGAAGGCCTCTCATAGACCGTCGCTTTTCGTTTTTTCATACACCTTGATAAATGCGGGGATAAAACTAGTCAAATCTTCTACAATACATATATCGGCGACCTGAAAAATAGCGGCAGCTGGATCTTTGTTGATGGCCACAATATATTCGGAATTGCGCATGCCCATTGCATGCTGCACCGCCCCGGATATACCGCAAGCAATGTAAAGCTTTGGTGAAACGGTTGCACCGGTGACCCCCACCTGACACCTGTATTCCAGCCAGCCTAAATCACAAACGATGCGGGAACCGGCAACCGCCGATTTGGTGAACAATGCGGCCAGCTGATAAATGAGATCCAGGTTTTCTTTATCGCCAAGGCCCTGGCCGGCAGAGACGATGACAGCGGCTTCGGTGATGCCCGTCATGTCCGCCTCAGCCTGTTTTATACCCCTAGAACGAGTCTTCAGGGATTCACAATTGAAGGATCGATGGGTAACGCTGCCGGGTACGGCTATTTCCGGCTTTTGCGGCCTGAACATACCGGGCTGGATGGTGAGAATGGAGACGTCCTTTTCCGGGCGGACATGGGCCACGGCTTTAGCGCCGAAAATCGATCTTGCAAAGCAGGTTTGATTTTCGACTTCAAGAATATCTTCAACACCGGTAATGCAGGCGGCATTTAATTCTACCGCTAGCGCCGGGGCAAAGTCCATCCCCTGGGAACTGTGAGCGGTGCAAACATAGGCAGTTTTTAAGTCCCGCAGCAGATCCGCCAGAACACTTTTGTATATTTCTCCATTGTAACCGGTCAACTGCGGAATCCTCGCTGCGGTGACTTCAAGCCCCCAGGTATCGGCCATCTCCCGGGCGAGCATTGCCGGGTGGGCGTCAAGAATGACCGCCTTGATTGCTGATCCTGTGATTAGTTGCAGCCTTTTGGCACAGGTTACAAGCTCGTGGGTGACGGGTTTGATTTGACCGGCAAAATGCTCGACGATGACGAAAATGGTTTGTTTCATACGAATACGTTCATTATAGATTTGACATGATATCAAATCTCATTGGACAATGGCTAACTAAATATTGCCGCATTAGTAATTCCATCTTCACTGGAGCAGGGCTTTTTCGCGAAGCATGCTTAAGAGTCGGGTCGCTTTTTCATGCTGAGTGCCTGTTAAAACGGTTCCAGAACGCGATTTTTCGGGATATGCCACCCGCACGACATTTTCCCGTAACTGCGGTTGGGTTGAGTCACCGGCTTGAAACGTTTCCAATTTCTGTTTATTGGCTCGCAGCAGGTTTGAGAGAGAGGGATAACGCGGTGTGTTGATACCCGACTGAATGGTTAAAACTGCCGGCAGTTGCAGCTGCAATGTATCCCTGCTGCCGCCTTCAATCTCCCGCTCTACAAAAACGGATTTCGTGTCCGGTGCCATCTGCTGCCGAATGACGGCTGTAGCCCAGGGCAGGGATAGACAGGCTGCGATCATGGGGCCGACTTGTCCCTGCATCTGGTCTTCAGACATGACACCGGTAAGAATGAGGGTATAATGTTTGTCGCGGGCATAATCTGCAATACCGGATGCAATGGTAAAGGGGTTTAGATAGCCTTCGGATTCCGTGAGCATATGGACGCCATGATCCGCACCCATGCCGATGGCCCGTTTAATCACCTCGGCCGAACGCTCCGGCCCTATACTGATGGCATCGATGCTGGAACCGGGATATGCTTCTTTCAACAACACGGCTTCTTCAACGGCAAATTCATCCAACCGGTTCATTTGGTAACCGGTTATGACATCCGTCTGAATCCAGCGGCCATGATCGTCGATTTGAATCGGGCTTTCAGATTCACATACCTGTTTGATGCACACCAGAATTTTCATGATGAGCAACAATATAAAGTGCTGCAAAGCGTGTCAATAAAAAAAACGAACGTTCGCTCTTTTTTCTTGACTCTGCGAACATAGAATAATATGAATAAAAGAAATTAAAAATCGAATCCATTCAACACTCAGTGGCCTTGTAGGAAAAATTATTACGGCCAATATATTACCGCAATTATAAATAGGAGCACTAAGTCAAGGTATCTTTTTATGAGTGAAATTTATTTTATCAGACACGGTCAAGCTTCCTTCGGTGCAGACAACTACGACCGGCTGTCTCCCCTCGGTGTCAGACAGGCACAGTGCCTGGCAAAGCATCTGGCCAAAACCGACAAATTATTTGACGCCGTGTACTACGGCGAAATGGAGCGTCAGCAGAATACAGCCCGAGAATTTATCAACCATTACTCAAGCAAGGGGCTTGCCGTGCTTGCGCCCGTTGTTTCCAAGGCCTTCAACGAATACGATTCTTTCGCCGTTTGGCATGCCTTGATTCCAGAGATGCTTGCAGATGAATCCTCTATTGCCAAAGACCTGGATAAACTTCCCGGTGATCAAAAAGCATTTCAAAGGGTTTTTGCACCGCTGATGACCCGCTGGATTACAGGAAAGTACAAGGCCGGCGGCATTCCGCGATGGGACGACTTTACCCGGCGTGTCAGACAGGGAATTGAAGAATTAGCGGCCCGCCACGGTGTCGACAAACGGCTGGTGGTGTTTACCTCGGGGGGGCCCATCTCAGTGGCGGTGCAGATTGCACTCGGTTTGTCCGATAAAAAAGCGCTTGAGATTTCATGGCAGCTCCTAAATGCCTCAATCACCCGCATCAAATATAACAGCCACGGGATGATGCTGGCCGGGTTTAACGAGGTGGCCCATCTGGAATTGGAGGGCGCTGAAGGATTTATAACTTATCGGTGAATTGGAATGACGATTGACGAACGTTTGGAATGACGAATTGTGGAAGTCGCTTCGCTCCATTGTTTTTATAGCAAAAATTTCAATCTAAAAAGACAGAAATCCTTCATTATGCATTATTCATTCGACATTCGTCATTCCACAATATCGCCCCTGTTCGGGGTTAAATTTACATAACCTAAAAACATGCAGCGTAACATTAATAGGAGGTCCCAATGGATTTTAGCGTATCGGATAAAATGGAAACCATCACCAAGATGATCGATGAGTTTGTGGACAAAGAGCTTATTCCCATGGAACCGGCGCTATTGACCCGGTCCTTTAAAGAGCTTCTTCCCGAGCTCGAAGAAAAGCGTCGGGTGGTCAGACAGATGGAGCTTTGGGCGCCGAACCACCCCACGGAATACGGCGGCATGGGGCTTAACCTGAAGGAGCATTCTCTGGTTTCCGAGTGCTTGGGCCGCACGCCAATTGGTCATTATATCTTCGGATGCCAGGCCCCGGATGCCGGCAACATTGAAATCCTGCACATGTTCGGCACCGAAGAGCAGAAGGAAAAATGGTTGCGGCCCCTGGTGGAGGGTAAGATCCGTAGCTGCTTTTCCATGACCGAGGTGGAGCTGCCGGGCTCCAACCCGGTAATGATGGACACAACGGCGGTCAAAGACGGGGACGATTATGTCATCAACGGCCAGAAATGGTATACCTCATCGTCGGACGGAGCCCGTTTTGCAATCGTCATGGCCGTAACTAATCCGGAAGCTTCGCGGTATCAGCAAGCCAGCATGATCATTGTCCCCACCGACACCCCGGGTTTTAACCATGTCAGGAATATTCCGGTGATGGGTGAAGCCGGAGCCGATTACTTCGGCCATGGTGAGATCCTATATCAGAACTGCCGGGTACCGCAGAAGAATCTGCTGGGGCCCGAAGGGGGCGGGTTTGCTATTGCCCAGGAACGGCTTGGACCCGGTAGAATCCATCACTGCATGCGCTGGATCGGCATTTGCAACCGCTGCTTTGATCTTTTATGTTCGCGGGCCGCCACCCGGCCCATCGCTCCGGGAAAAATGCTGGCCGGCAAAGAGATCATCCAGATGTGGATTGCCGAATGTGCGGCCGATATCCAGGCGGCCCGGCTCATGGTGCTCTATGCCGCCGACAGGATTGACAAGGTGGGGGCCAAAGCAGCCCGCAAGGAGATTTCCATGATCAAGTACGTGGTTGCCAACACCATGATGAAGGTCGTCGACCGGGCCCTGCAGGTTCACGGCGGCCTGGGGATGACCGATGACACAATTATTGCCTGGTATTACCGCCACGAGCGAGCTTCCCGCATTTACGATGGTGCGGACGAGGTTCACAAGGTCTCGGTGGCGAAACGGATCTTGAAGGAGTACGAAGGCCGGCAAGTAAGGTAGTTGCGACTCATAGATGGCAATTTTCCCGTTAAGCTTGTTGTTGGATTAATTTTAGCGGAATTTCGAGCATAGCGCATGGAGCATAGAGGGTAGAGTTTCGAGCATCGGGCATGGAGGATAGAGCTTGGAGCGTAGGGTATAGAGCTTGGGGCATGGGGCCTAAAGTCTGGAGTATAGAGCGGTCCTTAAAAAAGTGAAGGTATATTCAGGTTTTCCCCTTTGCCCTATGCCCTAAGCCCTCTGCCCCATGCATGTTGCCGGTTAGGTATAACAAAATATATTTCGGAGTATTGGTATCTTCTAGTTGATTGAATAAATACAAACATGAACTACGCTGAATTTCAAAAACGGGTCCGCCTTTCCAAGCAGGATATATGCCGGGAAGTTTATGCCGACAACCGTAAATCCATCCGGGTTAAGAAAGAAAACACCGTTGTTAAAAACCTTGAACGCATTTTCAGCGCGACGCTGAAGATCGGCAATAAAAAAGGTTTTCAGGCCATGAGCATGCGGGACCTCGGGCGGGAAACCAATCTGAGTATGGGCGCGTTGTACTCCTATTTTTCAAGCAAGGAAGAGCTGCTGGCCCTCCTCCAGCATCAGCGGCGGACGATTACCAAACGTATCCTGCAAGAGCATATTGACAAAGAATCGGATCCTGCTGCCAGACTTCGAGCGGCGATCTTAACCCATCTTTATTTAAGTGAAGCCATGCAACCCTGGTTTTATTTTTCCTACATGGAGGCCAAAAACCTTTCCAAAGAGGAACAGGGGGCAGCGGTTGCAAGTGAGCGATACACGGAACAAATATTTGCGGATATTCTCATTCAGGGGCAGGCCAGCGGATCTTTTTTGCAGCGCGACCCTCAGCTGACGGCCAGCGTTATTAAAGCCATGGTGCAGGATTGGTATCTAAAGCGCAGGAAGTATGCCGGAAGAAAAATTTCCGTGGACCAATACGGACGTTTCATTCTACAATTTGTGGCAAGCTTCATTTTAGACTTCAAAGAAAATATGCAATAATAAGGGCAATTTTTTATTGAAGCGAATCTATTGAACCAGGAGATTGATTGATGGACAATATCTATGAAAAACTGCGAGCACGACTTGACGAACTGGCAACCGGTTATCCGGAAACCGAAAGTAAGGTTGAAATTCGCCTATTGGAACGGCTGTTTACCGAGGAGGAAGCGGAACTGTATCTGCAGCTGTCGCCCTTTTTGCAAAACCCCAAAGATGTGGCCAAACGTCTGAATCGTGACGCGGACGAACTGGCCACCCTGATGGAACAAATGGCTCTAAAAGGCCTGCTGTTTCGAAAACGCAAAGGCAATTCGGTTCGCTACTCGGCCGTGCCGTATGTGGTTGGAATTTTTGAATTTCAGCTGAACCGAATGGATGAAGAGTTTGCCCGGGACCATGAAGAGTATTTTGAGGCCGCCTTCGGCCGTACCATTCAATCCTATAAAACACCCGTCCTGAGAACGGTTCCGATCAACCGTCAGCTGGTTGCGAACTATCCGGTGGCGCCGTTTGAGGATGTTATCCAGGTTATCGAAAGTCAGGAGAAAATTGCCGTCTCTCCCTGTGTTTGTCGTACGACAGCTCATCTGGTTGGGAAAGGCTGTGACAAACTCCAGGAGAATTGTTTTTCTTTCGGATCCCACGCCGAGTATTATGTTGAAAATGGCATGGGTCAGTATATCTCCATTGATGAGGCCAAAGCGATTGTCAAAAAAAATGAAGAAGACGGCCTGGTTATGCAGCCCTTTAATTCCCGGAAAATAGGCGGGATGTGCAGCTGCTGCGGCGACTGCTGCGGTGTCCTGAGATCTTTGAAGATGCATCCCACTCCGGCAAAAATGGTGCAGAGCAACTATTTTGCCCGGGTTGACGAAGCAGAATGTACGGGCTGTGAGACCTGTCTCGATCGTTGCCAGATAGAAGCCATCGATGTAACCGACGGTATTGCCGCAATTGACCTGGAGCGTTGTATCGGTTGTGGATTGTGCGTGACGACCTGTCCCACCGAAGCTATCGACTTAATCAAAAAGCCAGAGGATCAGCTGTACGAGCCGCCGAAAACCGGCGCGGAAACCTACATACGGATTATGCAGGAAAGAGGGAAGATTTAAGGGTTGCGGGATACGGGTTGCGAGTTGCGGGTTGCGAGTTGCGGGTTGCGGGTTGCGAGTTGCGGGTTGCGAGTTTGTGTGAAGTGGAGAGCAAAGGGCAATAGGCCTGAACTCAAATCTGAAAGCTCAAGGGATCCCGGATACTCGATGCTCGATAAGACAACGCAGAAAGATTAGTGCTCCTATAATAAGGATCAAAATATGAAAGACAAAAGAGGATTATATTACTATCCTTTTCTTCAGAACAAACACATTCGTATGTACGTTCGTGAAAAAGACGGCATCATCTGGTTCAGACTCTGGAACACCGATGAACCTCGGCTCTGGGATGAGCACGGCTGGGTCCCTGCCGAAGCCGTCAAAAGGGCCGCGAGCATCTACCAGGGCAAGAAATTCGATCCCGGACAAGCCTATGACCTGCAAATGGCGTTGGCACTGATTGAAGAAGACAGATAAAAAGGAGACCATTGAAAACAGCTTATGCCGCCGCTTATTATCACCATTACCGATAACCTCCGGCTAAAGAATGTCCCATCCGACCTTTTCACAACCCTGACCGAAAAGCTGAAATTTTTAAATCCTAAATGGCTGGAAAATGAAAAAATGGGGCGCTGGAACCGGGATACCCCCAAAGAACTGCGTTTTTACGATAAGGTGGGAGCTGCGGGCTTATGGATCCCACGGGGTTATATGCGGCAGCTGATTTTACTGTGCCGGCGGCATGAAATTAAATATGAGATTGAAGACCTTCGCAGGAGTCTTCCGCCCGCCAACTTCTTCTTTCAAGGGAAGCTAAGGCCCTTTCAACAGGTTGCTGTGGATGGGATGTTGGCCCGGGATTTCGGCACCCTCAGTTCGGCCACCGGTTCAGGGAAAACCATAATGGCCTTGTACATGGTCGCCCGGCGCCGACAACCGGCATTAATTGTTGTTCACACAAAAGATTTGGCCGCCCAGTGGACTCAGCGGATCGAAGCATTTCTCGGCATTGCCGCCGAAAAAGTGGGTCTGATCGGCGGCGGGAAAAAAGTGGTGGGAAAAGAAATTACCATTGCCCTGGTGCAATCCCTTTATAAATGTGTGGAAGACGTTGCCGCGCACATTGGCTTCTTGGTGGTGGATGAATGCCACCGATGTCCCAGCCGCACGTTTACTGAAGCAGTCACCGGTTTTGATGCCAAATACATGCTGGGCTTGTCGGCCACTCCATGGCGGCGGGATAAGCTGTCCAAACTGATATTCTGGCACCTTGGTGATGTGCATCATGAGGTGGACAAAAACCTACTGGTTGAAGCCGGAGACGTCCTGCCCGCGGAAATCATCATACGGAATACCAACTTTAAACCGTATTATGATCCGGTGAATGAGTACAGCAAAATGCTCTCCGAACTTACAGCCGACACGGAGAGGAATGTTCTGATTGCATCGGATGTCGCCTGCGAGACTGAACGCAAGGCCGGGATCTGTCTGGTTTTATCCGATCGTAAAGCTCACTGTGAAAATATCCGAGCCTTATTGAAGTACCGATATAAAATCGACTCCGAACTTCTGACCGGCGACCTGAATATGGATGAACGCCGCAATGTCATCGAGCGCTTAAACCAAAGCGAGGCCGACGTCGTGATTGCCACCGGCCAGCTCGTCGGCGAAGGTTTTGACTGCCGCAATTTGTCAACTCTGTTTCTTGCCACCCCCATACGCTTCAGCGGGCGGGTTATACAGTATCTTGGTCGGGTTTTGCGCCCGGCGCCCGGTAAAAATGTTGCCCGGGTTTTTGACTATGTAGATATCCATGTTGATACCTTAACCAAAGCAGCCATGGCCCGGCAAAGGGTGTACCGGGAATAAACCCCGATGTTGTTAACCCTGCGGGAAGGCCGGAGATGGGCGGTCCTCTTGTGAAACTACATTTGACGAATGCGGAAATCGGAATGTGGCCTCCGGCCTCTAGGGGTCATAGGGGCCTACGCCCCGGAGGGAATGCGGAAGGATGGTTTCGCTGCACCCTGCCTTTTTAATTAAAAATCGATAGAATGCCTTCCTTCGATATTCGACATTCGATATTCATGATTCGATATTCGCTTTTTTATACGAATATGACAACATTGATTTGTAACACAAGACCATAGTTTCTTTCTCGATCAGAATGGACGCTCGCGGCCAGAGGTGCCGCGCATGTGAAACTATGCCAAAACGACTATGATTGTATTGATTGATACCATTTATCTTGCCGAATCCAGCATATAAAGATATTATAACCCAAGCTGGACAAGTCGGTTGTAGCGAAGCGTAAATCCCGATTTATCGGGGAATTGAATATTGACGAATGAAGATTGAAGATTTGTGGTATCGCTCGCGCAGCGCAGGCGCTTGCGCCGCGTGTCGCTTTGTCTTTTCTGTTTAAATCGATGGCCTTTCTCTCCGAGCCGGAGGCTAAAATATTCAATCTGGCTATGGCATAAAAGACGCGCAAGGAATCAGTGCAAATCACGTCCAGATTTGCCCAAGTTCAGCATCGTTGACAATAATGAACAAATTGCCTATTTTTGAAGAGTT